>JAEEGL012688780.1_pt1 | contig 13349 bp, 18 predicted proteins | sample 9134231 | NCBI WGS metagenome assembly JAEEGL01 (sample SAMN16246548, study PRJNA631951) | gut metagenome | biome: gut microbiome; feature: rumen; material: fiber-attached | host: Bos | place: Iran: Karaj | collected 2018-10 | reverse complement strand
CAACCCCAACCCCTTCTTGTCCTTAAGAAGGGGCTTCGAACCACTCCCCAAACCCCTCGCCAATCGTTGGCAAGGGGCTTAACCGCTCCTCCTGTCGCTCTTACATTAAGGTAAGCTGGGACCATCACAGGTCCCGCTTATCACTCTCGGCTGGCGCACAGCTGATGGCGCAGCAAATATCGAAAACACTCTACTAAAATCGGACAGGCGGCCTCCGAGCTCAGCGCTCGAGCTCTGCTCGCTTGCTACCGAAGGGACGCAAGAACGGTTTCGCACTCTTTCTTTTGCTTCGGTTTTCTTTCTGGTGACAGAAAGAAAATGAAGATACCCGCAGGGAAATGGGTGTTGGGTGGATGAATCTGTCGTTGGGTGGATAGTGGGGGCGTTTTTGATGTCGTTCTTCTATATTCGCACTGTCAACGTTGATAGGCGGAATCCGAAAAGCCTAAGAATGAGTAGGAGAAACTAAAAATCTTAATTATGACTGAGTTAGAATTAATTGAAAACGCGAAAGTGTTTTTGAGTAGGACCATCGAGAGGTATGGCGCTAACATGAAAAATCAAAGGCTGCCCAATATTAGATATAGAGGCGCTGATGATTTTAATTTGCGAGGGGTCTTGCCTGCGGACAACATTCTTCAACTACATGCCCAAATGGATTATGGACTTACCGTTGATGATCTTATCTATGAGTTTTTTATCGTAAAGAACCATTTGTCTGACGAATACCCGAGAGATACTATTTTTATCTTCAGAAAGCCTGAGACAGCTGGTATAGAGTTATCTATATTGTGTCATGAACTCATGCATTTCTTCTTTAAAGGTATTGATAATAGTACCGATGAGGGACAAGGCTTTAATGAGGCTTGTACGGATTATCTTGCAGCTGAGATCTATGGGGAGGGATATATAACGACCTATCCTGAATTTGCCAGAAGGGCGACAGAAGGGCCGATGATCTTTTATCGGAAATTCTTAGGTTTAGATGAAGCGGCCAAAAGACAGATTCTAAACATATATATGGGCTTATAGCCAAGAATTCAAACAATAATTAATAACCTAACATTTTAAGCTTATGGCATTAGATTCATCACCGTCGCAGGTGGCAACCAGTGCGTTGCAGGCGATACCATTTGGTTCTATTATCGGAGGACCGCTGAAGGCTTGTATTGAAGCGCAGGCTATGGCTGCGCAGACATCATGGCAGTTTATCCAGGAGGTCGGACTGAATACGGATACTTCTGGCAGAAAGGAGGCTGTAAACGTGACTTTCGAATTCATGCAGAATGGTCGCATGTCTAAGTTGAATGTCCCTCTGCTGACAATCGTGCCGATTCCGTACATCGCTATCCAGACCATTGACATCAACTTCAAGGCGAATATCTCCGCTTCTGCTTCTTCGGTCTCGGAAACATCGTCTTCTGAGAATCTTGATGTGGGAGGAGAGATCACGGCTAAGTTTGGGAAAGGTCCGTTTAGCGTTGAGGCTAACATCAAAGCGAATTATTCGTCGAAGAAGGACTCTAAGGCGACGCAAGAATCACAGTATAGCGTGGAATACACGATGGACGTGGCTGTTCATGCTGGACAGGACAGTATGCCGGCTGGTCTCGCCAAGGTTCTCGAACTGCTCGGAAACACGCTCGATGTGGTTAATCCGGATGGTGAACTTGAGGTGAGTGATACCTCTCTCGTCGTGCCTACCACCGGTTCTGTCAAGCTGATTGCTACCTATAAGAATCCTGACGGTCTCTACAAACCCGATGAGATTACGTTAAAACCGGATTCGACTTCTGGCAGTGAAATAAAAGGAACGGGTGACGGTACTAACATGGTATTCGATCTGAATGCTACCAACTGTGCTGATGGATACTACATCGTTTCTGCCGGTGACAAGAAGACGGTTAAAGTCAATGTGCAGATGGCCAAGACATCGTGATGTTTTAACTAAGTAATGTTATCTTATGGCTCAATTAAGTTCTATTATCAGCTCTGTCCTTCGGGATATGGTCTATGCGCAACATCAGGCAAACATGTACGCCGTGTCTCTCGAGGATCTGTACCGTAAGGATGAACGACTTGAAAACTTTGCCTTGCCTTCTGTGGCGATGGGCGAGATCGAGTTCTCTCTCCAGTATGGTGTGACGGATGCTGCCGTCAATGTCGAGCAGTATGAGATCAACTATCCTGTCATGCGTGGCATGATGAAGAACGTGTCAAACTCGTGTGCCGACTTGTTGCTAAGTAGTGCTATGCCTGTCTTCTATGATGCTCTTCCACCCAATAACGCTGAGGTGGACCTCGTGATGGGCTCATTAGGTGACGACATGAAGAAAAGGCGTGATTTTAGTGCTTTTTTGAGCCGTAAGATGATGAGGTCTCTACAAAAGGAGTCAACGGCCATCATCAATGACGACGGAACGTTGAACCAGTCAACCATATTGAAGGTTATCCTCGATGTCGGCAACAGGTATCTGCTGAACCAGGAGGATATCAAGGAGATCCTTGACCAACATGGTCATGATGACTTCAAGGAAAAGGCTTTGGCTTCGATGAGGACGGCCGTGGAGAACGGGTTGCCCGCCTTGCTGAAGGATGTCAATGTGATGCGAAAGCGGATGGTACCGTCGGTGGATGTGTGCGTATCGTCGGAGGAACTATCGAAACTACCGGAAGAGGCTATCCACACCTTACGTTTCAAGGTGTCGCCGAACAATATCAATCTTTATATGAATGAGGAGTAATTTTTGTGCATATGAAAACGGTTGTCAAAAATGCAAGTAGGCAGATCATGGAACTGAAAGATTTGATCTCAGGTCCTTTGGTCGCAACGATTGATGCGGATAGCATTTCTGCCAGAAGGTATCTCAGTTATTTCTATGAACTGGCTTTTGACTCCTATAACCACGTGACAGGCGAGGTCGGCAATCTGAGGATGCTGGAATTCACCTATTCCGTACGGGAGGGGAGGGTTACGCAACAGAAAAAAGCTTCCATCCCGCTGATGACTCTGGTGCCGTTGCCTTTGCTTCAGGTCAAGGAGGCTGACTTCGATTTCGATATCCAGATTATCGATGCAGTGGATCCTGACGATCATTCCACGTTCTCTCTGAGGGACAGGGGGGACAACGCCGCACCGAAGCAGGAGGGGGTGAAGCTCAGGGTGTCCATGGCTGCGTCGCGTATAGAAGGGGATGCTGAGAGTAAGGCCAGACAGGGACTGGCTGCGAATATGAAGGTGAAAGTGAAGATGCGGCAGGCCGATATGCCTGGCGGACTGTCTAACCTGTTGAATCTGGCAACCAACAATCTACAGGTGGCGGATGTGGTTGAGAAGAAAGAGGAGCCCCAGAAAAACGATAATTAAACAATATAGTCAATGGAAACAAAGATAACAACAAGTCCTCAGGCACAGCAACGTGTACCGGGCTTCGCATGCCCGCGTTGTGGTCAGTTCATGCCTGTTCCTATCCATCATCTTCTGTATCAAAGAAGTTTGTCTTGCCCGTGGTGTCACCAAAGGTTGGATATCGACCGACAGGCATCTGCGAAAGCGCTTTCTATACTGGCCAAGGTCGAGGAGGCACAGCAGAGGCTCAATAACGCCGGTTCTATCTAACCGTTAGTGAGGAAGATGTCGTTGATTCGTACATGGGGAAACTGGATGAGGTCGGTGTTCTGTCTGTTGTTTCGACGGGGATCTGGAAGACGCGAAAATGATCTCTATATCGAAACATTGACAGAATACCTTCTCCAGCGTTCCCCTCTGCGGCCCCTGAGCTTGTCGAAGGGTATACCGCAGGGGCACGGCCTTGTGCTTCGACCTGCCCTTCGACAAGCTCAGGGACCGCTCAGCACCCGCAACGCCCCTGGTCATCGCCTCTGGAAAGGGACGGTGTCATCTTTGACGGAGGCCTATACCTTTCTTCTGAACCTCCCTGGCGTTTGTCTTTCACGTGTCGAGTGTTATATGATAGCCGACCGTCTGGTCTATCAGGTCCAGATCAATCGCCAGATGGAAATCATTATGCGGGAACATACGAAAGGCTTTGACAGGTGGGTCTGTCTGACGCTTCTTGAAAGCAAGAAACCAAGACTGCAGATCAGGTTGCGTTTATGCGAGGTGGAGACTCACGAGTTGGTCAGTTATTAGCATGATGAGCTCTTTTTAACACGTTTCCTCGAGCCGATCAGCACGAACGCTTCTTCAACATTATAACGGTATTCCCTGCCAATGTTGAGTTCGATACCATTGTCCATTCTTATCATGTTACCTGCAAATAAGGTGACATGCTCGATGTTGATGGCATAGGAGCGATGGATACGTACAAACAGCAAGGGGTTCAAGTCCTCTAACACTTCACACATGGGTATAGATACAATCTTCTTTCCATTGTTCGGGGAAAGATGTATGTAACAATAGCTTTGTTGAGCCTCCAAATAAACAATATCATGAATGCTAACTCGTTTATAGCCCCATTCACTCAAGATAAAGACATGTTCGCTAAAGACTCGCTCAACCCCATGGATAGATTTCTTCTCCTCCTCCATACATAATTTAGTTGATTATTTTATTAATTGTATTGTGTTGGCATCTCTAAGTATCGTAAGATATCTTGTTATGTTTACCTAAGTTACAAATTTCGAAAAAAAATCTGATATATGCAAGAACCTTTATCTTTTTTTTGTCTGCCATCTCCCTGAGCTTGCGGCCCCCCCCCTCCATACATTTTTATTCGTTTATTTGGTGGGATAGAAGAAAATGATTATCGTGTGCCTGATGCTGTTGCCGGAGCTTATACAACAGAGGATATGGCTGCTGGAGATACGGTCTTCGGCAATCATGAGGAACTGATCGCTCGGGTGCCGAAACTGATGGCGTCAACATGTCGGGCACTTGATGATGGACAGCATCCGATGGTCGTGGCTGCCAAATGGCATGGGTATTATGAATATCTGCATCCTTTCCGCGATGGTAACGGCCGGACGGGAAGACTGTTGTCGAACTTTATTCTTCTGAAGACTGGTCATCCTCTTTTGATTATCAGGATTGAAGATCGCGCAGCTTATATCTCAGCCTTGAAACAGATACGTACCGAGGGTACGGATGAACATCTGGTCGCTTTCTTCTTTAAGACGGCCATCGACCGAATGACTAGTGAACTGGAGCAGAAGCGTAAGAACTCTTTGCCCACGATGTTTTTCTAGACTGCCCTTACTGTCTTACACTCCCTGAGCTTGCGTTCCCTCCGGTCCCTGAGCCTGTCGAAGGGCTTGTCGCGCTCGAGCTCTGCTCGCTTGGCTCGTCCAAGAAGGGCCACAAAAACCGCCTGTCACCTACGTCCAATTTGACTTCCGGGACGTTTTTTTCTGCTCAAAATTTGATAGTTACAAAAATATCCATTATCTTTGTAAGCGGTTATTACTAATCATGATGCATTCGGACATCAATCATCAATGACAATGTCGACCAACCATAAATATGCTAACCATTATCCTCCCCGTTTTTAAGCAACAGGGTGTCCCTGTGGAGTAAGTATATTGACCAGAAGTATAAGCGTGATGGACATCTCTTCAAAGAGCGTATCATAAGTGAACCTGTTAACGACATGGGCTATTTTATAGTGTTGTTGAGGTATATATATTATAACCCGTGGACATTAAAGAATGAAAAAAATGTAACTTTGCAACCGAGAATGATTATTCAGGTGCGATAGTATTGAATTTAAAATGGAGAATCAACTTTTACCGATAGGAGAAAAAGGTGAGATTGTACTTTACCAACCTGACGATAGCGTGCGTTTGGAGGTGAGGTTGCAGGATGAGACTGTGTGGTTGACGCAACAGCAGATGACAGAACTGTTTAGGACTACAAAGCAAAACATAAGCCTGCATATTAATAACATATTCCGAGAAGGGGAGCTGGATCCAGATTCAGTTGTCAAGGAATCCTTGACTACTGCTATTGACGGAAAGAACTACAAAACAAGATATTATAATCTAGATGTTATCATATCTGTAGGATACAGAGTTAAAAGCTCTGTTGGAACGCGCTTTCGTCAGTGGGCCTTGGCCGTTCTAAAAGATTATCTGCTGCATGGTTATGCCGTACATCAGCAGGCTTTGGCACTCCAGCAGATAAACCTTCGTATTGATGCCCAGAACGAAAGAATCTCCAGAATTGAGGATACCGTCAACCAACAGCAGCAACAGATAGACTTTGTAATACATGCCGATGAGAAACCTGAAGAGCTGCTGATTCCTACTGGTTGTGTATGGGATGCATATACATTTGTGTGCGACTTAGTGAGGAGTGCGAAGAAAAGAATTGTACTGATAGATAGTTTTGTAGATGAAAGAGTGCTAACCATTCTTGATAAGCGTGGAGAGTGTGTAGAGGCAGAAGTATATTCTCGCTATCATGAGCAGACAAGGCTTGACTTCGAAAAACATAATCAGCAGTGCGAAGTCATTGGTTATGTGCAACTACCTCATGCTGTGCACGACCGCTATCTGATAATTGACGATGATGTTTGGCTGTTAGGCTCTTCCGTAAAGGATATGGGTAGAGGCTTGTGTACAATAATCAAAGTTGGTTTTAAGCCTGAAGAGGTGATAAGGATGGCGAGAAAGTAAAAAAACAGTGCGCATCTTTTCGACAGTTAGATGCGATTGATTGGTGTGGGGTGCGGACTTATTCAGAGGTTGTGATGTGATGCCAGGGACCTGTCTCAATGGCATCCATATATATTATAATTTTAAAGAGATTGATAGATGGAACGGAAAGATTTTTTCGGTAGTATAAAAAACGTTATCAATGATTGGAAGAATACAACTTTTACTTTTAATCAGAAGGATTATGTGCCAGGTATGGATGATAAAAACCTGACGTATGGAAATGGGGAAGAAAAGAAGGGTGTAGAAATTGAAACCTGTGTGCTATTTGTTGATATAAGAAACTCCGTCCAGCTTACAAAGGAAAAGCAAGTAAGGACAATGGGTAGAGTATATTCAGTGTTTACTCATTGTGTTTTACTTGCAGCCGAGAACGAAGGTGGGTATGTCCGCAATATCATAGGTGATAGAGTGATGGTGGTGTTTCCTCCAGAAAACTGCTATACCAAAGCAGTGTATTGTGCCATTACCATCAACCACATTGCATCGATGATCAATAACAAGTTTGAGAACTTTAAGTTTAAATGTGGCATAGGCATAGATTATGGTAAACTCAGTGTGATGAAGGTAGGTATTAAGAAAAATGGCTCTGAAAATGACGATAACAAAGGACTTGTTTGGGTAGGTTATCCTGCTAATTTCGCATCTCGTTTAACCGATTGTGCAGGCAAGGAGTTTACTGATACATATTATAATGTAGATGGAGAGTTCTTTGAGTTCCATCCCTTTAATAGAGGAATTTCATTTTTGGGATTTCCAAAGACTGGTTATTATAGGGAAACAAAGAAGTTTACGGCTGAACAACTTGCATCTGCATTATCTGTATCACGTAATGAAATTAAACTTTCATTGTGTAGTAAGATATACTCGATAACAAAAGTAGATGAAAAGTATACATACAAAAGTATTCTTATTTCTGAAAAGGTATATCAGGGATATGCCAAGGCAGTGCCTAATGCAAAAGACATTAGAAATAATTGGTGGAAGAAACAAACAAGAAAGATCAGGGATATTGATTATAAAATATGGGGGAGTGATTTGGTATGGAAATTAGATTGACGGAAACAAAAAAACCATCCACGGAGGATGGTTGTAAATGGGATTACAGATGATTGAAAAGATTGCGCCGAAACGAAACCGGTTTTTCCGTTCCCGTTTGTCGCACTTTCTTTGCTATCGGTTCACTCTTAGCTTATAGGCTGGAGTTTGGTGTTTCCACGCTCCACATCTGTCATGCTTAACTGTCCCAATCAGCGGGTGCAAAGATACGAAAAAAGATGTTACTATTAAGAAAAAAGCCAAGAAAACTGGATTTATCAGGTAAAAATCTTGATGTGTTCCCTGAAAGTGTATTCAGAGATAAGAAAATCACAAGCTTAGATTTGTCGAACAATCGTATCAAAGAGATACCTGCTAATATAGGAGAACTTGCAGAATTAAGATATTTGCATCTAGAAAACAATGATATTTCACAGTTGCACAATGGAATTCTAAAGGCGAAATCTTTGAGATGTCTTTATTTAAAAGGGAATCCGATGAAAAAATTACCTGATTATATTAAGGAAAATGCAACTTTTTCGATATTCACGGAAAAAGGTGTGCATCGTTACTATAGGAAGGTCGAAATATGTGGTGATAATAAAAATCTCCAGGAAGATATCAGAGATGAGGTTCGTGATATCTATAGTAATGAGACCAATTTCATAGAAACTACTTCTGTCCCTACAGTAAACGATACTGATCTAACATTTCCTAGGCATGATACTCGTCATGGGAAGTCGATTAATACGTGTGTGCTATTTGTGGATATAAGAGATTCTGTTAAAAAGAATAAGGATCATCGAATAGAGACATTGGTTAGGATGTATTCGTCGTTTGTATATGGTGTGCTTTGTATTTCTAAAGAATACTATGGCCATCCGAGGAACATTATTGGAGATAGAGTGATGATAGTTTTTGATGAGGAAAACTGTTGCGATAATGCTATTAAATGTGCGGGGGCTATTATGTATTTCTGCAAAAACAGTATGAGTAAGGCGATACCCAATGATACCTTTGAATGTGGTATTGGAATACATTATGGAAAGATGAATGTCATCAAAGTAGGAATTGGCAGGGTAAGTGATGAGAACTCTGACTATAAAAATCTGGTATGGATTGGTGAGCCTGCGAACTTGGCTTCACGACTTACCGATATGGCTGGAAAAGATAACATACCCTCTGTTGTTATATCGAAAGATGTGCTAAAGGGACTTAAAGATAGTTCATTTGCAAGGTGTTTCGTGACATTGGATAAAAGAAAATTTAAGAATATTGATTTTAATGTTCTGGGTTGTAATTTGATGATAAAGTGAAAAAGAAGTATATGGAAACATTAAGCGTCGTATATTTATCGATTTGCATCGTTGTTATAGGTTTTAAGCTCTACAGGCATGTGAAGGGTAAAAAGAAGGCAAATAACCAAGAGTCAGAATCTTTGCAAACAGCTGTAGAAAATTCAGAGCCAGTGAAGAAACAGAAGGAAGATCTTCAGCATACCTATGATACAGTAAATTCATGGGGGAATAACTGCGATCAAAAGGCTGGCATATTGTTGACAGTCGTAGGTGTCGCTATGACAATCCTAGCAACTAGTGATTTCTTAAAATACCTGCGAACATATATTTTTGCTCCGTTTGTGAAATATTGGTCAGAAGAAACAGATCTCACTTTTTCATGGAGTAGGTTCACAGTTTTTGCACTTCTGCTTATTGCAGCAGCCATGCTTATAGCATCATGTGTCTATTTGTTTAAAGCCATTAGTGCAGATATTAACTATCAGAGGATGTATGATGAGAACCCTGGGATGGTGCAGAAATCATATATCTTCTTTGATTCTATTAATGGGATGTCTTTCGACGACTTCAAAGAGGAAGATGTGGATTATTTGGACGATTTGAGGTCACAGATCTATGTGAATTCAAAAATTGCCACCGCAAAATTCAAGAATTATTCAGAAGGTCTATATTGGTTTAGATTTATGCTATTAGTATCTGCGATGTTGTTCGTGGCAATTATGTTTATGAAGTAATGCATAATATGGATATTACTGCTCAATATACAAATCTGTTGATTTTGCTACAGAACTTCGAGAACTTTTGGAACATGTATTCGGTTTCCGAAGGCTTTCTGTACAGGTTCGAAACTAAGAGAGCAGGCAAGTCGTTTCTTGAACTGTTTGATGTTGTTGCGGACAAAGATTCCTTAATTAGGAATACGAAAGCGCTTACTATGAACAATCAAGATAGTACGGATTATATAGATAGTATGAGACAGGGACTTGGAGAATGGGTAGAGAGCGATAGACTATTTCCATTTTCCTCCAAAGAAATGGGTGATAATGAGAATTCAAGGTATATTCTTCAAAAAGTATTTATATGTGTTTCGGCTTATCTTTGTTCTAAGATACAGTTGGAATATAGACCTGTTTTGTGTAAGTCATCTGGGGAAGGTGCGTTTCATAAGAATAACGTGAAATGGGGTGGGCGTTTCCCTTGGGAGATAAGTGATGTGGTAGATGGCCAGATGTTGGAATCGTTGAGCAATAGCGAGACGATAGTAGTTGTGGGTGATATTAGAAAATCACAGGATTTGATAACTTATGCAACTCGGCCTGACTCCTTTAGGAAAAATATGGTGTCATATATTGAGATGATACGAAAAATCGTATTAGCCAACAAGGGCGTTTTTGACAGGTTCACGGGAGATGGTTTTATCTGCTACTTCAATGCATACTTATCGGAGAAGTTCCAAATAGATATGTATAAGACAGTAGTGGAGGTCTGTGAGCATATTCAATGCAAAAGCAAGGCCGTATTTGAAGAATGGCAAAAAGACCTGCAAAAGATACCTGAAGAATCTATAGGACTGTCTATCGGGGTAGATTCTGGTACTATGAATTTTAGTGATGAAAAAATGATGTTTGCTATTGGAACGCCTGCTGTTTGGGCAACAAGAATGTGTACTATAGGAAATGCGGGTGATATTATAATGAATAATCAGCCTCATGCTAAGCTTTGTCAAAGAGGTAAGGAGTATGAATTTGATGAGGTAATAGGTGCGACGAAATCTGGTGAGCGGTTCAAGGCCTTTAAACTTAGATATGAGATGGGTGTATGATGTTGTTAGAGTGAGGGTGAGGAGCGCATGCCTCTTTGTTGGTTTTAGGAAAAGATACTACACGAAAACTGCGTAGGCCGATGGCTTTCTATTTGCCGAACAACCTACGCTGTTTGAGAAGTAGACTTTTTAGTGTCAAGTCTATACGTGCGATAAAAAAGCACTGTTCCATAAGTGAAAGCTTACTTCACCTTGTCTCTTTCAATAACAGTTGTGCTAGGATGCTTTTTTGCATATGCAATAGATACATACTGTCCATTCTTGGCATTCCTTGCATGCTGAACATACTTAGTTTTGCTCATAATACAAACAATTAATATTTATTTGGCATTATTGCCTTTTTTCATTCTACGCTTTAACTCATTTCTTAAATTTAACTTCCAATAGCGAGTGTGGGGGATGCGGACGAAGTCCTTATCAGGACGCTGAAGAATTTCAGTACGACTTTTCTTGCTCAACTCTTCCCAGTTGCCAAACAGAAGATAGATAGCATTGCCATAATCTGCATTTTCGAAAGCCACGAGATCATCGCGAAACTTAGCACCGAAGTATTTACTGTTCATACCAAGACCTACAAAAGTCTCAATTGGTTTTAGTTGATCCATGAACTTAGCACGGTCTTCAATACGTTTTGCTTTTTCCGGAGTCAAGTTACGAATCTGACCTTTGACCTTTTCGATAGCGCAGTCTAATGACCCTGGCGGAAAAATTTCCCAGCCAAGTTTGGTGATTCGAAGGTAATCTACAGTCGTGGCGTTGGCATTGAATACATGACAGTCGCCAACATTCTCTTGTAGCAGGTTGATGGCGAAGAAGAGATCATCATTGAAAGACTGCTGGTTGCGGTCGAAAATCGTTTCAACAGAGACCTTCATTAATACAAAATCCTCACCCGTTTTGAGAATCTCATATGACAGAGCCCAGTCTCGAGGTGCAATGAACTTATGTTGCCAGGTTAGTACAGTACGGGAATTGTCGTGAAACCCTTTTGAGGGGTCGCCAAAGTTGGGCGTTTCCCAATAATAGGTTTTATAAACCTTGGGTAAATCCTTGAGAACGATGTCACGACCATAACGATTGTACTTAGAGTAGTAGCCATTAGCAACATAGGGGACCAGAGAGGAAGTATGAGAGACCTGGCTATCATGCATGGTGATACCAAGCTTACGATACTTACCTCTTGCAATGTCATCAAAAGATAACCTTAATGTGGTAGAAACCACTACGAACGGTGCTTTGATTCCGTTCAATTCCCGACTTATGTGGTCAGGAATTCGTCTGAAATGTATATTCTTTGACATATTGAAAAAAATGTTTTTATCCCGAAAGGGCAATTTCTACAATATATAACTGAAGAAATAGAAATTTTTGCCACGAATGGAGAAAATAATCCATTTTTCAGTTAAAATTATAATAGAATGAACAAACAAAGACAGTTAGAGCGACTTTTGGAGATCGATGAAGGTAAATGGAAAAACATCATGGATACTCTTTATGGCTTTGTCAGGTACAAGGTCTACATTTGGGAAAGTGGTGCTTTCTCAGTGAAGAACCTTCCTGAACCAGCTGAAAAGTATTTTGTGCACGAAGCAATTAAAAAGTTGTGGGAATGTGTGCGGGAATGGAGGGAAGACTTGACTATTGAGGAGCAACTGAGGCAAATCATCGGTAGCATGATGAGTGAGGAAGTTAGAAAATTTAAGCTACGAGGAGGAGTTGATAATGTGACACTTAATGAAAATATAAAGGTGGAGGCAACAGACGAAAGAGCTGAACAATCTGACTTCTATGAGTGGCTTGAATTGGAGGCTGATGGAGACGATGAACTGGAACGCTATGTGAAAGCGTTCAGAGTTAGTAGAACTCCACAAGAAATAGCGGTAGAAATGGGCGTAGATGTCTCTAAGGTGTATAATATAATCAAGAGGTTGAAAAGAAAACTTGAAAACGATAAGGTGTTATGGATGCAATAAAAGAAAAGTTTGTTAATATGTATATTGATTCTCTGAGCGATGAAGAACAGGAGAAAGAGTTTGGAATTGCCAAGAATGATTTCATTGATCAGGAATTGAAGTACATCAAGCAGATGCGATTTAAAGCAAAGGCGCAATTAGGTAAGCTAAAAACACAAGCCTATGTGACCAATCTGAGAGACCGGATAGTGGCCGCATGTAGCCAGTCTATGTCGTTACAAGAGTTGCTGCTACAACGTTATCCTGCTGTGAATTTCCGTAATCTAGAAAAATTGTCAGATGCTGACCTTAAGCAGTTGTCGGAGGACATGGAACTTATCAACCTGATTGAGGAGGTAGAAGATGCTGAACAGAGCACAGGAAAAAGCTGTTGAGTTACTTGATGAGTTTGGTATAGAGGATATCCAAGATGTAGACATCCGCGATTTGGTGTATGCAAAGGATATAATCTATCGTGAAGCTCCTTTAGAGAATTATGATGGAAGAATAGTCTATGGTAAACGTGGTAGAGCCCTCATAACAGTAAATTCGAACCTGACATAT
>JAEEGL012222452.1_pt1 | contig 13349 bp, 12 predicted proteins | sample 9134231 | NCBI WGS metagenome assembly JAEEGL01 (sample SAMN16246548, study PRJNA631951) | gut metagenome | biome: gut microbiome; feature: rumen; material: fiber-attached | host: Bos | place: Iran: Karaj | collected 2018-10 | reverse complement strand
CGGACGAGCGGTGCCGAACCGATGTGATAGACCGTCTGGTCAATCGAGGTGTAGGCATTGAGGTTGGCACCGAATTTCACGCCGATGCTTTCGCACCAGGGCACGATGCCGGGCCGACCGTTCTTGCCGGGAAAGTTCTTGGTGCCGTTAAAGGCCATGTGCTCCAGGAAATGTGCCAGTCCTCGCTGGCGGGGTTCCTCAAGGATCGACCCTACGCGCTGTGCGATGTAGAAATCGGCAAGGCCTGCTTCTTTGGCATTGTGGCGGATGTAGTAGGTCATCCCGTTCTTGAGAGTGCCCTTGCGCACGTCGGGGTCTTGAGGCAATTGTGCTGCTGCCACAAGGGACAGCAGCACGATTGCAATAATCGATAATATGTATCGTTTCATCGGCCTTACTTGTTGAGCAGCGAAGCGAGAGCCTCAGGGGTGAAGTCGTTGGTCGAGTTGTTGGTGTCGATGTATTTGCCGTTGGCGTCCTGCTTACGGATCACCGACTTGTTGAAGCGGGACTCGTCACGGTCCACCTTGCCGCAGTAGGTCCAGCCGGCGTCAATCGAGGCGTCGAGGACGTTCCACTCGCGCACCGATTCCACGCTCAGGTTCACACCGTCGAGAATCCAATCGTTGGGCACCTTGTAGATGCCGCTCTTGGTCATCTCTTTGGAGAAGTCGCCGAACACAAACATATAGGTGGCATCATAGACGAAGTTCTCCAGCCAGTCTTCCTTGCTGGTCTGCATCTTGGCGATGGCCATCGAGTTGAAACCACGGCTGTGGAACTGGTAAATCGTGGCGGTATAGCAATACCACTTGTCCAGGTTGGGGGCTTCACCATCGGGGTCGGTGAAGTTGGGATTGGACGTCTCGTCGTATAACTCAAAGTCGGCGTCGCTCAAGTCGATGGAGCCGGGCTGCTCGGTCTTGTGGTTGATGGCGTTGACGGCCAGCGTGAGGCTTTCTCCGGGCTCAACGGGAACGCTCTTGCCGTTGCCGGGAATCATGTAGCAAGCCTGCACCGAGAAGTCGGTAGCCATGATGTCGGGGGTGTAGTCCTCCTTGGCAGTGGTCAGGAATGCCGATTCTAGCACAGCAATGCTGTCGGCGTAGAGGGTGACGTCCGAGTTGTTGGTGATGATGATGTACTGATCACCGGTGTAGGACTTGCCTTCGGGGGTCGTGGTGCCTGTGAAGAAGATTTCGCTGATGACGAAACCGCCCTGGGCAGTGAATGTGGAGACAACCATTTTCAGGTCATGTGAGGTCTCGGAGATCACGACATTGTTAGAGGTTACCTCAAAGTCTTTCTGTCCGGCTACGCCATTAAGGGTGAAATCAAGGTGGCCTGTGATTGCGACGTTGTAGGTGCCCTTCTTCAAGTCATTGCACATGATTTTATAGCCATTGCCGTCCTTGACAAAATTGGCGCCTTCGATGGTGGTGACCTGTTTGGTCTCGACATTGGTCAGCGTGGCGTTGGCATTGCTGAGGACCGTATTTTCCAGATTGGCAGGAACCTCCAGCGTGACCATCGTGGTGGGGATGACGGGAATCGGGTCATCACCGCTGCAAGAGGTTAAACACAGAGCTGTGGTGAGCATCATAACGATGCTTTTCAAGATAAACTTCTTCATTTTTTCTTTGTTTTTAATGAGTTGATTATTAATTGTTTGTTGTTAAAATGTGATTCCTATTGAACAGTGCAGTGCCGTCTGATGCTCACTGGCTGAGCACAGGGTCATACTGCCTCCTGCCTCGGCAAAGAGCCCATAGCGGGACTGCTTCAAGGCATAATCGGCACGCACCTTGGCTCCAAAATCGGTATAATTGGCGGTCGCGAATTGGTGCTTGTGCTGAATCAGCCAGGTGGTAGCGGCGTCCATGTTGGCAAAAGGCATAGCGAGTTTATCGCTGGTTTTGGCGTAGTATGAGGCATGGGCGTCAACGGTGAGCAATAGTTTGCCCGTGGGGCGCAAGAAACATTGTCCCTGCACTTTGCCGTAGGCATGGCTGGCGTCCATCTGGCGCTGAGGATAGATGTATTTCTCGTTTTGCGACCTGTATCCGGCACTCATGCCGACGGTCCAGTGATTCTTGCCGTAGAGCGCACTCAGGTAGCCGTCCAGTATATTGCTCTTGTACATCGTCAGGCAGGCGATGACCGGGAAGTAGCGGGCGTCGGACGTGCCGCCGACGTGCTCGTTGCCTGTGTGCCTGGTATAGTCAACGTGTCCGAAAATGGCTAGGCTGTAATTCTTTTCCTGTTTCCAGCCTATTGTAGCCCCGACGTGTTCGTTGTATAGGTCGGTGAGCGGCATGGAGTTATATTCGGCGAGTTTGCGGTGGTAACGGTGCTCATCGAGCGTGACGTCGGCATAGAGGCCGCTCTGATTGATCGGTGAGGCGTGCAGCATGATAGCCACGCCGCCACCGTCATAATAAAGACTGCGTTTGTCGCCCGAGAAACGGCTGTATTCCATGCCTAGGCCTGTCATCTGATACTCGGGAATGACGCCCTCCTCACGATAGAAAGCGACGCTGTTGGTCTGCTTGTAGATATTGCCCTCAACGGCGGCACCCAGGCGATAACTTTTTACATCACAGCCAGCCCCGAGGCGCAGTGTCAAGTCGGTAACGATGCCCCTCATGCGCGGGTCATGACCCCGGTATTCCTGTTCGGCACGGACAAGCATCTCGGCTCCCAACAGCCATCTGTTGAGGCTTGTGGCATATCCACCCGAGACGCTGTAACGCTCGCGTCGCGTGTCACCGCCCAGGGTATCAGCAAGGATGTAGGGCTGCAGCAAGTCATAGTCACTCGTGGAGTTCCACTTGATGTCGCGCTGCTTGCCGGTCATGTAGGAGGCTTCGCCCCACACGGTGGAATGTCCACTCAAGGGATGGAACGTGTTCACCCTGAGGTAAGGCAGGATGAAGCCAGTGCCTTTCTCGGGGACGAAGGCTTGGGACTGGTGCTGCATGTCGATTCCCAGTGCCAACTGCGAGAGTGCGGTCTGGTAGCCCGCGCCATGCAGGGCGGGGTTGCGGATCCCCTCGATAATGGTCAACCGTCCTAATGACGTGTGCTCTACCAGTGCCGAGTCGGCATTGGAGGCCATCATTCCTGTCTTGATGTTTACGAAGATGAGTATGAAAAGTATCAGGCGTTTCATGTCAGTCCAGGAATATGGTTTTTAATGTGACCTCATTGATGTCGTGCTGGACGAGTTCCACATAGTCGCTCTGGCAGCGGAACTGGCGCAAACGGATGATATTGCCTGCCGACAGGCAGGTGGCAACGCCTTCAATGTCTATCTGATAAGCACCACGCAACAGTTCTACCGTCACGCTAGCACCGTCAAAGTCGGCAACTGTCGTGACTTGGCGTGTGTTCACGTTGGTCAGTTTCACCTGCGCCTGAACAGTGGTAATGGACATGTCTCCATCCCCGGTGACCGTGATGCGTGCGGTGGTGAAAATATCATCTTCCACTGGAGCACAGGCAGTGAACAGCATGGTAAGTGCAATCAGTAATAGGGTGATGATGTTCTGTTTCATAGCTTGATATTCATTTCCAGTCCGAAGTAGGGGGTCACATGGCGGCGGATGGTCGTGCCGCGGCTGTCGTAGTCGGGGGTATAGTCCCACAGTTTGTTGCAGAACATGGCGATGTGAAGGCGGTCCTCAAAGAATTTCTTGGTCACCTTCATGTTCAGGTTCATAGCGAACGGCACACGGTTTTTCTCGAATTGTGACGACGAGTAGTCCCTGACAAGCCAGCGCAGGTACATGTCGTCGGCATCACTGTCCTGCCAGTCGTGGATACTGCCGTCGGGGGCAATGTATTGGACCGGGTAGTTGCTGACTTCTTTACGTTGTGAGGAAGTGAACCACAGGCATTGAGCCGAGATGGAGAAACCCAGCTTGAGGCGGGGCACGTCGGTGTCGAGCGTGAAATTGGTGTTAAATGACTCCCGCACCGAACCGTCGTCGTCGGCATACAGTCCCACATATTGTATCTGGCGATTGTCAATCACCTGGCTGGGGCGGTAAGAGTCCACGATGGAGTTGTTATAGGTCGTGCGGAAGTAGGCGCCATTGATGGTCAGGCGGGTCAGAATGACGGGGAAACGCTTGGTCTCCAGGGTGTATTCGATGCCCTCTTTGATGGTCATGCTGCCGTTGGTGTAATTGCCATACCCCGCCAACTCGTTGATGGTGGTATAGGGTAGGGCTTCGAGGCTGGGCTGTGCAGTCAGGCTCGCGGCGTCGATACCGCTGGCGTCATATTGCTTGTATTGATAGGTCTGGTAATAGGACTGCATGCGGAAACCCGAGGTCATCTTCTCGCGAAAGGCTGTCACTGCCAGTCTGTTGCCGCCGACGTTGATGTCGAGCGACACCTCTCGCTTGAGGTTGCGGGCTGGTTCCAGGGCGGTGTTGCGCGGATTGACGATATAGGTCATCAGGTTGATGCGACGGTAGTCGGGATTGTCGTGATAGTAGTTCAGTTGGATGAAGTCGATATAGAGCAAGTCGGGGAAGAGTTGCTCCATCGTCGGCATCTTGGTATGCTGGCCGATACCCGCGGCGATGCGGATGAATGTGGGCTGACCGAACAACGACAGCCGCGGCAACGAGTAGCCGATGTTGACGCGCGGGTCCCAATAGAATTTGCCATTCATCGTGTAGGCGTGATCCAGGTTCAGCAGTGTCGTTGCACGGATTCCTGCCGTCACTTCCAGCGAGCCGATTGGAGTGGGCCATTTGAGGCTCTCCTCGGCGTAGGCGGACAGGCGATGGTTGGCGGGAATCTCTTTGAGAGAGCGCTGACGGGACGAGATCCCCGTATAGACGGGTTTCATCGGGTCAAACACCTGACCACGCCCCAGGTTCTTGTCCAGGTTCCAGTCGGCACCTAGCAGCAGCGAGTTGGAGATGCTGTTGTTGGGAATCTGCACGCGGGCATTCAGCTTGGCAAAGGCATTCACGGGCTTGCCTTCCACCTCATGGTGGCCGATATATTTGAATGGTAATATATAGGCATCGTTCTCGCCCTCTTCCTTGGACAGGGGGGCGACGGTCATGCGCGACAGTTGCACCAGGCGCGTGCGCTCTATCAGGTCATTTTCGAGCGATGCCGATACCGTCAACTCTGCCGACTTGAGCCAGGAATTATGCTTGCTCTTGTATTGCAAGGCGTTCAACAGGGCATAGCGGTTGTAACTTGACCGATAGGAGTCCTCGGCACTATAGGTCTGGTCAATGTCTTCCTTGTCATTGTCGAGCGACCTGGAAAAGTCAAGGTTAGAGGAAAGGGTGAGACTGTAATCCTTGTGTTCCCAACTTTTTCTCAATCGGGTGGAGACGGTTATTCGCTTGTAGTTCTCCAATCGGTTGCGTGGGTCAGCCTTGGCATCAAGATAATCGGCGCTCAGGTTCAAGGTCAGGTGGTGTTGCTCCCATTCAAAATCTTTGGCGCCATACAGCAGTTTGGAACCCATGTCGGCCTTGAGGCGGAATTTCACGTCATGTCCGCCACGGCGACGTTCAATCTTCACCAGTCCACTGGTCAGGTCACCATATTCCACCGACGGAATACCGCGCACGATCTCGACGCTCTCAATGTCATCGGTCGAGATGCCTCGCATGTCAACGCCGGCATTGGTGTTGTCGCGGCTGGTGGCCATGTCGTCCCAAGCGCCTACAAGATACTGCATGTTGGCACCCGTAGAGATGGGGGCACCATCAATGATAAAACTCGTTCCCAGCGAGGAGGTGGCATAGTTGCTGTTGCCTGTGGAAATCTCGCGGATGTGGATGTTGTTGGGCGTGCTCAGTGACGGGTCGATGCTGCGGCCACCGGGAATCAACTCCAGCAGGTCGGCAAAACTCGAGGGCTGCAGGTGCTCCATGGCGTGTTTCTCAATCTTGGACGATGTCGTCAGCCCTCGGTTTTCCTGGGCTGTCACGACCACTTCGCCCAGTTGGCTCACCTCGGCATGCAGCAGGTAACGACCGTCGGCGGTGGGCGTGGTCATGAGGGGCTTATAGCCGATAGAGGAAATCCTCAGCCGGACATCATTATTTTTAGGTATGGCGAAGGTGCCGTCCGCTTGGGTGACGGTAAGGGCTTTGCCCTGTTTCACGTCGGTGATGGTGGCACCGATGACGGGCTCCAAGGTCTCGGCGTCAAGCACGGTGCCACGGACTAGAGCCTGTGCATCAGCGACTTGCATAGCCAAGACCAACAAGGATAGTATGATGTATCTAATCAGTTGCATTTCAGTGATTTTGGAGTATAAAATTACTCCCAATCACCGAGAAGCACAATACCTAAAAAGTGGTAAGAAAGAGGTGCACCAGCATTGGTTTTTAGGGCGCAATGGCAGTCCGTTCCCTTGACCTTGAGGTTGGAAATGAAGGGTGACTACTTAAGGCTAGAGTATGAACTACAGACGCTTTACACTTGAGGATGTTCGGCGAGGTAGCGCCACAACGGGGCCGCCATGAGCGCTTGCAGCTGGCGGTTCTCGCGCAGCATCGCCTCAATCTCGTCGCGTGATAATAAGAGCACGGCAATGTCCTCGCCAGCGTCAAGATGCTGGTCGCTGAGGCGCTCCACACCTTCGGCAAGGAAACAGTGGGTGATGTTGTCGCAGATGCTGGGATTCTGACCCACGGTCATGATTTCGCGCCACTCGCCGCCTCCGTAGCCTGTCTCCTCAAGCAATTCTCGCTGTGCCGCATGCAAGGGCGTCTCGCCCTGCTCAACGACTCCGGCGCACAGCTCGTCGAGGACGATGTCCATGGCGTGGCGGTACTGTCGCACCATGACGAACTCGCCCTCACGTGTGATGGCAATGATGTTGACCCATTCGGGGTATTCCAGCACATAGTGCTCGGGATTGATGCGTCCGTCGGGCAGTTGTACTTTATCGACGCGTGCGGTGAGCCAGGGCCGCTGGATGATATAGCGGCTCTCAAGGGTGGTCCATTTCTTGATTTCCTTATCCATGTTTCCTTGTATCGGTTTTATTATTATAACGAGTAAAACGGATAAATGGTACAGTTTTGCGAAAATTTCTGTATCTTTGCACTTGTGGAAGTGAGAACTATCAAGAAGAAGGGACGCGAGAAAAAGGTGTGGTACGCCATCCGTGTGACCTATAACCGCGAACTCAAGGTCAAGGAGGACCTTGATGCGCGCGGCATACCTTGTTTCGTGCCCATGCAGTACCGTCGCGAGGAACGCAATGGCGTGATGGTCAAGCGCCTTGTCCCGAGCATCCACAACCTCATCTTCATCAATATCACGCCCACCGGCATGAGGGATTATAAGGAGACCTCGGCCATGCCCATCCGTTACATCATGAGCCGCGGGGAGCGCGGGACGCGCCATCCCATTACCGTGCCCGACAGTGAGATGGAGAACTTTATCAAGGTCGCTGGCACCTATGAGGAGAACTTGATCTACCTCAATCCTGAGCCAGGTGACTTCAGCCATGGTGAACGGGTGCGCATCATCGGAGGTGATTTTGCCGGAGCCGAGGGTATCTTTGTGCGAATCAAGCAAGATCGCCGAGTGCTCATCAACATCCCCGGCGTCGTCGCCGTCGCTACCACTCATGTCCACTTGTCGATGCTCGAAAAAATCACCGACGATGACAAGAATACATTAGACAACGCATTATAATAAGGCTTTAGGTGTAAGGCTTTAGAAGGCTAACGCCAACTAAATAACTAGAAACTAGAAACTAGGGACTAGAAACTAGGGACTAGAAACTAGAAACTAGAAACTAAAAACTAAATAAAACTATGAACGAGAACAACCAGAAAGTCGCTCTGATCACGGGCATCACAGGCCAGGATGGCTCCTATCTGGCAGAGTTCCTGCTGGAGAAGGGCTATGAGGTGCATGGCATCATCCGTCGCAGCAGCAGTTTCAACACTGGGCGCATCGAGCATCTCTACCTCGACGAGTGGGTGCGCGACATGAAGCAGCGCCGACTCATCAACCTGCACTATGGCGACATGACTGACAGCAGTTCGCTCATCAGGATTATTGAGAAAATCAAGCCTGATGAAATCTACAACCTGGCGGCTCAGAGCCACGTCAAGGTATCGTTCGACGTGCCCGAATATACTGCCGAAACCGATGCCGTGGGAACACTGCGCCTCATCGAGGCGGTGCGCATCGCGGGCCGAGAGAAGATGACCAAGATCTATCAGGCAAGCACGAGCGAACTCTACGGCAAGGTGCAGGAAGTGCCCCAGCGCGAGACCACGCCTTTCTACCCGCGTAGTCCCTATGGCTGTGCCAAGTTGTACTCGTTCTGGATTATGAAGAATTACCGCGAGAGCTACGGGATGTTCTGTGCCAACGGCATTCTGTTCAATCACGAGAGCGAGCGCAGGGGCGAGACATTTGTGACCCGCAAAATCACCTTTGCCGCCGCACGCATTGCCCATGGCTTGCAGGACAAGCTCTACTTGGGCAACCTCAATGCACTGCGCGACTGGGGCTATGCCCGCGACTATGTGGAGTGCATGTGGCTCATCCTGCAGCAGCCCGAGCCTGACGACTTTGTCATCGCCACGGGCGAGTGCCACTCGGTGAGGGAATTTTGCACATTGGCCTTCCACTACGCCGGCATCGAACTGGAGTGGCAGGGCGAAGGCATTGATGAGAAGGGCATCGACAAGGCGACGGGTAGGGTACTGGTGGAAGTGGACCCGAAGTATTTCCGCCCCGCCGAGGTCGACCAATTGCTCGGTGATCCCACCAAGGCCAAGACCCTGTTGGGATGGAATCCCCACAAGACCTCCTTCGAGGACTTGGTGCGCATCATGGTGGAGTATGACTTGCAGCACATCAAGAAAATCTACCACCTGCAATAATCAACGACTAACGACTAGTGACTTATGACTAGCGACTCAAAGATATATGTAGCAGGCCACCGCGGCTTGGTGGGCAGCGCGATCTGGAATATCCTGCAGCGCAAGGGCTATACTAATCTTGTAGGCCGCACTCATCAGGAACTCGACCTGATGGACGCTGTGGCAGTGAAACGCTTCTTTGACGAGGAGCAGCCTGTATTTGTCGTGCTGGCTGCTGCCCATGTGGGCGGCATCATGGCCAACCTGAAGTACCGTGCCGACTTTATTTTCCAGAACCTCGCGATCCAGCAAAACGTCATCGGTGAGAGTTGGCGCCACGGTGTGAAGAAATTGCTGTTCCTGGGTAGTACCTGTATCTACCCGCGCGAGGCTCCACAGCCCATCCCTGAGGATGCCTTGTTGACATCTCCCTTGGAATATACCAATGAGCCTTATGCCATCGCCAAGATCGCGGGCATGAAGATGTGCGAGAGTTTCAATCTGCAGTACGGTACCAACTTCATCGCCGTGATGCCCACCAACCTGTATGGTCCTCGCGACAATTTCAACCTTGAGACCAGTCATGTCATGCCGGCGATGATCCGTAAAATGCATCTGGCGAGGCTGCTCAACGAGGGTGACATGGCGGGAATCCGGGCAGACTTGGACCGCCGCCCCGTGGAGGGTCTCGACGGCAAGGCTGACGAGCGGCAGATTGTCGCTATGCTTGAGAAATACGGCATCATGAAGGACCGCCTGCGCCTGTGGGGCACAGGGGCCCCCATCCGCGAGTTTCTGTGGAGCGAGGATATGGCGGACGCCAGCGTCTATTGCTTGGAGCACATCGACTTCAATGATGTGCGCGGCACGGGCGACGAGGTGCGCAACTGCCACATCAACATCGGCAGCGGCAAGGAAGTCACTATCCGGCAGTTGGCCGAACTCGTCAAGACTGTTGTGGCTTACCGCGGCACCATCGAGTGGGATGCCACCAAGCCCGACGGCACCCTGCGCAAACTCACCGATGTGAGCAAACTGCACTCCCTGGGCTGGCGTCACACGATGGAGCTCGAGGACGGTGTCCCCGCCCTCTACCGCTGGTATCTGGAGAATTGAACCGAGATAACGAATTAAACTATAATAACCATTATGAAAGTTCTATTGATCAATGGCAGTGCCCGCCGTGAGGGCAATACGTTCATCGCTTTGTCAGAGGTTGCCCGCCAGCTCGAGAAGCATGGTGTGGAAACCGAAATCGTGCAACTGGGCAATAAGCCCGTGCGTGGTTGTATCGCTTGCGGCCAGTGCATGACCCGTGGCCTGGGACGTTGCGCCTTTGACGACGATATGTGTAACCGCATCGTGGAGAAATTTGACGAGGCTGATGCGCTCGTTGTCGGTTCGCCGGTTTATTATGGTCAGCCCAACGGTGCCTTGCTGGCTGTGATGCAGCGTGCGCTTTTCTCGGCTAGCGATAAGTTGCAGAACAAGCCTGCGGCCTGTGTGGCAATTTGTCGTCGTGGCGGCGCCACGGCAGCCTTCCAGACGATGAACATGATGTTCGAGATGGTCAACATGCCGTTGATTACCAGCCAGTACTGGAACATCGCCTATGGTCGTGAGCCTGGCGAGGCCACCCAGGATGCCGAGGGCATGCAGACCATGCGCGTGCTTGCCGACAACATGGCTTGGCTGCTCAAGAAAATTCATGCCGGCGATAATCCCGATTATCCCGAGCGTGAAGAGTGGCAGCCGACGCACTTTATCAGATAAGAATCATGGACATTTATTATACCTACAAATGATGAAAAAGATCATAATAATCGACGGCGGACCTCGCAAGGCGATGAATACCGCCCAGATGCTGCAGCATTTTGCCGAGGGAGCCAAGTCTGTCAGTGACCAGATTGAAGTGAAAATTGTGCGCCTCTATGACCTGGACTACAAGGGCTGCATGTCATGTATGGCCTGCAAAGTGAAGGGTAGGGCGTCCAATGTCTGCAAATTCAAGGATGCTTTGACTCCCGTCCTGGAAGAGATTGCCCAGGCCGACGGTCTGGTGATGGGATCACCGATATATTTTGGCGACGTGACGGGGCAGATGCGCACTTTCCTAGAGCGCCTGGCATTCCCTTGGCTCTCCTATAACGACTACAGCATGACGGCGCCTAAGAGGATGCCGGTAGTGCTGATGGAGACCATGAACGGAACGCCCGAACGGAATAACAGCCAGGGCTATGGCTCGATGGAGTATTGTATTGCAACTGCGCTGGGTCAGCCTGAGCGCTTGATTGCTTACAATACCTATCAGGTCAAGGACTACAGCCGCTTTGAGTTGGCTGGCTTCTCCGAGGAAGCCAAGCGCCAGTATCGCGACGAGCATTGGGAAGAAGACCTGCAGAAGGCTTTCGATGCCGGCCGCCGTATGGCTGATCAGATTTTGGCATAGAAAAAAGAGGGCGCTGCAAAACTGTGCAGTTCACTAAAACACTGATTGACTATGAAACGAGAACTATCGGGCGGCTGCGGTATCACTCTCTTGGCTTTTTCGGCTCTGATGATCATTGCCGGCATCGTTGCCGTGTTTAAAATGCGTGCCGAGGGCGACTGCGGCGACGGAGCCTTAGGGCTGTTGGTGTTTGTCGCCATTCTCTCGCCGTTCATCTATTGGGGATATGTGATGCTGTACAAGTTCCTGCACCCTGGTGAGCCGGTAAGAATCACCAAGAGGATGAAACAATATGGTGGTGCGGCGTTGTTGGCGTTAGTCATCTTTGCGTTGTGGGCGGCATTGACTAGCAAGCCTGCCCCCGAGGCACCAGCCCCCATTACTGAGATTGCCCAGGAGCCCAAGGAATCCAAGGACAGCGTCGTCATCACCGAGGTGCTGGAGGGAGATCCCTATCAGGAATTGGACGAACTCATCGGTTTGGAATCGGTAAAAGAAGAGGTGCACACCATCGCCAATTTCGCCAAAATCCAGCAGCAGCGCAAAGCCCAGGGCCTGAAGGTGCCCAAGATGTCGTTCCATCTCGTGTTCACCGGCAGCCCCGGTACGGGCAAGACCACCGTGGCACGCATCGTGGCACGTATTTACAAGGACTTGGGAATTCTCAAGAGCGGCCACACCGTCGAGACCGACCGGTCGGGACTTGTTGCAGAATATGTGGGGCAGACCGCAACCAAGACCAATGCCGTGATCGACTCGGCACTCAACGGAGTGCTGTTCATCGACGAGGCCTATGCCCTGGTGCCCCAGGATGCCCGCAGCGACTATGGTCAAGAGGCCATCTCCACCCTGCTCAAGCGTATGGAGGATGACCGCGACAAGCTGGTGGTCATCATCGCAGGCTACCCCGACGAGATGAAACGCTTCATTGACTCCAATCCAGGACTGCAGTCCCGTTTCACGCGTTACATCAATTTCCCGGATTACACCGAGCAGGAATTGTTTGACATCTTCAAGCTATACCTGAACAAGAACCAGTACACCATGACCGACGATGCCGCCCAGCTGCTCAAGGACAACCTGGACTATGTCGTTGCCCACAAGGCCAAGAACTTCGGCAACGCCCGCTATGTGCGCAACATCTTTGAACGCGCCGTCGAGCAACAAGCCAACCGCTTGTCGGCACAACGCAGCATCAGTGATGACGAACTCTCCGTGCTGACTAAGGTAGATATCGAGAATGCCTTCAAGGCGAGGAAATAGAAGTGAGTGAACCGCCATGACCAGATACTTCATCACATTTATCACCCTACTGATGGCATTGGCAACCTTGCCATCACAAGCCCAGGAATTGACAAAAGACGAAATGGCTAGCATCCGCGCCGCCTATCGTGCAGCCAAAGAAAGAGTGGAACTCAACAACCATGCCCAGGAGCAGGACGTGCCCCGCAGCGATATGGAGATTGTCAGCCATTACGTCATCCCAGGGTGCGGCCCTACCGAGGAGGTCATCCACTACTACTTCACCCTCGGCGAAGACCCCGTGCTGGGAACACCCGTGTACAATATCTATTTCATCACCCGCACCTATAACGTCGCGGCGCGCAAGTACTATCAAGAGTTCCTCTTCGGCGATGAAGAATCAGGCCTCCTATTCTTTTTCCAGAGCAACGACGCCCTAGATGGTAGCACCGACGAGACCCGCTTCCAGAGCAACGACGCCCTAGACGGCAGTACCGACGAGATCCGCTATTACTACAGCAAAAACGGCATCCACAAGTCCATCAACGGCACCGCCGAATTAGACGAAATCTTCGCCTCCCGCCGAGCCGACGAACTAAAAACCGCCTTCACCCACCTCATGAACCAAGACTACTGACACCCCCTCCAGCAACATTAATATTTTTTTAGATTACCAATTACAATATCAAATGAGTTTGGCACGGTATTTGTACATCCCCTACCGAACTCATAATTTTTGGAGGTTTTTTAGGGTTAAACATGATTGTCAGCATGGCTCG
>JAEEGL011646069.1_pt1 | contig 13349 bp, 9 predicted proteins | sample 9134231 | NCBI WGS metagenome assembly JAEEGL01 (sample SAMN16246548, study PRJNA631951) | gut metagenome | biome: gut microbiome; feature: rumen; material: fiber-attached | host: Bos | place: Iran: Karaj | collected 2018-10 | reverse complement strand
ATTATTCTGACGGATTATCAGAGATGTATTCGATATCAAAGGAACTGGAGAATGAGAACATACAAAACGAGCTCCACGAATTACAGAAGACAATAAGCTCGGTATTATTGTTTGTCACGATAACTATGGCAGATTGTATGGTAGCTTGCAAGTATTATCTCCTTGCTGATACGGAATATGATAAGCGATTTATGCGTGGAAAAATGAAAGTCCTTTTAAATGAGGGATTCAAGAAATTATATGGTTACAACGATACACATTTCAAGAAGTCGGAATGGTTCAAGCTTTTAGCAACCATGAAACATTTCCCGGAACCGATAAATCATCAGTATCAAGAACTAACTTTTCTTTTGGAAAGACATTCAAAAATGTCTTTTTGGTGGAAAGAAGAGCGGGTTCAAGAAGTTCATTATCTGGATATGATCAAACTCTATGAATCTCGTCAAGAGGATCTTAACGAGAGTAAAGTGATGATGGAAAACCTGCAGCTATTCAATGCTCTTCTTGCCGTCTGTCACTTTCTGGGAAATGAGAATGGTTGTGTGCTAAATTTCCTTCTTTCAAAATACCGGCGAGGGGAATTAACTGAATAGTAGCCCGTCTTTCTGGCTATGTGTTGACGACGGGAATCACGGCAAAGATGTGGTCTATAACCCCACATTATGGTTTGATAATGTTGACGTAATCTGATATCGATAGCGACGAAAGAACTCAGAAAAGGGGCACCGGAAAATGAAGGTCCTGTTTCTCACGCACCAGATTAACAAACTGTTTTAGAGATAGTAAATCATCCCTGTAGTTGGGAACAAAAGAATCTCTATTATCCTCAGGAATTACAAGAATCACCCTTTCATGCTTCATTTCTTGAAGCTGGTTAGGTGAAATACTTGGCTGAAGGGTGAATAGGTATTTAGTTTCGATTCGGTCAGCCTCGTTTAAGACTTGACGCCAGCGGTCCTTGCAGGTGGTCTTTGCCCCTAAAAAAGTCAAGTCATCAGCAGGAAATTGGAAGTTATGATACTCTTCAGATCCAGGAAACAGAAAATCAGGACGCTTTTTGTCTTCTGTTACTGCTTGTTCTTCAAATCTTAACTTTGATGCAATAAAAATCTGAGCCAAGTGATGCTCCAAGGACTTTCCAAAGCGAGATTTCCGACGGTTTAGGAAAGAATTGGCTGCATCAGCAAATTCCTTTATAGAGTTGAATGGAGTGGAGTAAATCGGGCGAAAGAATCGGTCCTCAACTAGATAATAGAGGTCACTTTCCGTCTTAATCCATTTTTGAAGAACTGTATCAGGATTTCCTAGAATCATATCTTCAGTGACGCCATAGACATCATTGTAAACCTGCCGGGCCAGATCTGAAATCTCCTTGGTTTCAGGGAAGGTCCTTATTGAATCGGCAATTCCACACAGGTATTCCTTCAATCGCTCGTCTGGCGTTACAGTTGAACTATGGTCGATGACATGGTTCGTATTCTCTGCCGATAAATTAAACTCCGTATAGAAATCATCGATGTCCTCATCATGTTCAAGGACAATACCCAAGTATTGGTCATCGTCCATTTGACAGATGACCAAAAGGCTGCCAATGTATTCTTCATGAAGAAAAGGAAAACCTTTCCCAAAACGAGTGATGCGGTACTCGTTTCGACTGCCTACGCCGTAGTAAATGAAGCGGCTGTCGGTTTCAAAGTCATTCTGCCAGCGAATTTTGACGAATCGGTCCTTGTTGCTGCCACGGACCCCCGGCTCCTCGAACAGGATAGACGCGGCTTGCTTTGGCACGTAGAACCCCTCTTGGTTAGAGGTTAAACTGACATCGTTGGCCGTAATGAAACGGCAGAACGCCCTTCTTGATTTGTTTACCTGCGAAATAGCATAGTTGAGAATGTCACTCATACCTTTCTCTTCATTGTCTTTACTAGTTGTTCTGCAACTGAGGTAATCAAGGGAACGACTACGGAATTGCCGCATTGACGATAAGCTTGAACTTCCGATACGGCGTCCAAGATATAATTGTCAGGATATCCCATTAAGCGAGCGCATTCACGTGGGGTAAGTCGCCTGGGGTTAACTCCTTCGCCTTGGGGAATGAGAATCTCGGAGCCATCTTTGTAGTATCGTGCGCTAAGAGTGCGAGTAATACCTTTAAGATCTACGAGGCCGAAACCGAAGCCATTTCCTTTTTCTTTATGTTTCTGGGCGTAGTTTTGAAGGTAATTCCAGAGTTTGTCGGAAAGAGTGTATTTCTTTAGGACGTTCTTCTCAAGAATGTCGCCGATGCAATTTACTGGATCACCAAGTTTAGGGAACTCAAACTTTTCTTTGCCAGCATAGACTCTTCGGTCATAGCCGACAATCATTATCCTCTCACGATGCTGAGGTACAAATGACTTGCCGTCCATGACCTCAAAGTGAATACTGTAGTCCAACTCTTCCAGCGTTTCGGTAATGACCTTAAAAGTGCGCCCCTTATCGTGAGAAACAAGATTCTTCACATTCTCTAAATAGAAAGCCTTAGGCCTGTGGCGGCTAATAATGTCTGCCACATCGAAGAAAAGTGTACCTTGTGTCTTGTCTTTGAATCCGGTTTCTCGACCGAGACTGTTCTTTTTTGAAACTCCGGCTATAGAGAAGGGCTGGCATGGGAAGCCAGCGCACAAAACATCAAAGTGATCAGGAATATATGACTTGGTCTCTTCCTTAGTGATATCGCCAAAAGGCACATCTCCAAAGTTGGCCAGATAAGTTTTCTGGGCATAACGATTCCACTCAGAAGAGAAAACACACTTGCCGCCTTGGGCCTGCATTGCAAGACGGAAACCGCCCATGCCGGCAAACAAATCAATGAAAGTAAATTTGATTTTTTCTGGTTCTGGAAAAGGAACGTCGTAGAATTCCTTGAAACAGAGCTCTAAAGGACTATCATTCAAGACCGTTTCGTCGCTGTCCTTTTTGTCCAAGACTTCTTCAAAAATGAAAGAGATGGCTTTATCTTTGCCAACCTCGCTCATGTATTTGCGATTATGCAAATATTGGGTCAAAACTGCAAGATTATCTTTAATCTCCTTCTTCTCACACAGAGAAAACAAAGCTTGAGAATCAATACAGTTCAAGTATGGATATTTAGTGCTCTCTAGCATCGCAAAGCATAATATTATAAGTTTTCAAAGATACTAAATTTCACTTTCACTGACAAAAGAAAAAGCCCCGTTATGGGGCTTATCTAATTACCAAGTATCGAAAGGAAGTCCATCAAGATCTACCGTATATGTAATCTGTGAGATTCCTTGAGGGATCTTATCCCCTTTGAAAGATGTGTCCGTAATGCTTGGGAAATCATCTCCAACATGGTAAATCCTCTTTTCTAATATACTGAACTTTTTCTCCCTTTCACTTGTCCCTATCTCATATCCTTGAGAGGCCAGTTGTTGTTCAATGAGTGATTCCTCATATCCCATTGAGATTAGGCGGTCTCGAAGCATGTTTATTGATAACCCATTAGGCGACTCCTCGCAACGAAAGAAATACAGATCAAGTGGCTTTGGTTTCAGCAACTGAAACTGACCGGCGATTGTGATATGAGCCCCATATCTTCTTATTGTTGATTTGGCTTCAAAACTCATAGTCTCGGTCTCCACATCGTGAGTCCCGGCATGAGCTGCTGTCCATTCGGCCGAAGGATCTGCCCCATAGACTCTTTCCAGGAGCAGCATTTCACATATCACGCTATATGCAGATTTGTTTGAAATAGTGTTGCCAAGTAAATTGCGCCATCGTTTCCACCATTCACGTGGAGCCTCAAGGAGTTCTTTCCGATTGGCACCATTTTCACCGGGATCTACAAGCTGAGCACATACACATGCAAACTCTCCTCTAAGGTCTTCTCGGAAGGTCTGGAACATGAGAAGAGTGGTCTCCTTTCCATCCAGAATGGTTTTTTGCGTACTAAAATGAGCATTGGCAAAACGCTCCGATATAATCTCTTCGCTTTCAATCTTTATGGCTACTCCAAAACCCTCGTGCGTACGAATAACTAGTGCGGGATACTCCTCTGGCAATGATTGAAGTTTGATTGCTCCCCGAGAAAGAGAAGCAAAGAACTTTCTTATTTCATCAAGTAGTGTCATGGTTATACTATTTAAAAGACCTAAAGACGGCATCTGCGACTCCTTTTGCAAGAAGAGGAGGAACAGCATTCCCTATCTGTTTGAAGGCATCTCCCATCGAGCAATCGAATGTGAAATCGTCGGGGAAGGATTGGAGTCGAGCAGCTTCTCGTACGCTAATACCTCGAGGTTCCCATGGATGAATATGGCTGTAGGTGTCTACGGATAGGTGAGCTACGATTGTATGTGAAGGACGGTTCTCGTCAAGGCGACGCCATTTTTCGGCAAAGTTGTCCCTGTCATAACAGGGAACCATTTTTCGCTTTAGTTGCTTATACTCTTTGCTTTCTGGAGACAATCCAAGCGAGTGTGCTTTCATGAAGAAAATCTCGTCGGCAATCCTACTTGCATCTGTGAAGTTGTCTCCCTGCTTCATTCTTGCGAAAATCGGAAAATCACGTACGTTTTTTCTAAAGGAGTTGCCAGTCACGGCATTTAACGGAAAACAATACCATTCGCGCATAATCCGTTGAAAACTATTCTGTGGGTTACTGCGATAAGGAATCTCTGTATTTGCAGGATTACTCACATAACGGCTGTTTTCACTTGGAAAGAGAATGGGGAGGTCGGAAAAAGCTTCTCCAACGGTAACCCAATCCTTGGCTTCACCCTTGGCTGTTTGCGGCTCCCGAAAATGCGGGAATTGCAAAAAAGTGCCGATCTGCCGTGCATATGGCGGGAGATATCCAGTGATATCCCGGTGTGTCGGAAGCGGAAGACCGATTTCCTTCTCTCCTATTTTCCATGCGAGGACAAATAGTCTTTCGCGGACTTGTGGAACACCATAATCTGCGGAGCATAGAATAGTCCAGAATGAATTGTACCCATGCTTATCCAATTCATTACAAACAATCTCTGGGATATTCATGTCTCCAAAGCGGGTGGCTTCCGGAACATTTTCCATAACAACGGCTCGTGCATCTAAAGCGAAAGCAAACCGCAAAAAATCTTGATAAAGGTAGCCGCGTGAATCACTCGTGTTCTTCCGGTCGTCTCCCAGTGAATTTAGTTTTGCTTTGCCAGCTTTGGAGTAGGCTTGGCATGGAGGCCCGCCAATAACAATGCATCCGTCTTTGCCAATGCTGTTTCGAAGCGTTTCGGGGTCAGTCTCTGTAATATCGCCGCAAATATGTTGGGAGTCACGACCATATCGCCATTCGAGATTGGAAGAGATGGTCTTAACGGCTTCGGGCATCAACTCTATTCCGGCGCCGATGTTGAATCCGGCCTTCTCAAAACCGAGCGCAAGTCCTCCGCATCCGGAAAACAGGTCAATTACTGTTGGAATACCGTTCATTTCAAGGACAATTCGCTGAATATAGATTCGACATATCCTTTCACTCCGCCCTCGCAAAAGACCGGTTCGAGTACGACTGCTTTTGCCGTGTTAAGTTTCATAATGCTTCGGAAATCTTTTTCTTTAACTTGAATTAGCAGTTTATACCTGCTCATTATTTCACGATAAACTTCATGATTGGTCCCGCCTCGTCCGGTTCTTTCGACAAGATTCAAGATTGTGTCGGTGCTGAAATTCTTTTGAAGAAGCATTTCTTTTGTTTTGGCAGTATTGTCTTCCGTGAGGGAGAGATGAATGTACCACCATACCGATTTCAGCCATATACGGCTTGGTTTCACATAATAATGATCGGCATTGACATTACTCCAACGCTTTCCAACCAAATTGGGAACACATATAAGGGATAGATGCCTCCAAAAACCATCGTCAGAAGCGAGCCTTTCAGTAAACCAAGTCATTTTTTTGAAGTATTCATATAGCAGGATACCGAAACAGACATCCATTTCATAGCTTTTGACACTTCCTTTTTGCTCGTCAACTGCATGTTGGAATAGGGCCGTAATACCCTCTCTGAGTTCATCGTAATCCTTTGTGACTTCGGGAAGTACAAAACCTCCAGAAATCCATGAATCCATTGCCTCGGCGGATTCTTTTCTGGTTAGTCTCTTAATTGTCATAATACGTCGAGGTTTTTCTCAAAAAAGTCTCTGAGTGAGATCGAACACTGCTTCGGGTCGTCAAGGTTCATGTTCAGTGCAGTGACAAAATAATAAATAACTTGTCCTACGCTACCTTCCTCGGCCTTACCGTTGAGGACATCATTCCAGTCAGTTCTTCCTTTTTCACGGACATAATCAACCATGGAGGAGATGGCACTTGCCAAAACTTCACGAAGGAGAGAAGGATTGTAATTGTTCGTGTCGGCAGGATTGATGAACTTGTAATCTTTGTGTGCACGATTAAGAATGACAGCCACCGAATCTGAGAAGCGATCGGTAAGTACATCGTCAAAGTCGCATTGGAGTTCCCATAACAGACCATTTATTTTAGAATTCAGAAGAATCGGGAAGGAGGACCCGGTCCCATCAAACTGGAGGCTGTATGTGTCAATGATGCCGACGACAGTCCCTGATATGTTGGCAAGATGAGCCTCGTCATCCAATGGATGACCTGCTTTTTTAATTACTATAGCCGTTTGGAGGTCAACTCTACCTCGGAAGCAAGGTGTCGGGAATTCCACATTAAGTGCCAAGACTTGCGGAGAGGCCGTATTTTCGATGACGCCAATCTCCATGGCAGAACGAGTTCGAGAATCGGCAGAAGACCAGATAAGAGCTAGTGCAAGAGTCGCATTTTCACAAGCGATTCCATCCTTTCCATATAAAAAAGAACTAGTTCGGAGAGTATAGTTACGTTCAACGCTAAAGCCATTAGTATCCGGAGACCAACATCCTCGCTCATCCGATAGAGGATGAGCTGATGAGGTCGTCTCGTCAGGGGCGAGATCATGTTCTTCACCACTACTGTCAGAGTAGAAAAAACGGTATGGAGAGTATGTGATTTTGACTTTCTGCTTTAGTTCGTCGCCGAGTATGGGGAATGATGAAAGTGTTTGCATAGAATGTTAGTCGAAAGAGAGAGATGGACGGATATCTTTGCGGTGGACAGCAATGTTAAGCACGAGGTTAACTTCAAAAGAATGCTCTTCTTCATCACTGAATTCGAAATACAGACCAAAGCAGCCTCCAGGACCGGTGCTGCGGGGTGTGACGGAGAACGGTCCGGATTCACTAACAGATGAAATCTGTACAGGATACTCGAACGGTATCTTATCGCTGCCCAACTTAGATATGACAATTGTTACGCTGGAGATTGCGAAAGGGAATGTAATCCCCATTTCTTTTAGCCAATCCAAGGCACTGATTGATCCGATGGTTGAGTCGGCATCTATGTTCACACCGAAGTTCATCGCTTTCTTGCTCCCTGATGATACTCGAATGTGAAGGACTAATCCCTCTGCGGTAAAATCGGTGATTTTGTAGGAATAACGAACATTTCGTCTAACGGAAGATCCGCCTCCGCCCCCAATGCCAGATCCACCACCGCCACTGGGGCCCGGTTGGACAGTCCCTTGCACAGAAGGCCTCCTCCCAAATCCTTCGGGAGGAAGAAGCAAACCTCCAAGCCGATTACTTAACCCGGTGTCTGAGATCGTGTCCGCATCCTCTTCCGCCTCTCGCACGGAGGACTCGATTTTCTTTGCCGTGTTGCTCTTGATTTTCTCGATAATGGATGGCCTCAGATTGTCTTCTAAAATTGTATAGTCATCCCAGGAAAGGTGGTCTGCCTGCTCGCTCTTGCGAACGTAATCCTCTAGTAAAAGTTCAAAAGATGTTTTTCTCAGCTTTGCTGCGCTGTTGAGAACAAAAAAAGCAATAAGGAAAGTATTCTCTTCTGTTTTTAGAATACCTTCCGTCCATCCTCCGTCTGTTGCATACGACACAACCATACCCGGTTTCCGGCAGAAAAGGATGATGGGTTTACCTGAATCCCTTTCACCAACGATGGAGTGGATGTATTCATACGGGTTGGGATAGTTACAAGGAGGGTCCATGAGGAGATCTTTGCGATTAACCTTAGCAAAGGCTACACACCCTGCATCTGTTGGGTCAATCTGCTTCCTCAATTTGATTACCTCACAGAATAGTTCTACGTCTTTATAATGGATATTGTCTGCTTCGGGATCTCCTACTAAGGAAAGCACAGCTTTATTGTAGAGAGCTTGTGTTAATTGGAAGAACGGCTCCATATCCCGCTTCGGGTCGAATGCTTCGCCATTAATATTGACATTGAGACGCTTCCCGAACGGATACCTTGCATTGCCTAGCCGTGAAGAATACCATTTTTGGACCGAGTATTTAAGATACTCGGGGATGCTCGATGTCCAAAAAGGAGTGGCTCTGTTTCCGTCCTCTCTCTCCGGTTGATTGTTCTTAAGGAGCGCATTCTCATCTGTGAACGGAATAATAATGGTCGTGCCTGTTTGTTTTTCTTTATATGGCTTAATACCAAAAGACTCCAGAACTCTATTGATGACTGATTCATTGCGTGTCTCGCGAACGCGTTTCATCCCGCGGACGGAATCCCCCCACCATGCAATACCATATTTCATTCCGTCTGAAGCAGGAGGAAGAAGGGCATCTTTTTTTGTCTCATCCTCTACAAAAGCAACGGAAAGAAGGGACTCATAATCTCCATTTGATGTCCGAACGCGGCTATAGTAAATGACAAGACCAGTTCCGATTCTAAAATATATAGTCTTTCCCACACCCCAGCAGCCACCAGCACCGGACGCTTGTTGAGCTTCATAGATGCCAAATACCAATTTATAGAGATTTCCTGTTTCGTCTTTAAAACTCCCGGTCAGTCCGGTTGTCCCGCTGTCGCGAATGGCAATAAAGGTATTGCTCCATTCCGGCCTGCTGTTGAGTGATATCCCGCTCAACTCCTTATTCAATTGTTTTTTATCGAAATGACCAGTGATGTAATCAACAGAGACAAAGCGATGTCGCAGGTCCGAGTCCGCGGCATCAAGGCTGTTTTGAATGGACTCACGGACAAGTAGATCCAAAATTGGAGTACTACTGTTGCGTATCATGCCTCTAAGTGCACTGCCTTTCTGTCGGAGTACTTCCGTCTCGTATAAATATAGTTTCATTGTCAATTATTATTGTCGGTCCGTGTTTTCCCCGTCAAGGTCGCCTTCATCACTAAATTCTGGTTCAAGTCGGATTCTGACTCTTGCCACATAACTTGCCCCAATAGCACCTCCGGGAATGTTGACGCATAGACCAATGAGATCGCAGGGAGAATTTAGCGGCTTGCGTGAGGCTTTATCAGTTGAGCTTGGGCTCGAGTCTTTATCTACGATGTAAATGAGCAACTGAGGTGTCGAACCTAGGCCCGCCTTCATCCTTAATTCTTTCAATCGGGATTCTTCTTTTTCTTTGAATAGGTCAAGTACCTCCTGTGGTTGTCCTTCTAGGTCAACGTCTGCGATGATGTCTGTCGGAGCACGGAGTACACCAATGTTGATGACATTGGATATCTCATTGTCTGTATTTTTTCTCGTACGGATGACTTTCGCAACTGACGCGTTGGAGATTGTCCACATCTTGTTGTCATCCGCTTTTCTCTTCCCTGCTAAAACAACATTCCAAGGTGTCAGTTTCCCTTCCTCAGTGATCTTATTAATCCACTCAAGAAGTGGACTGATGTCATTGAAGACGGAAAGTTTGTCACAAAAATGGAATGCTCTTAAGAAAGAATCTACTTTAGAATTGGGAACATTGTCCCAGATAAAGGCGTTGGAAGCATGTTGGTTGCATTCTTTCCGGTCACGAGGCTTTCCAAGATCTTCGAGAAACTTTTGGCCAAGATCAAGGTTTCCTTGAAGGATTTGAGGATCGTCGTTGAAAAGGTAGGTCTGGTTAAAGGAACCGCTGTAGTCCATTTCAGCCGGAATAGCACTCTGCATACGGTTCTTGGCAGTAATTCTAATTAGGTTTAAGCGTGGAGAATTGCGGACTCTCGCAGCATACTGCGTCGGCGCTAAGCCACGGATTTCCATATTGCGGATCTCGTCCCGGAGTTCTTGGTCGAGGATGGAGAGATACTCGAACTGAAGGCGCGTTGTATCTGTTATCCATAGACGTGGATAGAGCTCATAACCCTTCCGATATCCGAACCAGCGTCCCATTTGCATAAGGGTGTCTGCTTGCTTGACAGAGCGCAGGAAAAACGTACAAACAAGGCCCTCAAGGGTAAGACCTCGGGAAAGGGTAGCGCCTCCGATGACAAGAAATGCTGGAGCCTTAACGAGCGTTACATCCTTGTCCGGATAAACTAGACGGAGGTATTCGTTTTCGTCATTTCTTCCGTTGTTGGCGGAATTATCAACACATAGATGAATACCATTGTGGTATTTCATTTCGCCTTCTTCGTTGAGCTTGATAGGCTTAAGTTCAACCGAAAGAATGCTGTGAATTTCATCTTTAATGTCATTATAAGAAGGGTAATTGTTTACCTTATCAGCAAGACCATATCCTGGATACTGTTCTAGAAACTCTGCTTTGCTGAATTGGGATGTTTCAGATTTCCAAACCTCCTTACACCTTTTCATGAGGATGTTGCGATCTTCGCCATTTATCCAGTCTCTAATGACGGTGGACACATTTGCGTGGTGTGAAACCATCTGGCTAGTGTGGACGAGCATGCTGATGGGCTTTTTGTGCCCGGATCGACGCATTGCAGCCACACAACATACGAACCAGCAGACAGCATCCTTCATTGAATCGGGAAGGTCAGTATTTGAACCTCTGTGTATTTCCTTTATACTTTCTAGATCATCAGAAGATATACTCCTTATAATATCTATGCCGTGGAATCTACTGTCAGGGCAGCCGAAAATCTGTTGTGGGCCAAAGTATTCGTCTGAAACGCTGAGAGTTGCAATGAAATTCCTCGGGTAGAGGGATTCAGGTGAGGATTCATTGAGGATATTAGCGTATGGTGTTGCAGTGTATCCCACATAATTCATGGCTTGGAATCGGTCCGCAATAGTCCTTGCTTGCGCATCCCATCCATTGGCAAGGGAACAGATTAACTTATTGATTTTTCTACGCTCTTCCTTGCTGACCGGGGCCGTGTTGATGCCAGCCTGGTCAGCCTCGTCATCAATAATTAAGACCTTCATCTGCTTCATCTTATTCTTGTCTTTCTGAAGCCACTGAATTAGCCCTTTTAACCGAGTCGCATTCTTGAGAGTAACAGTAAAATATCTTTGTCTCGCGGTCTCTTCAAGAAGAAGGTCTTGTGCGCGACTGCCGGTGGGAGATCTAGATGAGAGATGTTCCAAACTGTTCCAATACAAGGCACAAGCAGGATTGTTTAAATCATTCCAAAGCCGATTCTGTGTTTGGATCCTAAGATTCTCAATGGTTCCAGAGAGGATAATGAACATATTCCATCCCCAGTCTGCTGCCATAGCCATCAATGCCGCCATATTCGCGGTTTTACCGGATTGAACATTACCAATGACAAGGCCTTTAATGGAGCCAACAGTTCTAGTATCTGCACTAAGCCGCTTGAGAAGCTTTAGGGTTGCTCTCTCAATCTCATTAATTGAACATTGTGCAAATCCATCTTTCTTCAGCTTTGATTTGTAAAGCTGCCAACATGAGCGGGGCTCGTCGGGAAGGGTGACTCCGTTATTGCTAGCACCATCAATTACGAGAGCCTGACCGGATTTAATGTCAAGTGAAACAGCTCTTTCTTCCGCTTCTTTCTGTTGCATGACCAATGTTTCCCAGTCTTTAACGCTAATTACTGGCCATCTATCAATTCGCACCATTGCTTGGAGAAACGACTCGACAGAATAATCGGCAGGATTAGTGATAAGTACTTGCCATGGCGTTCCTTCTTGAATCTGTTCAGTAATCCATTTGCGCATTTTCTGGTAACTAGGTCCCAGCAGGTCATTGTTTGTGCACATAGTGATCTAACTATCAGTGTAATACACAAAGATACTGATAATTGTTTATGAGTACAAAAAAACAAGTTGAAAAAGCAAAAGCTTCAAGCTTTATGTAATTAGCTCAAGGATCTCTGTGAAATAGTTCATGAGCTAATACTCATCTACGTCGACGTTAAGAAGATATATTAACTATCGAACTCATGTGCTCACATCAATCATTGGTGTCTGTCTATCCAAGCTCGAAGCTTTTCATAATGCTTTTCTCGCCACTGAGAACAAACGTAATAGGTCTTCCCATTTATTTGAATTGGCGATGCATAATACCGACGTGAGCAGTCTTGGGAAAGAATGGGATAAGTGCTCATGCCGAACTCTTTTTTGCTATACTCTTTCGAAAGTAAGGATTCTACTTCGGATTCGGGCAAATTCATAAGTACTGGCCAAAGATTCTTTTTAACATATTTCCCGATCTTTATTTCATCGATAAGCTCGGCAGAATTTATATTTGAGTACGTTCCTTTTTGTGCAGGAACATATTTTTCCCTGAGTTTTTTACGGATTGTGTTAGAAAGAATTTGGTAATCATTCATTTGCAGAACAAGAGCATCGAGATTATTCCAGTGCTTAAGCCAATTTTTACCACATATTTCTAGGAAATCTTGTTCAGTAATAAATCGTTTTTTGTTCTTGGCATAGGAATCCAATAGTTGATATCTTTTTGTCCAATACTGATCTTGCGTTTTGAATGATTTCATATAGTCATACCAAAACTTATTACCTTTTTTAGAGTTACATGACGAGCAGCATGGAACAAGATTATTAATCTCGCTAATGTATCCTGAAGGCTTTCTGTTTATTACTAATGGGTAAAAGTGATCCCATTCCCGATATTCTCCTCCACAATAGGCGCATCTGATTCCATCTTCCATTCCTAAATCCTTAAGTGCTTTTTGTATCTCTTTGTCTGAAGGTTCAATCACGGGTATGATACCATTTACAAACGCGTTGGTTAGGCTGGAGATGCGCCCGGTAATAGTGACCGGTTTGGGCATCTTAAATAAGTTGTTTTTTTTCATGACGGGGATATCGTATACGAATCAAATATACAAAAACTCTTCCAACTGGTTCCCTTTAATTAGGCGATTTTAAATAATGTCTTTGTAATTAGTACTAGATATTATACGTTTTCATCCCCCCTGCATCGGCACCGGCGGAATTCGGCTTTCGGTGACCGGGGGAGCGGGCGGGGAGGCAGCGGTCCCCGCAGGGGATGACGGAGTTTGTTTGACGACGTTACGGGGCCGGAACGGGCCCGTATAAGGAGGAGTTCGACGTCAAGCGCCTT
>JAEEGL016439633.1_pt1 | contig 13350 bp, 8 predicted proteins | sample 9134231 | NCBI WGS metagenome assembly JAEEGL01 (sample SAMN16246548, study PRJNA631951) | gut metagenome | biome: gut microbiome; feature: rumen; material: fiber-attached | host: Bos | place: Iran: Karaj | collected 2018-10 | reverse complement strand
GTCCTTGGCTTCAGTTACGACTTCTCCAGCGGTAAGAACCTGAAGTTGAAGCGCAAGCTCCAGAACAAGGACACAGATACTGGCGCGTTCTAAGTGACACGCCAAAGCATCGGCTACGGATACGTACTAGCTGGGGAAAGATGCCTATGTAACAGGGAAAAAGGTACGGGGTAACAGGGAGAGAGCCCTAGGGTCTTGAGAAAAGGGCGCTCGGCCGCATCAATGCGGGCGGACGACCTTATATATGCGAGCGAACGACCTTTTATATGGGAGCGTTCGCTCGATTCTGATTTTTACACCTTTGTAGCTTGTTTCTTAGGGAAATAGAGCCAGCGGCGACTTTCACGCACTTTCCAAAGACGGGGATGCTCGCCTTTACAGAGACTGTCGAGATAGGCCTTGGCCGAATCGCGCTTCAGTCCGCTGAAGATCATAAACTCAGGGACCGTCGCGTAACCCAGTCTCATACAACGTTCCAAAGCCGCATCCATAGCCTTAGGGTCGTGCATCTGGCTATTGCCAACGGGAGCATCGCTCTTACGATAACCCTCACGGTTTCTGCCGCATTCCTTCACAAAGTCCTTCGAAGGAATGAACTCCAAACCCGCATAGACGATATCCCTGCCCGTAATGGTCTTGGGATCGGTATGCTCACCCAACAACTTCAGTTTAGGGGCAAACGAGCCGAAAGGCGTCTCCACACGATAGCCGTCTGATACCCAACGGCCAACAGTCTCCATCACAACATCAAACACCTGCTGTATCTCACCTGGCCGCACGCCACGATATTTGGTACAGTAGTCGTCGAGATACTTAAAACTTCTCTTTCTGCCCTTCGCCGGGCGCACGTAGAGCAAAGGCTTGCCGTCCTCTCCCTTCGTGGGGCGAGGATGAATCTCAAATTCTATTCCGTTAGTCTTACGAGGCATAATCTTCTCCTTTTTTGCCTACAAAGATACTAAAAAAACGTGTAACCACGAAGCGATTTTGGCACATTATGCATGTTTTTGCAAAAAAGCTTCACAATTCGTTGATAATTTGAAGAAAAAGGAGCAAAAGCCGATTATTTTGATTACTTTTGCAATCAAAATTGAACGAGATGAAGCGTGTTTTTCAAATTATGATTCTTTGCTTGCTGATGTCATTGACTGCATCAGCATCTATCGACCGACAGATTGTTGTAAGTCGCAATCATCCTGTTATCACACAAGCCGACAGTCTTGCCTCTCTCTCCGTGGGCAACGGCCATTTCGTAACTACGGTAGATGTAACCGGACTGCAGTCGTATCCGATCAACTATAAGAATGGCGTACCCCTCTGTGCGATGAGCGACTGGGGATGGCATCAGTTCCCTAATACGAAGAACCTGCAGCCTTCAGAATCAGAGAAGACGTTCGACCTCGGACACGGGCATCAGGAGGTGTATGCCGTAGAGTATAAGAAGGCGGAAGACGGACGGCACAAGGAGGCGACGGAGTATCTGCGCGTCAATCCCCACCGGCTGAACCTGGGGGCTGTAGGACTCTATCTGACCGATACCGACGGGAAGCAGCTGGCACTCGAGGCGCTGACCGATATCCATCAAGAGCTCAGACTGTATGACGGCGAGATCACTTCTTCGTTTAAGGCAGACGGACAGACGGTGGAAGTCATCACGGGCGTGCATCCCACGAAGGACGCACTCTATGCAAAGATCAAGAGCAGACTGTTGGCAAAGAAACGTGCTACGGTGAGGTTGCGCTTCCCCTACCCTACGGGCAAGCATGCCGACGATGCCAGCGACTGGAATGCACCCGAAAAACACCAAACCGCCATCATCCCACAGACTGCGCAGTCGGTCATCATCAAACATACCCTCGATGCAACAACCTATTATGTGCTGCTGCAATGGGAAGGAGAAGCAGAGTTCAGAGCATGCGGAAAACATGCGTACGAGCTGGCGGCCGAGGGCAATGAACTCTCCTTCAGTGTCACCTATTCCGAGAAGAATCCCGTTGAGCGTTTTAGTTTTGCCGACTGGCACGATGCGACCCTACGCCACTGGAACAGTTGGTGGAATAATGGTGCCATCGTCGATTTCTCTGCCTGCACCGATCCTCGCGCCAAAGAACTGGAGCGCCGAGTGGTACTCTCGCAATATCTCACGCAGATCAATTGTGCGAACAACATGCCGCCTCAGGAAACGGGCCTTACCTACAACTCCTGGTTCGGCCGTCCGCATCTGGAGATGACGTGGTGGCACGTTGTCGATTTCGCTCTTTGGAACCGTCCTGATGTTGTGGCTCAGATACTAAAATGGTACAACGACACCGCTTATCCCATAGCCCGGAAGATAGCAGAGCGGCAGGGTTTCAAGGGTGTCCGCTGGATGAAGATGACCGACCCTTGGGCTGGTGAGGCACCCTCGAACACAGGATCGTTCCTCATCTGGCAACAACCCCACTATATCTATCTTGCAGAAGAGATGTATCGCGCCAATCCAACAGCAGAGACCTTACACACGTATGGCGAACAAATGGAGGCGACGGCAGAATTCATGGCCGACTTCGTGACCTACGATGCCGCATCCGGAAAATATATCCTGAAGGGAGCTACCGCGATGCAGGAGTGCATGACTAAAGATATTTCGTATAACCACCCCTTCGAACTGGCCTATTGGCGCTACGGTCTTTCGGTAGCCCAGAAGTGGCGTGAACGTCAGGGAAAGGGAAGAATCGCTTTGTGGGATGATATCATCAGTAAGCTCTCCACGCTGCCAGAGTCCAACGGCATCTATACAGCAGGCATTCAAATCGGCGCTGACAAAACTCACGAAGCTTTCGACCCCTTCGATGCTCCTGCCAAAAAGGTAGAGACATTTGCCGATAAGTGTCGTTACGACCACCCCGCTGTGCTGGGGGCATGCGGACTATTGCCTTATGTCTCTTTATATGATAAGGAGAAGATGAAGAAGACGCTGGACTGGGTGATGCAGAACTGGAACTGGCAGACCACCTGGGGATGGGATTACGGCATGATAGCGATGACAGCAGCACGTCTTGGCGATTCAGAAACGGCTCTCAAGGCATTGCTCATCGACACGCAGAAGAACACATATCTGCCAAGTGGGCATAACTTCCAGACACCTGACCGTCTGCGAATCTATCTTCCAGGCAACGGTGCATTGCTGACAGCCATCGCCTTGATGTGCGCAGGATGGGACGGATGTGACGACATTCAGAATCCTGGATTCCCCAAGGATGGCAAATGGGATGTGAAATGGGAAGGCCTTAAAAGAATGCAGTAGCGCTCTATTGTAAGGTGACGGCCATCAGACCAATCACCACATCGTTGGAAAGGGTTCGCAATGTAAGCGATTTGAGGCGTTTCTGTGGATTCAGAGGCATCGTCAACAACTGACCGGCTCCACCAGGAATCTCCCTTCCGTAATCACCTTGCAGCGTGACCACACTACTCAGGTCACGACTCACGTCGCCTGTACCGAAGCATACACGATACGGTCTGGGTTCTGCTGCCTTAAAAGCCTTACCGTCGATATAGTAGTCTTGTTCGATAGGACACCAGTTGTCAGGATTTCTCAAAGCTAATGTATCAGCCGATTTATCAGTATAATTCACGATAACCAGACCATTGTCTATCCGGCTCTGCATGTGATTCGTAGAGCCAGCCATCAGCAGATAGGCACGTGCAGCCTTACCCTTGAGCGGTATCGTCACAGCGTCAGGATAATTATCCCAAAGACTGGTATAGATGATGTTATGGCCATTTTTCGGACTTTTCAGAGGCACGCCTGCCATAGTAAAGACACCCTTCGTGATCTTATGCCGGAATACGGAATCATTGATTTCTGCCGTCATCTTCGGATGACACCATTCTCCGATGCCTTGAACAGGGATTTGGAGGGTCGTCGTCTGAGGACGGGGAGAGAGGTATTTGTTGCGGAAAATATCTGTGACGTTGGCATTGAAATAGGGGGCGAGATTGATTGTACGGAAACGCTTGGCGAGCTCTGCCTCCGCCAGCCCGAACGAATGTTCGGTTTCTCCCCCTAAGTAGGGGGAGCTAGAGGGGGTCTGAGCAGCAGCAGATCCATTCCCTCGTTCTTGCATCCCTGCGGTAGCAAGCGAGCATAGCTCGAGCTCAGACCACCCCGCCCTTTCGGGCACCCCTCCTACTATAGGAGGGGAAAAAATTACCTGGTGAGGTTCGCAAGTACTTTCGATATCACGATAAGCGCCATGAGAAAGATTCTGGCGGAGGACGATCTGTAGGGGCTGACGGAAATGCTGGGTGATTTCATAGATATCACGGCCATTCTCCCGTCTGAACGTGTATTCCAGATAAGGTGTCTTCACATGAACATAATCCCAGTCAGAAGGGAAACCTGGGCGGATGATGCACTTACCTTCTAACGCCTGAGGAATAATACCAAAGAAGCCCTGAATCAATGTCCGACTACTGATGCCGATGCAGTCGCCAAAGTCACGATAACACTCTCCACGTGCAGCATCATAGTAACTGATCTGTCCGAAGTTGGCAGGACTCTGACCATAATACATCTGATCGAGGATGTTGGCCTTCATCAGCTGATAGCCTTCTTCAGCGCGTCCTGCCTCGAAATAAGCGAGCGCAGTATGCATCACCTCGGCAGCTGCCACATTATTGATGCTCCATGAATAGGGCATCCAGTCGCTGGTGGATATCGTCTGATAGCCAGTATTCTCGACATCAATATGAGGAATATGCTTATCAATATACTGTGTCGCCTTATACGCCTGCTCAGGCGTGCACGCCCCACAATCAATCGGTGTATAGATACTCCACACCGCAGGATGGTCATGTTTCCGTTTCAGTCCCATGGCATCCTCGTATTCCGCCCAGACACCTTTGTCCGGCAACCAAAGCCGATTGTTTATCGCCTGAAGGATGGCCTCAGCCTCATCACGATAGGGCTGCGGGTCTTCGCCTATAATCTCTGCTATGCGGGCTGCAAGTTTATTGCCCCGATAGTTATAGGCCGAACTGTGGGTGACCGCTCCGCCACTATAATAGAGCGCATCGCTGGCCCAGATACAGCAATAGGCATCGTAGAGATGGTCGCCATCAGGGTCATAGTTGCGTTTCTCCCAAGCCAGATGCCTGGTAATCACAGGCCACATCTTTCGCATATAGGCAGTATCGGCATCGTACTGGAAATGCCACAGCAGTTCGTCGATGTAGTTCAGGTTCATGTCGTAGTGATGCATCTGGTCGTTGCGCTCCGGATTACGACAGATATAGCCATTGGAATACATCTGCGTGCCCCATCTCTTCTCAGCTCGTGCCATATTGAGAGTTGTATCCTGTGACGGATGGGGAATCACAGGTTCGACATCCGTCACCTGACTCTTGGCATAAGCATCGAAATGGCTGACAGCCCGGTCGTTCCATCCCAGCACATCGCCTAAATAACCTGCCCGCCATCCCGCCAAAGGCATTCGCCATCCGATGCAGCCGTGCAGCCACGTCTGTCCGTCCCAGTCGCCGTCGGCTGCCAGCATAAGTGCCCCACCTAAAGTGTTAACAAATGGATCGGGCGTATCGAACTGTATGCGATCATATAACTTCTGATAATAGTTTTCTGCCTCCACAAACAGTTTCTTGCCTTCTGCATTTGGCATCGGAGATACCACATTCAGCTCTACTTTCATATAAGCCGATACATTCTCAAGCATCACCTCAGTCGTATGTAACACATCGTCTTTTGGCTCCAGCACACCTGGTTTATCGGCACCGATGTCACCATTTCTATACAACTTAGGTTGTGCTATCTCCGAAACCAATGCTTTAATCTTGGCACGTCCTTTCAGTTCAAACGAGACAAACTCCCAGATGGCGGCCTCACTATCAGGCAACGCTATCACCCTGATATCCAACTGCGCCCCACCCCATTGAGGGTCGTTAATCGTATAGGTACGCATACCCTGATGATAACGAGCAGTACAGGAGCGAGACTCCTCCAGACGATAGTCGCGACCATCGATCTCTAACACAAAACGAATATTGCGATGATAGCCCTTCTTTACCACAGCGAAGAGAGGACGATCAGAAGTTTCCAATCGCCAGTCGGTATGACTGCCGTAAAGCGCACGTGTATAGCGGTTATTGCCATTCACGCAAAAGAAGTCACCCCCCGCACCTGGCTCATATTGCAAGGTGCGAGGGGACGCTTCGCTGTGTTTCTGGGCCACAGCAGTCAACGAGGCAAGTCCCACCAGTAAGCCCAGTATTACTCTCCTCATTCCTATTTCATTAGTCCTTAGCAGGGACGCTTCTTGGGCAGGTTGAATACATCCTGCACTTCCTTCATCTGAGCTTCGGTCATGCCGTCGGGCTCAGAGCCCATGCTGCGGGCACACATATAGATGTTCGCAGCCTTGCAGAGCACATCGGTCTGGTCGAAGGCATCCATGATGTCTGTTCCGACAGCTACCGTACCATGCTTCTCCCACATCACAACATCGTGGGTCTTGATCTGTTCAAGCGTTGCCTCTGCGAGGGCTACAGAGGATGGCAGAGCATAAGGTACGATGCCGATGCCAAGTGGTGCAAAGGCGAGTGTCTCTGGGATCATCGACCACAACACGCGGGTCATCTCGTCGCCCTTCAGGAAACGCTGGATATGGCTCATTGCCACCAGTTCGATGGGATGGGTATGGAGCGTTGCCTTATAGCACGAACCTGTCTCCAGAAGATAATTCTGCAGAGCAAGGTGAGTGGGTAACTCTGAGGTTGGCACCACATTCTCGTCAGCAATCACTACGTAGCTGGCGCAGTCATCGAGAATACGGATAATTGAGCCGTTCTGCATAGGCTCCTTGGCCAAGTCACGCATACGCTTGCCTGTTCCCTTGCAGTAGAAATACTTGCCCTTCAACTGAGGTAGTACCATACCGATCTGCTTTACTTCCGAGATAGCCGGCATGGCCTTGCACTCGTCATCCATATACTCTGTCACGTTGACGGTGATGTTACCACCGTTACGCTCAGCCCAGCCTTTCTGCCAGAGGTAGCCAGTCACCTCAGCTATCTGATAAACGACCGCCTTCAATTCCTCGCGGCCTTCTAATATACTTTTAGACATAAGATATTGTTTTTAGACATAATGACATAAGAACATAAAATTAGCAGGTGTCACCGTAGCGTTCGCGGGTGATCTGGTCGAGAGATTTACAACGGGTATTCGGCATACCAAGGAGGCCTACTATCAGGGAGATGAGCAGGAGGGCGATCATACAGTAGGCTGCCAATGTGAAGCCCTCGCCATTGTCACCATAGATAAAGGTGAAGACAAGACCCCAGACGGCAGACAGTCCACGAACAATGAAGAACATCAGTCCCTGAGCTCCGGCACGGAACTTGGCAGGGAACAACTCTGAACCCCATAAAGCATAGAACACCTGTACGGAACTACCGTTGTTGATACCCCACAGAATGGTGAACAGCCAGATGCCGGCAATCGTAGAAACGCCGCCACCGATGATCAGGATCCATGCAGTAAGAGCGGCAGCGAGTCCGAATACATAGAAGAAGCGGTGGGCCACCTTGTCGACAAAGAACGAGATGACAAATGTGGTCACGACCACGAACACCCAACTAACGCAGCTCAGCATGTTAGCCGTCTCGTTGCTCAGGCCGCCAGCCGTCTCGTAGATGTGTGGCATAAAGAAGCCCATCACCGAGGCCACAAGGTTCCAAGTGAGATAGATGGCTGCCAGGAAGGCAACGGTCTTGACGGCAATCTTGTTGGTGAACAACAACTTGATATTGTCCACGATGCCGCTCTTGTCCTGGGCCTTAGTAGCCGTAAACTCGGCGCTCTCTTCCAACTGTCGCTGAAGGTTCCAGGCGATGAATGCTACGATAAAGAGCGTAGCAAACACGACACGCGATGAGAACACCTCGACAGCAGCCTGTGCTGCATCAGCACCCAAGATACCATGAGCCAACGACTCCACGGGACCATAGAGATAACCGCCCGGGGCAAACAGCATACCAAACAGCAAGATGCACATCGGACCTACGCCCCATGACATCTGCGAGATACAGATGTTGCGTCCACGATTGTTTACCTCAGAGCTCTCAGAGATATAGGTCCACGAGGCCGGCACACCGATACCTACGGAGATACCCGTAATCAGGAAGCCTGCCAGCAGCATAGGGAAGTTCACACTCAGCAAGATGATCAGCACACCAGTCATATAGACCAGCAGATTGTAAGTAAAGATGAACTTACGTCCGAACTTGTCAGCCAGGAATCCACCGATGATGGCACCGATGGCTGCGCCGAGCGCATTGGCGCTCAGTGCATTGAGCCAGCCCAGGTGCATCTCTGTCAGACCAAGATAGTTCTGCCACAGCGTCACACCACTGGCACCAGCCACAATGGCACCTGCATCGAGATAGTTATTGAGAGACACGGCCAGCGTGCTCTTCAAGCTTCCACTTTTTGCCATACGTTTATCTGCAAACTACGTCACACTCAATATTGAAAATCTTGGCCACCTTCAGGATGGTGTCGATATGATGACCTACGGCAGCAGCCATATGGTGGGTAGGACCAGCCTCGCTCCACTTGTTAACGAACTCACGGCAGCTCAAAGAGAACTTCGTGCGCATATTGGTATCGCCGAAGGTAAAGATCTCGCCTTCCTCGTTGACACCCTCAGCAACGACGAACTTGAAGACGCCGTTCTTGTCCTGGGTGATAGCCAAATAGGTGACAGGACCCGTAGGAGGATAGAACTGGGTGAGATAACCGCCACCAGCCTTGCCGTGGAACACGGGTACGATCTTCATCGTTGGTTTCTTGGCCTGCGAGATGTCGAAGTCGCCAGAACCGGAGTGACCAATGATGCAGATATCCTTCGGGAAGTCGATAGAGTACATCTCGGCCAGTGTGCCTGTGCCAGAGATGGTCTTCAGAATTGACATAGCCATAGCCACCTTCATGTCACCCTCGACAGCGCAAGCGGTATGCTGCTTGATAAGCATAGAGAAAGCAGGAATCAGCATCGAGTCGAGCTTGCCAGCGATGCCCTGGGCGAAGCCATCATAGTGAGAGGCAATCATGCCGAGTTTCTCGTCCTTTACCCACTGCTCGAAGGCAACAACGTACTTCGCCATATCCCAGACCTTCTCAACGGTGCCGCCGCCTTCGATATCGAAGGTTGCCAGAATATCCTCTGCCTTTGCACGGATGGCAGCCTCGTCAGTAATATTGTCGGCAATCGCCCACATCTTCTCCCAGTCGAACTGCTTCGTATAGACGAACATACGATGATAGAGGTTGGTCTCGTCAATGTAGAGATCCATCATGCCTGGATAGGGACGGCCAATCTGTGCAATGTTCGTATCACGGAAACGGCGACGCACCTGAGCCGCACGGCACCAGTCCTCAATATCTGCCTGAGCACCGGGGTCGCCACCTTCCACAACACCAGTAATCACAGCCGAACGCTTGCCGGCACGGTTCAGATCGGCCACCATCTCACCGATGGCACCACAGGCATAGAGCTCGCCCAGCCAAGTGGGGATGTCTGTCTTGGCATAGTCAGGAGCCAGCTTCTTCTGCAGGTTCACGATGACGACAGGCACGTCGAGGTCGCGAACGGCGGGCAACATATTATAAGAGGTACAATAGGTGAGCATCTGCAGGATAACGAGATCGACATCTGCAGCGCGGAACTTATCGCCTGCAGCCATCGACTGCTCCTTGGTGGTCACCATACCACCATCGATAATCTCAATGGTGTCGGGCAACGTCTTCTTGAATGCTTCATACTGAGCCTCAAACTCAGGAACGAGCTGAGGGAACTGTGGCAGGTAAGCCTGCAGTGCAATACTGAAGACACCCACCTTTGCTTTAGTTTCAACTAATGGTTTTGCCATAATCTTATTCTTCTTTATTTATTATACTTAGATACTTCTCATAAGCCTCATCCCATATTGCCTGTTCAGCAGGCTCGTATTTCACAAGGTCGAGACTGTTGGCGATGATGCGACGCATCTCCCAGATGTCTTTTACCAGACCAGCAGCCTTGGCCTGCAACATAATGTTACCGATAGCCGTTCCTTCCTGAGGACCGGCAAGAACTGTGACTCCTGTGGCATTAGCGGTAAACTGGTTCAGATATTTGTTCAGGCTTCCACCACCGATCACATGCAAAACATCCAACTTGAAAGGTGCAAACTCCTGCAGCCATTGGAACACCTGCTTGTAACGCAGCGCCAACGAGTCGAAGATGCAGCGGCAAATCTCAGCCGGCGTCTCAGGCACTGGCTGGTTAGTCTGGCGACAATACTGCTGGATGGCCCCGACCATCGATGTCGGCGCAGCAAACATCTGATCATCAGGATTGATGATAGAACGGAAGGGTGCTGCGTTCATAGCCGAAGCCTGCAGTTCGACGTGTCCCAGATTGATTCGTTTCTTTTCCGGGTATTCTTCATCCATTCGGCTGTCTTTCCACTCTTTGCGACAACGCTCATAGAGCCACATGCCACAGATATTCTTCAGGAAACGGGTCGTTCCCTCCACACCACCTTCATTCGTAAAATTACGTTCGTAGGAAAGGTCGCTGATGATGGCATCCTTTGTTTCGATGCCCATCAGACTCCATGTGCCACTCGACAGATAGGCGAACTGCTCGTCTTTTGCCGGTACGGCAGCTACTGCCGATCCTGTATCGTGGCCCGCAACGGCTATCACAGGAACAGCACCTAAGCCTGTCAGTTCCTGTACCTCTTCTGTCAGCACGCCAATCTGGGTGCCAGGCATCACCATCTTTCCGAAGAGCGAACGAGAGAGTCCCAGCGATGCCAGCAGACGTTCATCCAATTGCTTGGTTCGCGGGTCCAGCAGCTGTGAGGTCGAGGCGATGGTATATTCGCAGACCTCCTCGCCTGTCAACATCCAACTCAGGGCATCAGGCACAAAGAGCAGCTTCTTGGCATGATTGAATGCGCTGTTGTCCTCCTTACGCATCGCATAAAGCTGGAAGATGGAGTTAAAGTTCATAAACTGTATGCCTGTCACATCGTACACTTCTTCCTTAGAGATGACATTCTTCAGATAGTCATCCATTGCAGCGAAAGTGACAGGATCACGATAGGCACGGGGATTTCTTAGGATGGCACCATCCTCACCGATAAACACGAAGTCCACGCCCCAGGTGTCGATTCCGATACTCGTAATCTCCAGCCCACGACGAGCCACTTCCTTTAGTCCGTTGATAATTTCAAAATAGAGGGCATAGATATCCCAATAGTAGTGACCACCCTGAACAATGAGGTTATTGGGGAAACGCGTCACCTCCTCCAGCTCAAACTTATCGCCGTTAATCCGGCCGATAATCGTACGTCCACTTGTAGCACCGAGGTCTACAGAGAAGAAATATTTCTGATTATTCATAAACTATATTTTGCAGATTTTCTTTTGTTACAGGATTTGCTTCAAAAGCCAACGGTTTCCCGTCGATGGTGAAGTCTTTCAGTTCATACTTGTCCGACGTCTTTACATCGTACTGTGTCTCAGCATCCACCTGAATGTTACGCATGATGATGTTGTTACATCTCGACAATGGCATATCTTCACGTTTCTCCGGCTTGAAGAACTGAGTCCAGGGATGGATAAACAAGAAACGTTTGCTCTTTCCCGTGATATTCTCCACCAACACATATTCATAGTGCTGAGGTGTATCGGGACGCATCTTCAGCCAAAGCACGCGGTCAGCCCTCTCCGTGTAACAGTTTCGGAGGATGATATTCCTGTCGTGCAGCGACTCCGAGCCTAATGTCAGACAACCGTGTACCTTCCCGTATCTACAGTTTTGAATTAAGATACGCTCGCAGTCGCCATTGGTCTCGTCCTTGTCTGCCCAGGTGCCCTTACCGCCTTTCAATACCACTGCATCGTCGTTCACATGCATAAAGCAGCCGTTGACCATCACATCGGTACAGGCATCGATATCGATAGCGTCTGAAGAAGGTGCACCACGCCTTGGCTCTGGCGCCCAGACATTTTCTGTCGGAGCATAGATGTAACAGTTAAGATATCTCACGTGGTCGCTCTTATAGACATGATTCGTCCAAAACGGCGAATTGACAAGATGCACGTCCTGGATAGTGACATTCTTAGAATGAGAGATATAGGTCAGTCTTGGTCGCTGGGCGTCTTTATTCGTGCACTGAGGATTCCACTTGCGACGGATCCAGAACTCCTGCCAGTAGTTCAGGCCATTGCCGTCGATAGTTCCCTTACCGCTGATGGTAAACCCGTCGAGACCGTCAGCATTCACCAACGCTGAGAAATAATTGCATGTCTCGCCCTCAATACGTGTCAGCAGAATCGGGAAGTCAGCGATACGGTCAGAGCCTTTCAGACGACCAACCACATGCAGGTGCGTACCTTGTTTAAAAAACAATGCGCCCGTCAGATAGGTTCCCTCTGGGATTACAACTACCCCGCCACCCTCTTGTGCAGCACGGTCGATGACAGCCTGTATAGCTGATGTCTGGACGAGGGTCGAATCTTTGCTTACGCCGAAGTCGGTAATGACGTACTGTTTACCCAGCGATGCCACGTCCACCTTCGTCGTATCCTTAAACCATACGTCCATCACGGTGTTGTCAGGCCATGTCTCGACGACAACCTTTTTCTTTGTCTTTGCCATTCCTGTCAAAACGACCATGGAAAGCAACAAGAGAAATATCCTTCTCATTTTTCGATTAATACCAGTAATTTGTTATTTTGTGCACAAAATTACGCATAATTCCTTATATAAAAGAATAAAAATCGTCCGAATTGCTTGCAAAACGTACAATTTATATGATTTTAGTGAAAATAGTACATATTTATTATTTGTCATTTCATAATTATTTCGTAAATTTGCTGACGAATTACAACAACAACTTATCTACTTATATTTTAAACAGCAATCGTTTATGAAAGACTTAAAGATGTACATTAACGGCCAGTTCTGCGAGAGCTCGAACGGCAAGTGGATTGACGTATTGAACCCATCAACGGAGGAGGTCATCTCCCGTCAGCCAGAAGGAACCATCGAAGACGTAAACCGCGCCTTGGACGCAGCCCGTGCTGCTCAGAAGGCCTGGGGCAAGACGCCCGCCATTGAGCGTGCCCAGTATCTGCTGAAGATGGCAGAGGGTATCAAGAAGCGCGAGAAGGAGTTTACGGAGATCATCATGCGCGAGCAGGGTAAGACCCGCACATGGGCAGCTATCGAGGTAGGCGCTACCATCGCCTATTTCGAGTATATGGCCTCCTTCGCCCGTCATATCGAGGGAGAG
>JAEEGL016078945.1_pt1 | contig 13350 bp, 8 predicted proteins | sample 9134231 | NCBI WGS metagenome assembly JAEEGL01 (sample SAMN16246548, study PRJNA631951) | gut metagenome | biome: gut microbiome; feature: rumen; material: fiber-attached | host: Bos | place: Iran: Karaj | collected 2018-10 | reverse complement strand
GTTCCATTTTTCTGTGGCGTTTTTTCGGTTGATACGTTCTTTTCATTGCGGAATACCTCCTTTTTGCTTTGGTAGCTTCAACGAAACCGCGCCGAAGAAGGCGGTTTGTTCTCTTGATTTGAAGACATAAGTTCTCAGCTTATACCTTGCATTTTGACATTATAGCCCAAAAGGGGGCCGTCTGTCAACAATTTTGGAAGAATTATTTTCTATCTATATAGAAAGTTTCCGGCTATATAGAAAGTTTCCGGGCCGTTTCTTGACTTCACTGCAGTACCGTGCTAAAATATTCAGCATAGAGGAGGGAAGCCTATGGGAGAAAAGATCAAAAAAGCCATCGGCGTCAAGGGCGATTTCAAAACCGCCATCGTACCGATGATCAATTACAGCTACGCCAACATATTCATGGGCGGCGCTGGCTATATTATCGGCATGTATTTCACGATCTTTCTGACCGACGTGGTCAACCTGCCGCTGCGCTCCGCGGGCATGATTGTGATGATTGCAACGATCTGGGACGCTGTGACCGACCCCGCCATGGGCATTATCACCGACCGCACGCGCGACAAGACGGGCAAGCACCGGCGCTATCTGCTTTGGGGCATTCCGGTTCTGTTCGCGGCCTATTCGCTGCTCTGGAACAGCTTCGGCCTCAACGGCGCCGAACGGCCGAAGGCCGCCATGGTCTATTTTGTGCTGGTCTACATGCTCTATAAAACGGCCTATACCATCATCGCCGTGCCGCATACCGCCATGCTGCCGGAGCTGGCGCCGGACTACGATCTGCGCACCCAGTACAATTCCATGGGCTATCTGTTCAACTCCGCGGGCATGGTGCCGTCGTTTCTTTTCACCGTCGCCATTCTTTGGCTGTTCGGCTCCAACGACGATCTGAGCTCCGAATCGAAGGCGCCGTTTCTGGTGGTCGGCCTCACGCTGTCGGTGTTCTATGCCGTCGCCGTCTTTCTGACCTGGCGCAAAACCTGGGAGCCCTCGTCGCTCGGCAATCAGCTTGAGCCGTTCGATTTCAAATATGTGCTGCGCGAATATGCGCTGGTGTTCAAGAACAAGGCGTTCCGCCAATACTTCTTCATGAGCCTCGCCTACATGTTCTCCACCGGGTTTTACGCCAACTCCAAGGTCTATTACATCAAGTATCTCGCCAACCAATACAGCACCTACAGCATCTTCAACGCCGTGGCGGGCGTGGCCGAGGCCAGCGCCTTTCCGCTGAACTATGCGCTGACGATGAAATACGGCAAGAAAAAGTGCGGCGCGCTCGTGACGCCGCTGATGGTGGCCGGTCTGGCGCTCGGCCTGATTATGCAGCACAGCGAACCGGGCGGCGCCATGCGGATTGTGTGGCTGTGCGTGATGATGCTGAGCATGATTCTCTATCCGTTCGGCATGAGCGGCCTCGGCTTTGTGAGCACCAACATCTTCCCCGATTTGACCGACGTGGACGAGATGATCACCGGCCGCCGCCGCGAGGGTGTGATCGCCACGTTCAGCACCCTGATCAAAAAGAGCATCAGCGGCGTGATGGCGGCGCTGGTCGGCTTCACGCTGCAGGGCTTCGGCCTCGTCACGGGCGACGCGGTAAAGGAAGCCGAAAAGGCCACCGGCGAGCTCTATCACCAGACTGCTTCGGCCGTGTTCGGCGTGCGCCTTTGCGTGGCGATTATTCCGATTGCCGCGGCAATTATCGCGCTGTGGCTGCTGCGGCGGTTCCGCATGACCAAGGACGACCACACGATGCTGCGCGCCGCGATTGCAACCAAGCACAAATACGGCAGCGTCACACTGACCGACGAGGAAAAACGCTGTCTGGAAGAAATCAGCGGCCAGAAGTTTGAAGCCACCTGGCTGGGCAGGGACAACGACGACGCCGAGCCCCATCCGCTGATAATGAACGAAGACGGCGAATATGAGATTCTTTTGGAAAAAGAACGCGAAAAAGAGCGGCTGCACGCGCAGCAGAAAGAGGAGATTGAGATATGACGAACGTTGACATCAGCAAAAAAGCCCCGGACAAGCCGGAAAAGAATTTCAAAAACGACCTGAAGCGCTTTTGCTTCTATCTGATCCAATGGACGTGGGGCCTGCCGGTGAACCTTGTCGGCGGCATTGCGTTTTTGATCTGCACGAAAATTTTGCACCGCCGCTATCAGCGGTTCGGTTATGCGTTCATCGTCTATCTGCCGTGGAACCAGGGCGGGCTTTCGCTGGGCCTGTTCATCTTCATGCGGGACCGGCACCCGAGCAAAAAATGGACCTACAACACCCGCATCCACGAATACGGCCACACCTGGCAGTGTCTGGTGCTCGGGCCGCTGTATTACCTCGTGGTGGCGATTCCCTCGGCCTTCTGGTGCAACGTGATGGGCTCCTGGCGCAAAAAGCACAACGTGTCCTATTACAAGCTCTACTGTGAAGCCTGGGCCAATGCCTGGGGGCAAAAGTTCAGCGGTATGCGGATGGTTGAAGAATAAGTCGACAGCAGGGGCGGCCATTGGCCGCCCGCTTTTGTGTGCGGATCAGTCGACAGTCGGCAGCAAAACGCCTGCGGAAATTCTCCGCAGGCGTTTGAATCTACCTTTTCCATTGAAACAAGCGCAGCAGCGCGTTAATCCAGCCGCCGCCCGGCGTCGGGCCGAGCACGGTCGGAGTCGGATCAAAAACGGCGGTTTTAAACCCCGCGGCGGGCCGTGTAACGGCATCGACCGGACGATCGGGTTTCATCTTGTCAACCTTCTCTCTTCGTTTTGTTCTTTTCTATTATAGCACAGAGGCCGCCGGCTGTAAATGCCGGCGGCCCCTGCGTTTTTCACAAATTTTACCGCTTGAATATGGCAAGAATGCTGTGGAAGAATTTGATCAGCCAGGCAAACGGGCCCGTATGGATCTCGCCGCAGAATTTGCAGCGCTGCGCGGCCTTGAGGTCGGCGCCGCAGTCACGGCAGTAGCCGCTGCCGTTGTCGGCGTGGGCTTTCTTGGCAACGGGCAAGGTCTCTTTGTGGCTGCCGTCGCGGGTGCAGGTACGGGTCTGCACGCCCTCCTGCGTGCAGGTCGGCTGCTTTGTCACGACCCAGCCGCTCCAGGCGTGGCCGCGGGCCGACAGCGTTTCGGTTTTCTTTTCGCCGCAGACGCCGCAGGTGAAGGTCTTCCCGCCCGCCGCGGTGCAGGTCGGCTGCTTCGTGACCGCGCCGGCGTCAAAGCTGTGCGCCGTCGTTCCGATCACGGTCTGCGGCAGGATCACGTCGCCGCAAACGGCGCAGACCACGCCGTCGGTCAATCCGGTCTCTTTGCAGGTGGCCGCTTTGCCGGGTACGGTTTTCGGCGTGTGAGGCAGCCGCCCGATTTCCTCGGTCTCAAGCGTGACATGGCAGACGGTGCATTCGATGTGCTTGCTGCCGGGGGCCTTGCAGGTGGCGTCTTCGTCGATGATCCAATCGGACGTAACGTGGCGCAGCGCGGTGCCCTCCGCTTCAAAGGTGTGGCTGTCGTTGTGTTCCACCTGGCCGCAATCCTTACAGGAGTAGTAGTAGACTGCGTTCTTTGCGCAGGCGGCGGCGGATTTCAGCGCGTCTTCCTTCACCGTTTCGGCGGTATAGACGTGCACGCCGGTTGCGGGAATCGTTGTGTTCTCGCTGCGCGTCGCGCCGCAGCCGGCACAGACTTCATGCTTGACGCCCGCCGTGCCGCAGGTCGCGTCGGTGTCGATGACCCAGCCCCAACTGTGATTGCCGGTTGCCGGAATCGTTGTGTTTTCATTGCGCGTCGCGCCGCAGCCGGCACAGACTTCATGCTTGACGCCTGCCGTGCCGCAGGTCGCGTCGGCGTCAATGACCCAGCCCCAAGTGTGATTGCCGGTTGCCGGAATCGCCTCAAAGGTCGTGTAATCGCAGCGCGTGCAAGTCTCGTAGGCTGCCCAGCCGCCTGCACCGCAGGTGGCCGCCTTGCCCGCATGCTGCACCGTGTCGTGGCCGAGAGCCGGAATCGTGACGCTTGCGTTCAGCGCCGCGCCGCAAACGGCGCAGATTTCACTGCCGCTGCCGGCTTCGGTGCAGGTGGCGGGGGTGGCGGGGATAACGACGGGCTCGTGCGCATCACAAACCACGGCGCCGCCCGAAACTTCGTTTTCGATTTCCGTCACATAAATTGCCGGGACTACCCCGTGCCTGTCGTTGGACCAGGCAGCCGTGCCGCCGACGCCGCCGTTCGGCCCGACGCCGCCCGGACGCCTTCCGTTGTTCGCGCTTCCCGCATTCCGCAATACCCAGTAATTGTCTGTGGCATTTCGGTCTTCAAGGGCATATGGCGTGTATTGCAGCTTCCTCGTTTCGTTACTGAAACCGTAGTCGGCATTGAGCGCCTGCGCCGAGGAAAGCAGGAACACCGCGTCGTTGGTCGTCTCCCAGTCATATCTCTCATAACCCGGTGTGCCGCTGAGGGTCATCATGCTCCGGTTGTCCTGCTCAGTTGTCAGGATCTTTGACCGCTGCCCGTCGTTGAAGGCGGTGTCCCAAAAATCATGAATCAGGAAATCGCGGATATGGCTGATTGTGTAGTCGGTGGCGTAGTGCGTCCGCGCTTCATCGGCCCAGCCGTCGGCGTCCCAATAATCGTCGTAATAGCAGCCGCGCTGATAAACGAGAGTCTCTATGATGTTGTTGCACATCAGCAGGCCGTTTTCGGGATCCAGGATGCGCCACGTCAGCGGTTCAAACCGATAGTAATAGACATATTTCTCCATTTCGCCGTCCGTGTAGCTGAAATCATAATCGGTGTAAACCTTCGGCTTTGGCGCATTGATGGATGTGCTTGTGTCCTCCCGGAGCATAACCGTGTATTCAATTTTTGCTCTGTATTTCTGACCGTCTGCGATCAAATCCGCATAATCCGTGTAATAGTCAGCGTCAAAGTTCCAGCGGTATTCACTGATGGTCAGGTTGTGCTGCGGCACCAGGCGCACGCGTTCGTTCAGTTCGGAAATGACAGCGGCGTCGGTCACTCTGCTTTGCGGATAGGAACCGAAACGGATCAGGTCGCCGACATGGAGCAGCGCGTCACCCACGGCGTCGTTTTGAATCGTTTCCAACCGCATGGCCGGGCAAACGCCGTAGTACGCGTTGGTATCCTTAAGATTGGCAGGCGCGGAGGTCATGGCGCCGCTCCCGTTGACCACGCAGTCATATTTCATGCTGTAATATCTGCTCACGGTGCGCGTCCACCATTCGGCGGTCTCTGAGCCGGAAACCCGAAGGCCCTGCGCTTTTGCGTAATCCGTGCAAGCCAGCACTCTTGCGGCGTCGGCGGTTCTGCCGTTCGTCTGGAAACCGGCGTCGGCATTGCAAAGATCATCCCATGCGGGCAAAAAGATTTTGTCCGCCGTGGCGGGCGCGTCATACTTGTGTGCGCCGTTGCCGCCGCCGCCGTTGGCGACATACCAATAATCGTTGGTCAGGTCTTCCGCAAGGATATTCTCCTGCTGCGACGCGCTGAACGCGGTTGTCAGAAAATGCTCGTTCAGCCACACGCTGACGGTTTCCCACCAGCCGGTGTGGTTGCTGTCCGTGGTGCTTCCGTATTCGCCGGTATACGCGCCGGACGCATAGACGGCGTCCCTGTAGACGGCAAACGGCTGGCTGTCAATGAGCATGTCGCACATAACAAGGCCGCTGTCGGGGTCGAGCACGCGCCAGCGCAGCGGCTCAAAGCGGAACCAGTAGGTGTTCCCCGCCAGATAGCCGTTTTGCTCCTGCGTGCCGCTTTCCTGTCCGCTCGGCGTCGTGAAGGGCCGGTATGCGTCCACGGTGACGCCTCTGTACCTGACGCCCTGATAAGAAACGTCTGCATAGGTCATACCCTCGAACGGCAGATATTGTCCGACCTGTTCACCCGTGCCGACCACAGTTCCGTAATAACGGAAGGTCTTGCGTTCGCCGAGCAGCTGCGGTAAAACCGCCAGCAGCGCCTCGTCCGTGACCAGCGACTGCGGATAGGTGCCGTACTCGATGATGTCGCCGGCTTGATAGGTCGGCGTCTCCTTAGCTGCGGCGGGCAGCGCGAACGCCGCCGTGCCGAGCAGCAGCAAAAGGGTCAATAACACAGATATCGTTTTTTTCATGAGAATCGCTCCTTCCAAAACAAAACCTTTGGTTTTCGGCTGATATAATTATAGCGCAGAAACATGGTTTCTGCGCTGTTTTGGGTGCGAAAATGCAGTTCAGGGGTGTGAAAATGCAGTTTTGTCAGGAAAGGCGTGCAAAATCTTCTGAAAGCCGTTACCGTTTGCCCATCCAGCGGATCAGGCGCAGGAACCAGTCGACAACGCTCTTGGCAAATCTGCGCACGCGGCCGAAGAAGCTGTTGTCGGTCTCTTCGCCGCCGTCGTCATCCGCGGGCGGGTCCAGCTTCGGCAGCTCATAGAGGCCCCATTCGCCGCACTTGGTACATTCAATCAGGACTTCGCCCGTCTCGTTCACGGTCGCTTCCTTGACGATTCGCTGTTCACCGTCCTGGTTGTGGATCACGTCGCCGCCGGATACCCAAGTGCCGCAGTCCGCGCACCAGACGCCCGCTTCGTGGCCGTGTTCATGGAAACCGGCCCGCGGCAGCACCTTTTCCTGCTGCACCGCCTGCGGGTGATTGGTCGGATCGACCGTCTCGCCGTTCAGCCACGCGCCGCAGTCGGTGCAGTACCAGCCGGCCGTGTGGCCCGCTTCGGTGCAGGCGGCCGAAACCGCCTCTTTTTGAATCACGTTATGGGTGTAATCCGTGGGGCAGAGGGCCGTGAACGGCCAACGGTCGGGCCCGTCCTGACCCAGCGCCGCCGTGGTGGAGCCGAGGTAGCCGCGCAGCGTCACATTGAAGCGGAATACGGGGCCGAGACCGTCGTCAAAATAGGGCAGATTCAGCCTGTCGGTACCCAGAACCTGCGTCGGATTCAAAATGGTGAGCGTCTCCAACTGCGAACAGTTGATGAAGGCGGAGTTCCAGATGGTCGTCACGCTGGCAGGAACCACGATGCTTTTCGCATGCGTGTCCGCAAAGGCGCAGACGCTGACTGTCGTGACGCCTTCTTCCATCACGACCCCCGTTGTGCTCTGAGACACCGCATCGCTCCAGCGCGTGTCGCCCATTTCACCCTCACCGCTGATGGTCAGCAGACCGTCCCTGTCCAGCGTCCAGATGAGGTTTGTGCCGTCGCCTTCGCCGCCGCAGTAGCCCCAGTCCACGATGTTGTAATGGCGCCTCGCAGCGAGAAGCGGTGTGTTTTCCTCTTCGGTTTCTATCTGACCCCACTGTGTTTCACTGCCGGCATAGAAGACATCCGTCAGTGCATCGCAGTCTGCAAAGGCGCTGTAGGCAATGCCTGTTACGCTTTGCGGAATATCTATGGCCTTGATCTGCATTTCCGAAAACGCGCGGCCGAGCGTCGTTACGCCCGCTTCAACAACAACGTGATTCACAATAGACGTATACATCACGGCCGGCCACCGGAAAAGCCGCTTCATCTCACCTGTACCGCTGACGGTCAGCGTGTTCCTGTCGCGCTTCCAGGTGAGATTTGCGCCGTCATCTTCTGCGCCGCAGAACCCCTGTTCCTCATTCGCAGAAAACAAATACGCATCCTGCGCGGTGTCGTCGGCCAACACGGAAAGGTGGCAGGCGGGACGGACGCCGGGATTGTTGAAATACGGTTCATATTTGGATAAAGCGCCTCTGTAAACATAGTTCAGGTCCCCGTATGCCTCCGGTGTCCTCAGCCACCAACTGTAGTTGGTGCCCGGCGTTCCGTTCACAACATTCAGACCCTGACATCTTGCATAGTCGGTTCCTTCTGCCTTTCGGTTTGCGTCCATCGTTTCGGGGGACGACGAAAAGCCATAGGCCGGATTGATCGCGTCAGCATAGGAAAGCAGGAAAACCTTGTCATTGGTTGGCGCCGCGTCATACAAACTGTCAACCGTACTGTTGTTGTTCAGTTCGGTTACCTGAATGTTTGCTTTCTGTTCGTCCGTAAAAGAGGTCTCAAAGAAGATACCGTTCAGCCAGAGGCGGATGGTAGAGGTCTCATATTCGCTGGCATAAGTCGTCATGGATTCATCGTGCCAGCAAATGCCCGGATCGCCGTAATGTGTCGGTCGCTGCACATACGGCCCGTCAAAAAAGGCCTGCGCATCAATTGTGCTTTCGCACAAAACAAAGCCGGTTGCGGGGTCAAGGACGCGCCAAGTCAGCGGTTCGTATTTGAAATAGTATATCGTGTTTTTGCGGTAGCCGTTGCTTAACGGCGCCGTGTTCGAGGAAGCGCTGGTTGTCGAACCTTCCCAGCGGTATTCACAAAAGGCTACGGCACGGTATTTGACGCCGTCACAGAGAAAATCTGCAAACTGCATATAGTCTCTTGAATCTGTTGGAAGCGCATAGTAACCATAGCTTTTCCAAGAGGCTGTCTCCGCTGCGGCGCGAAGGGCCGGCGTCTCGTCCACACGGGACTGCGGATAGTTGCCGAATCGGATCTGGTCGCCGACAGCATAGACCGGCGTTTCTTCCGCCGCGGCGGTGAACCCCACGGCAAACAGCGCCGCGACCAGCGCGGTCAGCAGCAGGCAGAGCCAAAGCTTGTTCGTTTTCTTCATGTTGAACAACTCCTTTTCGGAATAATCGTTTTCGGTCGGTGCCGGATTCAGTATAGCATCAGCGCCGGTTTAGATTGGTTTTCGGGGCGGCAGCCGCAAAAACAGCCGCAGCTCAAAGCAGCCGTCCTCCACCAGAAAGCTGACGTTGTTGTCGCCGTAATGCGCGGCGGCCTTTTTGATGGAGCGAAAGCCGTAGCCGTGCAGCGTTTTGTTCGCTTTGCCGGTTTGCGGCATTCCGTTTTTGACCTTGATCTCCTCCGCCACGGGGTTGCGGATGGTGACGAAGACCGTGTCGTCGTTCATGCGCGAATGGAAGAGAATCGTGCGGTCGCCCTCCACCTTGCGGCAGGCCTCGATCGCGTTGTCCAGCGCGTTCGGAAAAATCGTGTAGATGTCGTCCGGGTCGATGCCGTCCTTCGGAAAGACCGTATCGAACGGCACGTCGATGCGGATATTGTCTTTTTCCGCCAGCTGCTGTTCACAGTTCAAAACCGTGTCGAGCCGATAGTTGCCGGTGTGATAGGTCTTGCTCGATTCCTCCATGAACGTGCCGAACTGCTGCGCAATCTCGCGGGCCTCGGCCGGCTTGTCTTCGTTGAGAAAGGCAAACAGCGGGCGCAGCTTTTTGGGAAAGTCGTGGCGGAATTCACGCATCTCCTCGTTGATCTGCTCCATCCATTCAAACTGACGGATCTGCATGTTCAGCTGCTGGCGGTAGTTTTCCTGCATGGCGTGCATTTTGTAAAAGGTAATCACGGCAACGCTGACGGTCGCCGCAAGCAGCGGCAGATTCAACAGCACCAGCAAAAACTGCGCGCTGCGCGATTCGGAGAAGGCGGAGCCGAGCAGCAAAAGGGTTGTGATATAGACGGCAACCGTTGCCGTTGTAAGCAAAAAGAGCACAACGGCGCTGCGCGTGAGCTCCGGCGCAAGGTCGTTCTTTTTGCTGTAGTAGTGCAGCAGGAGCGAAGCCAGCAGAAACGCGACCGTATCAATCAGAAATTCCACCAGCAGCTCCAGCGGCTCGTCGCGGGTCTCATAGTTGAACCGGAAGAACAGCAGCAAAACCACAAAGCGCAGCTCTTCCACAAACGCATAGCCCGCCGCAATCAGCAGCGCTTTCCAGCTTCCCTTGCCCGTGAACAGCAGCGCCATGCAGCAAAACGGCAGCAGCAGGCTGGCCGTTGACCAAAGGAATTCCACAAGCGATTCCGGCTGCTGAACAGCGAACGGACGCCAGACGCCGAGCGCAACGCACAGCGCCGCACACAACACCCAAACGGCGTAAGACCGCCGGAGCTTCAGCCGGAACAGCGCGGTTGCGCAAAAGGCACAGCCGAGCAGCAGCATCAGATTATCCAGCACGGCAACAGCCGCAAACAGCGCGGGGGAGCCGCGCAGCAGGTCGGCCAGAACGGTCATAACAACACATCCTTTCGGGGTTCAGCGGTTCAGCAAAAACATGTAATTGTGATAGGCGTCGGCAAAGGCTTTGTTTTTCAGCGACAGGACATCTCCGTTTTTCATCGTGACCGTCCGCGCCGTGTGGGACGCCACATACTGCAGATTGACAAGGAAGGAGCGCTGAATGCGGAAAAAGTGTTCGCCGAGCATGGCTTCGATTTCGTTGAGCGTATAATGATAGGTGACCACGCCGTCGGACATGTGCAGCCGGACATGCTTGTTGGCGGCCTCGACATAAAGAATATCCTGGGCATAAACAGTGTGAAACTGCTTGCCCTGGCGCAGCTCGAGCCGTTTGAAAAACGACAGGCAGTAGAACTGGTTGAGCTTTTCCTCCAAGAGGGCGGGATCCACCGGTTTTTTCAAAAAGCCGTCGGCGTGAATGCGGTGGTTGATGATCTGCATGGCGGCGGCTTCATAGTTCGTCAGATAGCAGATCGTGACCGCGTGGCTGAACTTCTCTTTCAGCGCCTGCGCCACCTCGATGCCGTCCATGGCCGCCATGCGGAAATCCAGAAAATACAGATCGAACTTTTCCCGCCGCAGCAGATCGTGCCCGTCGGTGAAGCGTTCGCATTGGATATCGTAGTTATGCGCAAAGGCATAGGCGCGGATCAGCGTTTCCAGATGCTCGGTCTCGTGCGGCTCATCGTCGCAAAGCGCTATTTTCATGGAAAAACCTCCTCGGGTGATGTTCTTGTTTCAGTATAGCATACTTCGTTTTCCGGCGCAAGCGCATCTCTTCCGCTGCCGGCTTGATTGTAGCATAAAACAAGCCGAAACGAAGCCGAAACGGGTGCGAAAATGCATTTCAGAGGTGTGAAAAAGCATTATTTTCTTTCAAAGCACGAAAACGCCCCTGTCCCCTGTCCCCTGTGCACACTCTTTCCCCTGACTTGTAAACTTTTTGTGCCCGGCTGGACTTTCAAGCAGGAAAATGGTATAATCCCCTTGTCCGGCACAATAGATATAGAGGGCGCCGGACGCGCAACGCAACCCGAAAAGGAGATTGTCTTATGTGCGGAATTGTCGGATACGCGGGGAAAAACCGCGCGGTCCCTTATTTATTGGAAGGCCTGGAAAAGCTTGAATACCGCGGCTATGACTCCGCGGGCGTCGCCGTGCCCGAGGGCGGCGCACTGCGCGTGACCAAAACGCGCGGCCGGATCAGCAACCTCGAAGCACTGATTGCCGCCGAGCACCAAAGCCCCGCCACGGTCGGCATCGGCCACACGCGCTGGGCCACCCACGGCAAGCCGAACGACATCAACGCCCACCCGCACAAGAGCATGAGCGGGCGCTTCTGCGTGGTGCACAACGGCATCATCGAAAACTATCTGCAGCTCAAGGCAGAGCTGCAAAGCGAGGGCTATGTCTTCGTTTCGGAGACCGACACCGAGGTGATCGCCCATCTGCTCGACAAAACCTGGGACGGCGACTTTGTTTCCACCGTGCGCAAAACGGCGGCGCAGCTTGAGGGCGCCTATGCGATCTGCGTGCTGTGCAGCGACTGCCCGGATCAGATCGTCTGCACCCGCTGGGGCAGCCCGCTGGTGCTCGGCGTCTGCGAAAGCGGCACGTTCATCGGCTCCGATGTGACGGCGATTCTGCGCCACACGAACGAGATCTATTACCTCGACGGTCACGAGACCGCGCTGGCGGACGCGCACGGCGCCGTGTTCTTCGGCAAGGACGGCGCCGCCACCCAAAAGCGGCCGAAAACGATTGAATGGAACCTTTCCGCCGCACAGAAGGGCGGCTATGAGCACTTCATGCTCAAGGAGATCATGGAGCAGCCCAAGGCGTTTTCCGACACGGTGTCTCCGCGCATCACCGCCGACGGAACCATCGCGTTTGAAGACTTTCGCCTGACGGACGACGAGATTCGCCGCCTGCGCCGCGTGGCGGTGGTGGCCTGCGGCTCGGCGTACCACGCGGGCGCGGCGGGCAAATATGTGCTGGAAAAGCTGACGCGCCTGCCGGTCGAAATCGACATCGCCTCCGAGTTCCGTTACCGCGACCCGGTGCTGGACGAAGACACGCTGGTGGTTGTGATCAGTCAAAGCGGCGAGACCGCCGACACGCTGGCCGCGCTGCGCCTTGCCAACGAACGGGGCTGCAAAACGCTTTGCATCGTCAATGTGGTCTCGTCCTCGATCGCCAACGAGGGCGGCAGCGTGATCTATACCCACGCCGGACCCGAAATCGCCGTGGCGACCACCAAGGCCTATTCGGCGCAGGTGGCGGTGCTCTATCTGATCGCCGGCTATCTCGCCGGCAAAAAAGGGCTGCTCGACAAAGAACAGCTCGCCGCGTACTGCAAAGACCTTTCGGCGATGCCGGCGCTGATTCAAAAGACGCTGGACGACTGCGAAAAACAGATTCAGGCGCTCTCGCAGATGTTCATTCCGCTGGAGCACGCCTATTTCATCGGCCGCAACCTCGATTACGCCTGCGCGATGGAGGCCTCGCTGAAGCTCAAGGAGATCAGCTATATTCATTCCGAGGCCTACGCGGCGGGCGAGCTCAAGCACGGTACGATCTCGCTGATCGAAAAGGGCACGCTGGTGGTGGCGCTTGCCGCCTACAGCGACGTGTTCCAGAAGACGCTGAGCAACATCAAGGAGGTCAAGGCTCGCGGCGCAAGGGTGCTGGCCGTTTCCACCGAGCGGCATATGGACGCCCTCGGCGAAGTGGATTACCGCATCCTGATCCCGGACTGCAACCCGCTGCTTTCCGTTACGCTGGAGGTGCTGCCGATGCAGCTGCTCGGCTACTACACCGCGAAGAGCCGCGGCTGCGACATCGACAAGCCGCGCAATCTGGCAAAGTCGGTGACGGTGGAGTGAGTGCACAGTGTGCAGTGCACAGAAGTGTGCAGTGTGCAGTGACGCGGGGAAAGCTTGTTGCTGCGGAAAAACTGCCACCGCGAAGGGAAATGTGGAATTTGGAATGTGAAATGTGGAATTGCGCGGGCTGACGTATGATGCAGTCCGGAGAACCCTTCGCGAAGCAAGGTTGCCGCAGGCCGAACAAACAGAAATTCCTTCAAAAAAATGCAGCGTTGCATACCCAACGCTGCATTTTCTGTTGCTGAATCAGCCCGTCGCCGCAGGCGGCGCCCCTTTCTTCCGCATTTTTAATTCATCCTAACGTCCGCGCACAGCCCGTAATGATCTGACAGGTACATCCCGTCTGCGGTGTTGTCGATGATTTTGTAGCGCAGCACGGGCGTGCC
>JAEEGL015951118.1_pt1 | contig 13350 bp, 13 predicted proteins | sample 9134231 | NCBI WGS metagenome assembly JAEEGL01 (sample SAMN16246548, study PRJNA631951) | gut metagenome | biome: gut microbiome; feature: rumen; material: fiber-attached | host: Bos | place: Iran: Karaj | collected 2018-10 | reverse complement strand
TTAACAGTTTCACCAGTTCTTGGGTTACGTCCTTCACGAGCAGCTCTCTTAGATACTGCGAAAGTACCAAATCCAACTAGAGGAACTTTATCTCCTTTTTTAAGTGCTCCTGTAATAGCAGCAAAAGTAGCGTCAATAGCTCTTGTAGAATCAGCTTTAGTTAAGCCTGTTGCCTTAGCAACTTCTTCTACTAATTCAACTTTCTTCATATTAAAATACCTCCCATAAATTTACTAAGCATATTATGCTTACATATTAAAATTATCACGATTTTATTGAAAAAGCAATATTTATGATTTAAATTTAGTAAGTTTTTCATCAATATTCTTCAATAATTCAATAATTTGACCAATTGCATATATAAATGTTGACAATAAGAATCCTGCAAACCATACAATTATCGTTACAGATAAGTTAAATTCAGTAACTAAACACTCATCAGAATAGAAATATGAGGAAGCCTGACAAGTAGCAAACAAATTACCTAAAAAGATACCTAAAAAGAATAAAATAACAAATAAAGTAATAGCAAATATCTGATAAAAATTAAATGTTTGTTTACTAAATTCATCAGTAATAGTCTTTTTCTTAGGGAAATCTTCTTTTGCTTTAGAAATCTCTTCAAATAAATCCATTATTTGTCATCTCCCTTCTTAGTAGTTTTCTTCTTAGTAACCTTTTTAACTCCTTCAACTATTTTATCATCTACATCAGTCTTATCAAGTACCTCTTTAGTTTTATCCTTAACTTTATTAGCAGCATCAACGATCTTATCATCTATTTCAGTCTTATCAAGAACTTCATTAACACTACTACTAATAGATTCTTTAATACTATCAAAATTACCCTCATTATTAGCATCTAATTTATGATAATCTAAGTATTCTCTATATAAGTAAATATATCTACCAAATAACAATAAGTATATTGCATCTAATATAGATATAAATAATCCACTAACCACAACAGTAGAAATAAGATTAACTACTAATCCAAATACAACTAATACAAGTAAAGCATAATAATAACTATCATTTTGTATTTCATTAAATGGAGACTTTCCTAATTTTAATTCTTTCCAAACATAAGTATCCCTAAACATAGTATGGAATAAATAAACTAGAATTACTAAATCCTTTAAACAACTTAATATAGTATTTAATGAAAAAGACTGTATTAAAGTAAGAATTGATGTAATCGCAGCTATAAAATAGAAAAATACTAAAAATGCATTTAAATAATTAAAATATCTCTTTCCAAATTTAAACTTAAGTAATACAAAATAAATAAGTACTACTAAATACATCGAATTATGATTAATAACACTCGAAAATATAGAAAAATTACTATCTCCAATTACTGCGAATGATTGACTACAGAATATTGTAGCTAAAATTGTAATGATAATAAAAGATGTAATAACATTTCCACTCTCATACCATTTAATATTTTTGTCCTTATTAGACATCCTATCACCTTCCTATTTTAATTATAGCATTATTTACAACCAATTGTATATCAAAAGAAAAAATCTTTAAAACTTTACAAGTATATGCTATAATATACGTGAATTGGAGGGGATATTATGAAACTACCAACTGTTGCCTTAGTAGGGAGACCAAATGTAGGTAAATCAACCCTTTTTAATAAAATAGTAGGAAAAAAAGTATCTATTATAGAAGATATTCCAGGAGTAACAAGAGATAGAATCTATCAAGAAGCTACATATAACAAAAAAAGATTTTATCTAATTGATACAGGCGGAATAGATGCAACAAAAATGGATTTTAATACAGAGATTAAAATGCAAGCAGAAATAGCCATCAACGAAGCAGATATAGTAGTATTCATAGTAGATGGAAAAGAAGGAATAACTACAAATGATTTAATTATTAGAGATATCCTTCGTAAAACAGATAAAAAAGTAATAGTCGCAATCAACAAAATAGATGTAAAAGATGCACAAGATAATATTTATGACTTCTATGAATTAGGATTTGATACTTATATACCAATAAGTGGTATCCATAATACTGGTTTTATTGAATTAATGGATACAATTACTATGAATTTTAACGAACAAGAAGAACAAATAGACACAAGAGTAAAGTTCTCTATCATTGGTAGACCAAATGTAGGAAAAAGCTCCCTAACAAATGCCCTATTAAATGAAGAAAGAGTCGTTGTCTCAGATATTGCAGGAACAACAAGAGATTCAATAGATTCTGTGTTAAAATATAATAATGAAGAGTATGTAGTAATAGATACTGCAGGTATGAGAAAAAAAGGAAAAGTCTTTGAAAGTATTGAAAAATACAGTTTATTTAGATCATTAAAATCAATTGATAGATCAGATATCTGCTTAGTAGTAATAAATGCCGAAGAAGGTATAATGGAACATGATAAACATATCGCAGGTTATGCTATTGAAAGAGGAAAAGGTTTAATCTTTGTAGTAAATAAATGGGATACAGTAAAAGATAAGACAATCCAAGACTTTGAAAAAGAAATGAGAGCAGAATTTCAATTTGCTCCATATGCCCCAATAGTATTCTTAAGCGCTCTTACAAAGAAAAGAATACATACATTAATGCCAGAAATAGTAAAAGTAAACGAGAATATAAATAAAGAAATAAAGACAAGCCTATTAAATGAAGTAATACAAGATGCCTATCAATTAAATCTGCCACCTTCATATAAAGGTAAAAGATTAAAAATATATTTTACCTCTCAGACTGGAACAAAACCTCCAAAATTTACTTTTAGAGTAAATAATAAAGGTTTAGTACATTTCTCATATGAAAGATATCTTGAAAATAAAATAAGAGAAAACTTTGATTTAGAAGGAACACCAATAATCCTTCAATTTAAAAATAGAAATGGAGAAGAAGAATGATAATAGGTAAAGATACAAATATAGACTTCAATAAGAATAATTCATTTATAAACAACGGGGAAAAGGACCCAATTCAAACAGGAAACATAGATACAGACATGCTAAGAGAAAAAAACAGGGTAATGCAACACACAGATGTAACTAGTAAAAATGAAATGAATGATAAAGCTTTTGCTATGCTCCAAGATAGATTAAATAAGGGATTAATATCAATGGAAGATTTCAATAAAATGTGTAATCAATTAGGAAAAAGAAAATAAAAAAATATGAAAAAAAGACTATGTATTTAGTCTTTTTTATTATATAATAGTATATGATAGAAAAAGTGTAAAAAGGGAAGAAGGAAACTATATGAATAATGCAATGACTTATAGCGTATACAAAACATTATCAGGATTATATGTTCCAGAAGAAATATGCGAATTATATAATGTTGGTGATGAAACTAATAAAAAAACAATAAAAGAAATTGCCTGCTATAAAGTTAGTGAAAAAGATCTAAATACAATCAGTGAAACTGCTAGAAGAGAAGGAGATCAATTAATAGCTGATATTGTAACCATTTTCGATCTTCAATTAGTTCTTTCTTTCACAGTATATAAAGATATCAATCATGACAATAAACTATATGTATCATCAAACACATGTAATAAATATGGAATAAAGTCAAATGAAAAAAGAATTATCAAAAATCAAACTTATTACAATGTTACAGAAGATGATATTACTCAAATAGAATTGAAAACTAAAACAGAAAAAATAGCATATAAAAGAAAATATATAGAAATAGCTTTAGAAGATGTTATTAAACCTGCAGAATACTTATTTATCTGTTATGTAGATTTCAAAACAAAGAAGTATTACATCAAAAGAGATATGTATGAGTTATTACTAAAAAATGAGTTAGAGGTAGAAGGAGAACCTAGAATCATATATGGTAAAAATTGTTATTCTATTACAGAAAATCAACTAAAAGAAGCTGAAAAGAGAATCAATTATCGTAAAGTAGAACAATTACTTAGACCTGCTATTGAAACAAATATATTAATGAACGATAAAAATAGGAATGTAGATTTTCCAAAAATAGAAAATCTTCAAAATGTAATAGAACGAGCTAAAGAATTTGCACGAGAAATAAAGAGAAAAAGAAACATCGAAATAAGAAATAGCTATAATCAAAAAATAAAAGATGTTATGGATACCATTGTTATTGAAGATGATGATCCTACAAATGATGTTGATCAATATAAAGAACAATTGAAGAAAATTATGGATTCTATTGTTGTTGAAAATAATAATGATGTAATAAATCAATATAATGAAAAAGTAAAAAACATAATGGACTCTATTGTTATTGAAGATGATGATCCTACAGATGATGTTGATCAATATAAAGAACAATTGAAAAAGGCAATGGATGAAACAGTTTATAATGAAGATTCAGATGAATACAACGAAAGAATAAAGAAGATAATGGATTCTATCATTATTGAAGATGATGTTGATCAATATAAAGAACAACTAAAAAGAATAATGGACTCTATCGTGATAGAAGATGATCCTGAAGAAGACTATAAAGAAAGAGTTAAAAAGATAATGGATTCTATCATTATTGAAGATAATGATCCTACAGACGATGTTGAACAATATAAAGAACAATTAAAGAAAATAATGGACACTATTGAAATTCAAGATGATATATATGATTATAGTGAAAAGCTTATGGATATTATGAATTCTATTGTAATTGAAGATGATGACCCTACAGATGATGTTGAAGAGTACAAAGAAAGAGTAAAGAAAATAATGGACTCTATCGTGATAGAAGATGATAGTGAAATAAGCAAATATAATAAAGAGGTTCAAAAAATAATGGATTCTATCATTATTGAAGATGATGTCGATGAATATAAAGAAAAAGTACAAAAGATCATGGAAACCATCGTAATAGAAGAAGATCCAAAAGAAAAAGTAATTATATATAAAGATAAAAAGACAGGAAGATTATATGAACCAACTACAGATAACACAGTAGAAACAATCACTATTATGCATAAACAATGCACAGAAATAACAGCAGAAGAATTAAATACAATGTCAGATAAAAAGATTATTACTGTAAGTGTTTATCCAGTTGAAAAAAAAGAATATGATATTATAATCTGTAATAATAATGGACAACTATTTATTTCAAAGAGAATCTTAGAAGAATTAGGATTCTATATAGATAATCCACATAGAATTAGCGTTAATAAAGAAATATATGAAGAAATAAATGAAGAAGACTTAGAATTAATTAAATCAAAAGAGTCAGATAGCTGTCAAATTAATATAATTATGAAACAAATTACACCAAAGAGAGGTTAAAATATGTTCTGTCCTAAATGTCATACAGAATTAGATGATAATACCCAAACTTGTAGAAGATGTGGTACAAAAGTAGACTCCAAAAGTACAAATAACCTTTGGAGTTCTTTTTCATCCTCAAAAACATTTGAAAGAATGAATTCAGTAAAACAGGAAAAAGAAGAGAATGTAGAAGAAGTAAAAGAAGAAGTTAATTTAGATGATCATAATGAAGAACATCAAACACAGTATGACTACAGTAAAAATTATAGTAATGTAAAAAATGATGAAGCTAAACAGCATCAAGAACAATATAACTATAGTAAAAATTATAGTAATGTAGAAAATGATGAAGCTAAAGAACATCAAGAACAATATTCATATAGCCAGAACTATAGTAATACCATTCAAGAACAAGTCACAAGTGATCAAGACTATATAGATGCCTATATTGGAAATAAAGCATTCTTTAATATTCCTTTTTCTATACCTGCTGTTCTTTTAGGGCCATTCTATTTTCTATATAGAAAAATGTTTTCAACAGGTATTATATTAATAATTTTATATGTCGCAAGCTATATATATTTAAATGAAAACTTAGGTCTTATGTTAAGACTACTAATGAATATATTCTTAGCCTTTACTTTTAATAAGAAATATATTGAAGATGCAGAAAAGAAAGTACAAATAATTAAAAATCAAAATGCTAGCTCAACAGAATTATTAGAAATATGTAAGAAAAAAGGAAAACCATTAAGTCTAGGAATATTATTTGTAATAATTATTCTTTATTTCACCACAATCGCAGCTTTACTAGTAAATGATCCAAAAACTAAAGAAGAATTAACAAATATAAAAGAAACATATTCTGTAGGAAATCTTCAATACAAAATACCAAAAGGTATAGAAGAAGCCGATGAATATACAAACTATCAGTACTTTAAAGATAAAAATGATAAAGGTACATGTTTTATATCAATATATTTACAAAATACAAATATGTCAGAGAAAGAATTCATAGTAGCAGAATCAACTTCTTATAATTTGTTTAAACAAAGTGATATAACTCCTATTGAAATAAACAAGTATAAATGGTCAACAAGAACATTTGATGGAACAGAACAAAAGACTCAGATGTTTGTGATAAAGAAAGAAAATAATAAGCTTTATGAATTAAATTTTGATGAACAACCAGCATCATCAGATGCTTGTAGTGAAGTAAAAGATTATATTCTTAATAATTTAGAAATAAAATAAAAAAGATGATTACTCATCTTTTTTTGTTTGTACTTTAGCAATTAAACTATTATAGTAGTCGCACAATTCATTTGTTTCAAATTTAATTTGTCCTTCTTCTAACTTCCATTTATCATTATATGTTTTTAAAAAGTTAAGAACATCTATACTAGCATCATATACTGAATTCATTTTAACACGAGTCTTTTTAAATAAATCACGAGATTGGTGTAATTCATCAGTCATAGCTTCATCAAACATTAATTCTTGATATAAGCCTACATAATACTTACTATGTGTACTTTCATATATATGTTCTCTTATTTGTTTTTCTTCTAAATCATATAATAATCCATCAACTTCATTATTAAATGTCTCCTTAGAATCCTGAAGATAGGCAAGAGAATTCTTAAAATCAGGTCCATCCTCTAAATAATTATCATATGATAATACTTTAGATAATTGAGGATCATGAATAAGCTTATTAACACTTTGAACTTCTACTGCATATCCATCTAAATAATCTTTGATAGATTCCTCTACAACAGCATATTTACCACTAGTTTGTATTTTTCTATTATATCTATCAGTCATTACATTTAATTTAGTTAATTCATTCATTTCTTTCTTTAACTTATTAATAGATGTTGCATCTCTAATAACTAAAAAACCTATTAATAAAAATGCATCTAATAATATAAAACAAATAATGAATGCGTATTTTTTCTTTAGTTTCAAGAAAACCACCTTCTTATATATTACTTTTCATGAACAAGATCATCAATCTTTTGTAATACCTCTTTTACTCCTAGTTTAGTCACACTAGAGAATACTACTAAGTCATCTCCAACTGCTAAATCCATAGTTCTTAAAATATCTTTTAGATTCTTTTCTTTCTTACTTCCCCCTACTTTATCTGCTTTAGTCGCAACAACAGTAACAGGTAAATTATAATACTTTAAGAAATTATACATAAGTAAATCATCCTCAGTAGGAGTATGACGAAAATCAATTAGTAGGAATACTCTTTTTAATTCTTCTCTTTTTTCTAGATATTCTTCTATCATTAAACCAAACTTAGTTTGTGTTTTTTTATCAGTACTAGCATATCCATATCCTGGAACATCTATTAAATAGAATTTATCATTTACTGAATAAAAATTTAATGTTTGAGTCTTTCCAGGCTTAGAAGAAATATAAGCTAAATTCTTTCTAGAAAGAATAGAATTAATAAAACTACTTTTACCAACATTACTTCTTCCTACTAATAAAAACTCTGGTTTGCCATCATCGGGATATTGACTTCTACGAGTTGCAATAACATCCAAATCAGCATCTTTAATAATCATAATATCACCTTTTCATTCTAAGAGTTATACTTTTCTAATAAAACATCTAAATCTTTCATAATACGAAGTGCAGTATCTAAATCTTTTGTCCTAACACCACAAGCATATTTATGCCCACCACCGGCATGTAATTCAGCAATTTGATTTATTTCAGGCCCACGAGAACGAATAGAAATACGATATTGATCATTTTTCTTATCCTCAGTTATTGTAGCCCATACAAGTACTTCTCTTATATAATTAAAATCATTAATCATATTACCAGCAGATGCACTATCAACACCAAATTGATTAATAACTTCATCATTTATAATAACATATCCTAACCCATTTTGGGTAACTTTCATATTTAAAGAAATAAATCCTTCCAATCTAACCTCACGTAATGGCCTTAAATATAATTTCTCATAAGCTTTACTCAAATCAATTGGATATAACTCCAATAATTTAGAAACAGATGAGAAAGTATTCGCATTACATGTATTAAATAAAAATCTATTTGAATCAGATACAATACCCATATATAGTAATTCCGCAATATCTTCATTGATTTCTAATTCAGTATCAAAAATCATATTAAGAATGATTTCACAAGCAGAAGATCTACTATCATCTATTAATTCTAAATCACAATATTTTTCTATAAAAGGATGATGATCAATCTTTATAGAATAGTCTCCCCATGAGAAATCCAAACTATCTACTCTTTTTAAATCAGGAGTATCACAAACAATAAGTAAAGCATGTTCTACCTTTTCCAGTTTATCTAATCTACCAAAGTTTAAGAACTTACTACTACCGGTACCTATTGCTAAGACTTTTTTATCCGGATAAGTAAGTTTAATAGAATCTCTCAAAGCTAATTGACTACATAAAGCATCAGGATCGACACCTATATGTCTTGCAATTACAATTGTATCATATTCTTTAATTTTCTTAACAATCTCATTATACATGAATCATTTCCTATCTATTCTTTATTAAATTTAACGTATCTCTAGCTATCATTAATTCTTCATCAGTTGGAATAGTATATACATCTATTTTAGATGCCTCAGAACTAATTTTAGCTACTTCTCCACGAATATTATTCTTCTCTAAATTAAGTTCAACTCCCAAACAAGCCAATTTTTCACATATTTCTTGTCTGATAACAGTATTATTTTCTCCTACACCTGCAGTAAATACTATTATGTCACAACCTTCTAGAAGTACATAATACTGAGCAATATAATCAACAATTCTTTGAACATATTTATTCTTAGCAATAATAGCTTTTTCATTACCTTTTTCACATTCACTAACTATGTCTCTTAAATCATGACTATATTCACTTAGACCATAAACACCACTATTTTTATTTAAGTCCTCAATAATCTCTCCAACATTTTTACCTTCTTTTTCCATAACATATGGAATAATTGAAGGATCAATATCACCAGAACGAGTACCCATCATAATACCAGCTAAAGGAGTAAATCCCATACTAGTATCAACACACTTCATATTCTTTATCGCAGTTACAGAACCACCATTACCAATATGACAACTAATTAGTTTAAAATCATCTTTATCAAGTAAATCTTTAACACAATTAGCTATATATCTATGACTAGTCCCATGTGCACCATATTTACGAACTCCATAATCTCTATACCAACGATATGGAACTGGATATAAATAAGTAACCTCATCCATTGATTGATGGAAAGCTGTATCAAATACAACTACCATTGGTACATCAGGTAAAACATCCTTAAAAGCTTTAATTCCAAGTAAATGTGCTGGATTATGAAGAGGAGCATAATCTTTTAATTCTTCTATATCATTCATAACTTGATCAGTTACAAAACAAGATTCAGAATATTTACTACCACCATGAACTATTCTATGTCCAACACCTTTAATTTCATCAAGAGAACGAATTACTTCTAAATCAACTAATTTATCAAGTAATATCTTAACCGCATCTGTATGAGTATTTAAAGGTATTTCCTCAGTAATCTTCTGTCCATTATATTTAATAGTATAACTACTACCATCAGAACCAATTCTTTCAAAATTACCAGATATTAAAACACTCTCATCTGACATTTCAAATAAGCTAAATTTTAAAGAACTACTTCCAGCATTAATGGATATAATTTTCATAAGACTCCCTCTTTCCATAAATATATTAATATTATACTATAAAATGAACAATAAAAAAAGTAGTTTAAAACTACTTTTATTTTAACTTAAATCCACATCTACCACAGAAATTATCATCAGTTGTAGGTTTACCACATACTGGACAAAAATGGAATGTAGGTTTCTCATTATTCTCTTTATAAAGATCACTAACCAAAGGTGTCGTTGTAGGAGTTGCCTCACCAACAGGAACAATTCCACTTTCAACAATAGGTGTAGGAGTAGTATTATATGCCAAATAACCTTGATCAGTTCTATAAATAGTACCTTCACTTAAACTATTAACAAGTCTTTGTTGTATTTTAGCAGTCTTATCAACAGTAATAAAACAAGTAATTATCATACCTATATAAAATATTAAGAACGGTATTAAACCAATAATTAAAGCACTCATATCTTTTACATCAGCAACACTAAATAATAATGCATCATACAAAGTATGAAGTATCATTGGAACAAATAAACTTAATAGTACATTTTTAACATATACATCTTTATTACCATTTAATTGAGCAACTTTTGCTCTAGATAAGAAGAATCCCATAGCTATACCAAAACAAGTATGTCCAGGTACAGCAAGAAGCCCTCTCATAACAGCATTACCTAATCCATTACTAAATACATATAAAACATTTTCAAAGCAGGCAAAACCTAGTGATGCAAAAACTGCATATACAATAACATCATATACTTCATCAAATTCTCTATTATTATAACCAACAAACTTAGTAATCAACCATTTAAAAGCTTCTTCAAATAAAGCTACTCCAAAGAACACCTCTAAGAATATTATAGGAAATGAAGCTTTAGTATTCATTGGTATAAAAGCTTCAAATAATAATTCGCATATAAGTATAGGTATAATACTTAATATTCCCAAAAAGAATATTAAAGCAAGTAACCCCTTAGGCTCTTTATTCCTATCTTTATGATAAATAAAAGCACATAAACCAATAATAGGAATAATTGCCGCAATAAAAAGTAAAGTCATACCAATCGCCTACTCTCTCTATTATTATTAAACAATTTAAAAGAATCAAAGTCAATATAATAAAACAAGAAAAAAAGTAAATTTACAAAAAGAAAAAGACTTCATAGAAGCCCTTTATTCATTAACAATTTTATAAGTATCTCTAATAATCATTATTTCTTCATTAGTAGGTATTACATAAACAGGTATACTAGATTTCTTAGTAGTAATAATACCTTCATGTATATCCTTAAATCCAGCAATTTTACTATTCATTTCCTTATCAATTTCAATACCAATTGGTTTTAACTTAGTAAGAATAGCTTCTCTTGTTTCAGCACCATTTTCAAGTACTCCAGCAGTCATAACCATAGCATCTACTTTACCATCTAATTCAATATAGTATTCAGCAATAAATCTATTGATAATATCAACATACATATCTAAAGCAAGTTGAGCTCTTTCATTACCCTCTTTAATTGCCTTCTCTACATCTCTATTATCGTTAAATCCACAAATACCTTTTAATCCACTATTTTTATTTAATTCATTTGTAATCTCAGATACATCTTTTCCAGATTCTTTACAAACATATTCAATAATAGAAGGATCAATAGAACCACATCTAGTACCCATCATTAAACCATCTAACGGAGTAAGACCCATTGTAGTATCAAAACACTTACCATCTTTAATACAACTGATAGATGCTCCACTACCAACATGACAGATAATTAGGTTAACATCATCTTTACCTAATTTTTCTTTCATTGTTTCAGTTATATATTTATGACTAGTTCCATGGAATCCATATTTACGAACACCATATTTTTCATACCATTCATAAGGTACTGGATACATATAATTAACTGCAGGCATAGTTTGATGGAATGCAGTATCAAATACAGCTACATTAGGAACTCCAGGTAATGCTTTTTGCATAGCTTCAATTCCTGCTAAATTTCCAGGATGATGAAGAGGTCCTAATTTAGTTAAATCTTTAATATCTTGTACTACAGTATCATCAATTAATACTGAATCACTATATTTTTCTCCACCATGTAATACTCTATGTCCTACACCTTTAATCTCATCTAAACTTTCAACAGCTTTATGTTTAATTAATTCATCTAACATAACATCTACAGCTTCAGTATGATTCTTTAAATATTTTTCTCCTTTAATCTTTTCACCATTGATCTTAGTATTCCAAAAAGAATCAGGAAAACCAATCTTTTCAATATAACCACTAATAATTACTTTTTCTTCAGGCATTTCAAATAATTGAAATTTTAAAGAACTACTACCTGCATTAACACATAAAAATTTCATATAATTCCCTCTCTTCCAACACAAATATATTATCAAAAATAACAAATTAATTCAATTACTATTTTTGACTTTTATATTTTATTAAACTATAATCATAATAATAAGGAGTAACAATATGGATAGTAATTTTGAAGAAATATATAGTAATATTAATAATCATAAATCAAAAGATTTTTTAAAAACAAACAACTATACATTTAAATTAGGAATAGCAGCACTAACACTACTAGCTGTAGAATTCATAATGACAATACTTTATAACATTGGTGTACCAATACCAAAAATACTATTTATAATTCCTTTAATAGTACTAATACCAATAGTAATATTAGGTTTATTAAATAATAAAAACAATAGAAAATATCAATCTATATATGAAGAAAATATTATTAAACCAATAATTAAAGGAATTGATCTTAATTATAATATTTCAGATAATAAAATAATTACAAAAGAAATATATGAAGATGCTGATTTCAGAAAACAAAGTAGTTTTAAATCATTTTCTGGAATATATGGGAAAAGAAACAAAAGAGAATTTCAAATATCCGAAGTCGATCTTCTTTTAGATGTAAATGGAACCAATACATACTATAATTATATTTTCTGTTATGTTAAATTAGATAATACTTATAATAATCCTATTAGCTTAAGAAGTATTAATAATAAGATATATGAAGAAAATCATAAAAATGAACAGGTTGAATTAGATTCAGAACAACTAAATAATTATTTCAAAATATATTCAAAAGATTATGAAAAGACAAAACAAATATTTAATCAAAATAATAATAAAAGAATAATTGAATTATTAAACAAATATCCTGATGATAAATATGAAGTCACAATTAAAGATAATAGTCTATATATTAATATTTATAATAATCATCCTATTCTTGAAGCAATAGCTAATAAAGATCTATATAGTAAAGAAAATATAAAAAGAATATATGATTCATTAAATCATTATTTAGAATTAATAGATTTATATATAGAAATAGTAGATAATAAAGAATAAAAATCACTAACTA
>JAEEGL015202000.1_pt1 | contig 13350 bp, 12 predicted proteins | sample 9134231 | NCBI WGS metagenome assembly JAEEGL01 (sample SAMN16246548, study PRJNA631951) | gut metagenome | biome: gut microbiome; feature: rumen; material: fiber-attached | host: Bos | place: Iran: Karaj | collected 2018-10 | reverse complement strand
GAGCATTACTGGATGCCTGGCTACAAACATCACTCATGGAACGGACGGTTGGATTATGAACATAAGACCAAACGTGAAGGCGAAAAGCTGACTTTATCCTATATGCTTGCCCTGACCCGTCAGCGTACAGAACAGGAAAGTAATTTTACTGAGATTGTCGGTAACCCTTTCAGTTATACAGGCTATCTTATCAACAGCAAGGAGAACTTCACAGAGCACACCTTTCAGGCAGACTATATCAGGCCACTTTGGAAAGGACATAAGTTAGAAGTAGGCGGCAAGTATATCAATCGTCAAAACAGTAGTCATTCGACTCAGTCATTTAATCAGTCGCCTCAGCCACCGTCTTTTGATACAGAGTTTGAACATACCACACAGGTGGCAGCCATCTATACTGACTATCACCTGACGTTAGGCAAATGGTCTGCCCGTGCAGGATTACGCTATGAATACAGTTATATGAAAGCTCATTATCCTGACGGAAAGAGTACAGACTTTAGTGACCGGTTGAACGACTGGGTACCTCAGGCCAGCATCAAGTATCAGATTAATGATGCCAACTCACTGAAACTGAACTATACCACCAGCATCTCCCGCCCTGGTATTTCCTATCTGAATCCTGCAGTCACTGAAAATCCTGAAGGGGTTAACTTCGGAAACGATCATCTGACCAGTTCACATCAACAGTCCCTAACCTTATTATACATGTATGTATCGCCCCGCCTGACCTTACAACTGGCACCTATGTACCGATTCTACAATGGAGGTATTGGCGATATCCATTTTGTCAAGGACAACAAAATCTACAGCACCATCGACAATATCGAACGCTTGCGCCGCTATGAAGTAGAAACCTATCTGCAATGGAAGCCTTTTGACAAGACAACCATTGTCTTCAACGGGAATTTCCGCCATGACAGTTATAAGAATCCCAGTCTGCAATTAGAGAATTCCGTTTGGAGTGGATTCTATTATGCGTCCTTAACACAGAAACTCCCATGGAAACTGAGGCTGACCATTAGTAGCTACGGACAGATTGGTCATGAAGCTTATAATGTCTATGGCCATTCCAGTTCTTGGTTTAGCTATAGTGCTGCCTTGCAACGTTCTTTCCTCAAGGAAGACCGTCTGACATTACGCCTCTACGCTAATATGCCCTTCAACAAGTATTACCATAACGAGTCTGTCACCAATCAGGGTGATTATACAGGATTCAGCAAGCACGATTACCTTGGCCGCAGGTTTCAAATCAGTCTTTCCTACCGTTTCGGCAAACTCAAGGCCAGCGTAAAGAAAACTGAGACCACTATCGAAAACAGTGATGTGGTGGGAGGCATCAGCAAAGGACAATAATCAAAACAATAAGGAAATCTCTAAGACGAAATGAATATGAACAAGCAAGCCATTATCACCATCCTGCTCGCCCTCATCACAATGGCGGGACAGGCACAGGAGATTAAAAAGAACGAGACAACCATCAACGACTATATCCCTTTGCTCAATGCAAAAGGCTATCAGGCATACAGCTTTGATGCCAGTGCGTTAAAAGGTCGGAATGTGGAAATCTACTGCAGGGAATTTGTGAACGGGAAAGAAGTCGATGACTCTCCTCGTCTTTTATTCCCATATTATTTTGAGGCAAGGGGTGACAAACTGATTATCGGTTTTCTTCCTTCAGAAACAGATTCCTTAGCCCAGTATTGTTTCAGTTGGGAGAATACACTTTCCTACCATTCCTCGTTGAAACTAAAGCAAATCTACTGGGAGAGTGCAAACAAGTATATATACTCATACAGGTCGGATCCTTTCGAATCCACATCGCCATTAGAAAAAGAAACCTTCATTCCGCTTGTGTATTATTCTTCATTCTGGTATGATGCGAAGGATAAGGTAACCCGCTGTTGCGGTAGTATCTCTGATATTACCCCAAATAGTCCTCATTACTACATCCTCGGAATAAAATACTATTAGTTTACAGATGTTCAAAAAGTTTGTAAAGTTTAGACGCTCCAAACGGGGTGAATGGAGCGTTCAAACGCATCGTTTGTAAGCCACAAATAATTCGAAAACATATTGTTTTCAAAAAGAATATAAGGAAAAGTTGGAAGATTCAGAAATAATATGTATCTTTGCAAACGAAAGGAAACGATTTCCTCCCGCTGAAATGAAAGAGTAGCACCGTAATCGGGTTAGCAAATCAGTTCAGCGGTTTTTATTTCCTTATACTCTGACTTTCAGCATCAAAAGTTTTCTGATCTATAATAGCATAAGGTTTGAAGAGTCCTGTATTCTTTATCTTACGTACGCAAAGATAGGCCTTTCCACCTAGTTCACGACTAAAATATGCAAAGAAAGCCGTCTCTGGGTGTTTTCCCATAACAACATCACGATAACCTTCATAAACAGATTTCTCAAGAAATCCTCGTATATCTTGTGCTATTTTGTTTTTAAAGGCATTGAATCGATTGTCCTGTGTATTCTTACTAACAATAGTCTTCAGATCAGACTTTGTAATCTCTACCTCCATTGTAATGACATTGGTAATAACAAAACGCATGGGATTGTCTTTTAAAGCATCTGCCATACGTAATGTTTCTGCTCTGAGTCGTTTACTCTCAATATAAAACTCTTCGTCAGTCCTCATGTTCATAATCTGAATAGTTAATAACTATTTCTATATGCAAAGGTAACCATTCTTTCCGAAAGTTGCAAATCTTTCAAAGAAAAACCTTTGAAAAACAAAAGGAAAGGGGAAACAAAAAAGGAGTGCTTTACCCCAAGCACTCCTATTATTTGCTAACAAACGACCTCATTTAATAATAGGTGATGGTTCTTTCTTGGATGTAGTATTCTTTGCTGTAGTCCTTGGCGGGATTCTCATTACCCTCATATTCTTCGGTGGTCTGCATGATGTCGAAATACATCTCACGTGCTGTCCAGTTGCCCTTTTCGTCGAACTTTGTGTATTTGTAGCGGATGTCCGTCTTATAGATATCGGCACAGGCTTGTCCGTCGATATGCATGCTGCTTGGATAGAGTTGGTCGTCCTTATAGGTGAGTGCGTAACTTTCTCCTTCTTCCCAGCCACCCCATTCAATGGCTTTGATACGTCCCTGTTTGTCGTATTCGAAAGAGTAGTCGTAGCCTTCCCAGTGATTCGCATTTTCACGGTTGCTGTAACTGATGATGCGTCCCTCCTTGTCACGAGACATCTTTGATTCTTTCGAGCGTCCCTTGATGAACTTGCCGTCGGCATCATAGACATACGGATTGGCATAGGAGTCCAGAGTCACGCGTCCTTTCTCGTCAAAGGTAGTGAGACTATCCGTTCTGTTGGAAACAGTTCCTTTAACCAATTTGTTACCTTCAAGTGTCGCCTGATAAGTTGTTGTCACCACTTTTGCCACGCAACCCTTGAAGCCAAATGAGGTGGCATCGGTAGTGTTATAGTCTAAGTTGGGTTTCTCCTCTTCTACTGTTGCACTGTCCGCCACCGCTGTGCTGTCACTGGTACCTTCGGCATCAGTTGTCTTACCGTTTTGCTTGCATGAGCTCACCACGAAAACAATGGCGAGAGTCGTCAGAAAGAAAATAGATTTTTTCATTGTTTCAATGTTATAGGTTAAGTTTATTGCGTGCAAAGATACAAAATAAAAAAGAAAAAAGTACAAGAAGTCATCGTAGAATAAAAAAAATATCGTATCTTTGCAACATCAGTATAATAGAACGACGATTATGGCATTGAATCTGAACAAGAATCTGAAGTTGTACTACTCCATCAAGGAGGTGGCGGAGATGTTTGGCGTGAATGAGAGTACGTTGCGCTATTGGGAGACAGAGTTCCCTTATCTGAAGCCCAAGACCAGCGGTCCTGCCAAGATCCGTCAATATCAGCAGAAAGATATTGACCAGATACGTCTGATTCATAATCTCGTGAAGGTACGCGGCTTCAAACTCGCTGCCGCCAAGAAGATTATCAATGCCAATCGTGATGGTGCTGACAAAAAAGCAGAAGTGCTCACGAAGCTCATTGATGTCCGTGAGCAGCTCTATGCGTTGAAGAAGCAGATGGACTATCTGCAATAACTCCTATTTCTTTGGATTCCAAGTATCGTTGATGCGGAATACGTTCTCCAGCGTAATCTGCTGGGCTTCCTTTTTCGTCAACTGGCGGCTCCAACTGACACGCTTCTCTGTGGAAGCACCCTCTCCGCGATTGTTATATTCCAGATAACGGGCGGTTTTCTCACGTTCTATCTGCCAGTGGTGCCATCCCTCAGGAAGAATCTGACGGGGCAGCTCGCAGTTCATGAAGAGTGTATAGCCGTAGTCACGCCAAGGACGACCCAGGTACATTTTCGTGACCTCGGGGGCTGTGGTGATACGACAATTGTTGAATATGTACCCGTATGCAACATCCTGTGGGGTTGAGGCTGCGGTGATATAGGAGTTTATCTTACAATAGATGTCACAGTCTTCAAACCATGCGGTAGACGGTCCGAAGATAAAATCGGTAGTCCCCTCGATATAGCAGTGGTCGAAGAGGATGCGTGTATGGGGCATACCAGTATAGACGGTGTCTTGATTGCCAAGGAAGCGGCAGTTGACGAATACCAGTCGGTCACCCTGTGTATGAACTGCTACGGCCTGTCCTAGGCGAGCGGCATTGTTCTCTATCGTGATGTTCTTGAAGGTGATGTCGTTGGCATCCACCCTGACAGTGAATGAACGGAAGGTGCCGAGTATAGCCCTGTTACCCATCGCCATTAACTGTTCACTGATTTCAGCAGGCCAGAATCTGGCATCCATCACGATATTGGCATGGTCGTCGTATGTGATGATGGTCTGATCACGATCTTCTCCGCAGATCTCAATATTAGTCAGCCATTGTGGGATGATGACTTTCTCCTTATAGATACCCTTCTTGACATAGATAACCTTGTGGTATTCCATAAAGGCACGACATACCTCAATGGCCTCAGTGACGTTACGGAACTGTCCCGTACCGTCGCGAGCTACGACAATCGTATCGGGGTTGTCGTAGTTATTAGCAGCCTGTATGCTGCCAATTGTCAGAAATGTTAAGATTAGTGTTAGTAGTTTTCTCATATATTACATGATTTGTGTGACTTCTTGTAGTCCTTCAATCTTCTTTAGTTGGTCGATAATCTCTTTCACGTTCTCTCGGTCGTGTACACGCAACTCGATGTCTCCGTCGAAGACCCCTTCCTCGCTGGTAATCGTAAACTTATGCATGTTGACATTCATCTGTGAGGAGATGATACTGGAGATATCCATGACCATACCCATGCGGTCGATACCTTCGATATGGATGGTGGCATCAAAGAAAAGTCGTTTGTGCATATCCCATTTGGCATCGAGGATACGATTGCCGTAGCTCGTCTTGAGCTTGGCTGCCACAGGACAGTCGCGCTTGTGAATCTCAATGCGTTGTTTGTTGTCGATAAAGCCAAGGATGTCGTCACCGGGAATGGGGTGACAGCAATGGCGGAACTTATACTGTCCGATATTATCGTCGTTGATGAAGATGGGCTTCTTGCGATTGAACTTCTCGGGAACGATAAAGAATTCCTGAGGATTGGTATCTTCTTTCTTGGTTTTGCTTTTGCCTAAGAAAGGTACCAGACGGCGCCATCCTTTCTTGTTGTCATCAGTATTCTTTCCCTGTAACTCGTCCAAATCTTTCTCTCCCAACAGGATGGTCTTCTCACCCAATGACTGGAAGAAAGACTCACGACTGCGTTCCTCATGATACGCTGCCAACTTATCGGCTACGGCAGTAGTGTTCTCAATATCATTCTTCTTGAGGAAGGCATCCAGGATATCCTCACCTTGTTTCTGTATCTCACGACCATTGCGGCGCAGGATGGCCTGTATCTTTGCCTTTGCCTTTGCCGTGGATACGAAATTGATCCACGAAGCCTGTACATGTTGTGCCTTGGAGGTCAGGATTTCCACCTGGTCACCGCTATTAAGCTTATGACTCAAGGGTACGAGTTTATGATTCACCTTGGCTCCGATACAGTGGGAACCTAAGAATGTATGGATACTGAAGGCAAAGTCGAGGGCCGTACAACCGGTAGGCATCGTCTTGATCTCTCCCTTGGGGGTGAAGACGAATATCTCAGAGGCGAAGAGGTTGAGTTTGATGGCATCGAGGAAGTCCATAGCATCAGGCTGTGGATCATCCAGGATCTCCTTGATTGTACGCAGCCATTCATTCAGTTCTGTCTCATCCTCTGTGAACTCTTTCTCCATGCCGTCCTTGTATTTCCAGTGGGCGGCAAAGCCCTGTTCGGCAATCTCGTTCATGCGGTCGGAACGGATCTGTACCTCTATCCATCTTCCTTGTTTAGACATCAAGGTGACATGAAGTGCCTGATAGCCGTTTGCCTTCGGATGACTCAGCCAGTCGCGCAGTCGGTCAGGGTGTGACTTGTAAATCTTAGAGATGGCGACATAGATATTGAAGCATTCGTTGACTTCCTCTTCCCGTTTGTCCGGGGTGAAGATGATACGAACGGCAAGGATATCATAGATCTCATCAAAGGTGACGTGCTTGTTCTGCATCTTGCTCCAGATGGAGTAGGGGGTCTTGACACGCTCTTTGATCTCGTATTTGATGTTCATCCGTTTAAGTGCCTCTTCTATGGGAGCCGTAAACTGGTCGAAGAGCTCATGACGGGAGGCCTCTGTTGAGGCGAGTTTCGACTTGATACTATTGTATTCGTCGGGATGCTCGTATTGGAAACTCAGGTTCTCCAGCTCTGACTTGATCTTGTAAAGTCCCAGACGATTGGAGAGGGGAGCATAAATATATAGGGTCTCACCGGCAATCTTGTATTGTTTGTTGGCTGGTTGTGACTCCAAGGTACGCATGTTATGCAGACGGTCGCAGATCTTAATGAGGATCACACGGATGTCATCACTCATCGTCAGCAGCAGTTTCTTGAAGTTCTCTGCCTGTGCCGAAGCCTGTTCACCGAAGATACCTCCGCTGATCTTGGTCAGTCCGTCGACGATCTGTGCAATCTTAGGGCCGAAGATGTTTTCTATGTCCTCAGTGGTATAGTCGGTATCCTCTACGACATCATGAAGCAGGGCAGCGCAGATACTCGTAGAACCGAGTCCTACCTCTTCGCAGGCTATCTGTGCGACGGCGATAGGATGCATAATATAAGGCTCACCAGAAAGACGGCGCACTCCTTTGTGTGCCTGACGGGCGAAATTGAATGCCTTGGTGATGATATCCACCTTCTTACGATGACGTGAGGCCAGATAGCAATCCAGCAGATGCTGAAAGGCATCATTAATCAGTTTTTCGTCAGCATCTTCGCGTAATTTCTGCTCTTCATCCATATACCTTTATTATATAATATAGTGACTATAGGAACTATAGGGACTATAATGAATTATCTGCGTCTTCTCTTGGATGATTTACGGCCTTTGGCCTTGCTCTTTTTGGCACGTCCCTTCTTGGCTGTCGCCTTCTTGCCGCCACGACGAGCCTTGCTGTTACGTGCGGCACGTCCTTTGCGTCCTTTCTTATAATAACGTTTGCTCTTATGATAGTATGTCGGCGTATAGTCGTTGACTTCCACGATGGCACGGTTTGTCAACAGTTCACTGGCCCTGTAGTTGTAGATGGCATCCTCCATCTCGATGAACTTGTTGATATCCGATTGTGGCAGGCGGAGCGCATAAGGCTCTGTATCACCCGGGATGATATCATGGCGGTACATGGGGTTGAGTGCGCGCAGCATCTCGATGTCAATATCTAATACTTTTGCTACCTGTTCCAGATGCAGTCTCTTATGTACCATGATGGTGTCGGTCTGGGCAGGCAGTCTACTACTCATCGGACAGATATTGTGCAGTGAGTAATAGGTCATGATGTAGTTGGCGGCGATGAAGGCAGGCACATAGCCACGTGTCTCCCTGGGTAGATAGGGATAGATGTGCCAATAGTCCTTGGAACCTCCAGAACGCTGGATGGCCTTGCTGACATTGCCGGGACCACAGTTATAGGCAGCAATCACCAAGTTCCAGTCGCCAAAGACCTTATACAGGTCGCTCAACAAGTGGGCGGCAGCATAGGACGCCTTGATAGGATCGCGACGCTCATCCACCAAAGAATTGATTTTCAGGTTATATTGCTTTCCTGTGGCAAGCATAAACTGCCAGAGTCCTGTGGCTCCCACACGGGAGACAGCCTTTGGGTTCAAGGCAGACTCAATGACTGGCAGGTATTTCAGTTCCAAAGGAATTTGATAAGCCTCCAATGCCTCTTCGAAGATAGGCATATAGAAATTGCTGGCTCCTAATATGTATGCGACAGTACCGCGCAGTCTGTTGCAGTATCTGTCGATGAAGTTCTGTACGATGTTGTTATGAGCCATTTCCATGACAGTCGGCATACGTGACAGACGCTCAATGAAAACCTCTGTAGGATAGTATGGGTTCTCATTTCGCATGTTACAATTGTCAGAAGAGAGATAGGTCTTTGACATATACTCATTCAGCAGACTGTCGAGGTCATAGGTCATAGCCTCGGGGAAATCAATCACTTCCTCGTTACCACTCTGGTCAATGACTACGATTTCGTCTTCTTCATCGACATCCTCTTCGTCTTCCGTTACGATCTGTGCCTGTATATTGACAGACATGCCAAACAAAATGGCGAGCAACATCAGTATTTTCTTACTTATCATTCTTTTGGTTTTGTTTAAAAGTTTAACTTGCAGTTAACTCCCAACGACTGAGCCTGGAGGGGATTGCCTCCTGAGTGGTTGGGAATAACCGTTGGTTCGACCTTCAGACTCAGGTCCTTGGAAATATCAAAGACAGAGAGTTCTGCATCAACATAGGCATCGATGACAGAAAGGGCATAGACACCTATCATGACAAAGAAACTCATGTCGCGCCAACGGCGGTATTTATCTTTTCTGTTCCTGAAAATTTCTTTGTAGCGTTCCTCATTGGAACTGTCAATTTTTACGCCCAAGTGCAGGAACTTATTATAACTTGCCGTATTGGGATCGTTGTCCATCAAGTCCAGATATGCCTGTGAATAGTCCTTGTACATCATATTATTCCAGGTAAGGGCATAGATACATCCGATGAATCCTCCGTAAATAATAGGTAGTTTCCAGTATTTGCGGTTATAAATCTGACCAGCTCCGGGAAGTACCAAGGCAAGCCATAAGGCACGTTTGGGATCCGGGCGCCATGTGTTCCAGTCGCGCTTGGGCTTTGGCAAACGGGTAGAGTCAATCAAAACAGACTGGACAGGTTCCTCTTGGATGGTTATCACAGAGTCTGCACGAGTGAGTGAGTCAATACGAGCCATCATGATTGCGATGCTGTCAACAGGTTCGCTCTTATGTTCTGTCTGTGCCATCACTTGTAACCCCATGACCATCAACAGGGTGACCGTCAGGGAACGAAACAGGAATATGACCTTTAAGAATTTCAAAGCTTTGCTCTTTATTTGTTGTTAACACTGTCCAAGGCGTTCATGATACGCTCCAACTCTTCCTCGTTGCTGAAAGGAATACTGATCTTCCCTCTTCCCTTTGGAGAGCATGTCATCTGTACTTTTGCCTGGAAGAACTGAGAAAGACGTTCCTTGAGAACTGTGAATTCTTCAGGTAATTGCGACTTAGCCGTCATCTTGCCTTTGGTTGTTTTGACATCCTCCCCATTTTTCAGGGCTTGCACCATCTCCTCCACCTTACGGACGGAATATTGTTGTTTTTGGATTTCCTTGAAAAGCTTGATTTGGGCAGAAGGACTGTCAATAGCCAGCAAGGCACGGGCATGTCCCATATCTATCTCATGGTTCTTCAATGCCATCTGTACTTGTGCAGGTAGTTTCAGCAGTCGCAGATAGTTGGTGACGGCAGCACGGCTCTTACCCACGCGTTTTGAGATTTTGTCCTGAGTCATCCCTGTCGTCTCAGCTAAATGCTGATAGGCAAGAGCAACCTCTATGGCATTCAAGTCTTCACGCTGGATATTCTCAACGAGGGCCATTTCCATGACACCTTCGTCTTCCACCGTACGGATATAGGCGGGAATCGTTGTCAAGTTAGCCAGTTGGGAAGCACGCCAACGACGTTCTCCAGCGATAATCTGATATTTCCCACTATCCATCTGACGCAAGGTGATGGGCTGGATGATTCCTACCTCACGAATACTGTTGGCTAGTTCCTGCAGTGCCTCTTGGTCAAATTCCCTACGTGGTTGGTTGGGATTTGGTTCAATCAAGGATATCTCTATCTCGTTGAGATTAGAGCTTCCTTGAGTATGCACCTGTCCCGTATCTATCAGTGCATCCAGTCCACGACCGCTGCCGATATCGTCCAGACCGCGTCCTAGAACACTTCTATCGTATTTCTTTCTTACAGCCATAATCTTTGAATTTAGCTTTTAGCAGTTAGCTATTTGCTATTTTTATTAATAATTTCCTTGGCTAATGCCAGATGGTTCTTGGAGCCCGTAGAGTCTGCGTCATACAGAATGACGGGGAGTCCATGACTGGGACTCTCTGATAACTTGACGTTACGCTGGATGACAGTCTTGAATACCAGTTCCTGGAAATGGCGCTTCACCTCATCATAGATCTGGTTGGCAAGGCGCAGACGGGAGTCATACATCGTCAGCAGGAAGCCCTCAATCTCCAGTTTCGGATTCAATTTACTCTTGATGATACGGATGGTATTCAACAATTTGCTGATTCCCTCCAGTGCAAAGTACTCACACTGTACAGGGATAATGACGGAGTTAGCTGCTGTCAGCGCATTGACGGTTATCAGTCCTAATGACGGAGAACAGTCAATCAGGATATAGTCATATTCATCACGGATAGGAGCCAATAGTTGTCCAATCACATTTTCCCTGTTTTTCAGGTTCAACATCTCAATCTCGGCTCCGACAAGGTCAATATGACTTGGAATGATATCAAGTCCGTCAATATCTGTGGTATAAATCGCATCACGTACGTCAGCCTTGTCAATAATACATTCATAGAGGGAGCATTCCACCTCTTTGATGTCAACGCCCAGACCACTGGAGGCATTTGCCTGTGGGTCGGCATCGACAACAAGGACTGTTTTTTCCAGCGTAGCAAGAGAGGCGGCCAAGTTGATAGTCGTCGTTGTCTTACCGACACCGCCCTTTTGGTTTGCTAAAGCAATAATCTTTCCCATATTCTTTTTACACCATATAATAGGCTGCAAAGTTACGAATTTCTTATGAGAATCTGTCAAATATCAACCTTTTTTTGTAAATTTGCAGGCAAATAGCATTTTTTAATGGAAAACAAGAAACCTTTAATACTGATTTCCAACGATGACGGTTATGAGGCAAAAGGAATTAACTGTCTGGTAGCGATGATTCGTGACATGGCGGATATCCTGATATGTGCTCCGGATTCAGCGAGGAGTGGCTATGCGTGTGCCTTTTCTGCAGTTACTCCACTTACGATGACGATGCGTCGGAAAGAGGAAGGACTGGAAGTGTGGTCTTGTAGTGGCACTCCTGTTGATTGTGTGAAGTTAGCCTTAGAGGAACTGGTCGGCGACCGCTATCCTCAGATGGTGATAGGAGGTATCAACCACGGTGACAATGCTTCTGTCAATACGCATTATAGTGGCACGATGGGCGTGACATTGGAAGGGTGTATGAAGTATATCCCTTCTGTGGCATTCTCTTTGTGTGACCATTCTGCTGACGCTGATTTCCGTCCCTTAGAGCCTTATGTTCGGAAGATCGTGCGGAGGGTTCTTGATGAGGGATTACCCAAAGGTGTCTGTCTGAATGTGAATTTCCCCTTGGTGGAACAGTATCAAGGTGTGAGGGTCTGTCGTATGGCACCGGGTACCTGGGGAAACGAAGTGGTGAAATGTCATCATCCCCGTGGCTATGACTATTGGTGGATGACGGGAAAATACACCAATGACGAGCTGGAAGCAGAGGATACTGACAATTGGGCATTGACGCATGGCTATGTGGCTATTACGCCAACCCGGATAGATGTCACTTCCTATGAGATGATAGAACAGATGAAAGACTGGGATTTATGAAATACTATCTGATAGTGGGCGAAGCGAGTGGTGACCTCCATGCTTCTCATCTGATGCAGGCACTGAAGCAACAAGATCCGGATGCGGAGTTCCGTTTCTTCGGTGGCGACCTCATGACAGCTGTAGGAGGAACCAGGGTCAAACACTACAAGGAACTTGCCTATATGGGTTTTATTCCTGTTTTGCTTCATCTTCCTACGATTCTTCAGAATATGAAGAGATGCCAGCAGGATATCCTTCAGTGGCAACCGGATGTTGTCATCTTGGTCGACTATCCTGGTTTCAACCTGAAAATTGCCAAATTCATCCACAGCCAAAAGCTAAAAGCTAACAGCCAACAGCCAAAGGTCTTTTACTATATTGCTCCGAAGATATGGGCATGGAAGGAGTATCGCATCAAAAATATCAAACGCGATGTTGATGAACTCTTCTCCATTCTTCCTTTTGAGGTAGACTTCTTTGAGAAGAAGCATCATTATCCCATCCATTATGTGGGGAATCCAACGGCCCAGGAAGTGAGAGAGTTCTTAGAAGAGAGAGGAATGAGGAGAGAGGAGAGAGATAAGCCTCTCATCGCCCTGTTGGCAGGCTCCCGTCGACAGGAGATCAAAGATAACCTCCCTGCCATGATAGCGGCGACAAGTCATCTGGCATCGCAGTATGATATTATACTGGCTGGTGCTCCAGGCATCGAGCGCTCGTATTATGATAACTTCTTACAGGGAACATCCGTCAAACTCGTGGAGAATCAGACATACGCTTTGTTGGCGAAAGCGACGGCAGCCCTGGTAACCAGTGGTACGGCAACTTTGGAGACCTGTATGTTCCGTGTTCCACAAGTGGTATGTTACGAGACTCCTATTCCTAAAGTAATCGCTTTCTTACGGAAGCATCTTATCAAAGTGAAGTATATCTCTTTAGTCAATCTGATTGCTGACAAGGAGATAGTTCCTGAACTGGTGGCTGACACATTCAGTGTGGAGAATATCCGTACACATCTGGAAACCATTCTTCCTGAAGGGACAGCCCGTCAGCAGATGCTAGACGGTTATGAGGAGGTACATCGTCGCTTGGGAAACAGTCATGCACCGGATGTGGCGGCGCAGCAAATCATAGAGATTCTAAATCACAATAATAATTAATACATTTATGAAAACATTATTATCATGGCTGGGTTTTGACTCCCAGAAACATTCCGTCAAAGTTGAGATGATGGCGGGATTGACAACCTTCCTTACCATGT
>JAEEGL011500789.1_pt1 | contig 13350 bp, 12 predicted proteins | sample 9134231 | NCBI WGS metagenome assembly JAEEGL01 (sample SAMN16246548, study PRJNA631951) | gut metagenome | biome: gut microbiome; feature: rumen; material: fiber-attached | host: Bos | place: Iran: Karaj | collected 2018-10 | reverse complement strand
TTAGGGATGGACTATCTGCAACTGTTATATAAAGAACCCACTCAGAAACTGCCTATCCTTCTGTTGGTCTCTACAGAACGCAACACGGGTAAGACCACATTCCTCAATTTTCTCAAACTGTTGTTTCAGGATAATGCCACCTTCAATACCAATGAGGATTTCCGCAGCCAGTTCAATGCTGACTGGGCTGGAAAACTGCTCATCATGGTGGATGAAGTGTTGCTTAGCCGTCGAGAAGACTCGGAACGACTAAAGAACCTAAGCACGGCCCGTACCTACAAGGTGGAGGCAAAGGGGAAGGACAGAGCCGAGGTGGAGTTCTTCGCCAAGTTTGTCTTGTGTTCCAACAACGAAACATTCCCTCTTGTCATTGACCCCGAAGAAACACGTTATTGGGTGCGCAAGGTGCCACCTCTGATAAATGACGATCCATACATTCTCAGCACCATTAAGTATGAGATGCCTGCTTTCATCCGCCGCTTAAAAGGCCGAAAGCTGTCAACCTGCTGTGAGAGTCGTATGTGGTTCAATCCGAAACTCATCCATACGGAGGCTCTTGACAATATCATCCGGCACAACCGACCTCGTGCCGAACTGGATATGGTGGAGCTTTGTCTGGACGTGATGGAAAGACACAACCTTACCCAACTTTCCTTCTGCCCAAATGACATCCATTCTCTCCTGATGAATACTCATGTAAAGATTGAAAAGTGGCAAATCCTGAAGGTGCTGAAAGAACGCTGGAAACTAAAGCCTGCCGACAATGCTTACCGCTATACAACCTACAATATCGACTATAACGATGCCACCTATTACATGGCTGTTCAACGAACTGGCAGGTATTACACCGTCCAGCGGGATTTCTTGGAGCAACTGCGCTGTTGATTTGTTGAGTTGTTGACCAACGAGCCTAAAAGACTTTGCTATAAGCAATTATGGCTCCTGTTTCCCTCAACAATATTCAACATTTCATCAAATAATTATTTACCCACGCAAAAAAGGAAATTCTTATCTGCTAATAAAAAAGGACTCAAAAGCATGGAAAAAGTAGCATCAAATCATGGGCAGCCAGGTCGACTACGCTCCTGCACATTACGGCGTAGCGGTTCTTCCCTATACCATAACCCAAAGGGTGGTTTTATAGTGTTTGGGGGAGCAAGTATAGGTTTTGCGTCCCACAAAACCACGGCTCCTAACAGCCGAAAATGCCACATGTTCACATAAGCCATTTTACAACTATGCACCCCCAAACACCAAACAAAGGCGGCCGTCCGAGGAAGTCGGAAGAAGAAATGCGACTCTATCCAGTCAAAGTCTATTTTGATGAGCTGAGCTACAGAAAACTGTTGAACAAACAGAAACGCACAGGCATGTCTCTATCCTCGTTGGTTTTCGAGTTAGCCGTCAATGGCTACGTTAAGGAACCAATCTCTAAAGAAGTGTCATCTCTGCTCCGCTCTCTGACAGGCATGGCAAACAACCTGAACCAATTGGCACATGAGGCACACATCTGTCATTTCTCTCAAATGGAAGATAGAGTGCGTCATCTGGCTAACAACATTGATGATATTCTAATTCAAATTAGCAAACAATAAACTTATGATAGCAAAGATACATACAGGAAATAACTTCGGTGGTCTGATAAACTATGCCAACGACATCGCCAAGAAAGATGCAGTCATTCTTGCATCTGAAGGAGTGAGTCTCACTTCCAATGCATCCATCACAGCCAGCTTTAAGGCACAGGCAAAATCACGCCATGACTTCAATGATTTTGTTGGGCACATATCGCTCAGCTTTTCGCCTGATGACAAAGACAAGGTGGATAACGAACTTATGGCAAAGATTGCCAAAGAGTATATGCGAAGAATGGGCATAGTAAACACGCAGTATGTCGTGTTCCGGCATCAGGACCAGCCACACCCTCATTTCCATATTGTCTATAATCGAGTCAATAACGAAGGTAATGTCATCAAGGGAGACTGCAACTTCTCTAAGTCGGCAGCCATCACCAAGGCTATGACCCGTGAGTACGGGTTGACCTTTGGAAAGGGCAAGAAGAACGTCCGGCGAGAACGGCTGAAAGGGAAAGATGCCATTAAGTACAGACTTTATGATGCCATTACTGATGCTCTGAAAGATTGCATATCATGGCAGCAACTTCGTAAGGCATTATTGGCAAAGGGTATATCATTAGATTTCGTTCGCAATAGCGATGGCAGCGTTCGTGGCGTTACCTTCACAGACAACGAACATCATGTCACCTTTGCTGGAGGCAAGATTGACCGTTCGCTGACTTTCGGCAATATCGATAAGCAGATGTACAACATATATTACATCAACGATGATCCGAATGACCAGCCATATTTATATCCGCATCACGAACAAGAGTATATTACTCATCTTACCCATATTACTGAGAAATACAATCAAGACACGTTAACCTCAGAAATAGAAAATGCCTTTGACTTCACTCAAATAAATCACCAGGAAGACAGCTCTTCATCTGGCAGTGGCATCGGTGCCGCCATTACAGAGGTTCTGTTGCAACCTCATGTGGTTCCTTCGCCATCTGGTGGTGGAAGCCCTTCAGGTGGTTGGAGAGATGATGACGATGATGAGAAATATAGGAACAAGAACCGTAAAACTTATCACAAAAAAGGAAGATAACTATGGCAAAGAACAAACCAACTCCACTAAAGGACGAACCCATAATGTCACTCGATGACATATACACCAAACTTGATGAACTGGCTACTGCAATCGGAGCTCTACAAAAAGCACCATACGAATCAGTTGTGCCCAAAGTGAACATTCAGGTCAATGGTCTGCATTTCAAGACAGAAGAAGAATTCCGTGAGAAGGTCATCCTCCTTTATAAAGGCTTGGGGGTCTATAACCAAGAACAAGAAGATGCCTATATCAAGGAATTACACGATAAAGGGGAACTTTCCAACAGGGAGATGCTTCAGGCTATTCACAAGAAGACTTGTGCCATTACAGATGATAATAATCATGCGCCAACCTCTTTGAAGAATCAGCTTGTACACCGTTGGCACAAAATGAAAGAGCGCATCCATATTGTATTCTATGAACCAAGCAACAAATGGTATCGCAATGTCTATGCATGGATAAGCATCGTTTTGACGTTTATGTTCACCACTTTCACCATCTATGAGGTGGTCAATGTGAATCGCCTGAAAGCATATATTGAAGATTTGCGAACCATCGCGGTCCAACATCAGATGACCCGTGAGATTGTCCGAGAGCTTCATCCAGATTTGTCTGTTACCATCACTAGCTACGATGACATGGTTCGGTCAAAAGGATTCAACTATGCACATGAACATTTTGAGAACAGCAAACCAAAAGAAAAGCCAGGAAAGTGACTCTACCCTGACCTCGTTCTTCACATTTGTCCGAAGGAATCAAAGATTTTTTAATTCTCGCGGACAATTGCAAATCTTTTAAATAAGTTTTCTACACATCATCTTTTTCCCTAGATAAGACTACGAACACGCTTGGCTTTTTTCATTTTCAGCAAGCAGCATATCGATATTCAAAAATGTACGAAAGTTGAAAAAGAGACAAAAATACCATTTTGTGACCGACATTTATGTCGGGAGCAAATTGTAACTCAAACTCTTTCAAGCGTTTAGCCTTACATTAAAAGTAACCTTTCTTTCAACATCCTCCTTGTTTGATCCCAAATTTCTATCTACTTACACCATGGCTAATATATTTTCCATCAATATAATCTATCTCTAGTATCGTATTGACAATTTCTTCTACTTCATCCTCTTTAATAACCGAACTCCAATTCGTTCGGCTGATGGTACTTGCTATATCTCTAATGTTGTCAGCGCATCACCATAAAGGTTGTTATACAAGGCATCCAGTACCGTCAGCGGCTCTGTGCTAAAGAACTCATCAAACGTGGCTGTATATAGACATCTGTTACTCATATTCTAATCGTTCTTTACTTTTCAATATTTATATATCCCTCTTGGTCATACCCACGGTGATGTTTGTTGATGATATCTATGAGAGACTGCAAATAGGGAATATCACACTGAAGTGTATGATACTTGTCATATTGTTCGTTGTAACGAGTTAATGATCCTTTGGATAACCGTTGTTCAATATCTGATGGAATAAGATATGTAGAGCGGTCACCAAGATATTTATGAAACTCTGTTAAGAAGATATGAATTCCTGCCAAATCAAAATCACCAAAGTGAACGTATTTGTTTGGGATAGTTAGAAGCCAATTGCGCAAATCAGTTGATTGGGGATAGCGGGATACAAAAAGTAGTTGTTTATCTCCTAGCAAAGACTCAAACAACTTCCTTTGCTGACGAATCATACGGAAGTTCTCCATATTCTCTATTCCCACCACAACAATATCCTCTGGAATGACAAAATGTTTCCAATTGTCGATAAACACAAAACTTCCTTCAGGAGAATCAACCACAAACGGTTCGCCATTTAGCGAACACTCAATAGACTTATAGCTATTGATAGGGAATCCTGGGCAAGAGCGAATTGTCAAAAGCTTAGAATTCCCTGTTTCTGCAGCCATTGAAGCGCGAGAATCCGCAGCGGTGACATCAAGCATCCGATAAGTCTCATCTTTATCAATGAGGTATCTTCTCAGTGCCACAATATCACGGGCACGATACGATTTTCTTGAACCATGAGCCACCAACAACAGCAAACCTTCTGCCATCAGTTCATCAAGCAACTTGCTGCTTAACTTTGAACTGGCAACCTGTTCGCCAGAAATCAATGCCTGTATGGATGCACTTATTGCCATAATTATTTTGTCCGTTTCAAAAGTTTGTCCACTCTGGTCTTCACGCCATGTTTACTGAGTAAATAGGTGTATTTGTAATCGTATGGATTATAAGATGTGGGTGAACTGTTGATTAGATAGATGTTACGCGAATTGGCAAACTGTAGGATGCCCTTGACGTTGTTTGGGTGCAGTCGTCCTATTTCGTCCATCATGCAATGTACGATGAAACTACCGCTTTTCCGTTCTGCTTTCTTCTTGAACACATTGATGAGCATGATGTTCACCATCGCTTTCACCAGAATATCCGTACCATCAGACCCCACATTATTGATACGCTCCACCCAATTGGTGTCGTTGTCGTTTTCTTTCACACGGAACTGCAATCGGAAAGCATCGCCAAGTGATACTGATGGTCGACTTTGCTCATCTTGCAATTGATGGGAGAGACTCATCAGATAGTCAACCACCTTGCGATTCACCTCGTCGCGATTATCGCTAGAGAAAAGATTGAGTTCGCCAATCGACAGGGCATTCTCCACTGTATAGTCATGAATGGACATGAGCAACTGCATGAGCCTATCAGACGACTCATTCGCCCTAAGTTCAATGCTCTTGATAACTCCTACGAAGTTCTTCTCCACAAAATCCCTGTTGATATCCAGAATCACACTGTCCACATCCGACCTGCGTTTCATCAGTGCCCCGATTTCCGTAGAGATACGTCCCAGGATGTCCTTATAGTGCTCACTGGTGCGCCGGCGGAACTCTTCAATTTTGTTGTTGTCCATGAAGTCCTGCAAGTCAACCGCAATCTGTAGGTAGTCGTTATCCGTTACGGGCATCGTATTGAAATGGAAGGCATTCTGAGGCTTGAAGTTACGATTAAAGTTGATAACTGTATCCTTCAGTTTTTCTATAGTCCCCCGCTTCTGGTTGACCGTTCCTCTCAATTGGCTAATGAGTTGCTGGCAATCCTGATGGGTAACTATCAATTTGTTGTCTGAGAGAAATGTGTCTGGCACAAGATGCTCGTTCTCCACCATCTGATGGTATTGGTCCAGTCCCTCGCGTCTATGCGTCAAGTCCTTCAGAATAGTCTTCTGGCGTTCTTCCAACTCATGTCGTTTCTTCTCTATGCGTGCCCGCTTGTCTTCATAGCGCTGACGCATCATCTTGAGCTGTTGATCGATGTACTTGATGCTCTTCTTGATTTCAGGCTCTTTAGTAAACAGATTTTGCTCAGCATCTCGGTATCTAATTACCGTTGGGCGTTCATAGTCTATCTGTTTCAAAAGCATGTTGATGGCATCAAGTGCCTTACGATATTGCTCAAGTAGCGTCACATCCACGCCCTTTCCTGCCAGTTCTGCTTTCTGTTGTTCATCGAGTTGAGTTATTTGAGCATCAAACTCCTGATTTCTGGCAATTGCTTCTCTATTCTGTGATTCCTTGAACAGTCGCAATTCTTCGTCAAGGGCTTTTGAAGATTTGTTAAAGACTGTATCAAGGTCTTTGAGTTCCTTCTTGTTTTTGGTCTCTTTCGCCTCGCGAACATCTTTTTCAGCCTGTACCTTCAGTAGAGCTTCATTGAAAGCTCGTTCGCGGATTTCCTTTTCTTGTGCAATCAGCTCTTGCTCTTCCATCTCCAACTGATGCTGCTGATTTTGAAGATTCTGTCGCTTCACGGGAATCTGCTCCTCTTCGACTTTGAGCAGTGTTGCTTGCTGGCGGACTGGATTGAGTTGAACGGCATATTTTCTCCCTAATTTCGAGATGTCTTCTTGAAGGGTGATGGGCAATTGTGTCAGTTCTCGGTTTGTCTGTTGCAGTTGTTCTTCCAAACGCTTCTTCGCAGCCCGATAGTCATCAGGTGTACGATGTACGGTATCAATTTTATCTAAGTTCAACTTGACACCAAACAAGCCATCAGATGTTGCTTTGTCCAACTGGGGTTTCAGTTCTCCGGCATACAGGATTTTTTCTTCGTCAACCACTTTGCCGATGGTCTCTTCCCAACCTTCAACATTTTCGGTTAGCCATTGATACAACGAGCCGTCAAGGTGTGAAAGCAATTCTTCAATCTTTGTGATTTGTTCTCGACACAGAGAGTTGTTAGTTTCCAAACGTTCTTGTTCGCGTTGAGAGGCCTGTTTCAGTTCTGCCTCTTTCATCTCGTACTCAGTGGTAATCTGAGTGATCTGACTCTTTACGGCTGTTTGTTGTGCAGTGTTCTCCTTTTCCGTTACCTCTAATATCTGTAGTTGTTCCTTTATCAGAGCCATTTCATCAGCCTTTGGATGCCACAAACGCAACTCTTTTACGGCATTGTCGGCTCTGTTTTGCTCTTTCTGCAACAACTCCAGTCGCTCATCCGATTCATGCCGCCAATTGTTGAAGGCATCTATCAGCATGTTTTTATTTTTCGTTCGTTCATCCTCCAGCCGCTTTCGCCCCTTTTGCAATGTCTCTTGTTTCTTATTATAGGCCTCTTTTTGAGCATTTTCAAATGCCTGACGGGCATTCTCCAGTTTTCCTTTAGCAATAAAGTATTTTTCTTCTATCGAAGCATGGGTTTTCAACAGGTCGTCCAATAGCATTTGCTTGTCAGCAGCTTCCTTTCTTAAAGAATCTTCTCGGGCAGCCAATGCAATTTTCTCCTCGATACCCATTGCTGCGAAATCCTTTCTTGCTTGAACGATCTCCTTCAGTTTTCCCTTCTTTTCTCCCAACTCTTGGTTGAGTAAATTGTTTTCTTTCTCATACTCAGTCTGAAGATCCTTTTCACGAGTGCGCTCTTTGTCGATGTCTGTTTTTAGTTCAGTAGCCTCAGATTCTAAAAGTGGTATCTTCTCTTCGCTTTCAGCCACAGCATGATTTAGCATACGCCACCCATCTAGCAATTGCTGGTCGAGTGCCACGATTCTTCTCCCCTGTTCAGCAATTTTCAATGCCTGCTGGCGCACAGGGTAGTTACCATCACGTGTCTGCCTGAACCAGCAGTCAATTTCGTCATACTCACGCTCAAAGTCAGTTACCAGTCGTCTGTATGTCTGCAGGTCGATGGGTAGGTCTTCGTCAGCCATAGATTGTATGATGGTGTTCTTCACGAAGTCAGCATCTAGTTTGGTATTCAGGAACACGTTCTGAATGCTTCGTGGAATGTTCTGATAATGGGCACTCTGCACCAAGGCATAACGAGTGTATTTATGGTCGTGAGTATTCCCAAAGATAATATCCTTAAACATCACACCAGAGTCTATTCTTGCAGATACGGATACGTTTTTTTCGATGCGTTCGCGTATTTTCACCCAATCACTTAGCACTTGCTTGTCCTCATCTATTAGCCATTCGCGCTGATAAGGAGCATCAATAAATCGCCATGAGGCACGTCCCTGATATCGGCTCACCAGTATGGTATAGGCACCGTTGTCGCGCATCACCTCATAGAGAATATACGAGTTTGATTGACGGAAATAGAACTCGTCAAACGACTTCTGAACTTGCTGTATGCCCAGACGATGCTTGTCTGCATTATAGAAGAACAATAGTGCTCTCAATACCGTGCTCTTACCCACACCCTGTGTACCTGTAAAATGCACATTGCCATCCACAGAAATCTCTGCGTATGGAATGTTGGCACTATTAACAAATATGATCTTATTCAGGTATTTCATCTTCGTTGGCTATTTGAATCATGTTAACCAATTCCTCGGCATAATGGAATGCAGATGTAATCTTATAGGTCTCATCCTGTTCGCTGATGCACTCGGCAAAGCCCATACCCTGCATCTCCTGAAGCAGTTTGTTCACTATCTCCAAATAGGAACCCACACCATATTTCTTAAAAAGGTGACCTGCCTTCTCCTTCAGTTCAATGTCCAAACTGATTTGCTCTATCAGATGACTTTTACGAAACTGATAACCAGCCGTAAAAGATTGGTTGTAGGTCTTCAGGAAGTCTAAGTAGTCAAGCCATTTCGAAAAACTCTCCAACTTTTGTTCTATGGATTGCTTGCCCTCCCCAATACGTGAGAAGTAAAAGTAGCCGTTGCCACTCTCTAATTGCAGGCCTATCTCCCTGAAGAAGTCTGCATAATCGTCATAGTTCTCCTCGATATCCTCGTACAGATGACGGATAGAGATATCAGAACTGTCCACTGAGAGGAACTCTCCACGGCTCAGTCGTTCGTATATTCGTTGAGTATTATTTCGCATAGATGATAGGATATTCAATGTCTTGATAAGTGGCGTATTTCCCTGTCATCTTGCATTCGTCAGGATGCAGGATGACTAGTTGGCAGAAGAGTGCTGCGTGGTCTTCTATATCACGTTTAGCCTTATAATCGTATCTCAGAATAAAGTCGAACAGGTTGTAGCTTGACGCAGAAAAAGCATTCCATACTTCATTTGGATCGACATCTTTCAACCGCTGAACGTGTTCCTGCAAGTCTTCGTCAGTCAGTGGTTCGGCCTCTGTCCTTGCGGATTTTTTCAAACCATTGCGCTCAGCTATCCGCCTCAGGATGCTTACTATCTGGTCGTTCTCCCTCAACATTTCCAAAGAGAGCCTTTTTTTGCTGTATTGTCTGGATTCCATCCCTAGTGGATTGCTATTTTCTAACACCTGAACCAGATTCGTATCAGTCTTGATGAGTAACTGGTCTTGCAGATATTTCAGCTTGCGTATCTTCTTATAAAGTAGGTTCTGCTGTTCAATCTGGTTGATATAGACGATAATCTGCCTGTCTATTTCCATCAGCGCATGGTATGCCTCCACAAAGTCATGCTTCACATCGCTGCATGTCTTGGCCATGTGCGGGTCGTTGGCCATTAGGAAGAAGGCGTGTTCCGTGTCCATTAATTTCTCGCATTCGCGTATCATCGAGCGGATGCTATGGCTCTTCTCGTCCAGGTTTTGCAGCTTCTTTTTCTTGATAATATAGTTGGGCTCTTGCTTATACGCATTGTCCATATTGCGCTTCAAGTCAACCACGTTCTTCAGCGTTCTGAACCCCGTCTTTTTTAGCAGTTGTCGCACACTATCCTGATATCCCGCCCTACGGTTGGCATTCGTCTCCTGCAAGAAATATCCGATATGTTCCTTCAGTGTGTTGATACATTCCTGTACACTTAGCACACTGATTTCCTCGTTCACATTCAGTACTTCCTCAAAGAAATTAAGATAGTCGCTCTCAATTTCTACTGTATTACCCGTCTCCACCAATACGCCATAATCCAGCAGTTTCCTCAATCGTGCTTCATTTCCTCCCACTAGTTCCAAAGCCAACCCTTGCGGAAACTTCATTAGTTTCCGCTTCTCAAACATCTCACTCAGCAATCCTTGCTCACGCGAGAGTGTCTTTGTCAGCTCTTCTATGGTTCTAAAATGTGAAAGGATCTCCATAAACACTATTCTTTTAACTCTAATATCTTTATCCCCGAACGTATAACTCCATTGTTGCGCTCCATCTTCAGTGCAATTTCCGAAATCACGCTTGTTTTAATATTTTTGTTTACTCGGAATTACCCCGCGCACCCCACCTTTGGGATTGGGCACATCACCCTTATATCTTGGAATCAGATGCATGTGGCAATGGAATACGGATTGGCCTGCATGTTCGCCAACATTAATACCTACATTATATCCATCGGGGCGAAAACGTTCATCCACTTTTTGCTTGACATATTGCAGCACGACATTCATTGCCTCACGTTCGTGATTAGTAAGGTCAAAATATGAGGAAACATGGCGTTTAGGAATAATGAGTGTATGACCAGGTGATACAGGATAGCCGTCGTAGAAGGCAACGCATGTAGCCGTTTCACAGATGATTTCAACACGCCGAGACAATTTGCAGAAAGGACACTTTTCACCCTCTTTGCGAGGCAATTTATTGAAATGGTTGTACTGATAGAGTTCGTAACTTTTATTAGCCACTAAACTTTTATATGGCAACTTTACGTTACATTGATACGTGTATTGCTTGTGAATGGCATGAAGACGGAATCCTTCTTCGGTTAGGTCACGACGAACAGCAAAATAGGCCGTACCCTTTGGTGAAAGAAGATTAGTTACATTCATTAAAACCTCCGCTTGTGCATAAGGTTCCAATACGTTCAGTACATAGTTGCAGATGATAGTATCAAACTTACCTTCTGGGAAGTTTGGCCGATAATAATAATCGTAACCAACAATGTCATAGCCCAGTTTTTTCAACTCATCCGTATCAAAACCGAAGCCACAACCGAAATCGAGAATCTTCCCTTTCAATAAATCATGCTTCATCAAATATCGTGTCGGCACAGAAAACTCTGTGCGCTTGATTGCCGTGAGGTACGGGTGATTTATCTTCTCGGGTTCCATACGTATTAGACTAAAAATTTATATATTTTACAGGGTTTTGGCTTTTTCCATAGAAAGATGCAACGGTCTTTCCTAAATAATCAGAACCAACATCCTCTATACCTACGAACTCACATCGCCCCTCATATTGTGAATTATCGGTATGTTTCCACTTGTGAGGGATATATACTGCTTTTACAATACCATCAGCAACGGCAAGAACGTGGGTTACTCTCTCTGCTTTATCAAGTTTTACTTTCCAATATTTTCGTGCCATTTCATAAAAATTCTCACGAACAATCCTGCCGACTTTTACACACATTATTCTGTCAGCAGGATTCGGGTTTAACTCGTTTATCATACTCATAATGCTCTGTATTAGTATTTCCAAGTCTCAAAGCCCATGTTAAGGGCAATTTGATTGATGGGGTTAAACGTTCTTTCGTAAATTTCACGAAAATGTTCATCATCCATGTTGGCCAGTTCTCTTGCCGTATAGCCAAGAGATATGAAGTCCTCCAGCACCTTTGGTTCCTTGTCTGCGTTGAGCATAAGCTGAAGAGAATGATGCTGCAAAGTAGCTAACTTTGGAAGATAGAAGTCCAACTCTGGTAGTTTGTTACTCTTAGATGAATTGATGCTTCCGTCTGACGGAATCAGATTCCAAAGCAAATCGTGAGAAACGAAACTCCAAGGAATGAAATGATCAAGGTCATAATCCTGCGGATGCAACTCCTTACCCGTGTAGATACAATGGATGGGGCCACCGATGTTCATCACCATATCCCAGTAGTTATGCTGCTTTGTCAGTGAGTTTCGAACCTCTGGCCGAATTAGTTTATTGGGGATGGCTGGCACATTAGGATTCCTAGCTTGTAAAAACAGAGTTAAGTTCCAATAGGCAAAGTCCACCAATATGTTGTAATGGTTATGCAGATATTGGTTCCAATCAAGATTAAGTATGATGTAGAAATCCCCCGTCTCTTTATGCAAAGAATACAAGCAACCGTTTTCAAATGTCTGTGAGCGCCGTACCATTTCTTTGTCATCAGAAGTGTCTATCCAAGGACGGAGGAAACGATATGGAACATTCAACGTAAGTGTATTCAGTAATTTGCGTATTTGCTTGTCTTGCAATTTTTCCGTTAGCCCTTTAATAATCGTTTCCGCATTAACGTCAATCGGTATCTGTGTAATTCGCTGTAACTCCATCACAATATCAAACAGGGAATCACTCTTGCCAAACGAAAGTCTGAAATAGTGAATTGGATACCAAGCATTCGCAACCATACGGATAACGATATCCCACACATCCATCCTCGGATTATCCGTTTTGGCATGTATCTGCATAATCGACACAAACCAGAAGTATTTGTATGTCGCAACCGTTTTCGAGAATATCTTTCCAAGACGGTTTGTAGTTAATATGTTTGATGGGGGAATCTGCATTTATTACAAGTTAGAATTCATCAATGAGCGAACATCAACATTAAGGACGTTTGCTATCTCATTCAGTTGTGCTACCGATGGCTGTGACTTATTATGACACCACCGAGAAATAGTATGCTCAGTTTTTCCAAGTTTCTCTGCCAGCCAGCGATTTGTTTTTTCTTGTTCTACGAGGACAACCTTTATACGGTTCAATGCCCCCATTTTTTCATTATTTGCCATAAATTGTTCAATTATTGATTGCAAATTTACAGGAAATAATTGAAATAAAAGAATTAATTAACGTTTTTCAAGTTAAAACGCAGCACTTTCATTTGATATCACATGCTTTTTGCTTTTGAAATGCTATAAACAGAATCAGAAATAGGATCGAGAAAAGGTTTTGATAGTTCGTTGATAGTCTATGAATTTATATGACCCAAAATTGTCAACCAAAACCGTTTGTTTACGCATTGTTTACGCAGACATGAAAAAAGGAGTTGCGAATGATTCGTAACTCCTTGATTTTCAACGTGGACCAGGTAGGGCTTGAACCTACGACCTCCAGATTATGAGTCTGTTGCTCTAACCAACTGAGCTACAAGTCCGATGATGTTGGCTTTTGCCAGAAATCGGGTGCAAAATTAGACATTTCCTGCGAATTATGCAAATGAAAGCGAGAAAAATTTGGTTTCACAAAGAGTTTTGACTACTTTTGCATCTTGATAGAAGAATAAAAAAACTCTTGATAGAAGGAGAAAAAGCTCTTGATAGAAGGAGA
>JAEEGL010765740.1_pt1 | contig 13350 bp, 12 predicted proteins | sample 9134231 | NCBI WGS metagenome assembly JAEEGL01 (sample SAMN16246548, study PRJNA631951) | gut metagenome | biome: gut microbiome; feature: rumen; material: fiber-attached | host: Bos | place: Iran: Karaj | collected 2018-10 | reverse complement strand
GGCAACGCCTACATCGCCGGTGAACGCGACAGCTATCAACCGATCGTCTGATTACCAGATTTCATGTCTGAACTATGATGCGGAGGTACTAACAGAGGTTAGTGCCTCCGTATTGGTTTTTGAAGCGAAGCGACCTAAAAGCCTTATAACCATACAAAAATGAATCTACGAAAGTAAAGTTGAAAACTAGAAGAAGAAAAATACGTATAAAAAGACAAGAATTAGGAAAAAAAGTATTATTTTTGTGCCAAACAATTAGAACCAAGAATCGGTTGTGAAGTTATGAAAAAGAATAAGAAAAATAAAAAGACGACCAGTTTGGATGTCATCAAGGCCATGCGACGTGGCAATCGCGAAGCCTACAACGACATTTTAGGGCCAGGTTTCCATTCTTTTAACAAGGTGCATAAATCAAAAAAGATATATACAAGGAAAACAAAGCACAAAACGGAAGAGTAAGATGAGGAAATCCACCTGACATTAGAAACGCTTTTTAGTATAACTGGTTGACCTTATAAATTCAAAAACTCACAAGCAAAAAAACTCATAAACTCATAAACCCCAAAACTCACAAACTCATAAATTCTAAAATGAACACATTACAAGATAGAATACGCGGTTCACTGATAGGTGGTGCTATCGGCGACGCATTAGGATACCCCGTGGAATTTCTCTATACCATGAGAATGATTCAGAACCAATATGGCGAACGAGGCATTACCCGCTTAGACACCAAGAAACATTGGATTGGAGAGGGACAGTCAGGTAAGGCTGTCGTTTCCGACGACACTCAAATGACACTTTTCACAGCTAATGGCATACTCAATGCCGTGAAACAAGGCAACGATATGAAACAAGGCATATGCCGTGCCTACGTCGAGTGGTTCTTAACACAAATTGGCAAGAAATCGAGCGACTATCATGACTGCTGGATTCAGGATATTCCCGAACTGAACCAGCGACGCGCACCAGGCAATACCTGTATGAGTGCTTTGAGTGACATCTTCGCAGGAAGGAAACCAAACAACAACAGCAAGGGTTGTGGTGGTGTAATGCGCGTAGCTCCTGTTGCCCTCTATGCTGTCGTTGATAGACGTATGAGCATCGAGGCGTCCGACCAACTCGCAGGAGATGCAGCAGAGATGACCCACCAACATCCATTGGGCTTTATACCAGCAGCGTTAATGTCGCACGTCATCTACCGATTGGCACTTAACGAGCAGCCCTCACGTCAATCCTTGGTAAGCTATATCCGCGAGGGTGTTGAGATGATGAAAATCATATACCCCCAATACCCTTCCGCTGTTAGCGATATGGGCCAACAGACTGAGCAAGCCATTGAGAAATCCCTCAACGACAAGCCCGATCTGAGAAATATCAGCGCTCTTGGAGAGGGATGGGTTGGCGACGAGGCGTTGGTCATCGCTCTCTATTGTGCTCTGCGACATTTCGACAACTTCGAAGAAGCACTCATCGCAGCTGTAAACCATCCCGGCGACAGCGATAGCACAGGAGCCGTATGTGGAAACATTCTCGGAGCAGCCATCGGCTATGAGGCGATTCCCCAACACTTTAAGGATGATGTGGAAATGCACGACCTCATTCTCCACATGGCAGACGACCTTTACCGAGGTGAAATCAGCCCTATCTTACATTAGCCTATGGAATGGTTTATCATGAGGAATTCCACGCTGCTGATGCGTGTTGCTGCCGACGACATCGTGTATGTTTCGGCCGACGGCAACAGCAGTGAGTTGGTACTGATTAACGGTCGCAGCCGTACCATAGGTGCCCAACTGCACCGCTTTGAGGAAAAATTCAAGGAACTTGAAAATGCCAGCATGTTTATCCGTGTTGGACGAAGTCTGATAGTGAACAGCCGTTATGTACAGTTGATAGACCTGACAGAACAGAAGATTGTCTTCGGTGGAAAACATTTGGTGAAAAAAGCCAACACAACCGTAGATGGTCGTAGCCACGACATTTATACGATTCGTGGTGTTCCTCGCGATGCCCTCAAGCAATTGAAAGAACAACTTGAAGTGATTAAAATAGGTTGACAATTATGGACGACAAGCAACAACACCTCCACGACATGGATGAGATTGAGTTCATCATTGAGCGTGATGACGACGAGCAACCTCAGGTTGGAAATTCCGACCATCCTGCCAAACCTAAAAAGCGCAGGAAATGGATAGTCTTTCTGTTAAAAGCCCTTGGCATTGTCGCCTTGATGATCTTGACATTAGTCATTTACAATTATTGGAAAGATAATCACGTCAAGAAACTTACCTTCTCTCCCACTCCGGTCGAGAATATGGCACTGCTGCAGCAACCCGTAGCTGCCACCGACTCCAAAGTGATCTTCACCACTGACTCCCTCCTTGGTGTCTCACTCAATCTCTACGAACTAAGCGGACTGGAAGCCACCATTGAATTTGATGAGCCAAAGTTGAAAGACAAATCTGTGATGTTATATTGCCGCTCTGCAGACTTCAGAAAAGACGACGGTAGCTTCATTGGTTCGTTTGTCGTCAATGGCGAAGAATACACCGTGGATTGCAGCAACGACAGCGTTCCTCACGGTTATATGGCCATACTCGGCTCTCGCTGCGTCATTGGAGTGGGCAATACCGACGAGATGAAGAAGTTCATCATCGAAAACGGTGGTTCGTACTTCCAACAATATTTCTTGGTGAGCAACGGTGTAGTTCTACAAGAAAACCTGAACGCCCTTGGTGGTACGACACGGCGATGTGCCCTCGGATGGAAGAAAAAGACCAAGACAATGCCCGACCGCATGTTCTTCGTTGTTAGTCGCGATGAAGTAAGTGCGTGGGATTTCTCCGACGCACTGCGTGAATATGGCTTCACCAATGCCATCTATATCACTGGCGGTTCCGATTATTGTTACTACCGTGATGAGGAAGGCACTCGCCAAGACATCGGCGATGTGGCCAACTACCCCTACAAGAAATGGACGGGTGTGCCTTGGTTGGTGTTTAGAAAGATGAAAGAGGTAAAGGACTGAATAAACCTCATACTTGAGGTTTATTCTTCCATCAACTTACGATATCGGATGCGCTTGGGTTCCTCAAGGCCTAAGCGCATCGCTTTATTTGTCTCAAATTCCGAATAGTTGCCCTCAAAATAGAACACATTACCTTCACCTTCAAAAGCTAAGATATGTGTGCAGATGCGGTCGAGGAACCATCGGTCGTGACTGATGACAACAGCACAGCCAGCGAAAGATTCCAAGCCTTCCTCCAAAGCACGGAGAGTATTCACATCGATATCATTGGTAGGCTCGTCGAGCAACAGCACATTACCCTCTTGTTTGAGTGCAAGGGCCAATTGCAAGCGGTTGCGCTCACCTCCTGAGAGTACCGCACATTTCTTCTCTTGGTCAACACCATTGAAATTGAAACGCGAAAGGTATGCTCTCACATTTACATCACGTCCTCCCATACGTATTGTCTCATTGCCCCCGCTTACCACTTGATAGACCGACTTTGTCGGGTCGATATCCTTATGTTGCTGGTCGACATAGGAAAGTTTCACAGTCTCACCCACAGCAAAGCTGCCCTTGTCGGGAGTTTCCAAACCCATTATTAGTCGAAAGAGCGTGGTCTTACCAGCACCATTGGGGCCGATGACACCCACGATGCCATTGGGAGGCAACATAAAATTGAGATCGCTGAAAAGCACTTTCTCATTATATTGTTTGGCCACATGTTCCGCCTCTATGACTTTATTGCCTAGACGTGGACCATTTGGAATAAAGATTTCCAGTTTTTCCTCTTTCTGTTTCTGCTCCTCATTAAGCATCTTATCATAAGAGTTAAGACGAGCTTTCCCCTTAGCATGGCGAGCCTTGGGAGCCATACGCACCCATTCCAACTCTCTCTCCAAAGTTTTACGACGCTTAGATGCAGTTTTCTCCTCCATAGCGAGTCGCTGACTTTTCTGTTCCAGCCACGATGAATAATTACCCTTCCATGGGATGCCCTCGCCACGGTCAAGTTCGAGAATCCATTGTGCAACATCATCGAGGAAATAGCGGTCGTGTGTGACGGCAATCACCGTACCCTCATATTGCTGCAGATGCTGTTCGAGCCAATCGATGGACTCAGCATCAAGGTGGTTAGTAGGCTCATCGAGCAAGAGCACGTCGGGTTTTTGCAGCAAGAGTCGGCAAAGTGCCACTCGCCTACGTTCACCACCTGAGAGGGTTGTCACCCCCCAGTCACCCGGTGGACAGTTGAGTGCTGCCATCGCACGGTCAAGTTTTGAGTCCATGTTCCATGCGTCGGTGGCATCTATGATGTCCTGCAATTCTGCCTGCCTTGCCATCAACTTATCCATTTTGTCGGCATCCTCATAGTATTCTGGCAGTCCTAATTTCACATTAATCTCGTCGTATTCCTTCAGTGCATCATAAACATGCTGCACACCCTCCATCACATTTTCCTTAACAGTTTTGTTTTCATCAAGTGGCGGGTCCTGCGGCAGGTAGCCCACCGTATATCCCGGGCTCCACACCACGTTCCCCTGATACTGCTGTTCGATGCCAGCAATGATTTTCATCAGGGTTGATTTTCCAGCACCATTTAATCCGATGATACCTATTTTTGCACCATAGAAAAAACTTAGATAGATATTTTTGAGTATCTGCTTCTGGTTCTGCTGAATGGTCTTACTCACTCCGACCATCGAAAAGATTACTTTTTTGTCGTCAACTGTTGCCATGAATATGGATTTTAGTGTGCAAATTTATTAACGTACTTAACATTGACAGAATCGCCCTTCAACACGTCGGCGAAGGTCTGTGGCGTTATTGTGACAGGACCTTTCATAAACTCAGGTATATTGTAGCAGCGCATAAACTGTCGGTGGTAGTCAGGGTCCTCACTTGGAAGTTCGAATGGTTTCGAAGCATGTCCATTCTTATCAACGTATGCTATGTATGGACGGGTGAAAACGCCATCGTTACGACGACTACTAAAGATTATCCATCGTCCATTACTTGACCATGAGTGATAACTTTCGGTATCGGAGCTATTCACCTCATTGAATGGTCTTGCCTTTCCGCTCACCAAATCCATTATCCACAAATCGGCATCGTGGTGCCAGATGTGGAAATAGCCATAACGTCCCATCGTGAACAGGAGGTAACGCCCATCTGGTGAGATGCGTGGGAATGTGGCGCTACTGTCGATAGCAGCAGCATCAAACACTAGTTCGCGTGGTCCGAACTGACAGGTGTTAGGGTCGAAAGACTTACGGTAGATACTGTATTTCAGTTCCTGAAAACGAGCAATTACCTCTGACATTTTTGTTTTGGTGGTATCTTGCCGTTCAAAATGAGCACTGCAGTAATAGAGCGTCTTGCCGTCGGGAGCCCAGGCAGGAAACACCTCGAACTCGGTTTTACTGTTCTCGAGGTTTGTCACCTCATCGGATTCCACGTCATAGGCTATAATATCACTCTCTTCGTCATATACCTCTACCTTATTGGGATTGACAGTATGGAAATTTTGCCAGGTTTTGTCACTGGCATAGACAATGAGGTTAAGTGAAGGATGCCATGCGGGATAGACACCAGACAAAAGGATAGAGTCGTTGCGTATGTTCACCTTCTTGAGTTTGCCGTCGTAAGCGATAACTGTACCTCCCTTATACTGTCGTGCATGAAACTGCATCCGTTCAGGGTTATAATTCTGGTAGTGGTGGCAGTTGATACACTGTCCTTCTTTCTCGAAACCACATAGGATATTGTCATAAATGACGCTCTCATCATAGTTTTCCAAACACCGCTGGTTGATGGTCAGTGATTCATAGGTTACAAATGATGGCGCTATCAGACGATAGCTGATGTAGGGATCGATCGAGTCGGGCGAGACATAGATATTGAAAGGTTTGAATCGTGTCCATTGGTCGCCTTTGCGTGTATAGACATCGACGGTGATAGCATTGTCCTTGGCTTTCTGGGCCAGTTCGTGCCACTCATCAATATCAGGTTGTCCGTTGCACACTATTTCATCGTTTCCTACTGCATAACGAGTCACCATTTCGTCGGCCTGACCATCATATTCGAAACTAAGCGGAGCAATATTCACAGGCACTGTCACTTCTGTATAATCAGGATAAATCGCTGGCAGTTTTTCCGACTGTGTATATTCCGTTGGTACTGATGACCCACAAGCTACCAGTAAAATAAAAGAAGAAAGCTTGAAGAGGTATAAAGAGAGTCGTTTCATATTGTTTAGTACTCTGGAAGGTTCGATATTATGTGATAATCATAAAAATAGTTATTTCGATAAGGCTGTCCTGCATCTATTCCTGACTGAACATTTAAGCTGTCTTTAGTGCGCACTTCTTCAGCGCTCATGCCCTCGTATTGAGAGAAATATTGGTAGAAACCATCAAAACAATCCTTGACACTTTGACTGACAGGTATCTTGTCCAAGTCGGGAAGTTCTAATATCATGCCGAAGAGAAAAGCGGCTTCTTGGTAGGCAACAGGTATAGGTTGTTCTGGGTGTAGTGAAAGGTAATTACTAAAATGATGCCAGAAAAGATTGGGGTCTTTCACCCGAAGCGATGCCAGAAGTGTCTGCTCTTGGAAGATAGGGTCTTCTGTATAATCGCTTTTGGCCAATTGATTCATCAAAAAGCTTTCCACATAGCCGTTGTCACCAGTCAGTTTATCAAAATAGTGGAGCATGTGGGTAATAGGCTCCATCTCGCGGTCTTCGGCTATTAATTTGGGGTCGTTCAAAAGAATCTCAGCCTTTTCAGCCCACTCGTCGAAGAACGTCGTGTGTTTAAGTATGTTGATGTATTTTTGTGCAACCTCCTTTTCTCCTTTCAGCAGAGCACACCGAATTAAGTATTTAAAATGCTCAGCACGCCAGCCAAACTCCACGCCCAACTCAGTACACAGACGGTTGCAATAATTCAACATACCATATTGATAGTAAATAAGCGAGCCACTCTCCATCATCAGGCGCATAGGGAATGGAGCATTGTATCTCTTTGCCCCGTTGGGGTACTGGAACATATAGTCGCCTTGCCGTCCCATACGCGACAGAGCGAGATTGCGCATCATAACAATAGCGCGCGTAGGCTCATCCTGCTGGGCGGCAGCTTCCTCCATAACGCCCTCCCAGTCTGTCTGATCTATAAGGTGCTGCATTTTGAGTTCATGGTGGAAATTCTCGTCCTTATACCAGAAATACGCCACTCCTAAAATGATGACTGCCAGCGTTATCCCCTCGCAGATGACACGTGGTATCCACGCTGTATTTTTCTGCTTTTTCTTTGCAGCTGAGGCCTTTTGATTGTTTTTGACGATTTGATCTTTGCCTTTCTGCGTATTATTGACATTCTGGACCTTAACCTTCTGCTTGTTATCTCCATGTTTCAGAGGCAGACACACCATAGCTATCATGAAAAGCGCTAACAAGAAGTAGGGGATATAGTATGCGGTATATCGTTCGGTGACAAAATAGAGTGGCAGTCCTGCGTAGTAGATATTGGCAAAATTAGTCTCATGATACACATAACGGTAGCAAAGCAAGGGAATTGCTATGACCATGAGTATAGCTATAACAGTGTAGATGGCAGCACGTCCTCGTGGCATGAGTCGCCACGCCCAGACGCCCATCAACAAGGTAGCCGCCAGGCCATATATTCCCATTAGAGGATAGCCTACAATGCCTGTGAGCACCAACCATACAGCCCGCAGCCAGTATTTGTCGGGGAGTGAACGAAATCCCCAAAGCAATGCCGCAACAGCAGTGGCAGCGATGGTGGTGAAGAAGAAGTGACCACGCAGTTTCAGTATATACACCCAATAGCCCATATCTACATCAGTCAGCAAGAGCAGGGCAACGGGAATAATCAATAGCGAGGCCCATCGTGTGGGCACAGAGAAAGTTTGCTTCAGCAGCCACAGCAACAACAGCCACCAGCCACAGAGCATTGCTACTCCCATCCAAGGGTGGTAGAAGAACTGCGTAAACCATGTTCCTATATATGTTAGCATACCCGCAGGCACCACCATCTGTTCTTTGAAAAATAGTGATGTATTAAGAAACAAGTTCAACTCCTGTACCTTCCATAATAAGTGGCTCTCGAAAATCAACAGCCCACAAAATATGGCGGCGAGAGCAGCAATCCAGATAATAACGTATTTCATATAGTTATTTGGTAGTGTTATTACGATGCAAAGGTAGCGATATTTTTCGATTCGACCAAACGTTTTGAATACATTAAGTATAAGGTGATGCATGAACGCTATAACGTCTAACCCGCTGAACTCTTTACAATCTTTTTTTAAATTCAATTATATATTTTCGATATTTTATAGTATCTTTGCATTTTGTATGAAAAAGCGGAATAAAAAAAGGATTTATATTGTCTTAGGTGTCACATTGCTTGGCATCATTGGGATTGTATTTACGCTCACAATGATGAAAGGAGGAGAAGAAGAAAAGTCTGTAGAGGTGAAGAAGACATACCGTGTAGTATCCTACCCCACCCAAAACTACGACCGTGAGAAAGTGAACGATGTGCGTGGCGTCATTCTTCATCACACTGCCTTGCCCACTATTGAGCGCTCACTTGAAGTATTGACGCTACCAGAGAACAAAGTGAGCAGCCATTGCCTGATAGATACTGACGGCACAAGATACATCCTCTGCGAGCCTCGTGTTGTGGCATATCATGCCGGTCGCTCCATACTCAATGGCCGTGAGCAATGCAATGAGTTTACTATCGGCGTAGAGTTTCAAGGCAACACTGTAGAAGCACCGCTTACAGAAGACCAGATTAATAGTGCCATAGAGTACCTACTTCCCATCCTTGATGAATACCAGATACCACTCGACAGTATCGTAACACATGAGAAGGTGCGTTTGGACTTTATGGCAAAATATCCCGAAAGGACTTGGATTAAGGATAAGTGCGACATCACCCCTGTGGAGTATGAGCGGGTGATGAAAGCACTACGTGAAGCTAAGGCGAAACAGTGATATGCAGACATGTCTGTTGCGTCTCATATCGTACGAAACAACGTCCCTTTGCCCTTAACTCTTGCATCACCTCGCCCAGCAGATATTTTAATTGTAGTGCATCAGCTTGTTTTCCATTCACATATTTATACCGTCGATAAGTAATGTCGAAAGTGGTGGCACGGCAATGTGCCGAATTAGACACTGCATTGCCATTGACTTTCATCAGTTTTCTCACATCCTCTTTCGTACGTAAGACCGAGGTGACAATGATTTTATACTCCCCCATCTTATGTTTCCGCAGCTTTTTCTGGAAGTTCTTGCCTATGTCCTTTAATAACTTTGCTGCATCTGGGGTAAGATATGGCACGGAGTGTGTCAAGGGGTCAATAGCATAATACTTGTTTTCCTCGATATAAGTGAGTTTCCGTTTCACTTTTTTTGTGAGGCACGATCGGTCTTCCAACGGCTCAATCCCATATACCTTCGCCCCCGCTATCTGATGCGGATTGTTATCCTTAAAAGTAAAAGGGAAATTCGTTGGCACCTCACGATGACTGGCACACGACACCAGACAAACTACGAAGAGTAGAATAAGGAGACGGAAATGAGAATGAGGCATTGATGATTGAAGATTGAAAAGTAGTTAAAGGGGAGTTAAAGAGTAGTTAGAAGGGAGTTAAAGGGACATATGCATCGTTTCCGTATTTCTCTAAAGGGCAAGTCGGAAACCCAACCTTTGGGTCGCTTCATTCGAGCGATTTCGATAGAATACATCGTATCATAATCGGAAAGACACATACTAAGAAGGTGTTTTTATGAATATAGAAAGCACTGCAAAGGTATGAATATTTGGCGTAAAACTGAAATAATCTGGCGATAAAAACGAAATGTGAGAAAAAAACATTAATTTTGCACAATCGTTTTAAAACCAATACAAATATGTCAGTATTTAAGGACAAAACATTATTGATTACTGGTGGCACTGGAAGTTTTGGTAATGCCGTGCTTCGCCGCTTTTTAGACTCCGACATCAAGGAGATACGTATTTTCTCACGTGACGAGAAAAAGCAGGATGATATGCGCCATGCCATCCAGAATCCCAAAGTGAAATTCTATATCGGCAATGTCCGTGACAAGTCGTCTGTAGATGTCGCCATGAAAGGGGTTGACTATGTATTTGCCGCCGCTGCCCTTAAGCAAGTGCCCTCGTGCGAGTTTTTCCCCGCTGAAGCCGTGCGCACCAACATATTAGGCACAGAGAATGTGCTAAACTCCGCCATTGAACATGGTGTAAAAAATGTGGTAGTGCTCTCCACCGACAAGGCTGCCTATCCCATCAATGCCATGGGCATGTCGAAGGCCTTGATGGAGAAAGTTGCTGTGGCAAAGGGGCGCGAACTAGGCGATGATGCTGATACGACCATCTGCTGCACACGCTATGGTAATGTGATGGCAAGCCGTGGCTCCGTCATCCCCCTTTGGGTGGAACAGATGCTTGAGGAGAAACCTATCACTATCACCGACCCCAACATGACACGTTTCATGATGACACTCGACGATGCTGTCGATTTAGTGGTATATGCCTTCACTCACGGCCATAACGGCGACTTGTTTGTACAGAAAGCCCCCGCCGCCACACTCGATACGCTGGCCAAGGCTTTGGTAGAAGTATATTGCAAGATGCCTGTGGCAGGGACAGACAAGCCTGTCATTGCACACGTGCCAGAGATAAAAGTCATCGGCACACGTCACGGCGAGAAACTCTACGAGACATTAGTGACACGCGAAGAAATGGTGCGTGCCATCGACATGGGCGACTACTACCGTATCCCCTGCGACACCCGAGACCTCAACTACGACAACGTCTTTACCCAGGGAAATGAGGACATCTCCCGCATCGAAGACTATCACAGCCACAACACACGCCGCTTAGACGTGGAGGGAATGAAGCAACTGCTACTGAAGCTCCGCTTTGTACGTGAGGACTTAGGTTTGATAGCCAAGCAAAGAGCCAAGGAAATCAGATCGGAGTAGAGGATCCATTTTTACAACCTCATAACTACCCTTCAGTTTTCATTCTTCAATATTCAATATTAAATCTTCAATATTCAATATTAATATTAAATGAACATCTTAATCACTGGCGCCAAAGGCTTTGTCGGCAAAAACCTTAGTGCCGCTCTCAACAATATCCGCTGCGGTAAAGACCGCACTCGTCCGCAGTTGACTATTAACGAGGTAATGGAATACGACATCGATACTCCTGCCAACCTGCTCGACGGATTCTGCCAACGTGCTGATTTTGTTTTAAATCTGGCAGGTGTCAACCGCCCCAAAGAACAATCGGAATTTATGGAGGGGAACTTCGGCTTTGCCTCCACCCTACTCGACACCCTCCGTCAGCATGGCAACACCTGTCCTGTGATGTTGTCTTCATCACAACAAGCATCGCTGACAGGGCGTTTCGGCAACTCCGAATATGGTCGCAGCAAGAAAGCCGGCGAAGACCTCTTCCTCAAATATGGTGAAGAATGTGGCACACGGGTATTGGTGTATCGTTTCCCAAATCTCTTTGGCAAATGGTGCCGTCCTAACTATAATAGTGCTGTGGCCACCTTCTGCAACAACATTGCCTGCGACCTTCCCATCCAAGTAAACGACCCAAGTGTTGAACTGGAGCTACTCTATATAGATGACCTGCTTACTGAGATGCTCGATGCCCTTGAGGGGAAAGAGCACCATTGTGAGTTTGATGGTCTTTCGGTGTTGCCATGCGATGATGGTCGTTATTGCTATTGTCCCATAAGCCACCATGTAACTTTAGGGCGTATTGTAGAATTGCTTCACACTTTCCACGACCAGCCACAAACACTTGTCATGCCAGAAATACCCAATGGTAGTTTTGAGAAAAAACTCTACTCTACTTATCTGAGCTATCTTCCAAAAGAGCGGGTGAAATTCCCATTGAAGATGAACGTCGATGCCCGTGGCTCATTCACTGAACTGCTTCGCACGGAAAAATGTGGACAATTCAGCGTCAACATCTCCCGCCCAGGTATCACCAAAGGGCAACACTGGCATCACTCGAAGTGGGAATTTTTCATCGTGGTAAGTGGTCATGGTCTCATCCAAGAACGACGCATCGGCAGCGACGAAGTCCTAAATTTTGAGGTCTCTGGCGATAAAATCGAAGCTATCCATATGCTCCCAGGCTACACACACAACATCATCAACCTCTCGGAAACAGAGAACCTCGTGACAGTGATGTGGGCGAACGAGCAGTTCGACCCCTCTCACCCCGACACTTTCTTTGAGGAAGTAGAAAGTTAGTTTTTTTCAACTCATAATTTTTCAATAATGTCATCATTCAAAAACGACGGCCGTCTAAAATTGCTCATCATCGTGGGTACACGTCCTGAGATTATCCGCTTGGCTGCTGTCATCAATAAATGTCGCCAATATTTTGATACACTGTTAGCACACACAGGACAAAACTATGACTACAATCTGAACGGTGTATTCTTTAAGGACCTGAAACTTGCTGCCCCCGACATCTACATGAATGCTGTGGGCGACGACTTAGGTTCGACAATGGGCAATATCATTGCCATTTCGTATAAGGTTATGGTAGAGACACAACCCGATGCAGTCTTAGTGCTTGGCGACACTAACTCATGCCTAAGTGTAATCGGCGCCAAACGTCTGCATATCCCCATCTTCCACATGGAAGCAGGTAACCGCTGCAAGGACGAATGTCTGCCCGAGGAGACCAACCGCCGCATCGTGGATATTATCAGTGATGTCAATATGGCCTACTCCGAGCATGCCCGTCGTTACCTGGCAGAATGTGGGCTCCCCAGAGAGCGTACCTATGTCACAGGGTCGCCCATGGCCGAAGTGCTGCATGCGAACCTTGCCGAAATTGATAACAGCGATATCCACAAGCGTTTGGGTCTGGAAAAAGGGCGCTACATCCTTCTCTCCGCACATCGCGAAGAAAATATTGACACCGAGAAAAACTTCACCTCTCTCTTCACCGCTATCAACCGCATGGCTGAACACTACGACATGCCCATCCTGTATAGTTGCCATCCGCGTTCTCGCAAACGCCTTGAAGCCAGTGGATTTAAACTCGACAAACGCGTCATCCAGCATGAGCCGTTAGGCTTTCATGACTATAATTGCTTGCAAATGAATGCTTTTGCAGTGGTAAGTGATAGTGGGACCCTCCCGGAAGAATCCAGCTTTTTTACCTCAATAGGACATCCATTCCCAGCTGTATGTATCCGTACCAGCACAGAACGACCCGAAGCCTTGGATAAGGGGTGCT
>JAEEGL010021289.1_pt1 | contig 13350 bp, 12 predicted proteins | sample 9134231 | NCBI WGS metagenome assembly JAEEGL01 (sample SAMN16246548, study PRJNA631951) | gut metagenome | biome: gut microbiome; feature: rumen; material: fiber-attached | host: Bos | place: Iran: Karaj | collected 2018-10 | reverse complement strand
TTCCGTTTCCATATCGTGGATGGAAAGTCCGGGTTTTAAGCCCTTTCCCTTCATGACTGAGGATAAGGTGCCTCCGGTATTGATGATCAGGATCTTCTGACTCATGTCCTTTTTCTCCTTTGCCTGTCTGATTTCGATTTATTATACCGCGCCGGCTTTTTTTATACCAATCGAAAATGCGTGATCTGCGGGTACCTGCCCCCTTGCTAGGTGCTTTGGGCTGTGAGATAATCTAACAGGAACAGTGCACCGTAAAATGGGGGGATAGCACATGAGTGAACACGGAAAAAAGAAGATCGCACCCATTGTGATCACGGGTCTTATGATCCTGTATTATGGCATCTATTTTGGATTCCTGATCGCGGTTTTGCCGGGACTTCCCGTAAAGCTCCTTCTGGGACTCATTCCCCTTGCCCTGGGACTGACGTCCATCTACGTGTGCATGGAACGGCTTCATGAGATTGACAAAGGAGAAGAAGATGATCTTAGTAAATACTGATTACATCAGCGGTAAAAACCTTGAAATGCTTGGCCTTGTAAAGGGAAGCACCATCCAGTCCAAAAACATCGGCCGGGACTTTACCCAGAGTTTGAAAACAATTGTGGGCGGTGAACTGACTGCCTATAACGATATGATGAATGATGCAAGAGCGCTTGCCACCAAGAGAATGGTAGCGGAAGCGGAAGCCCTCGGGGCAGATGCCGTGGTCAACATCCGCTACGCTTCTTCCGCGATCATGCAGGGGGCAGCAGAAGTCATCGCTTACGGAACCGCCGTAAAGTTTGTTTAAGAAAAGATACTTGAAACCAGAAAGGATCTCAGATCATGAGTGAACTGACAAAAGCAATTCATGTGGATCAGGTGGGCTATCTGCCCCGGGATAAAAAGATCGCTGTCCTGAATTTTGAAACGGACGGTTTCCGGATCGAGGATGAGACCGGAGCGGTAGTACTTTCCGGCAAGACCGTGCATTTCGGGACGGATGAGATCTCCGGAGAAGATACCTATGTTGCGGACTTTACAAGCCTGCGAACCCCCGGTACCTACAAGATCCTGGCAGAGGGAGTTGTTTCCACATCCTTCCGCGTGGACGAGCAGGTTTACGACTCGTTGATGAAGGACATCTGCAAATGCTTTTATTTCCTGCGCTGCGGGGATGCTCTTTCCGAAGAATTTGCGGGAGTTTATTATCATAAGCCCTGCCACATGACCAAGGCTTCCGTTTTCGGGGATGTTTCTGCGGCACCCGTAGACGTAGAGGGTGGCTGGCATGATGCCGGAGATTACGGCAGATACTCCACCGCAGGAGCTGTGGCCTGTGCGCATCTCTTGTACGGGATCCGGTTTTTCCCGAAACTCCTGGATGTTCATTATGAGATTCCCAAGGTGCCCTGTGCGCGGGGCAATTATCCCGATATCCTGGCAGAGATCAAAGTGGAACTGGATTTCCTGTTGAAGATGCAGCGGGAGGACGGTTCTGTGTGGCATAAAGTAACTACGATGCGTCACGCGGAATTTATCATGCCGGAGGAAGATCAGGATCCGCTGTATCTGTTCCCTGTATCTTCCATGGCAACTGCGGACATCGCAGCAGTGTTTGCACTGGCCTATTCGGTTTACATAAGTTTTGACGAGGAGTATGCGGAAAAGCTTCTGGCAGCTTCCAAACGGGCTTATCAGTGGCTGATGGAGAACCCGCAGGAAAAACTGTTTTATAATCCGGAAGGCTCCAACACCGGACAATACGATGAAGATGAAGACATATCCAACCGCTTCTGGGCAGCCTGTTCGCTGTACGAGGTGACAGGGGAGAAGTCCTATTATGAGGACGCCCTGATCCAGAGAGACCGTCTTATCGAGTACGACGCTTCTGCGACGAAAAAAGGATATCAGGGAGATGTCTTTACCTGTCAGGGATGGGCAGAAGTGGCCGGCCTTGGGTCCTTGTCCGTTTTATTAAAAGATGAGAGAAACGAGCTGTATACGCTGGTGGAGACCGGCTTTTTGGATGAAGCTGACAGACTGGTGAAAAATGCTTCCGCAAACGGCTACGGCCTGTGCATGGCAAAAGAGGACTTTATCTGGGGCAGCAACATGGAACTTCTGAAGTACCTGATGATCCTTTCCGTGGCCCAGACCCTTTCTCCCACGGAAGGATACGTGGATGCCATTCATGCAGGCATCGATTACATCCTCGGCTGCAACAGTATGGACACCAGCTATGTGACCGGAAACGGGGAAAAAGCTTATAAGAACCCGCACCTTCGTCCTACGGCGGTGGATGACATTGAAGATCCCTGGCCCGGTCTGGTTTCCGGCGGCCCCAACGTTGGCATGCAGGATGCAAGAGCTCAGCAGATGCCTAAAAACCTGCCTCCCATGAAGTGCTACCTGGATTCGGCAGAGTGCTATTCCTTAAATGAGATCACCATCTACTGGAATTCTCCCATGGTGTTTACGCTGGCAGGTCTGTTATGAGGCTTTGGATCACAAGACACGGGCAGACGGACTTAAATGCGGGGGAACTGATGCAGGGCCGGTCCGATATCCCCTTAAATGAGGTCGGCAGGCAGCAGGCTTTAACGGCCCGGGAGAAGATCGGAGACATGGTTTTTGATGCGGTGTATGCAAGCCCTCTGATCCGGGCTGTGGAAACCGCAGCCGTTATCGGAAATGTGGAACAAGACACCGTGATCACGGATCCACGGATCATCGAGACGGATTTCGGGAAGTACGAGCAGTGCCCCTATGGGTCCATGGGGCCGTGGATGAGCCTGTACTGGGCTTTTCCCGAAGTGATCCCCACACCGCCTACGGTGGAATCCACAAAGCAGATGGTGGAGCGAAGCCACGAATTCTTACGGGAATTGGAAGAAAAGTACACCGGCAACGAGAACATCCTGGTGGTGTGCCACGGTGGCATCATCCGTGCCATCCGGGGCTATCTGGAGGATGTGAAGCGGGGCTACGTCTGGCGTCCCCGTCCCTTAAACTGCGAGATCCGCGTATACGAATGCGAGAATGGTACTCACAGACTGATCGAGGACCTGAAATAAAGCCGGTGATCATGGAAAGATGATCTGAATACAGGCGGCGCTGCGGCTGTGTTTTCTTCGCGGTGGCGCCTGTTTAACGTAGAATACATATCGGAGGAAGACGATGGATTCACAAAATCAATTTTACGGACCCGGACCGGGTCAGAGCCCTGATAACGGGCCCATGGGCTATCAGCCCCCGATCTTTGACAGAGGAAATGCCATGGCTACCGCGGCCCTTGTCTGCGGGATCCTTGCCGCTTTATTGTTCTTTACCTTTACGGTATTTCCGGCAGCAGTGCTGGGCGGCCTTTCTGTGCTCTTTGCGTTCCTCTCAAGGGGAAACAAACCCGTGGTCGCAGGGAAGGCAAAGATCGGCCTTGTGCTGGGAGCAATTGCTCTTTCCGCCAATCTCATCATGTCCGGGTACGCCATGTACCGCTTCTTTACCGATGATGCCTTTTATGCGCAGGTGGATGATGCCTTCCGGGCCATGTACGGAGAGGGCATCAGCGAGTTCATCGAGGATATGGAGGATGGAAGATACGACGGGCCTTCAGGGGGAGGAAACACCCCGATCCTGCCCGGAGGAGGTGGCATCTGATGAACAACTATATGACGACGGCAGAGTATAAAGCTCTGGCCAGAGAACATCTTTTTGGAAGATATGCCACCCTCATCGGAGCCCTGGCTGTTGTGGGCCTGATCGGCAGCATTGCTGCCAGGTTCCTGACACCGGTATTCGGTGCCTTTGGGATCCGGCTGGTAACATCCTTCGGTGTACAGTTTGTGGGAACCTTTATCCAGTACATGTTTCAGGCAGGCTTTTGTTACATGTACATGAAGATCTCCTGCAATCAGTTTGTTTCCTTCGGGGATGTATTCTACGGTTTCCACGCGCAGGTGGGGAAGGTATCGGTGCTTGCACTTTTGTACGCGGCAGTGACAAGCGTCTGCATGCTTCCCTTTGACCTCTGGGAGAACCTGATGCTTGCAAGCACCATAAACGGTGTCTGGTTTTTGACCATGAGCCTTTTGGGGATCCTTGGGATCGTAGGCCTCGTGTGGTTTTCCCTGACCTATTCCCAGGTGTTTTTCCTTTTGTGCGATTTCCCGGCATACACCACATCCCAATTGATGCTCTCCAGCGCAACCCTCATGCGGGGCAATAGGGGACGGCTCTTCTTCCTGGAATTGAGCTTTATCCCTGTTTATCTGCTGGGAACGCTCAGCCTTGGTGTGGGCTTTTTGTGGATCATCCCCTATGTGGGCATGACGGAAGCACACTTTTATCTGGATACTTTGAGAAAACGGAACGTAGTCGCTCCGGAACAATATCAATAACAGGAGATTTTTATGGATATCAACAAACGCTTGGCAGAAGAACTGCAGGTTAAGATCACACAGGTGGAGGCAGCGGTCAAACTGATCGACGAAGGCAATACCATTCCTTTTATTGCCAGATACCGAAAGGAAGCTACAGGCTCTTTAAATGACGAAGTCCTGCGTAATCTGTTTGAAAGACTGACCTACCTCCGGGGACTGGAGGAGAAAAAGGAACAGGTGTTATCCAGCATCGAAGAGCAGGGCATGCTCACGGAGGAACTCCGGGCCAAGATTGAGGCAGCGGAGACCATGGTGCTGGTGGATGACCTGTATCGCCCCTACAGACCCAAGAAAAAGACCAGGGCCAGCGTGGCTAAGGAAAAGGGCTTAGAGGGCCTTGCACTGATCATGAAACTGCAGCAGACCAAAGATCCGCTGGAAAAGGAAGCTCTGGCCTATGTGGATGAGGAAAAGGGCGTTGCCACCGTGGAGGAAGCGATCCAGGGAGCAAAAGATATCCTGGCAGAGGCTGTCTCCGATGAGGCGGATTATCGGACCTACATCCGTGACCTGACGGTAAAAGAAGGAGTGATCTCGTCCACCGCCAAGGACGAGACCGTTCAGAGCGTTTACGAGAATTATTACCAGTACTCCGAACCCATCAAAAAAGTGGCGGGCCACAGAGTCCTTGCTTTAAACCGTGGTGAAAAGGAGAAGATCCTGACAGTGAAGATCGAAGCACCGGAAGAACGGATCCTGCAGTATCTGGAGAAACAGACCATCGTTCGCGATAACCCGGTGACCACCCCTGCCCTGAAGGAAGTATGCGAAGACAGTTACCATCGTCTGATCCAGCCGGCCATCGAACGGGAGATCCGGAATGACCTGACGGAAAAGGCAGAGGACGGAGCCATCGATGTGTTCGGAAAGAACCTGGAGCAGCTTCTCATGCAGCCTCCCATTTCCGGAAAAGTGGTCCTTGGATGGGATCCTGCCTTCCGTACCGGATGTAAACTGGCAGTTGTGGACCCTACGGGTAAAGTATTAGATACAAAAGTTATTTATCCGACAGCTCCTCAGAACAAAGTAGAAGAATCCAAGCGGGAACTGAAAAAGATCTTTGATAAATACAATGTTGATTTAATATCTGTCGGGAATGGAACCGCATCACGGGAATCAGAACAGGTGATAACAGAACTCCTCAAGGAGTTAAAGAGTCCCATTCAATATGTGATCGTGAATGAGGCGGGAGCTTCCGTATATTCTGCCAGCAAACTGGCTACGGAAGAGTTCCCCAATTTCGATGTGGGACAAAGAAGCGCCGCATCCATTGCAAGACGCCTTCAGGATCCTCTGGCGGAACTGGTGAAGATCGATCCCAAGTCCATCGGTGTCGGTCAGTACCAGCATGACATGAACCAGAAGAAACTCTCCGAAGCCCTGACCGGCGTAGTGGAAGATTCCGTAAATAAGGTTGGCGTGGACTTAAATACCGCTTCCGCATCTCTTCTTGAGTACATTTCCGGTATTTCCAAGACTCTTGCCAAGAACATTGTGGAGTACAGAGAAAATAACGGACGTTTCCAAAGCAGAAAAGAACTGCTGAAGGTTCCCAAACTGGGACCGAAAGCCTATGAACAGTGTGCCGGATTCATGCGGATCCTGGACGGCAAAAACCCTCTGGACGGGACCAGTGTCCATCCGGAATCTTACGAAGCAGCCGAAAAACTGATGGAGAAGCTGGGGGTAACGCCCGCAGAACTCCGGGAGCTTCAAAAAGCATCCAAGGCCGGCGGCATAAAGGCAGGCGGCAAGAGTCTTTCTTCCAAGGTGGGGGATAAAAAGAAATTAGCAGAAGAGCTGGGCATCGGTGAGATCACGTTAACGGATATCATCAAAGAGCTGGAAAAGCCCGCAAGAGATCCCAGAGAGGATATGCCCGCTCCCATTCTTCGCAGTGACATCCTCAATATGGAGGATCTTAAGCCCGGAATGCGCTTAAAAGGTACCGTACGGAACGTGATCGATTTTGGTGCTTTCGTGGACATCGGCGTGCATCAGGACGGTCTGGTCCATATTTCCCAGATGACGGACCGGTATATCAAGCACCCGCTTGAAGCGGTCAGCGTTGGAGATATTGTGGAAGTGGAAGTACTGGGAGTGGATCTTCAGAAGAAGAGGATCTCCCTGACCATGAAATTACAGGGCAATAAGAAATGATCCAAGTTCAATATCTGCTGGCCTCCTTTGACATGTGGGGAATTCTCCTGAGTTTGGTGGCCATGGCATTTGTGTATTCCTTCCGGGGACAGGACAAAAAAGGTGGAAATATCCTGCTGCTCATGCTGGGGACGATCATCCTCATTGATCTGAATGAGGGGGCATCGTATCTGCTGGCGGGAAGTCCGGGCTCCATGGTGTATTTTCTTCAGCAGATGTTTGGATTCATCATTTATTTCCTGTTTCATCTGGTGATCCTGGAAACAACTGCGTACATGGGACATGTGACCTACTTCCGGGGTGGATCGAAACCCGGATGGTGGTCCAATATCATCGTTATCATCTGCGATATCAGCATGATCACGCTGATCTGTTCCCGAATCTTTGGATTTGGCTACGGGTTTGATGAAAACAACCGGCATTATCGGGCAGAAGGGTTATTTTTCCCGTTTGCTCTGCCTTTGGTTCTATGTCTGATCCTGTTGGTGGTCCGGGTGAGGATGATCTGGGGGGTTCTTTCCAGATTGGAAAAGATCTCTTTTTTGATGATCACACTGGTCCCCATCGTCTCGGCATTCCTGCAATTTTTGTTTTTCGAGTGGCCCATCACCAGCATCGGGATCACCGTGGCGCTCATTTTCTTTTCCGTGTCCTACGAGATGGATTACGCAAGGCGACTGATTCGGGTGGAACAAGAACTGCAGGAAGAGCAGAAAAAACTCTTTTTTACCCAGATCCAGCCCCATTTTATCTATAACTCCTTAAATGTCATCAGATCCCTGTGCCCGGAGGAGAGCGAAGCCGGAGAGGCCATCGATCATTTTGCCGGATTTCTTCGTGGAACCATGGACGTGATCTCCGAAAACGGCCTGGTCTCTGCCAGGCAGGAATTAAACACGGTGGAAAACTTCCTGTATCTGGAAAAGAATCGGTTTGAGGACAAGCTTACCATTGAAACAAACATCCGGGATACGGATTTTGAGGTACCTGTCTTTACCATCCAGATTCTGGTGGAGAATGCGATCCGTCACGGGATCCGGAAGAATAAAAGAGGGATCGGGACTCTGAAACTGTCCACCTACCCGGATGGGGAGATGCACGTGATCGTTGTGGAAGATAACGGCGTGGGTTTTGATGTGGAAGAATACCGCAGAAAACAGGCGGAGGGAAACAGGCAGGAACACCATGTAGGCATCGAAAACCTGGAAAAACGACTGGAACTGATGTGTAAGGGCCATCTGGAAATCGAAAGCCGGATCGGAGAAGGAACGGTTGCCCGGGTGTTTCTATATGATGGTACCACACCATAGGATGAAGGCAGGAGTGGATAACACTTTATGACGGCAAAAGAGATTGCAAAACTGGCGGGACTCCCGGAAACCGAGGGAGAAAAGCCCGGCATGCAGGAAGAACTGGACAGGATCCTTTCGTATTTTTCAAAACTGGAGGATCTGGATACCGGGGACACAGAGCCCCTGGTACAGCCCCTTTTTCGGGAGAATGTGCTTCGGGAAGACGTGGCGACGGACCCCGGGTTTGGGACAAAAGAGGTGCTCGCTAACGCACCGGATGAAAAAGACGGCATGATCCGCGTGCCCAGAACGATCTGAGGAATGTGAACATGAACGGAAAAACAACAGCAAAGGAAGGCACACGGGGCGTGCCTTATAGTCCGAACGCACGGCGTTCGGTGTCGCCGGCTGGCGCCGGAACGACGACGATGGGGCAGGTTCTGGACCGGATCAAACGGCAGGAGGACCTGCTCCGTTGCTATATTACGTATGATGCCGAGGGCGCTCTAAAACAGGCGACGGAGATACAGCAGAAGATGGATGCAGGGAAAACGCACTTCCTGCTTGCGGGCGTGCCCTACGCAGTAAAGGATAATCTATGCACTGCCGGGATTCGTACCACTTGTGGCTCGAAAATGCTGGAGCATTTCGTTCCGGCTTACGATGCGGCCGTTGTGGAGAAATGTAAAGCGGCGGGCGGGATCCTCATCGGAAAGACCAATATGGATGAATACGCCTTTGGTTCCTCCACAGAGACTTCTTATTTCGGACCTACAAGAAACCCGGCTGAACCGGACCACTGTGCCGGAGGATCTTCCGGCGGTTCGGCGGCTGCAGTGTCATCGGGAGAAGCAGTTTTTGCTCTGGGAACTGATACGGGAGGCTCTGTCAGACAGCCGGCATCCCACTGCGGCGTGGTGGGAACAAAACCCACTTACGGGGCGGTTTCCAGATGGGGACTGATCGCTTATGCCTCTTCCATGGATACCGTGGGAACACTGACCAGGAGCGTGGAGGATGCGGCGAAACTTTTGGAGATCCTTGTGGGAGAGGATAAGCGGGATTCCACATCTCTTCCCCATCCCCGTCCGGATTTTACGGGAAAGCTACCCGGAGGCACGCGGGGACTGCGGATCGGGATCCCCATGGACCTTATGGGCAACCGGGTATCGGAGGAAGTTGCTGCGTCTTTGGAAGAAGCGGCATCGGCACTTCGGGAAAACGGAGCGGAAGTGGAACGGTTTGAACTGGGACTCTCAGAGTACCTGGTCCCTGCCTATTACCTGATTGCCATGGCGGAAGCTTCTTCTAACCTGGCACGGTTTGACGGTGTTAAGTACGGATACCGGACACCTGATCCCGAAAGACTCTCGGAACTTTATCAAAAGAGCCGTGGTGAAGCCTTCGGAGAAGAAGTCAAACGACGGATCATGATGGGAACCTATGTCCTCAGCAGCGGCTATTATGATGAATACTACCTGAAAGCCTTAAAGGTCAGACGTCTGATCAAAGAGGCCTATGACCGGGCATTTCGGAAATATGACTGTATTCTCAGCCCTACAGCGCCTACCACAGCGCCCCTTCTGAGAGAAAAGCAGGATCCCATCCGCGTGTATGAAGCAGACCTTTATACGGTTTCCGCCAATCTCACCGGCTGCCCGGCGATCAGCATTCCCTGGAAGGTGGATGCACACGGACTGCCCATCGGGGTACAGCTGATGGCAGATGCCTTTTGCGAGGACGTGATGCTGCAGGCGGCTTATTCGTTGGAGAACCTGCGGCCACCCATGGAGATGATCTGGGAGCGACCGCTGCAACAGCCCCAGCGGTTTCAGCGGCCACTGGGAACCCGCGCCGGGAAGGAGGACGCTCATGAATGATTATGAAACCGTGATCGGCTTAGAGGTCCACGTGGAATTGTCCACCGCCACCAAGATCTTCTGCAGTTGCAGGACGGACTTCGGCGGCGCCCCCAACAGCCACACCTGTCCCGTGTGCACGGGAATGCCCGGTGCTCTTCCGGTCCTGAATAAGAAGGTGCTGGAAGATGCCATCGCCGTAGGGCTTGCCATAAACTGCAAGATCACAAAAAACGGCAGATTTGACCGGAAAAACTATTTTTACCCGGATAATCCGCAAAATTACCAGATCTCCCAGCTGTATTATCCCATCTGCAGGGACGGCTCCGTGGAGATCGAAACGGGATCCGGGAAAAAGTCCATCGGGATCACGGAGATCCACATGGAAGAGGATGCGGGCAAACTGTTCCATACAGAGGACGGAAAGTCCCTGGTGGATTATAACCGCTCCGGAGTCCCGCTGTTGGAGATCGTAACCGCACCGGATTTTTCCTCCGGGGAGGAAGCGGTTGCTTTTCTGAAAAAGATCAAGACCATGATCTCGTACCTTGGGGTATCCGACTGCAAGATGCAGGAGGGTTCCATGCGGGCGGATGTGAACCTGTCCGTACGGAAACGGGGGGAATCCTCCCTGGGAACGAGGACGGAGATGAAAAACCTGGGTTCCTTCCGGTCCGTGATCCGGGCATCAGAGAGCGAGGCAAAGCGTCAGATCGCCCTGCTTGATGCTGGAGAACAGGTGCTGCAGGAAACCAGACGGTTTGACGAAGCATCCGGCTGTTCCTTTTCCATGCGCAGCAAGGAAGAAGCAAAGGACTACCGGTACTTTCCGGATCCGGACCTTCCGCCTGTGGTGGTGACGGACGAAATGATCGAAAAGATCCGTCTGGAAGCTCCGGAGCACAGGGAAGCGCGGATGAAACGTTTTGGAGAAGAATACGGACTTCCGGAGTATGACTGCCGGATCCTGACGGAAACCAAGGTACTTGGAGACTTTTATGAGAAAACCGCCAGACTGGCGGGCAAGGCTTCTTATAAGAAGGTTTCCAACTACATCATGGGAGAACTCCTCCGGCTGCAAAAAGAACGGGAGATGGAGACCGATACAATCCCCATGTCGCCGGAGCACCTTTCGGAGCTGGTCCACATGACGGAAGAAAACGTGATCACCGGTACCGTGGCCAAGCAGATCTTTGAAGTGATGTTTGAAAAAGACTGCGATCCGCGTGTATATGCAACGGAGCAGAACCTCTGCATCGTGACCGGAGAGGATGTACTGGAGGCTGCAGTAAGCAGGATTTTGTCTGAAGAGACCGGCCCGGTGGCAGAGTACTTATCCGGCAAGGAAAAAGTTCTGGGCTACCTGGTAGGGCAGACCATGAAAGCCCTTCAGGGGAAGGCGGACGCGGGAACAATCCGGGAACTTCTGATAAAACATCTGCACGAAAATGCCGGCAAAACCTGAAAACAGAGAGGATGTAACACATGAACCTGCAAAAAAAGATCATTCTTGCTTCTGCTTCTCCGCGGAGAAAAGAGCTCTTAAATCAGATCGGAATCTCCTTTGAGATCTGTCCCAGTACCTGTGATGAGGCTGTGGAATTTTCCACACCGGAAAAAATGGTGCAAGATTTGTCCAGAATGAAGGCGGAAGATGTCTGGGAGAAGGTGGAAGCGGAAAGAAAAAACGACTGCGATAGAAAACAGGTGTTGATCATTGGCGCCGACACCATCGTCGTATCCGGAGGGGAAGAGGAAGCTGAGGAAGAATGTGGGGTAGAGGGCCACGACAAAAAACGACACAGAAGTCTGATTGACCTGATAAGTCAAAATTCGGCCCGCATCGACCTCAAAGAGGAAAATTGTCCGGGTAAGTCTAAAACTCCTCTGAAGCCAGATCCGGAGGTGCTTGGGAAGCCAAAGGATGAGGCGGATGCTCTGAGGATGTTAACCTCCCTGCAGGGAAGAAAACACCGGGTATTCACAGGTGTTACATTTATTTACCTGGATGAAAATGACCAAAAACGCACGCATTCTTTCTATGAAAAAACAGATGTATTCCTTTATCCCATGACCCAGGAGGAGATCCTTTCTTATATAAGGAGCGGTGACCCTATGGACAAGGCCGGGGCTTACGGGATCCAGGGCCCTTTTGCGGCGTATGTCCGGGGGATCATCGGGGATTACAACAATGTGGTGGGTCTTCCCGTGGGAAGAGTTTTTCAGGAACTCAAGGAAGTTTTGTAGTTGGAATCTCATTCGAAATAGAGTAAAGTATTAGGATGGAATATTGAAGTACGACTAAGAAAGACAGGTGTAAAACATGATGCAATCACGTACCCATACCTGCGGAGAGCTTCGTCTTGGCGATGCCGGCAAGCAGGTGACATTATCGGGCTGGATGGAAAACTTAAGGGAAGTAGGCGCAGGCCTCGGCTTCCTTATCTTAAGAGATTTTTACGGAACAACCCAGATCGTGATCGAAGACGAAGAGACCATGAAGACCGCCAAGGCCATCACCAAAGAGTCCACCATCTCCGTTTCCGGTCTTGTGAGAGAGCGCAGCAATAAGAACACCAAGATCCCCACAGGTGAGATCGAAGTGGTTCCCGAGAAGATCACTGTCCTTGGACGCTGCCGTTATAATGAGCTTCCCTTCGAGATCAATCACTCCAGAGAAGCAGATGAAACAGCGAGATTAAAGTATCGTTATCTGGATCTGAGAAACCCTGCAGTTAAGAACAACATCATTCTGCGCTGCAACGTGATCTCCGCCCTTCGGACTGCCATGATCGAACACGGTTTTCTGGAGATCACCACCCCGATCCTGACCGCATCTTCTCCCGAAGGAGCAAGAGACTATCTGGTACCTGCCAGAAAGCACCCCGGCAAGTTCTATGCACTGCCTCAGGCACCTCAGCAGTTCAAACAGCTGCTCATGGTGTCCGGCTTCGACAGATACTTCCAGATCGCACCCTGCTTCCGTGATGAAGACGCCAGAGGCGACAGATGCCCCGGTGAATTCTATCAGCTGGATATGGAAATGGCTTTTGCATCTCAGGAAGACGTATTCTCCGTGATCGAGGATGTACTGCCTCCCGTATTTGCAAAGTTCGGAACGTATAACACAGCATCTGCAGCCCCCTTCGTCCGGATCCCTTATCTGGAGTCCCTGGAGAAGTACGGAACGGATAAGCCCGATCTGCGTATCGACCTGACCGTATCCGACGTGACGGGACTGCTGGGAAGCTGCGGTTTCGAACCCTTTGCCGGCAACGTGGTCAAAGCAGTTGTCATTGACAACTTCCACGAGAGCCGTAAGTTCATCGACAAGAACATCGCTGATGCCGAAGTGGTATCCGGCAATAAGGGCTACTGGTTCAGACTGGATGAGAATAATGAGATCGTGGGCGGCATCTCCAAATTTGTACAGCCCATCAAGGATCAGGTGATCTCTGCACTGAATCTGCAGAAGGATACCCTGGTTGTTCTTTCCGCCGGCACAAAACTGCAGGCTCAGAAGACCGCAGGCGTGCTCCTGAAGACCTTTGGCGCAGCCGTTCCCGGTCATATGGATAAAGAAAAGTATGAATTCTGCTGGATCGTGGACTTTCCCA
>JAEEGL016643153.1_pt1 | contig 13351 bp, 7 predicted proteins | sample 9134231 | NCBI WGS metagenome assembly JAEEGL01 (sample SAMN16246548, study PRJNA631951) | gut metagenome | biome: gut microbiome; feature: rumen; material: fiber-attached | host: Bos | place: Iran: Karaj | collected 2018-10 | reverse complement strand
TGGGGATAAACGGAGATCCAGTTCCACAGCTGATATTTTTTCTTTATCTCCGGCTGTATCGCGCCCATGACGAGCGCCTTGCCGTTATCGTCCTGCACCTGTACGTTATCCGCGGACTGTGAGTGGTTTATAACGCGGTAGTTGAAAAAATCAAGTATTTCCTTATCCGCCGCGTTCTTTCTGTCGAGCTTGCCCGGGTATCCGACCATGAGCGGCTTGCCCTTCCAGTAAAACCACAGTTCTTTATATATTCCCTTGCCGTACAGCTTTGAATATATCTCGCGCAGCTGGGTGGCTACGCAGTCGTAGTCGAACATAGGCAGCATGAACGATATCTGCGGCGTTTTTACTCCGTCCGCTCTCGCCTGCGACCAGACGCGGCAAAGCGTCAGCACGTCGTCAATAAAAGTTACGGTGCCGTTCGTATTGTCAAAGAACACGACGTCAACGCCCGCGTCGGCGAGAAGCTCCGCCTGCTTTCGCAGCACCCACTCGTCGTTAGACTGGTAATAGCCCCATATCGGCTCGTTCCAGTGGTACGCGCCGGCGGTGCCCCACAGCGGGCTTGTAAAATCGTTTTGTATCTTTGGGTGCTCTTTTAAAATTTCGGTAATGTTGCGCGAGCCGAGCGAGCTGTTTGACGAATGCCACGTGTGGAAAAACAGACCGACGGTCTTGTTCTGCCGCCTTGTGTCCGTTTCTGTGTTTTCCACCTTTCTGCCGAGGCCGTCCGTCACTACCCACGTATCCGCGCTTTCCACGAATTCAAAGTAGTTGTCGGTCAGCTCTTGCAGCTTTCCCTCGCCGTCCGACCATAAAAGCGTTACCTTTGCGGAGAGCGGATGCTCGGATGCGTTCATATAAGTTCTCGCTCCGTTTCCTTCGCACAGACCTATATGTAACTCGCCTCCGGCGCGGCGCATATACAAAAGATATTCGCCGGCGTCTGCGGGGTCAAAGTCGAAGACCGCGTCTTCACCTGCGGCGACGCCTTTGAAATCCCGCGCATAAAGCGGGCTGTTCTTCAGCGTTGTCTGATAATTTTCATCCCACCTGTAAAGCTCCGCCGTAAACTTCCCTTTGTCTTCCGTTTTGTCCGCTTTTTCAACGTGTATCAAAAGCGCTTTAAAGGCTTTGTCCGTTTTGAACTGCACGGCGTAAGTGTTGCCGACGAGCTTTGCCGGCTCCGTATCGCTTCCCGTATTATAAAGCGCGGTTTGCAGATCTGCCGCCATTGCCGTTATCCCTCCGGTCTGCAATAACGACGGTACGGCGATCACGCCGCACATTATTATACAGACGCATGCGATTATTTTTTTTATTTTTCCTGTCATTGTCATCTCAGTCAAGTATGACTATCCTGCCCTCGACGTGAGCGTCAAGGTTCTGATGCGTTGAAAAATACTCCTCTATTATGTTGTTTACCGACGTTGCGACGACTCGCGGACGCATACGTTCCTTTACGGGTGAAAGCGGCACGTTGAAGAACTCTTCAAAATTATTATAATGATACGTCTGCATCGCTATCAAAAACTCGTCGCCGTCCCGTACTTCTTTGCCGCGAAACGACAGCTCTTCAAGTCTGTGCGTGCTTTTGCGGTAAACTATGCGGACGCCTTTTGAGAACTGATAGAATTCGGTATGCCCCTCCCAGGCGTCGTCGCGCATAACGAACTGTATCATCCGTCTGAATTCGTCGCCGGTTACTTTCAGCATGAAGAGCTGATCGTCAAACGGCGTGTTTTCCACCATGTCCTGATATTCAACGACGGGTCCCATTGCTTTTTTGCGTATGGACCCCGAGCCCATAAGCATTATGTCAAAGCTGGAATCCTCCTGCAAAAGGTCCGCGTACAGATTTCCCATTTCCGTTTCCTGTATGCGGCTCGGGTGCGACAGCTCACGCGCAAACGACGTTACAAGGCGGTGATATTTCGCGTCCGTCTGCGACTTGTAGCGGGACAAAAGCTGCTCTGCTATCGGGTCCGGCTCCGCCGTATCCTCATTTATCGGCTGCAGGCGCCAGGTTTGGCTTATTATGCGCTTTTCTATATCGTCGTAAACAATGTCAAAACGCCCTATCTGGCCGGAGCCCGTGCCCGCCTGCACTATCGGTATGCCGTTTACGATCTCCGGCTTATCCATAAACGTGTGCGAATGGCCGCCTATTATCATATCCACGCCCCAGTCCGGGTCGAGAAGCGACGCGAGCTCGCGGTCTTTTTCTATGCCTATGTGGGTCAGAAGTACCAGCATATCCGTGTCTTTTGTGCGGTAGTTGTCTGCGATTATGCCGACTTCCTTTGCCGCATTTGCCACGTCTATATACGTTCCTATGACCTTTTCGCTTTTTGCGGAGCTTATGACCTCCTCGGTCAGAAGTCCTATGAACATGATGCGCATGCCGCCGACCTCTATATTCATATAGGGTTTGAAAAGTCTGGCGTTGTTGAGCGTTATATAAAGGTCGGAGTTTATAATGGGGAACCTGGCGCACTTTTCAAGGAACAGAAGATGCGCAAGTCCGTAGTCTATTTCGTGGTTGCCGACCGTAGTCACGTCGGGCGACAGCGCGTTCATAAGCTCTATCGTGGACAGGCCCATGAATTCCGAGTCTATGACGGAGCCGCGGAACATATCTCCGGCGTTGGCGAAAATAACGTTTTCTTCTTCCGCTCTCGCCTTTTTTACGTATCCGGACATAAGCGCAAGTCCGCCGGTTTTTTTGCCGTCTGCGCCCTTCTTCGGCAGAAAATCGCCGTGTATGTCGTTACAGTGAAGCAGCGTAAGCTTTTTTTGCATTGTAAAACTCCTTTAAAAATACACTTTGACGGTCACGGTACCGTACGCCGGCACGTCGACTTTCACCGCGCTGCCTTTAACTTCCGCCTCTGTTGTTTTTTCTTCGCCGCTGGTGCATATATAAGCCTTTGACGGCGCTTTGCAGAACGACAGGGTTTCTTTACGGTCAACCCCGTCCGCGTCGTAAAGTCTTACGGCAATTCCCTCTCCGTCCTCGGATACTTTTGCGCATGATACGACTGCTCCGCCCGATACGGACAGCATTTGCGCGGACAGCGGCAGTCTGCCGCCGTGTTTAGTTGCCGAGACGAACGGTATGGGATTGCAGAACGCCTTTGATACGCTCTTTGCGGTCTGCGGCTCGCATACAGCCACGCCTATGCGGATATTGTGTATGCCGCGCTCCGGATACGGATCGGGATTGTACGCCGATCTTACGAGCGTTACGGACATTGTCTTATCGTAATATCTGTAACCGTATTTCGTGTCCGTCATAAGCGATAAGCAGCCGTTTTCCTTATCCGCGCAGACGTATGAAAGCGCCGGGATATCGTGGCCGAGCTGATTTCTCTTTATTACGCCGTAGGGGATGTCGGCTGAGAAAACTCCGCCGTTGTCGTAGCCTACGGGTACGGCAAAACTTATCTGCGGTATCTTCTGTCCGTGCACCGCCGGTTCGTTCCAGTCAATGCAGGTGTCAAACTCAAGCACGGGGCTGTCTTTTTTGAGCGTTATATTGCAGGTGAGGCGCGATGTGCCGAAGCTCATCTCGTATACTATGCGGCAGTAGAGCGGATGCGTTGCGAGCGCGGTGAATCTGACTCCCTGCTCCGCGTTAAGATCGCGCACGGTCATATAAGGACCTACGCGCCAGCTCGTCATGCCGTATACCGGGTTTTCGTCCGCGTATCTGAAATAGCAGGACGGCTCTTTTACAAGCTCTTCGCCGGTTTTCTTGTTTATAAGGCTTATCAAACGGCAGCTCTTTTTCTCAAACGTCGCTTTAATAAGGTCGTTTTCCATATAAAGCGGTTCGTCGTTTATATGCGTGTCAACGTATTCGTACGCGTGCGGTATAACGGTCTTATGTCCGTCCGGCTCGCGCTGTTTGAGTATCACGGTCGTGTAACCGAGGGCGGGAATGGAAGCTTTGAGCAACAGCGTTGCAAACTGGTGTCCCCAGTAACCGTTGCCTTCGTTCATCACGCAGAACGGTATCTCTGCCCCTTCCGCGTCCGTCATGACCGCTTCCGCAAAGCCGCACCAGTAGTCCCAGACTGTTATTTCCGTATATTCTTCTCTGTCCTCAGCGGTCGTGTTGAAGAGCTGGAACGCGCGCACCGGTCCGTTTCCGCGCTCCGCGGCGGTGAATTTGAAATGCGTGTTCTGCGACTGGAAATATCCCGCGCCGCCGCCTTCGGCTATCGTTTCCCTGCCCTCCGCAAACGGTATGGACGACGTATCGGTCGCCTCGGAGATGCGCCGCATGGAAAGATTCGCGTATACGTTCAGGTCAGCCATTGCCTCCTGGAAGCGTCCGAGCGCGAACTCGCGCGTTTCCACCGTGCCGGAGCCGGGGAGTATGTCGTGGAAGTGGTTGAACAGCGTATTGCGCCACGCTCTGTCAAGTCTGTCCGGCTCCTTCGGCGCGTCCGCCAGTACGGCCGCCGCGGCGGATAACGCCTCGGTCTCATTTAACCGCGCTTCTGATATGCGGTTAGCCATTTTTATCCTTGACTGCGTGGTATAGCAGCCGGTGAACAGGAAGTTGCGCTCCGTGTCGTAGACCGGGAATTCAAGTCCGCTCTTTTCAAGTATTTCAAAATATTCTTTGAAAGTACCGAAACGGATGACCGGCGTCAGCGGCCAGGTCTTGTATTCTTCAATGCGCTCTATATCGCGGCGCGACGGGCCGCCGCCGTGGTCGCCGATGCCGAAAACGCACAAATAAGTGTTGACCTTTTCGTTTTCGCAGAAGCGCGGAACTATCTCAAATTTGAACGGCGCTATATCGCCGTTGTACCACGCGTATTCTCTGTAAACGAGAACGCTTTTGCCGGACGGCGAGGCGTAGCGGTATACGCACGGGCCCTCGTGCCCTCTGCAGTGATACATATATTTCACGCCCATATCGGACAGCACTTCCGGCACGTTTACGTTGTGGCCGAACGTGTCCGGTACGAAGTCTATGTTCAAAGACTCCGCGGGTATGTCAAGCAGTTTGGAAAGATATTTTCTGCTCTGCAAGAGCTGGCGGGTCAGCGATTCTCCGTCCGGCATGTTTTTGTCCGGCTCCACCCATTCCGCCGCGGTGACCTCCCATCTGCCTTCTTTTATCCTCTCTTTTATCTCGGGCAGCATTTCCGGGCAGAATTTGTCTATTATCTCGTAAGTTGACGCCTGCGACTGACCGAAGGTCATATCCGGGAATTCTTTCATAAGCTCAAGCACGGTGCGGAAGGTGTCCACCGTCAAAGACGCCGTCTCGTTATAACCCCACATCCAGTTCATGTCTATATGCGCGTGTGAGATGAAAAGCTCCGTATATTTTTTCGCCTCCGGCTGCAGCACCATCAAAAGCTCCTCGGCTTTTTTTGAAGCGGCTTTGGTCATAACGCCGTTTTCGTTTATATCGGCAAGCAAAAGGTCCGCCGCCTGCTCTATAAGGCCGTCAAATTTGCCGCCCTGCGTTTTTGATATGCCGTCTAAGTACGTCATCTCGGAGCAGATACGCTCCGCGTGTACGCCGTTTGCTCTGTAGTTGTCAAGCGTTTTTAATTTTTTCAGATACGTCATATTTATCCCTTTCTTTTACAAAAAGGAACGAAACGGATCAGATATTCGTTTCGTTCCTTTCTTATTTATCTTAATTTACTGCTTTGCAAGGCTCTTGTCAAACGCTTTTACGATCTTCTCTATACGTTTCGCCGCGGATTTCTGATAACTCTTCATCGTTGACGAAATATCCGTCGCGCCTTTCTGTAAAAGGTCTCTTACGTACGAGCCGACTCCGTCGTGCATATTGACATACGCCATATCGAACACGCGGTTTCTTACTATGTAGTCTATCATATCCATGGATTCCGCGTCGCGCGTGACTTTACGTTTCAGATACGTTTCGTAAAGCACCGGCGTAACGACGCGGTAAGCCTCCGCCGCCATACCTTCTATTATTATTGAAACGTATTCGCGGTCCGCTTCTTTTACGGTAGCCGGTACGCATACCATGCTGGCGGCGCCGTTTACGAACGATTTGTATTCCGTCTGGTTGGTATCGAATTTCGGGACCGGGATGATGCCGAAATCGTCGTCCATCTCACGCAGTTCTTCCGCGCTTGCGAGCTTGGCGTCATAGAACAGGGCTCTGCCGTCCGCAAATACCTTTGCGACGTTCGGGAAGTTTGATATGTTAGTCTCGTAATACGCGTTGTTGGTTATTATAACGTCGTATATTTTGTTGTATATCTTTGTGTCGCGTTCAAGCTGCGGATCGTAGAACGGAACGTCGTCCGCGTCCTTTGAAACGAGCATACCGCCCGCCGCGTAATAGAAGCTGTACGGCACGTCAAGATACCACGAGGCAAGACCGAAAACGTCCGCGGTGCTGTCGTAGGTGACCTTGCTGTCGCCGTCTCTGTCCTCGGTTATGTCCTTTGTCAGCTCAAACAGCTTGTCGAGCGTCCATTCGCCGGATCTTACGAGTTCGTACGGATACTCCATATCAAGCCTGTCAAACATGGTTTTGTTGAAATACAGACATGACGTGATGCTGAAGCTTGTCGGGCTAATATCGCCGTTTACCATCATAAGGTTGTTTCTTATTGAAAAGCCGTTTTTGATGGAGCTGTCCCACCATGGCTTGGACAGATCAACATACGGCAGTTTTTCAAACGGAAGAACAAGATTGTCCTGCGCCAGCGCCGCGCCGCTCACCATATGTACGAAGCAGAGATCGTAATCGTCCGATCCGGCTTTTACGCTAGTTCTTATTTTAGTATTTACAGCGGAATACTCGTCGGTGGACACTTCAAGCTCTATGCCGAAACGCTCCATAACGTTTGCGTTTCTCGTAAACACGGCGTCGTGCAGCGGATCGGCCGTCTCGTGATCCTCGGTATAAACGTCGCTTGCCTGCATACCGTCCGGCAGAATGACTCTGAATACTTTATTTTTGTAATTGACTGTCGGCAGATCGTCCGGTATCTGCGTCTCCTCGGGTTCCGCCGTCTCTTCTTCCGTCGTCACTTCCGCGGTCGTTTCGTTTCCCGCGGGTTTATCCGCGCATCCCGCCATTATAAGAGCGGAAAGACAAAGAAGAGCGGCAAACAGAATGCATAAAATCCTCTTCATCATATCATCCTTTCTGTATTGAGTTTTATTACGTATATATAATATCATATTTTTTATAAAATTTCAATGTGTTTTATGCATTTTTTCAAATAATTTTATATAGAAAAAACCGTATCCTAAATCTCGTCAAACGGCGACTAAAACGGATATTAACACAAAAACCGGGCGTTTTATTTCTTTTTATCGCAAGAAAAAAATATTTACCGACACTACGGTGCGACACCTTTATCGCTTTGTTTTCAGTATCATATAAGCACGCACAAAAAAGGAAGGTAAACGTCAGAATGAAAGAAAAAGCTAAATCGGCTGCGGCTAAAATAATGATATTTGAAAAAGCAAAGGAGTTTTTGGGTGAAAAAAGGACGAGTTTGATATACGGTCTTATATACGGCGTGCTTGCGTATACGTTCGGCGGGGCGGAGCTTATTTTTGAGACGGCGCCGCTGGGGCTGGCGTTCGTCTGCGCGGCAAGAGAGGGCATACCGTTTGCCGCCGCGGGGCTTGTCATATCCGCGTTAGTCATCGGCGGAAACGACACGGTCATGATACTGTCCGGCGCGGTCGTCGCTCTCGGTTTCAGATACGCGCTCTCGTTCGTTCTGCACAGAAAAGATGCGGCAGTGTTTTCTCTGCACGACGGACTTGCTCCGCGCATAGCGTCCGCCGCCGCGGGCTCGGTCACTATATCGCTTATCAGGATAATTTATAACGGTTTTAGATATTACGATCTTTTAGCCGCGGCGTTTTACATACTCTGCTGCTGCGGCGCGGTGTACGCTTACTCTTTGTTTGCAGACGCGGAAAACAAAAACACGGAAAAATACGAGGCGGGGCTCGCCGCCATGATGTTTTCCGTCGTCATATCGCTTAAAGGCTTTTTCATCTTCGGCGTTTCTGTCTCCGCGCTTGCCGCGTTTGCGCTCACGCTTATCGCCGCGCGGCGCGGGGGAGCCCTGCGCGGGATTGCATCCGGCTTTTTGTGTGGCGCGGCGGTCGATGTATCGCTTTGCCCCATGTTCGGCACCGTGGGATTTTTATGCGGACTGCTGGCGCCGCTTTCGGCTTATATAGGCGTGCTGTTTTCCGTAGTCGCGGGGCTTTTCGTAGGTATGCAGACGGGCGGCTTCAGCTCCATGACCGCCAATCTGCCGGAGGCCGCGGCGGCTTCCTGCGCGGTGCTCGCGGCGGAGTATTTCGGCGCGGTGAAACGTATAAACGGCGCGCTTGACAACAAATACAGAACTCTTGTTTCCTCGTATTCTCAAACCGTGTCGTTTTCGGATATGCTTGAGCGAAAGGACGCGGAGACGAAAAAGTTAGCGGACGCTTTCAAAAGCATATCGGAGCTCACCGCGGACATATCCGCAAGCGAACTGCGGCCGGACAAAAAAGAACTCTGCGCCTGCTTTGAAGAGGTCTTTGACGGGTTCTGTTTTGACTGCAGGCATAAATACGAGTGTTTTCCGGTACACGGCAGGGCGGAGCGGCGTGATCTGCTGTACGTTGCCTCAAAAACGGAAGAAAAAAGGACCCTTGACAGAACTGATCTGCCGGATAATATAAAAAATATATGCAAAAACGCGGACGTCATAACCGTCAAGCTGAACATAAAAGCATCCGAATATTTAAAAAAGCTTTCCGGGTGCGACAAAGCGGGCGTGGTATCGGCCGACTGCGAGGTAATATCAAAAATACTGTCCGCGAAACGCGCGGACGGAGCGTGCGTTAAGCGCGACGAGGCGGCGGAAAAAACGCTTTGTTCTTTGCCGTATTTCAGAGAGCTTTTCCGGGGCGACGTGACTGTTTACGGGGACAGACAAAAGCATATCACGGCTGCGGGCGCGGACGTAAGGCGCGTTAAGCAAAACGCAAAAGAGCTTAAGGCCGCGGCGGAAAAAGCGCTTGACATTAAGCTTTCCGAGCCGGAGGTGACGGTATCAGACGGGCTTGCCGTTTTCCGTATATCCGGCGCGCCGCTTTTGCGCGCGGAGGTCTGCACGTCGGACAAGCCGAAGCTTGATCAGATAGTGAACGGCGACACGTCGTTTTATACCGAATGTGACGGGCGGCTTTTCTGCACGGTATGCGACGGCATGGGGAGCGGCAAGGACGCCGCGGCGGCGTCGCGGCTTACGGGAATAGTGCTCGGCAGACTGCTGTACGCCGGCTGCGACAGGTCCGTGACGCTCCAGGCGCTGAATCAGATCATACGGCAGAGGCGCACGGAGTGTTTTTCAACTGTGGACATGCTTGAAGCCGACCTTATGTCGGGCGAAGCGTCTTTTTACAAATGCGGGGCGTCGCCGTCGTTCATACTGCGCAAGGGCAAAGTCTACCGCATAGCCTCCCACACGCCGCCGGTCGGCATTATGAAGGAGCTTTGCGCGGAACGAGTTGAATTCAGACTTATGCGCGGCGACGTTGCGGTAATGGTAAGCGACGGAGTGACGGACAGCTCCGAGGACGCGCCGTGGCTTCACACCGTTTTAAGCGAACTTGAAAACACCGACCCGGCGCTGATCTGCGACACTCTTATGGAAGAGGCGGAAAAACGTTACGGCAATTCCGACGATATGACTGTTCTTGCGGTGAGGTTTACGTAAAGGCGGACGAGCAATGCTCGCCCCTGCAATTCACGTCACGAAGGGACATATCGCATTCCGCAGGAATATATCGCGTCCGCAGGACATATCGCGTTTCACAAGAAACATATCGCGTTCTCAAGAAACATATCGCGTCCCGTAAGGAACAATTATTATGGCGATATATCGCTGTTGCGATGCGATATATTTGCTTCGCAAATGCGATATAATGCTTACGCATTGCGATATGCGCTTCGCGCATGAAAAACGGACGAGCAATGCTCGCCCCTGCAGGATAAACGGATTTGATTTCGCGATGATCCGCGGCGGCGCTTTCCGTGCCGTACGGCAAAGATAAAAATACATAGAAATACCCCGGCACGGAATTGAAATATTTTCCGCGCCGGGGTCCTGTATTTTATTTTTTTCAAAGCGGCGGAAAATATTTCCCGTTTGCGCCGTGCGCAAACTGCGCCGCCCTGCCGCTTAGTTAAGTTCGCTCAAAAAATTGTCAAACATTGACTGGAAATCAACGTTGCCTAAGAACGCCGATCCCGCACCGATGATCGCGTAAACTATCAGAATGACAACAGCGACAACGATCGATATAGCGGAAATGACTATACCCGCGACGCCGAGGCCTCTCTTATAAAGCGCGCATCCGATTATACCGGTTATAAGTCCGATAAACGCAAGAGCTATGGAATATCCGGGCATCCAGCAAAGACCGAGAGCCGCTAACGCGTAGATCAGGCTGTGTATGCAGAGTATGAGGCTCGCTATTTTCTTTCCCTTGCTGACTTCCTTCTTGGGAGCCGCAGGCTGTGCGTAATATACAGGCTGGGGCTGGGGCTGCGGTTGGGGTTGAGCGTAATAAGTCTGCTGAGGCTGGGGCTGCGGTTGAGGCCGCGCAACGTTCATCGGCGCGCCGCAATTGGTGCAGAACGATGCGCCGTCCGCGTTCTTAGCGCCGCATTTTGAACAGAATGCCATAATAACTATCCTTTCTTTACTTTATATTACTTGTTTATAATTTTCTTTATATCAAAGCATATTCAAAAGATTGTTCGGGTCAAGCGCGCTGAAATCAAAGCCGTTTATCGCGGTTATGATCAGAGCTACGGTAAACAGAGCAAGGCTGATTATCGACAGTATAAGGCCTATTTTTGCCGTAACTCTTCCGCTTTTTTTAACGCCTATAATGCCGGTTATAAGACCGACCGCCGAAAATATCGGAAACAGACAGCATATAAATCCGGCTATGCCGAATATCAGACTGACCGTGCCCAGACCGCCGCCGCCTGACGCGGGCGCTCTGTCTTCTTCCGGTACGACGTTCTGCTCCTCCGGCCTGTACTGCTGATACTGCGGGCCGTAATCCTGTCTGTACTGCTGATATCTTTGCTGCCAGCCGGACTGGTCCTCCCGCACTTTATTCTGCGAAGGCTCCGGCTTTGTCAGACGCATACCGCATTCCGTACAGAAATTGAAACCTTCCGGCGAAAACGTGCCGCACTTCGGACATACGGGCATATCTGATATCAACTCCCTTCTCTTTTATACCATTATACAACAGCGCAAAAACTTTGTCAATACGGTTTTTGCAAAAAATAATTTATCTGTTTATGCCTATCACAAGCAAAGATCTCGCGTCCGTGAACCGCTCTCTGTTGTCCTTCGCGCCGAAGATGCCGGCTATAACCTTTTTCGTGCTGAACGCCGCGGAGGCTATCAGACAGCAGCCCGCCTCGTCCGTCGTACCCGTCTTCATACCGTTTGCGTTTTCGTAAAAATACGGGCTGTCCGGGTCTATCAGCTTGTTCGTGTTCTCCCAGCTGTTTTTATGGCCGCTCGCGTATCTGACGTCGTCGTGCTCGAGTGCGGCGTATTTCATTATTATCGGCTCGGAGAGGGCGGCGTACGCTATCGTCATTATATCGATTATGGTTGTATAGTGATCGTCGTCATGATAACCGTCCGGGCACGTGAAATGCGTGTTTTTAAGTCCCAGCACTTCCGCCCCGTATCTGTTCATCTCGTCAACGAAGACTTTCGTCGCGTCCACGCCGGACAGATTTTCGTCCTTCGCTATTATCCTGCCCACGCCCGCGGCGACCGTATACGCCGCGTCGCCGCCGGACGGCAGCATCATGGCTTCGATAAGCATATCGAGCGACAGCTCGTGATTTGATTTTATGTAAGCGATCGAAGAATCGGACGCTAAAAGCGACTGCTCGTCCCCGGGCTTGAAAACGACGTCCGGCTCGCAGTATTTCAGCGCGACAATCGCCGTCAAAAGCTTCGTCGTGCTTGCCGGATATATTTTTTCCTCCGGGTCGCAATTTATATACATTATTTCCTTTGTATTTGCGTCGATCAGTATGGCGTAGGGTGAGGTGACCGTCACGTTTACGGGGTTGTCCGCCATTTTAAACGTCCCGTACGGCGACGGCGGCTCCGGCTCCGTTTCTTCTTCCGTTTCCGTCTCCGTCTCTGTTTCCGTCTCGGTTTCCTCAGTTTGGTCTTCCGTTACGTCAACTTCCGTTTCAGTGACGGGAACTGACGTCTCCTCCGGTTTATTCGTGCACGCGCAAAGCAGTGCCGTATATATGAACGCCGCGGCAAGCAGCAGTGATATAAGCTTTTTCATACAGTCTCTCCGGTTTTTTCTTAATAATATCCCATTTCCCCGTTTTTTTAAACTGTTTGTATATAAGTATTTGTAAATATTTATAGCCGGGCGAGCGTTAAATCCGACCCGCTTTTTTTCGTAAGAAATGAAAAATAATTGCGTTTACACAAAATTTTTACTGTTTTTCGATAATTTTGTATTGACAAATCGGAAAAGATGTGGTATTATATGAAAAAAAACGAGGGAGCGTATTTATGCAGCAGCTTGTTCTTGAAGAAGTTACCCCGGAGGCGGAAAGAGCCTTTGAGGAAGAATTTGCACAAAGATTTGAAGAAGATAAAAGCGGATATCCGCAGGTAAAAAGATCGCGTTACGGCACCGCCGAGCGGGTTTTCGCGTTTATCTGTTTTGTTCTGGGTTATTTTTTACTTCGCACCTTCAACGGCGCGGGTCTCGGCGCTACGGTCACGACGGTGCTTCTGACCGCGGTCCTTGCCGTGTATATGAACAGTAAAGGCGCGGTACAGCGCGCGCCGCATTACGTTTATCTTGCGGCAACTGCGCTGTTTTCATCCGTTTTCGTTTTGTCCGACGACGGATTCATAAAAACGCTGGCGGCGATATTCATTTTCTTTGCGCTAATGTTTTACCCGTATTTCACACACGGCTCCGGCAGGCGCGAATTCATAAACGATATGTTCGTTTTCGATATGATAAAATCCGCGCTTATAATGCCGTTTTCGTCAATAATAAGCGTTTTCCCGGCGGCGTTCTCCGGCAAGCGCGCGAAAAAAAGCGGATTCAGAGCGTGGCATATAGTCGTAGGGCTTTGCATAGCCGCGCTTCCGACGTTTATTGTGGCGACGCTGCTCTGCTCCGCGGACGCCGGATTCACCAATCTGTTAAACAAAGCGGCGGATTTTTTCTCGCACGGCATATTTGACGAGATACTCTGGTTCATAGCCGGAACACCGGTCGCGATGTA
>JAEEGL016105933.1_pt1 | contig 13351 bp, 24 predicted proteins | sample 9134231 | NCBI WGS metagenome assembly JAEEGL01 (sample SAMN16246548, study PRJNA631951) | gut metagenome | biome: gut microbiome; feature: rumen; material: fiber-attached | host: Bos | place: Iran: Karaj | collected 2018-10 | reverse complement strand
CGATGACGTGTGGCGCTCCACTACTGAGATCACCAGGGCGACGGGTCTCACGGAGCAATACGCCTTGAATATCCTCAAGAGGCTCGTCTCGGAGGGCGAGCTCTTCTCCTGGCGGGTCGGAACGGGGTACCTGTGGACGTCCTCCAGGGAGGCCTACGAGGTCCATGAGGCTGGGGAGGCGTCCAAGCTGGAGTCCCCGGTTACTCCCGCCGCGTCCAGGGAGGCCGTCGAGGCGTCCGTGCTGAGGGCCCTCTCGGACGGCGGGTGGCGCTCTATCTCCGAGCTGATGGGCGATGTGCCGGCGTCCGCTTACACTCTGAGGTCGGTCCTCGGCACGATGCTCCTCAAAGGGCTTGTCTACAGGAAGGAGGTCGGCCACTGCTTCCAGTGGAGCACGACGCCCTGCCCCGGTTCGTTCGACACGGACTCTGCGATCTTGGCTGCTCTCTCCGACGGCGCGTGGCACACGGCCGCAGACATAGCGCCCGCGGTCTAGTTGTCGCTGGCGACCGTCCAACGCCATCTCAACAACCTCCGCCTCTCCGGCAAGGTCCTGAGGGAGCTTCCCGACCATGGTGTGTACCCCCTCCTCTGGAGCCTCCCCAGACCATCTGGGCAAAACGATTCTAAAGAGTTAATTGATGCTGAAGAGTGATTAGGAATGACGATGAAGGACAGTTTGCAGAGCGATGGCGCCGCCGGGGGCGGGCGGACGTTTTTGGAGGGGCTGGAATGACCGTCAGGACCGGCGTGGAAATCGAGGGCGAGGACATGGCTCGGATGGTCGGCAGGGCCGCCATCCACATGCGCTAGGTCGCCGAGGCCCTGGGGAGTCCCCTGGTCGACGAGCCGGGGATGGAGGCCACGGCCCTGGAGGCCTACGAGGCCCTGAAGAGGCTTGCGAGGGCCATGTACGACAGGTGGGGGAAGGACGAGGGCGGCGAACCGGTCCTGTGGGTGGACCCGTCCTACGGCGGCCGGGGTGACGACAGTTGATTAGCAACATGGGGAACCATCTCCCGAAGTCGCCCCTAGAGTTCTGCTGCCCCAGGGGCGTCCACGACTGGCGCCGCTACGAGGGGGAGGACAGGGAGTGGGACGAGGAGTGCGCCCTGTGCCACGCCAAGAGGCTCCTGTTCCCGGCGGTCCACCCCGCCTCCGTCCATCTGGACACCTTCGCGGCGAGGGTGGAGGTCCAGCCGTAGGGCGAGGGCGTATGCCTCCGCTTCAACGGCGACTACGTCGTCCGCGTGGAGGCCTGCGCCTTCCTCGATCCCGGGGAGGCCCTCCGCCTCGCGGACGCGCTCGGCGCCGCCGAGGGCTGCTGGTAGTGGCTTTCCGGAGAGGGGTGGGCCGTGGCCGGCTACGAGGACTGCCTGATGATGAAGGTGAAGGGCCTGACGGCCTTCGTGGGATGGGCGGCCGTCAAGGCGCTGGAGGAGGACATCAGGCACATCGCATGCTATTCAAGGGGGTGCCGGCGACGGGAGGCGTGGTGAGCGCCAGGGTCCTCGCCGAGGTCATGGTGACCAGCGACCGCGAGTCCGTCCAGATAAGGGCGAGGGCGGACGGGAGGGACGTCTGGGAAGTGTCCATGACCTCGGAATAGGCCGAGGCCTTCGTCGATGGTATAGGCGGCCTCCTGACCGGAGAGGTCTTCTTCGCCACCGCCGGGGGGCTCTCGGCGATATGCCGCGACGGCGGGATATACATGGGCGCCGCCGGGGAGAGGGAGTGGATGTGGCTGGACGCCCGCGAGGCCAACGGCCTGCGGCACCTCCTCCTTCATGCGGCCGGCGCGTCCAGGGGCGGCCAACGATGGACGAGGAGGACCGCGAGTCCTGCAGGAGGTACCTCGAAAGGAACCTCTGGATAGGCAGGTGCGACCCGGAGGAGAGGGAGAGGCGCACGGCCGCCAAGGAGGAGCTCGTCCGGTGGATCCTCGACCGCCTCGACGAGCCGGTGGACCTCGACGGCACCTCCGGCACCGTCCCGCCGGAGTCGGAGCGCTTCTGCTCCTACTTCTGGCCCATCGTCAGGGAGTGCGTGCTGATACGCGACGACTACACCTGCGCCGTGTGCGGCGTCAAGGGGTGGGACAGGAGGTCGCTGGTGTGGAGCGCCCAGATGGACGTCCACCACATCAGGGAGCGCCAGGACGGCGGGGACCACAACCCCCGCAACCTGGTGACCCTCTGCAACGGGTGCCACAAGGCCCTCCACCGGAGGCACCTGGCCTACAGGGATTTCAAGGCCCAGCCCAGGCTCGAGGACTTCGCCGGGAAGTGACGGCCAATTTATTTCTAAAAAGTTTTTAGTATCAAAAAGTGCTATCACTTTCTGCGGGCCGGCGGCTCATCCTCCGTCGCCGCCCGCGATGCTGGCATGCGAGTACGGGGAGGGGCGCATGCCCTTCCCCGGATGACGTGCGGAGAAAGCACAGGAGGCGTATGATGAGGCCGAGGGACAGGTTCCGGGCCCGCAACGTCCTCACAGGGGAGGTCTGCGGGCACAACCATCACACCGCATAGAAGGCCAGGTGCTGCATCGTACATTACGGCTGGAGGCCGTAGGACTGCGTCATCGAGGTGTTCCGCGGGAGCGAGGGGCGCATGAAGCGCTCGCTCCACCACCGCAACCGCCTGGACCCCAGAGGCTCCAGGCAGGAGGAGTACCGAGGCGAAACCTGTTAGCCAAAACGATTCAAAAAACGTTTTAGGAGCATAAGAAGGTGAACGGATGGAGAATGAAGAACAGGTGACGAGGCCGGGCATGCTCCCGGAGGCGTCGAAACATCTCATGAAGGCCATGCTCGACGCGGACGAGCTCGCGAGGGACCCGGGGACCCTGGCCGTCCTGAAAGCCCTCCCGAGGACCCCCGGCGACGGCTTCGAGCAGATCGCCGAGGCCCTGGGGATGCCCTAGGACGGCCTTTTCGACGTCGAGGTCGGGCTCGAGCGCCGTAGGCTCGCCGGCAGGGACGGTGGAACGTGCCGCCCGCCATACATGTCGCGCTACGGGGCGTTCGTCTTGGACGTGATGGCGTGGCAGTCCCCCAAGGGCGCCGCCAGCGACCGCCTGATGCGCCTGGAGGAGATCTACGCGCAGGCCGTCGCCTACTACGAGGGCGACCGCGCATGGACTTACGCCGTCTTGGACAGGCTTGCGAAGGGCCCCGCCAACATCATGGAGGCCGCCGAGGCGTCCCCCGACCCCAGGGAGGCGCTGGATTGGCTGGTGTTCGCGGACCTCGCAGTGAGACTCGACGACGGCCGGTGGGCCGCGACCGACAGGGGGCGGTTTTATGCGGACGCGGCGAGCCTGTGGATGAGGCGCAGCTTCTTCTGCGACCTTCCGGGCGAGGGCGAGAGGGAAGCCCGCACAAAGGTCGTCGCATGAGCATCGTCGACAGCCTCCAGATAAGCGGCAACCCCGAGTGGGAGACGCCCCAGGAGGTCTTCGACGCCCTGGACGCGGAGTTCCACTTCACCGTGGACGTCTGCGCCGACGACAGGAACCACAAGTGCGCCCGCTACTACACGGCGGCGGACGACGGCCTGAGCAAGGACTGGGGGGGAGAGGTATGCTGGATGAACCCTCCCTACGGCCGCCCGATCCCGGCGTGGGTGAAGAAGGCCGCGGACTCCTGCGAGGGGGGACGCGCCGTGGTCGTGGGGCTCCTCCCCAACCGCACCGACACCCGCTGGTGGGCGGACCACGTCATGAGGGCCGCCGAGGTCAGGCTCGTCAAGGGCCGCCTCGCCTTCGGCGGGTCCCGGCAGGCCGCCCCCTTCGGGTCGGTCATAGTCGTCTGGGGGACCCGGCGCCCGCCGTCGTTCAGCCTGGTGTCCTTCTCGGGCCCCAGGAGGGCGGGGGCCATGCCGCTGGAGTCCTTCGGCGGCGGAAACGTGTTGGAAAACCCTTTAGAAAATGATAAGGAGAGTATGCGATGAAGTACTTGCTTGAGGGGGACGACGTCCCCGGGACCCTGACCGATGCCGACATCGTCTTGATGAAGGCCGTCCTCGACGCCGACTGGCTCAACAGGCACCCCAGGTGCCAGGCAGTGATGCGCTTCTACCTCGAAGGCCACAACGACGTCGGGTGGGCGCCGGGCCGCGAGGAGATGCCCGCGGAGACCGGGCTGAGCGAGGGAAAGATCGTGGACGCCCTCGAGGTGCTCATGTACCGGGGGTACGTGGAGCCCGACGGGCTGGGGGTGATGTCCGCCACCGGCCGCGGGCTCTTCGTGGCCCTCGTGGCGGCCCGCATGTCCGGGGAGGCCTCGGTGGGGCAGGTCCTGGACAATCTCGAGTGGTCGTACGGCAGGGCCGTCAAGTTCTACGACGACGCGGGGCTGGACCGCTACGACGCCCTCGTGGACCTCTGGAGCCACCCCGGTTGCAGCGCCGACAAAATCGCCACGCTCATCGCGACGGACCCCGCCCCCATCGTCGCGGAGCTCGCCGAGTGGAAGCTGGTCGAGCCCTCCGGGGACGGGTGGGAGGCCACGTCCCTCGGGGACTTCGTGGCCATCCTCGGGCTCTGCATGGAAGAGTAGGGGGCCGAGCGATGGCGGACTTCTCCCTGCTGTTCGCTGTCGACGGCTCCGTGACGCTGTCCCGCCTCTTCGAGATCCGCCGGGACCTGGAGGAGATGGGCTGCGACCTCGACCTCAGGGAGGCCGAGCTGGACGGCGGGGGCATGTCCGTGGAGGGCGTGTACTCCGACTACGGCCTGGCCAGGGCGATCTCCGAGTACTGCGAGGTGGCCGAGGGCATATAGGTCGACTGGGAGACCATGGCCGAGGCGGGCTGGGAGTGCGAGGGCGGCGAGACGGCTTTCGAGGAAGAGGAATCCAAGGAGGAAGAGGAGTGAAGACTGGCAACGAGAAGGTGAAAGAGATGCTGAACGAGCTGAACAGGACGCCCGAGTTCCTGTACGACAACCGTTTCGTCCCCTACGCAGGGGACATAGGCGTAGAGCCGGACTGCGAGGGCATGGACGCCTACAGCAAGGAGACGGCCGTGATGGCGGTGGAGATGCGCTACTGCCTCCTGGCCGCCATCGACCGCGCCATGTCGGAGGACTTTGCGAAAGGGCTGTGGAGGTCCGACGCCCTCAGGTCCTACGTGATGATGTTCAACCCGAAGGGGGTGGACCTCCACGACGACGTCGCCGGGGACTTCATGAGGCTGGCGGTCGCCATGAGGATGATCAAGGCCATCATGGAGCGCACCCCCGTCATTGAACGCTGCCCCCTCGGCTCCGTCAAGGTGCTCAAGGCCGGGCTTAACGTGGCCATCGCCGACGCCGAGAGGGCCGCCGACCAGGAGGCGGAGAGGTGATCCTCAACGTCGACTGCGAGGACCTGGAGGTCTCCGAGGAGACCTACGAGGCCGTGTTCTCCGCCAGGTGCGAGATAGGGGAGGTCCTCGAGGGCCTCGACGAGGCGGTCTCGGAGTGCCCCTCCGACATGGGGGCGGTCAGGGGGCTCAGGGAGCTCATACAGGGCGTCCTGGACGAGCTGGACGCCATGCTGGAGGGGGGCTCGTGACCGGCGGGGGAGTGGGCTGCTCCGTCCGCCGCGAGGAGACCGTCCTGGCCTCCCCCACCGGGAAGCGCGTGAGGCTGTCCATGGAGGCCCTGGGGGAGGCCCTCCTCCTCCACCCCGTCGACGCCCTCCGCCTGGCCGACGCCCTCCACGACGCCGACCTCTACTCCGACCCCGCCAGCGGCGAGGGCTGGGAGGTGGAGTTCGCCGACGACGGGGTCCTGCTGAGGATGTGCGGCTGGGAGGCGGTGCTCGATCCCGGCCTGGCCGACGACCTGAAGGAGCGCCTGAGGGAGGCTGTCTACGAGGCGATGGAGGCCTCGCCATGACCGAGTACGTCTGCTACGGGTGCAACGAGAACTGCGTCCACGACGAGGCCAGGATGCGCGACATGGACGCCCTGGACTACGACGGGGAGCCCGTCGACATGATGTGCCCCTACGTCGGGTGGATGACTGCTTTCGCCAGACGCGGGGAGGGGGAGGAGGATGAAGACCGATCCCCGCAAGTGCCGCGTCGAGGAGGAGGCGGACATATACATCGTGCACAACACAGGTGAGGACGTCCTTGACATCATCGCGGGGTGCCATGGTATCCGCTTCCTGAAGCTGTCCGACGCCTGCAGGCTGTACCGCATGTACCTCTGCCCCCCTTTTGAAGGCGACTTGATCCCGGGGGTCGAGCTGTACCCCCAGGAAGATTGCTTCGGCAATTGCATGTTTGTCATATCCGGCGGCGGGTGGAAGGCCCTCATCGCCGAGGACAGCGGCTTCTGGGACGACCTCGGCAAGGTCCTCCGGTCGGAGGGGATGATATGACGGGGGACGGGCACATCTTCATCTCCGTCCCCGAGGGCCTCGCGGAGAGGTCGGGCGGCCGCCTGGTCGTCGATGTCGGCCCCCCCGACGGCTTCATTCTGGCTGTCCTCAAGGCGGCCTCCAGCCCCGGGAGGACGGTCGTGCTGGGGGAGGGCCAATGATCGCCATGTACGTGCCCCCCAGGGACTTCGGGAGGCTCATGGCCGGCCTGAGGGGGGCGTTCTGCGTCAGCCTCGTCGAGGCGGTCTACGTGGACGGCCCCGTGATGGAGAGGAGGTGGTACGACCTCGTCTTCGACCACCCCGACTGCGTGGACGCCTTCGCGCTCAGGAGGTGCGACCGCCATGGGAAGTCCGTGGGGGAGGACGTGCGCCTCCACTTCTGGACCCTCGAGGAGACGAGGAAGGGGAGACGCATCGAGCTCAGGTGGGAGCACTCCACCGAGGCCGTCGTCTACGAGTGCGAGGGGGCAGCGGCATGATCGGGGACCGCAGGCACTGCCGCGTCGAGTCGCCATGCGAGGCGTGGGTGGAGGCGACGGGAGACCAGGTGAACATCGCGTCGGACGACGTCGTGATGGGGTACACCTACGAGGAGGCGGCCCGCATACTCTCCCTCGCCGAGAGGGAGGACGGCGGCGAGGTACTCTCGTTCGGCCGGCGCGGGTGGGCCCGCTACGACACGACGGACGAGGCGGTCCTGCTCAGCGACGGGGGGAGGGAGCTGAAGATCCCCGGGCTCAGCTCGCTCTGGGACGACCTGGCGATGGCCGTCGCCTTCTCCAAGGACGTCTCGGTGCGCATAGGGGGCGAGGACGTCCCGGTCCACGCCTCCCGCCTGGCCCACGTCCTCTGCGCCCGCCGCGCGGTCTCGGAGGCCATCCGTGAGGTCGGGTGGGCCGAGACCCCCACCGACGGGGACGCGCTCGACGCAGTGCTCAAGACGGTCGAGAGGGTCCTCCGCGAGGTCGCGGGGAACATCGACTCCCTCACGGAGGAGGACGATGAAGGCCTCCAGTCATGAGGGGCGCCCCAGCAGGCCGGTCCACGGGACCCTGCCAACGCCCTGCCAACGCCCTACCAGCCTGGTAGACTCAGGCTGTTCCCACCTGTGGGAGAAGGTTTCCGAGCGCTGCGACTGCGACGACGCGCTCGTGGTGACGTTCAGGTGCGCCTTCTGCGGCGCGGAGGCCGAGAAATGGTTTTTCTGGGATGAGGAGGAAGACGATGACTGAGATCAGCGAGAAGACGAAATGCAGGATAAGCAGGGAAGACGGGATTGAGGTGGTCCCCGGCGACGGCGTGGTGACGCTGAGGCTGGGGGCCCTGGAGCAGCCCATGGGGCCGGACGAGGCCCTCCGCCTGGCGGACGCGGTCAACGACGTCTCCTGGGGGGCCGGGTCCGCGTCCGGCCGCGGCTGGCAGCTCTGGGCGAGGACCACCCCCAAGAGGCTGGACATGGTTCTGGACGCCGACAAGAAGTGGACGGTCTCCTTGGAGCTCGGCTCCGAGAACGCCTTCAAGGAGGCGCTCCGCATCGCGGCCCGCAGGGCTCTGGGGGCGAAGGGGCGATGGGAGAGGCCTACTTCAAGCAATACAAAAACGGGGACGAGGAGGGCATGACGCCGCTCCTGACCCCGGCGAACAGCCTCTCGGGGGACATCCTCCGCCTCCTCGCCGGCCGCCCCATGGAGAGGGCGCAGGTGGTTTCCCTCCTCGATGGCCCCTACAACCCGAGGCACGTCGAGGGCGGCTTAATGGCCCTCGTGGACCAGGGCAAGGTCCGCGAGTACATCGACGGCGACGGCTTCGTCGTGGTCGCCCTCTCATCCCGCAAGGAAGGCCCGTGCGACGGCGAGGACGGCCCCTGCGGGGACGAGAGGGGCACGGACGGCCCCGACACCTTGGAGATAGCCGTCGAGGCCGTGTGGACGATTTACGACGCCCTGTGCGGGGAGAGGGACACCGCCCGCGGCCCGGTGAGGGACGCCCTCGACTCCGCGGTGTTCGCCCTCTGCACGGCGGCCAGGGAGGCAGAGGAGGCGCTGAGGAGGCGGCAGGGATGATCTCGGCTTATGCGACCCTGATGGACGTCCGGTGCAGGGTCTCCGTGACCCAGGTAGGTGGGACCGTCCTCCTCCAGTGCCCCAGGGCGGCCGTGTCGGCCCACATGTCCGCCGGGTCCGCCGGCCGCATGAAGTCCCTGGTGGCGTCGAGGAGGGAGGGCCTGGTCCCGACCATCGGCGGCGGGGAGGTCCGCGTGGGATGCGTCCTCGGGTCCACGGTCATACAGGCCGACGGCGCGGTGCTCCGGCTGGACGGGGAGGCCACGGACGCCCTCCTCGCCGAGCTGGAGGGTGCGGTTGCGAAGGCCGGGGGGCTGGCGGCATGAAGATCACCCGCAGCGCCATCTACGTGCACAGGTCCAACCTGATCGAGCTCCTGGACTCCCTTGAGGAGGTCGACCCGCCCGCGGTGGGCCTGGTCATCCGGGCGAGGGACTGGGCTGAGGCTCACGGCCTGCCCTACGAGGTGGTCAAGTACTCCCCCGGCAAGGTCTCGCTCATCTCCTCGCCCGACTGGGACGCCGCCCCGGAGCCGCTGTCGGGGAGGAGCTACATCTGGGCCGCCGACGACCTCCGCGATGACGGCCGTTGGTCCCGCACCTACACAGGGGGCCGCAGCGTCTACCACATGAAGGAGCTGTTCGTGTCCCCGGACTACGCCGGCTTCGACGTGCGGAAGGCCGAGGAGAGGACCAGGATGCTGTCCCGCCTCCCGCCGGCCGACCCCAGGCGCAAGGGCGACAGGGGCTACTGGGAGCAGTACCTCCGCGACAACGGGGTGGGGGACTGATGCCCGACGAGGAACGCTCGTTCCGCCTTAGCCTGGCGATGCCGGCAGATTCGATGAGGAGATGCGTATGAAGATCCTCGTAGTGGACACCGAGACCACCGGCCTGGCCGGGGCCCCTTGGGACCTCGTCCTGGACGTGGCCGTGGCCGAGGCGGACGTTTCCGCCGGGACGGTGCGCCCGGTCTACTCCCAGGTGGTCGGCCACGACGTCTCCTCTTGGGACGGCCGGCTCCGCTCGTCGTGGATCTTCTCCAACTCCGACCTGACCGTCGAGGAGGTCGGGGCGGGGAGGCCGCAGGCCGCCGTCGTCAAGGAGGTACGGGGGATCCTGGACTTCTCCCTTTGCACGTCATACAACGCCTCCTTCGACTTCGGGAGGTTCCTTTACAGGGACCCGTGGCGCGTCCGCCCCTGGCTGGCCCCGGACGTCATGCTGAAGGCGCACAGGCTGGTAGACGGCGACCGCGAGTTCGAGGACGGGTCCACGTCGTGGCCGAAGCTGTCGAAGGCCTACGCCAAGCTCTGCCCCGGGGACCCCGCCGGGATAGGGTCCAGGCAGAGGCACAGGGCCCTCGAGGACGCCGAGATGGCCGCCCACGTGCTCCTGGCCCTTGTGGACGCCGGGGCGTACCCGAAGGCCCCCAGGGGCCCAGGGTGGGACTCTTTCATGGCCGTGTGAAAACCTCTTACTCCCTTTCCGGGGGCGAGACCTCGGGTCTAACGACGAAGTACGGGTGCAGCCGTCCGCCATCGCCCCGCAGAGGTCGAGCAATTAGCCTTTCATCGCCGTACGGGACAATCAGCGTTCGGCCTTGCGACTACTGGTTGATCAGGGGTAATGATTATGATGATATGCAGTACATACACGGGGCGTGGGACCAATGGATTGTGAGGTGTGCGCGGTCGCAGAAGGTTCGGCGGGCGCCCCGCGCGACATGAGGGCGGTCAGCCTTTTCTCCGGCGCCGGGGGGATGGACGTCGGCTTCGAGTCCGCCGGGTTCCGCATAGTGTTCGCCAACGAGTTCGACCATGACGCCGCCGAGGCATGGCGCTCCAACCGGCCGGGCAACGCTGAAGTGATGCTCGAGGGCGACATTTGTGACAATCTGGATGCCTTGACCGCCCACGTCGGGTCGGACGTCGTGTTCGGAGGCCCCCCGTGCCAGGGGTTCTCCGTGGCCGGGAAGATGAACCCTGACGACTCCAGGTCCCAGCTCGTATGGCGGTTCATGGATGCGGTCGAAATCGTGCGCCCGAAGGTCTTCGTCATGGAGAACGTCGCCGCTCTCGGTCTGCTCACCAAGTGGTCCAAGGTCCGCGAGGGAATCCTCTCCCGCGGGGACGACCTCGGATACGAGGTGTCATTGAAGGTCCACCATACGCCCGACTACGGTGTCCCCGAGAACCGCGACCGCATGATATGCGTCGGGGTGTGCAGGGAAGCAGGTCCTGTCGATCTCTTCTACGAGGGGCTCTCCCGTCACCGCAGGACGCCATCCACGGCTAGGGAGGCGATTCTGTCCGCTGGGAGGTACGGGTCTGACGAAAACCCGCCCACCTGCTCCGCCAGCGTGTCCCTCGCCCTTCGCCCGGTGATGAGGAAGTCCCCCTATGCCGGGATGCTGGTCAACGGGGCCGGCCGGCCGATAGACCTAGACGGGATAGCCCCGACGCTCCCCGCCTCCATGGGAGGGAACAAGACTCCTATCGTGGACGAGGTGGCTCTCAACGATCCCGGGGCAGTCAATTGGTTCGTCCGTTATCACGCAGGCCTCTTGGACGGCTCAGTCAGCCCGGAAGTCACCGAGGTCCCGTCAACGCTTCGCAGACTGACTCTGAGGGAGTGTGCGGCCATCCAGACGTTCCCGCCAGGGTACAGGTTCTGCGGGTCCAAGACGAAGCAATACCGTCAGATCGGCAACGCCGTCCCCTGCCGTTTCGCGGAGGCGGTGGCGTGCTCGGTGCGTGACGCTTTCTTAGGTGGGTTTTGACATGAGTATTGAGGTGGATAAGGTCGCGGCTATGAGGATTCTGAACTTGTCTGTGGAGAGGTGCTCTGTGAGGCGTGTCCGGACATGCCCGATAAAGGATGCCATAGACTTCGTCATGCACGGGGCCAAATGCCTCACTTACCAGTACATCCTTTTCACGGCGCTCCTCGCCAAGGCCACCGACTCCTCCGTAGACATCCTCTCCCTCCAGGCCGGGGACGGTTCTTCCGGTGCGTACGACGCCAGGGGCTTGGCCAAGGACGTCGTTTACAGGTTTCAAATGTCGAGACTGGGAAACGTCCTGGACGGCTCGAACAACGATCCGCTCGTGAACAAGCCTGGGAGGTTTCAACGCCTCGACGTGGGAAACGCTGTCGCCAAGGGCGACCCCCAGAGGGCGCTGGAGATGCTTTGCCGCTACCTTCCGCTTGTCGAGTCCTCCGGAGAAGCGTTGGTCTGCGTGGATTATATCGTGTCGATGCTCCTCGATGAGAAGGAGCGCCGGGACTGTTTGCGCGCGGAGTTCTCCGGCGTCGCCCTCGGTGTTGGCCCGTACCGTCTCCGCTCCTTCATGAGCGACCTCCTCGACCAAGGATTTGGCGGGTCCGCCCTCGTGATAGTCGCCACCGCGCTCTACAGGATGATGTTCTCTGGCGACAGGTACAGGGTGGTCCCGCACTCCACCAACCAGCCCGGGGACTCCAAGCGCCAGTTCAGCGACCTCGACCTCCTTCTGGACGGATCCCCCTTCATGGGCACAGAACTCAAGGACAAGCCTTTCACGGCCTCGGACGTCGCCCACGCCGCAGAGACCGCGGCCGCCGCCGGGGCGTCCAGCCTGATGTTCGTTGCCGGGAGGCAATCCAATTTCGCATCGCAGCCCCCGACCTACTATGCGGAAACGCGCGATAGGTACGCAGCCTCCGGCCTGTATGTCGGGGTGATGTCGATAGATATGCTGATGGACTGGGCTTTTGCCACCAGCCCTGCCACGGATCCTGCCGCCGTGCTTGACGTCATAAGCGAGACGGCTGAAAGGATAGGCGCGCTGGAGGCCCAGCTTTGGGTGTACGACCGGAAGAATCTGCATGGCTGATGGGTTCACTGCCCGACGCCGGGAAGTGGACACAGGGCGGAGTCAGCGACCCCGATCCGCTTTTGGAAGCGGCCCGCAGACGACGCCCCAAGGTCCTCGCCGAGGTAACTGGGGTTTTAGAATAACGGCCCGACGATCGATTTGCAACGCGCTCGTCAGGCCTTCACCAGTAGGAGGTGAACAGATGAGAATCGTCTTTACAGATTTGAAGATGGCGTCTCGAGCGAGGGACGGCCGGCCGTGGCCGCCCCCTGGGTGAAACGGTTTCAGGGCCTGCACTCCCTCTGCATCCGGGACCAGGCGTAGTCCTCCTCCTCGGCCCACGCTATCTCGCGCACGGCCCTTCCGAGGTCGGTCATCCTGATCCCGGCGCCAGTCCTCTGGGCGAGCCCGAGCCTCTCCAGCTCCTCGGCCACGGGGCCAGTGATTTCGGCCGCGTCCAGGGCGTCTACGGCGTCGTCCACCTCCATGAGGGCGTCTACGGCGTCGCGGCTGGCCTCCTCGTAGGCGAGCTCCGCCGGGGTCCTCTCCCCGCGGCGCTCCGCGGCTATCCTCTCGGCCTCCGCCCTCCCGTCGCCGGTCAGCGATAGGCACAGCAGCCCCCTGCGGAGCAGGCCGAGCACAGCCCTCTCCAGGACGTCCTCGTCCATGGCCGCGTACCCCTCGATGTCCGACAGGTCCTCCATGCTAAGCCCCTCCCCGCCGTGCAGGGCGTTGGCCAGCGCGCACTCCTCCATAGCATCTGGTGCCTCCATCGTCCTCCCTCCTCGCATCTTCACCACGGTGATCCTGACCTCGTCCCCTATCTCCAGGCCGAGCCGGCGCATGGTCTCGGCGGGCACGGTCACCACCTGGGACGAGCCGTTGAGCCTTATGCGCCCGGTCCAGGTCTCCCCGGCGGCGGCGTCAACCAGGGCGCGTCCCGCCAGCTCCTCCTCGATGTACTCCTCGCACTCTTCCACGGTCGAGAGGATGGGCCCGAAGGGCCTTTCCCTCAGCCCCCTTATGGCGTAGACGGGGGCGATCCCCGCGTCCGT
>JAEEGL015688057.1_pt1 | contig 13351 bp, 12 predicted proteins | sample 9134231 | NCBI WGS metagenome assembly JAEEGL01 (sample SAMN16246548, study PRJNA631951) | gut metagenome | biome: gut microbiome; feature: rumen; material: fiber-attached | host: Bos | place: Iran: Karaj | collected 2018-10 | reverse complement strand
TCAGAGAGCCCGCGGATCAGCGCCCGCAGGGCAGTCGTTTTCCCGCCCCCCGGCGGCGAAAGGATCAGACTGCTGCGAAAACCGCCGCAGCTGATCTCTCGAAGAACCTCACGGCAAATTCCCTGGTGTTCCGCCGGGATCCGAATGGCAACGGAGGAAAAGCTGTGGAAACCGCAGACTTGCCGGTCCCGGATGATGGCTGTCCCACATACCCCGATGCGCAGGCCACGATAATTCAAATAGCCCTCAGCGAGAGATGGGGCCGCAGCGTGCAGGGATGCTGCTGTCGCCGCTTCCAGGAGACGTCTCAGATCCTCCTGACCAATGGTTCTCTGTCCGAATGACTGTTCAAGCCCGTCCACCAGTACGCTGGGCATTCTGCCGGAGCGCAGCCGGATCTCCTCCACCTCTTCGGGTTTGAAGTCCTGCAGGGCGTCGGCGCAATCCAGCGGCAGCAGTTTTCTGGCAATTTCATATGCGCGCATGTTCTCACATCCCGAGACAACATATTCCGTGCACGCCGAGAAATATTCTTGAATCTTTTCGGGCGGTGTGCTAAGATATTTACAGATAACCTGAGGAGGCCATGTGCATGGAAACTAAAATACTGCTTGCCGCTGTCTTTTTTTTCGTCGGCTGGCTCTGGTCATACCTGTTCCTGCGTCAGTTGCTGTTCAATGTGTTGACCGCTTATCCGCTGATCCGGAAGATGCACGCCACGCGTGAGGATCTGATCGCCGTGGGCGCCATGAGATACACCGGTGTCTCCGTCGTCACCTGCCTCATTGTCTCAGCGATAATTCTCTTTGCTGTCATCCGTTTCTGCAAATTGTACAATATCATCAGCTTCGCCGTCGGTGCTGTGGCCGCGCTGCTGATGCTGCTCAACAAGCTCACACCAAAGAACCGCCCCATGTTTGACGCCTTCTGTTCTGCGTACTGCCGCTTTGTTCCGGATGATGAGCTTCGAACCGCCATGTACAACAAAAAGCCCGGGCAAATCAAATCCCGTCTTCGCGAAATGGGTCTTGACTCCAGCTTTGTCCCGCAATTTAAAGACGAGTAAACGTGTTATCATGATTATTCGGTAAAAAGAAGCGGAGCCGAACACCTTGGTGTTCGGCTCCGCTTCTTTTGTCTTCTATCTGCGCACAGGCCATGGGACAGGCACACCGTTTCGAATCAGGAAAGCCTGCTGCGCAATGCGCGCCATGGGCGCATCGGAGAGAGAGTCCGAGTAAAAACGCTCCGGTTTGACGTTGGGGTATTTCGCATAAAACCGCACGACTTTTTCATTGTCGTGGCAATTCTTTCCGATGATCTTCCCTGTGTGCCGATCCATCTGTGTGGCGATCAGCTGCACACCGAGGGAATCCGCAATCGGACGCAGCAAGAACTCGGGCGATGCCGAAAGGATCAGGTCGTCATCCCGGCGCTGTTCCAGATACCATTCGGCGATCTTGCCGCTGTTCTCCTGCCAAAACTCTTGAACAATGCGATCTACATCATCCAGATGGCGCAGAAAAGCGAATGCCTTCTCCTTCAGCGCCCTCGTGTCCTTCTGTTTCAGCAAATGCAGTACTGCTGTCCATGCAGCTCCCGGGGCAGCATGCAGCACTGCGCGCGGATAATGCCGCAGGCAGAACATGCAGAAGCTATACGAACTGTCGGGAAAAAACAGCGTCTGGTCAAAATCATAGATATTCATGAATCACGCCCTCATTCCGTGCCAAAAGCGCGCAGCGCATGGAACATCAGGAGCCCTGTCGCGAGCAGCTCAAAAATTGATGCGGCCAGGATTGAAAGCACGCCGGTCAGCGCTAAAATCAGAAGAAGCAGCTTGAGCCCGGCCAATCCCAGGACATTGATCCAGGCGATCCGGAAAGCCGCAGAACAAATCCGCATGGTCAACGGAAGCGTCAGAATATCATTTCCCAGGATTTCCATGTCGGCCGCCGCGGCTTTGGCTTTCAGCGCATGAAACACGATCCCAAGATCCGCCCTCTCCAGCAGTGCTGCATCGTGGATTCCGTCACCCACATAGCAGAGCTTGGCCCGCTCACCTTTAGACGCCATCAGGTATTCCATTGCGGACAGTTTTCCCTCAGGCAGGAGTTCCGCTTTCACCATATCGAAATTCAAAGACGAGGCGATGGGGCGGGAAACCGAAAGAACATCGCCGGTGAGCATAACAATGCTGCCCACGCCCTGCATCCGCAGTTCCTCCAGCGCGTCAAATGCATTATCCCGCGGTCTATCACTGACCAGGATATGTCCCCAGTAGATGTTCCCAACCGCCACATGAACCGCCGCCCCGGCGCGCTCCGGCACTTTGTACAGGATCCCATGCGCCTCCAGCAGCGCGGCATTGCCCACATAGACATGCTTCCCCTGGATAAACGCACTGACGCCTCGCCCCGGCAGTTCTTCCACCTGCAGGACGCTTTTGGATGCCGCTTCCGTCCAGCCGGCGGCACGCTTAAGCGCTGTGGCAATCGGATGCTGCGAATAGCTCTCTGCCGCAGCGGCAACAGCCAGCAGATCCTTTGCTTCAACTCCGTCGGGGCAAATATCGGTAACGACATAGTCACCTTCTGTGATCGTCCCCGTCTTTCCAAAGACCATGGTTCGCGTTCTCGCCAGATCCGCGGCCCGCTCCTGGTTCTTGATCACAACGCCATGCTCCGCCGCTCTCTGAATTGCGCCGCGAAAGGCCAACGGCAGAGAAAGCAGCAGGGCGCTGGGCGACGCCAGAAGCAAAACCACTGCGGCACGGTGAAGCCACAAGTTCCACTCCCCGCCGGCGAGCGGCGGCACCAGACCGATGAGCAGCGCCAACAGCGCGATGGCCGGCACATAAAAGACTGCAGTTTTCCCGACTTTTTTCTCAAGCTTTGTCTTGCTCCGCAAGGCGGCATACAACTGTTTGAGCCGCACGGTCATGGCAGATTCTTCAAAGATCCGTGTCGCCTTAACAAGAACCTCCCCGGACAGGTTGGCGCATCCCGCATATACCTCAGAGCCCTGAACAAGCGTGCGGATATCGCTGTCACCTGTCAGCGCAGCGTCATCGGCCGTGGACTCTCCCTGCAGAATCACGCCGTCGACAGGAAAACTCTCATTCGGCAGTACGCGCACCACGTCCCCGACGGCAAGGGCCTCCGGCGAAAGCTCCTCAGGCCCCTGATCAGATTCCCGGCGGGCCCGCTTTGGCAGAAGGTCGCGCAGCGAATCCACCGTACTGCTGCCGCCGGCCAGTGCAAAAGCCTCAACAAGCCGGCAGACGCTGTACAGAATCGCCGCCATGGCCGCCGCGGCGTGCTCCCCCAGGCAAAAGGCCAGGACTATCGCGATCAGGATCAATAAATCCTCGTCCGGCAGCTCATGATTCCACAGCTTCTCCATAAGGCGACGCAGCAGCGGAACTGCAGACGCTACCGTAGCCAGCACATAGCCAAGGAGCTTTGCCCAGCCGGACACCGGGGCAAAGCATGTTAAAAGGAAAAGTAAAACTGCAGCCAAAACCGGCAGCATCTCATGGAGCGAAAACACACGATCATATGTTTTGGCAAATTTAATCTTCTGCGGTTTGAACGGGGACAGCTTTTTCAGCCCGGGAAGCTTTACGCTCCCGAACCGGAAAACCTTATTTCCCCGATCAGCCTGCCGTGTCTGACCCTCTGTCTGTTCCGCCAAGTGCTTTGCCATGCCTGTCACTCCCACATCAACCCGGCACATCTTGTGCTGCCGGGCCGATTTTCGATCAAAACTGTACTATATTTATTAAGGTTACCCTTTCTTCTGCCTCTTGTCAAGGCGCTTAGCCAATTTTATTGTCGATATCATGCAAATCCCCAACGCACTTCCTGCGGAATCGATCATGACGTCGGAAAACGCGCCGACTCTTCCGGGGACAAATGTCTGATGCCACTCGTCCGTACATGCATACAGGAAGCAGAACAGGAGCGCCGACAGAAGCGCTTTCCCTGTCGGGCGTTCCATTCTCTCAATTTCAAGGAACAGAAGACAGCTGCTGACGCCGAGGCATAGATATTCCGCCATATGAGCATACTTCCGGATGTCATAGCCGGCCCCCTGGCTGCTCAGACGCGGCAGTATGTGCTCCAAAGCCTGTCCGATCACACTGGCCAAAAAGCTGTCGCTGAGAAAGCCGGAGCTCTCGCCGTTCTGTGCGGACATCGCGTAAATGAAGCACATGAAAAACGCAGTCAGCAGAGAGTACAGTACAATTCTTATTCTGTGTGCTTTGTTTACCATAGTACAGATCCGTCGCTCACGCCGTCAATCGTCCGTGATGATTATAGGTATTAAAGAGAAAACACTTGAAACTTTGATTGCCTTTGCTGTCCTACACTCATTATACACGTCATGTATGCAAATACAAGCTGTAAAACTCCATACAGAAATTACCTGATCGGCGCGGGAATAACCGAATATTCAGCGCAAAAGATAAGAGCGGGTAATAACCCAATTCAAGAAAAGGAGATGTTATCATGTCTAACAATTCCAGTAACCAGCTCGTGAACCCCACTGCCCGCGAGGCTATGGACAGGTTCAAGATGGAAGCCGCTTCCGAAGTCGGCGTCAACCTGAAGAACGGCTACAACGGCGACCTCACCAGTCGTCAGGCCGGTTCCGTCGGCGGCCAGATGGTCAAGAAAATGATCGAGGCCTATGAAAACGGCATGAAGTAAGCCGCAGGCAAAGCATAATAAATAACGGGAGTGTCCAGCACTCCCGTTATTTGTATTCTTATGACTTGTATTCAAACATCAGGTCGTACATGCAGACGGTGTCGCCGTCACGAACCCCCAACTGCTCCATGCGTTCAAATACGCCGGCTTCCCGCAGAACGCGGTCGAAGAACATACGGCTTTCATAATCGGAGAAATTGATCGTCGCCACCAGCCGCTGCAGCCATGGCCCTTCAACCGTCCAGAGATCGTCAAAATGCTCGTATGTCAACTCTTCCGAAGTATCCACCACCGGCTCCGGCGGTACATAGTCCGCGGCAAAAGGCGCAATCGGCGGCAGCTCGGCAAGTCTGCGTGCACATTCCAGCACCAGCTCCCGCGTCCCCTCATGGGTGGCCGCACTCAGTTCAAAGAAACTGTAACCCTGCTCCTCCACGTGCTTCCTGAGCGCTTCCAGCGAAGCGCGGCTGTCGGAAAGCAGGTCGCATTTGTTCGCCGCCACAATCTGCGGGCGCGCGGCCAGTTCAGGACTGTACTCACGCAGCTCCGCGTTGATCGCCTCGAAATCTTCAATGGGATCACGCCCCTCACTGCCGGATGCATCCACCAGATGGACCAACAGTCTGCAGCGGTCAATGTGCCGCAGAAAATCATGCCCCAAGCCTGCTCCCTCTGAGGCTCCCTCAATAATGCCGGGAATGTCCGCCATCACAAACGAATTTCCTTCATCCACATACACAACGCCAAGATTGGGAAAGAGCGTGGTAAAATGATAGTTGGCTATTTTGGGATGTGCCTTGCTCACCACCGACAGCAGAGTGGATTTCCCAACATTCGGAAAGCCCACCAGCCCAACATCTGCCAGAAGCTTCAGCTCCAGCGTAATGTCGTGGCTCTCGCCCGGCAGCCCGGGCTTGGCAAAGCGCGGAACCTGCCGGGTCGGCGTGGCAAAATGCATATTACCCCAGCCGCCACGGCCGCCTCTCGCGGCCGTCCAGTCTTCTCCGGTAGACATATCGTGGATAATGGCGTTCGTCTCTGTGTCCCTGATCAGAGTACCGCGGGGAACCTTGATATACAGCGTCTCCCCGTCTTTTCCGCAGCAGCGTTTCCCCTGCCCGTTTGCACCGTTTCCAGCAACGTATTTGCGCTTGTAACGGAAATCCATCAGCGTGGACATATTGTCATCCACCACAAAGACGATATCACCGCCGCGGCCGCCGTCACCGCCGTCCGGACCGCCGGCCGCTATATATTTCTCACGGTGGAACGCAACGGCTCCATCGCCGCCCTTGCCGGCGTGAATGCTGATTCTTGCCTTATCTACAAAGGACGCGGCCATGCGTCCCTCCTTCCTGCCGCCGAAGCAGCCCTGTCTGCATGAAAAAGGCCGGACATTTGTCCGGCCTCAATTGGTCATTTACTGCGCGATTTCTTCGTAAACAGAGACCTTTTTGCGGTCCTTGCCCAAGCGCTCAAACTTCACAGTGCCGTCCACGAGGGCAAACAGTGTGTCGTCTTTTCCCTTACCCACATTGGTACCCGGGTGGATCTTGGTTCCGCGCTGTCTGACAAGGATGTTGCCGGCCAGGACAAACTGTCCATCGGCTCTCTTGGTGCCAAGACGCTTGGACTCACTGTCGCGGCCGTTCTTGGTAGAACCCATACCTTTTTTATGTGCCATTCGGTTACACCTCCATTTGTCATTATCCGCTACGGACTATCAGGCGTTAATGGTTTCGATCTGAACCTTGGTATACGGCTGCCTGTGGCCCTGCGTTCTGCGATAGCCCTTTTTGGGCTTCATCTTGTAAACGCGAACCTTAGCACCCTTGCCGCTCTTGACGACATTGGCCGTAACAGATGCCCCTTCAATCACAGGTGCGCCGAACATCGCGGTCTCACCATCCACAACAGCCAGAACCTGGTCAAACTTCACGGTCTCGCCGGCGGCAACGTCGAGCTTTTCAATAAAGATTACGTCGCCTTCCGCCACACGATACTGCTTGCCGCCAGTTACAATGATTGCATGCTTCACAGGATATTCCTCCCTCTTTTCAGGACTCGCTCTTGGGGTGGAGGCATGCCTCGCTTATTACCCCTTCAATGCGGCTTTAAAAGGATACCATGTCAAGGCAGCAATGTCAACAATTTTTTCACCGTTTTTTCAGCTTTTTTACCAATTCAGCGTCTTATCCCAGCACATTGATCTGGTCATCCACAAGCAGGTAGCTGCCATCCAAACCGCTCTGGGAGAGCAGCTTGCCGCAGCGCTGTCCGTCAGCTGTCGTATAGCTGATCATCAGGTCGGGAATACCCTCCGGCACAACCGCAACAACCTGCAGCGCACTGTCGCTCATATAGCTGCTGCACCACAGCTGCGTCAATTCATAAAACCGGTCCGCATAGTAGACAGTGGAGAGCTTTACATCATAAACCGTGCCGCTGGCCAGCAGGCACAGTTCCTCTCCCTGGCTGTAATTGACACGATCCAGCAGCTCCAGGCTGCCCTCCGGCACCTCAGACATGGGTTTAATGCTGAATTCCCCGCTGCCCTGCCTGGCTTCCGGCAGCCATTTTTCATCTATGACCCCCTGCAGCTTCTCATAGGGCAGTACAAATTCCGTCAGTCCGGCGGCATAGGGCGCCAACTCATAGAGATCGGAGAAAATGACAAGCCCCTCATTGTTGAAATACCAGGCGCCGTCCCGCAGCAAAGCGGAAAATGCGGTATCGTAATCGCTCTCTGCCACAAAGTCCTCTGCCAGGTGCTCTTCATAGTATTCCGGATCAGCTTTAACAAGCTCCTTCATGACGGAAATCAGCGCGGCCTGCAGATCCTCGCCCTCCGCCGCAAGCGCCTCAAGCTTGAGTCTCTCCCCTGTTTCGGTGTCAAACACGTATGCGCGATCGGCATAGAATCCATGCGCGCCGCCGGTGTACTCATAGGAATCGAAGACGAGGTTTATCATGCGGCTGTCAATACGGGCAACCCGGGCCGTCCGGGAGGCGGAGAACTCAAGAGGCAGGCTCCGATCCCGCATTGTAACCGCATAGGTATAGTTATCCTCTGCGGCCTCAAGCATGCCGTTATAGCCGGATGACGGGCCATCTCCATAGTCATTTCCCGTGTAATACGTTTCATCGAGCATGGCGATGTATTCGTTAATCTTTGCGGCGGCCTCGTCGCGGCCCTCGATCCGAATCTTCGGGGTCACATAGGAAAACGTCAGAATTCTTTCGATCCCTGCGGAGGGATCGTAGTTTTCGTAACTTGTTTTCTCAAAATTGACCGTCACGCGGTTGGCCGCCTGCCGATCTACCGAGGGCTGGATCGCAGCCGCCTCTTCTGTCTTTTCTTCGGAATCCTCCTGCTGCGGCGCTTCACTGGCAGCCGCTGTCGGCTCCTCTGTCAATTTTGGGAGCGGCGGCAGCTCCACACTGTCAATTGCCGCGCAGGCGCACATACTGCAGGCAAGCGCCAGGCAAAGCAAAAGGGCCATCCATTTTTTCATCTATTATCCAACCTTTCTGTCATTCTGTCGAATCCGGCTCTTCCGTCTCCTCCGGCGGAATGCTCTCCGCCAGGGCAGCGTTGGTATAGCGGCCGTCATCGGTCACCTCACGAATGATCTCAACAAATGGCGGGATCTCAATTTCGTCCCGCTCGTCTTTTAACTCAATCTCAAGGTACGCCTGCTGCTTCCAAAACGGGAACACGTCAATTTCCAGCATCTGTCCCCGATACGGAACACAGTAGCGAGCCTTGCTGATCGGCTTCCGCGCCGGATCGGCCCGGAGCAGAAGCCCGTTGTACTCCTCTTCCGTGATCTCACGTTCGCGCTCTATTCGCCGCAGATTGGAGAGCTTTTCCTTAACCGTATGGGTATAGACGCATACGTCCTCCCGAATCCGCTTGCGTATACGCTCCGTACAGCCCGGTTCCGCAAGCAAATAGGTCTGAATGATATCGGACCTCTCGCCTGCTGCCGCCAGCAGCGTCAGATCGGGATAACGGATCAGAAACTTTCTCTCGATCTCATAGGGTTCTGTCTGCATAGCCTCTCCCCTCCGGCGAATTCCGTTTCCTTTATAGCAGAGAAATATGAATAAATCAAGGCGGCCGGTCAAAAATCACCGTGCGCTTCAGCCTGTCGTCCGCTTCAAGCTCAGCCATGCTTTTATTCATACGCCATGACGGCCTGTCATAGGCTGTATAAAGGAGTGATGATCTTGATTGATATTCGCAGATTTATGCAGCAGTACAGGCGGGCGCTGTCCGCCCTCGGGACGATCCTCGCCGTGGCCGCGATCTTCTGGATTGTCAACACCCCGGCTATTGTGGGCGCCTCTGCAACGCAGCGGCAGCTGCCGATCTATTCCGTACAGCGTGAGGATAAGGTCGTCGCCCTGTCCTTTGATGCGGCCTGGGGCAACGAGGATACGCAGAGACTGATCGATATCCTGCAAACCTACCATATCCATAGCACATTCTTTGTCGTCGGGGACTGGGTCGACCGCTACCCGGAGTCGGTCAAAGCCCTTGTCGAAGCCGGGAATGAGGTCATGAACCACTCGTCTTCCCATGAGCATTTTTCAACGCTTTCCCGGGATCAGATCATTGCGGACATCACTGCCTGCAACGAGAAAATCCAGGCCGTAACCGGCGAGCGCCCAACACTTTTCCGCTGCCCCTACGGAGAATACAACGACAACGTCATCCAAACGGTTCGTGACATGGGCATGGAGCCGATCCAGTGGAGCATTGACAGCCTGGACTGGAAGGGGCTCTCAGCAGATGAAATTCAGCACAGGGTTCTGAAGAATATGGAGCCAGGCAGCATTATTCTATTTCACAATGCCGCAGAGAACACGCCGGAAGCGCTCCCCGGCATTATCGAAGCTCTGATCGCCGACGGATACACCATCGTTCCCATTTCACAAATCATTCTGTCCGGTCCCTACATGATCGACAACACCGGCAGACAATGCCCGAAAAAGTGATAAGCGACGCCCGTCCTCACGGAACGGGCGTCGCTTATTATAATCGGAAGTGAAAAAACCTGTCAGATTAGCCTAAATGTATAATGACTTTTCGAGAGTTTTGTGATAGCTTAATCTATAGGATGATGTGCATAGCGCACGAATATAGGTTTGGAGGGAACCTTACTATGGCAAGAGAAATCCTGTTTGACCTTGGCAAAATGATCACAGATCGGCTGCCATACAAATTCGGCCTGAAGAGGCTGACCGAAGAAGATCCTGAATACATTATTCTGGATCGGGCATGCTCCAGCGACGAGATCGCGGAAGTCATGCTGAAGATGGGGCTGCGCAAGCCCAAAACCACCGCACAGATCGCAAAACTCACCGGCAAAACCGAGCAGCGTATCGAAGAACTGCTTACCGACGGCGCGATGCACGGCATTGTGGAGTACAACTGGGAAAATCCGCAGCACGAAAAGCAATGGTATGTGCAGCTCTTTGTCCCGGGTATCGCCGAAATGACCAATATGGTTCTCGAACAGGTCGAGAAATACCCTGAACTCGCTGACAGCTTTGACAAAATGACTTTCCTCCCGCTGGAGGGTAAAACCCATCTGATCCCTCCCGGTGGAGACGGCATCGGCATGCATGTTCTTCCGGTTGAGCAAGCCATTCCTTCCCAGAGTCAATCTGTTTCCATTGAGCATATCTCTCACTGGCTGGATAAGTATGACGGCAAGCTTTCCGTTGGCTACTGCTCCTGCAGAAATGCCCGTCGCCTCTATGGCGAAGGCTCCGGAGAGATTCAGGACGACTGCTGCATCGGCCTCGGCGATTTTGCCGAATACCTTGTGGAAACCGGTAAAGGGCGTTTTATCACGAAGGAAGAGGCCCTGCAGATCTGCAAGCGCGCCGAGGAGAACGGCTACGTCCATCAGATCACGAATATTGACGGCGAGGACAAGATCTTCGGCCTCTGCAACTGTGATATCGGCGTATGCTTCGCGCTGCGCACCAGCCAGTACTTCAACACGCCGAACCTGTCCGCCTCCGCATATCGCGCCCATGTTGAGAAAGAGAAGTGCGTTGCCTGCGGAAAGTGCGTTGAGGTATGCCCTGCCGGCGCCGTAAAGCTTGGACAGAAGCTCTGCACCAAAAACGGTGAAGTGGAGTATCCCAAGCAGGAGCTCCCCTCCGGCCTAAAGTGGGGGCAGGATAAGTGGAACCCGGACTACGTCACGGACAATCGCAAGAACTGCCACGAGTCCGGCACCGCCCCGTGCAAGACCGCGTGCCCCGCTCACATCGCTATTCAGGGTTACATTCAGCTGGCAAAAGAGGGTCGCTATCTGGACGCGCTGAAGCTCATCAAGCAGGACAACCCCTTCCCCTCCGTATGCGGCTACGTCTGCAACCGCCGCTGCGAGGACGCCTGCACCCGCGGCACCCTGGATAAGGCGGTCGCCATCGACGAGATCAAGAAGTTTATCGCCGAGCAGGATCTCAAGAGTGAGCAGCGCTATGTCCCTGATCCGCTCTACCGTCGCCCCATTGACAAGCCCTACGAAGAAAAGATTGCAATTATCGGCGCAGGCCCCGCCGGCCTGAGCTGCGCCTACTACCTCGCCCGCATGGGCTATACGAATGTCACCGTGTTCGACCGGAACCGCGAGCCGGGCGGCATGCTTGTTATGGGTATCCCCAGCTATCGTCTGGACCGTAGCGCGCTCCGCGGTGAGATTGAGATCCTCCGGAAAATGGGCGTCAATTTCTGCATGAACACGGAAATCGGCAAGGACGTCAGCCTGGATGAACTGCGCCAGCAGGGTTACAAGGGCTTCTATGTCGCGATAGGCGCGCAGAAAAGCTCCAAGCTGAAGATCCCCGGCGAAGAGCTGCAGGGTGTGTTCGGAGGCGTAGATTTCCTGCGTGAAGTCAATCTGGACAACAAGCCCGTCATCGGCAGCAGGTGCGCCGTAATCGGCGGCGGCAATGTGGCGATGGACGTGTGCCGTACGGCTGTTCGCCTCGGTGCGGAAACCTATGTCATCTATCGCCGCAGCGAAGAGGAGATGCCCGCCGACAAGGAGGAAATCGCCGAGGCCAGGGCTGAGGGCGTAAACTTCTTCTTCCTCAACGCTCCGGTTGAAATCCTCGGCGCGGACGGCAAGGTAACCGGACTGAAAGTCGAAATCATGGAGCTGGGTGAGCCCGATGAGAAAGGCAGAAGGACGCCAGTCGGCACCGGTAAATTTGAAATTATAGAAGTCGACTCCGTGCTCTCCGCTGTCGGCCAGTCGATCGATTGGGGCGGATTGGACATCGGCAAGCTTGAAACCGGCGCCAAGGGCAACGCCATCGCCGATCCCGTCACCTATCAGACCGCGCAGGATGATATTTTTGTCGGCGGCGACGTATATACCGGGCCCAAGTTCGCCATCGACGCCATTGCCGCCGGCCGCGAGGGCGCTGAGTCTCTTCACCGCTTTGTTCAGGACGGCCAGAGCCTGACCAGGAGCCGAAATCTGCGTGAGTTCTATGAGCTTGACAAATCCAACGTCGTCCTCGGCGTTGACTGCTTTGACCGCCCCGCACGGCAGCCCATCCTTCACGATTCCAGCAAGGCCCGATCCTTTGAGCACGACAGGCTCACCTTTACGGAGGAGCAGGTCAAAGCCGAGGCCAGCCGCTGCCTTGGATGCGGCGTGAGCGTTGTGGATCGGAACCGCTGCATCGGCTGCGGCCTGTGCACCACCAGATGCATGTTTGACGCCATTCACCTGGAGCGTGACGTGCCCGAGGCCTCCACGATGGTGCGCGCGGAAGACAAGGTAGGCCCCATGCTTAAGCACGCCGCGCGGCAGACGGTTAAAATCATCCGCAAGGGCAAATAAAACAAGTCTTCGCCGACGGTCGGCCGGTTTTCCGGAGATGAAGCCGCCCGGCCAAATTACGCTGAAGCCTTCAGGCCACCGTCTGTAAGCAGTATTCTCTGGCAGTGAACGCATAAAACAAAGGAGCCCAAGGGGCTCCTTTGTTTTATATATGCTATCTATTCTTATTTACTCCGTCCGCAGGGCTTCGACGGGATCCTTCTTTGCGGCAAGTCCTGAGGGGATCAGGCCTGCGATATAGGTCAGCACAACGCTGATGATTACAAGCCCGACCGCACCTGCCCATGGCAGCGTGGAGTTGAGCGCCTGGATACCCGTAAGGTCGTGAACGATGATGTTGATGGGGATATTCAGCAGCAGCGTGATCAGAATTCCCAGCGCGCCGGCCGTAAAGCCGATGATAAAGGTCTCCGCATTAAAGACGCGGGACACGTCGCGCTTGGAAGCGCCGATCGCACGCAGAATACCGATCTCCTTTGTGCGCTCCAGCACGCTGATATAGGTTATGATGCCGATCATGATGGAGGACACTACCAGCGAAATTGCCACGAATGCAATCAAAACATAGCTGATCACATTGATAATCGAGGTAATCGAACTCATCAGCAGCGCGACCATATCCGTATAATTGATCTGATCCTCCTCGGACACCGTGTCATTGTAATGGGCGATCGCGTCTGCGATGCTGTCCTTATCCTCAAAGGTGGAGGCATAGATGTTAATGGTACTGGGGCTGTCCAGGTCAACATAGCCGAG
>JAEEGL012247993.1_pt1 | contig 13351 bp, 13 predicted proteins | sample 9134231 | NCBI WGS metagenome assembly JAEEGL01 (sample SAMN16246548, study PRJNA631951) | gut metagenome | biome: gut microbiome; feature: rumen; material: fiber-attached | host: Bos | place: Iran: Karaj | collected 2018-10 | reverse complement strand
TGTCCCATAGAAGCTTTTACCGTATAACCTGTACCAAGATATTTTTCAATTGTGTGTGCCTTGGCAGGAGACTCTACAATTACAAGAGTCTGCGGTGTTTTTTCTTTTGTCTTTTTAGTTGCCATAATTATTCCTCGAACAGCTTTTGCTGAACAATATTTGAACTGCGCTGGCCCGGCATTTCTGTCAGAGCTTTGCAGTAATCTTTATAATCTTTTATAATTCCGGCTCCATTCTTTAAGAATTTTTCCGGTCTATTTTCAACCTTATGTTTACTAACGCTGCCTGTGGCAAAACGTGTTTCCAAATCTTTGGCTACAGAATCTGCAACCTCTGCTGCCATTTTCCCAAATACCGCTTCGTGAAAAAACACATCACGATTATAGTCAACGGCAAAATCGGCAGTTATAAGTGCCCCGCTACCGGCAGGAGCTTCCATTACAACAGTTGCAGGCGAAAGTCCCGCAATAATTCTGTTTCGTCCTACATAGTGCCAGCTAGCCATTTCTTCACCCGGCTCATACTCACTTATAAGACATCCGCCGGTTTTTAATATCTGCTCTGCAAGATGCTTCTGTCCGCTTGGAACAATTTCATCAATTGAACCCGGCATTACTGCAATAGTCCGTCCAAGCTTGCTCACATCACAGCCCTTTTCATCTGTATCAAAAAAGGCATCTACAGTTCCCTGATGTGCATTACCGTCAACGCCTACTGCAAGACCAGAAACTACATTACAGCCATCCATTGCCGCATCATAAGCAAAACGCTTTGTTGCTTCACGACCAGCAGGTGTAATTTTTCTTGTTCCAACAACAGAAACTGAACGCTCTTTCAAAAGCTTATAGTTTCCGCGACAGAACAAAAGAAACGGCGGATCATTTATCTGTCTTAAAAGCTCAGGATATTCCGGGTCATCAATATAAAGAAGCTCGCATTGTAAAAGCTTACATTTATATGCTGCAATCTTTGCACAACGCAGATTTTCTTTTCCGTCCCAGGGAATCCTTGTATTTATTTTTCTGCCTGTTTCTTTACAAATATCTTCTATAGAACATAGTGCAAGTTTAGAGAGACTGTCAATATTATTTGCGAATTTTTTTTTCTCCTGCACAGTTAAAAACGTCATTCGTGCAAGAAAAAGCTTGAGAATTACACTTTCATCCTGGTAATTTTGATCAGTAAGAAGCATCGAGAACTATTTTTTTATTTTCCTCTGCAGTTTTCTTTGTGTCATCAGACTTTGTTGTTTCTATGATTTTGTCGTACATTGCAACAGCTTTATCAAATTCATAGCTTGAATAATATGCACGGGCAAGGACAAACATTGTATCAAGATTTTTTGTATCTATACTAAGTGCCTTTTCAAGATGAGGAATTGCCTTTTCGGGCTCATCAAGCTCAAACACATAAAGAACGCCAAGGCCATACAAGGCACGAACATAGCGGTCTTCAATTGCAATTGCACGAAGGTAAGCTTCTTCTGCAAGCTTTAAGTAATTATATTTAACTTCGTTATTTCCACTGGCATTATAATCTAAAGCAGCATGAGACATATAACCTGCACAAACACCTACATAATAATATAAGTTCTGATTGTCCGGGTAATAAGTAAGCGCTTCCTGGAAAGCCTTAAGGGCTTCACCATACATTTTATTATCAAGATAGCGGGTTCCCAAAATCTTATACCAGATTCCGATCTGACTTTGAGCAAGCTGAACGTCTGCAACACGCTCCTGATATTTTTTTATAGCATCTTTAAGCTCTTCAATTGAAGTGGGGCTATCTACACCTTCTTCCATTTTCTGATGACGGATGATTGTTTTGTTTGAAACACCACCACATGAAACTAACAGGAATAATACGGCAAGAGACAGAATAATACATTTAATCTTATTCATTTTATTTCCCCTCAAAATACTTTTTGTGAGCATCTTCAAGCTGAGTGTCTGTAACATGTGTGTAGATTGTAGTTGTACTTAAATCGCTGTGTCCAAGCAATTCCTGTACTGAACGTAAATCTGCCCCACCCGCCAGAAGATGTGTTGCAAACGAATGTCTTAGAGTATGAACCTTTGCTTTAACTCCAGACAACGCTTCCATTTCCTGAAACCTTTTCCATACACCCTTTCTGGAAATTGGTTCTCCCTTGTAATTTACAAAAACTTCGGAAATATTTCTACCCTTTACAAGCTCAGGGCGCACTTCTTCCATATATTTTTGTAATTTTTGTGCTGCAACCTCTCCAAAAGGAACAAGACGCTCTTTATCGCCCTTACCATGAACAAGAATCAGACGTTCTTCAAAGTGTACATTAGCAACCTTCAGCGTACATGCTTCACTTATTCTTAATCCGCAGGAGTAGATTAATTCAAAAAGTGCATCATCACGAACGCCAAGCGGCTTTGATGTATCTATACTTCCAAGAAGCTCGTCTGTCTGATCTACAGAAAGAACCTTTGGCAGATGTCTTCCAGCCTTAGGTCTGTCTAAAAGCAAGGCACAATTTTCGGTCCAGTAATTCTTTCGTACAAGATAATCGCCAAACGCACGCAGAGCCGAAATATCCTTTGCAAGGGTGAGCTCTGCATTGCCGTCTGTTTTACGTTTCATTAAAAAATATACAAGATTCTGAGTAGTAACATCACGCAGTTTGATTTTTTGCTGAACAAGCCACTCCAGAAATTCCTGCGCAGAAAATCTATAAGTCTGCGCAGTCATTTCGGACATTCTGTTTACAAGAATTATATCTGCATAAAACTGATCAAGAAGATCCTGTATTGTCATAAGACAGTTTCCGTTAGTCGGTCAATTTTATTCCGCGGCCGTACTTTTCTAACCATACTGCAGGCAGGCTTAAATCATTTGGATCTATTTCACCTGTTGGACGATTAAAGGTTCTTCGCTGAGGAACTTCGTCTTCATCAAAAAGATTTGTACCCCAAGCAGGATTCTTCTCTTTCTCTGGCTCAGCTTCAGGTTCTTCTTTTGGAGTTGTATCAGGATTTGATTCAAAAGAGAATGGTGTTGATTCTGCAGACTTTGATCCATAAAGAATAGAATCAATCTCACTTGCCCTTACTACATTAGGATCTTTAATAACAGGCTCTGGTTCAACAACAGGTTTACTTACAGGTTCTTCAATAGTTGTCTTTGAAGCTGGAGTATTGTCAAAACCAGTAGCAATTACTGTTACGCTGATCTTGTCGCCCATTGAAGGAGCAATAACCTGTCCCCAGTAAAGGTTGTAATCTTGATCTGCACTTGCAGTAACAATACCACAAATTTCATCAACCTCTGCCATAGAAACCTTTTCAGAAGCACAGATATTGATAAGCAGATTTTTAGCACCATCAATATGAGAATCTTCAAGCATAGGATTTGAAATAGCCTTTGTTGCGGCATCTACAGCACGGTTTTCGCCTTCGCCAATACCAATACCAAAAATTGCGTTTCCCTGACCCTGCATAGCGTTTTTTACGTCTGCAAAGTCTGTGTTTACACTTCCGGCATTTGTAATAATATTTGAAATACCCTCTACACCCTGACGCAATACATCATCCGCAAAACGGAAGGCATCTGGTACCGAAGTATTTTTATCTACAACCTTAAGAATCTGCTGATTAGGAATTACGATTAGAGAGTCTACCTCTGTCTTGAGCTTTTCAAGACCAGATTTTGCCTGACGCATTCGTACAGGACCTTCAAAGCTAAATGGAGTTGTAACAACAGCAACTGTAAGTGCTCCAAGCTCACGCGCAATTTTTGCAACAACCGGTGCAGAACCTGTTCCTGTTCCACCACCCATTCCGGCAGTTACAAATACCATGTTTGCACCGCGCAGTGCATTTGTAATCATTTCTTTATCTTCTTCGGCAGCCTGTTCACCAATTTCCGGGCGACCACCGGAACCAAGACCTCTTGTTACCTTTTGACCAATAGCAAGTCTTGTTTCTGTTTTAGAACCACTCAAGGCCTGAAGATCTGTATTTATGGCAATAAATTCTACGTTGCTTATTTTAGATTCGATCATACGGTTTACGGCATTTCCACCACCGCCACCGCAGCCTACAACTTTAATGATAGTTGGACTTTTGCCGTCCTGGTATTCCTCATAGTTAGGGCCAACGTCACAGTCCTCTACAATTGATAAATCAGATAAATTCATATTTCCTCCCGCTATGAATTAGTCTTTAACTTTTATTAAAAAAACAGTTTTCTGAGCCTTTTTAAGAAACTCTCCTTGTTTTCATCTCCACTTCCACCACCAGCAACTTTTCTCTGCTTCTTTCTACCGGTTCTGGCATTTACAAGTCCTTTATTTGCAACAACAAGTCCAATTGCTGCTGCATAATCAGGATTACGATATTCTTCTTCAAGTCCGCCAAGGCTTTCTGGAATGCCAACACGAACTGCTCTTGTATGGAAAATCTCACCAGTAAGCGGAACAATACCATCCATTTTGGCAGCGCCACCAGTAAGAATAATATTTCCAGACAAATCCTTAATTATTTCGCTTGTATTTTTAATAATGGCCTGTTTAGCCATTGTAAGAATCTGAGTCATTCTTGCAGTAATGATTTCTGTAATTTCACTTTTCTTTACAATTCCAGGAGGCTGTCCTCCAACTCCAGGCAGACAGATATCAATATCATTATCTTTAGTTATCATGCCAGGATGACAGCAGCCGTGCTCAAGCTTGATATTTTCGGCAACAGAGAATGGGATTCCGTTTACAACAGCAATATCATTTGTAACAAGATTTCCACCAACAGGAATTGAACAGGTACTAACTGGAGCACCTTCATAAAGGACAAGCACATCTGTTGTTCCTGCACCAAAATCAATTATGATTGAACCAAGCTCAAGCTCATCTTCATGAGTAACAGCCTGAGTTTCTGCAAGAGTTTTGAGCATTACGCCATCAAGACCGTAGCCCGCTCTGCTCATACAAGTTTTAATATTCTGAATGATTGTTTTTGAAGCAGTAACAATATGAACCTTTGCTTCGAGCTTATATCCAAGACAGTTAATTGGATCTGGAATATGAGCAACTCCATCAACAAGATAATCCTGTGGAATAACATGAATCTTTTCGCGGTCTGCAGGATAATTTATGGCAGTTGCAATATCAATTACTTTTTCAATATCCTCTCGGGTAACGGCAGAAGAACCACCCTTACTGTTATTTCGGATTGGAACTACGCCACGAGAATTCTGACTTTCAATTTGAGATCCACCAATTGAAACGATTACTGAATTAACAAGAACACCGCCCTTTGTTTCGGCGGCTTCTATTGCCTGTTTAATGGCATCTTTAGCATCTTCAATATTTACAATTACACCGTTACGAAGTCCGGCTGATTTTTGTGCAGACGTGGCTACAATGTGAAGCGCTCCATCATCATCAACTTCACCTATTGCAACCCTTATTACACTTGTTCCAATATCAAGTCCAACTATTATTCTATCGTCTGCCATTTTTTTAAGATCCCCTACCTTATCTTACACGAAACTGAGCCGTAACGCAAATCAATTTCATAAACATCTGCACCAATTTTGTTTACGACGTCTAATACTACCATCATATACTTTAACGCGTCTTCATTCAATGCACGATCAGTTAATACTTTAATTTTTGATTGAGAAGGAATAAGAGCAAGCTCATAGTTTCCGGTATCTTTTGGCAAAACACAAATTTCAGAAATACCTGCAAAATAGTTTTTCTCCATACTGCTGATTTTTGAAATCTGTTCGATAAGCGGACGATATTTTGAAGGGATGCGCATTCCGCCACTCATGTGCTCTACAGGAAGTCCAGAAATAATCGGGATAGCATTTGAATCTACAAGAGTCTTATCTTTAACAGGGAAAAGAACTCCGTTTTTATCAATCTGTACAGGGCTTGTGTATCCGTCATCTGCAATAAAGGTTACGGCTACAGGCTCGCGTTCTACAACGTTGATATAAATTCTATCTGGAAATTTCTTTTCTACAACAACATTGTCAATTCCAGATTCTGACGAAAGAAGTGCTACAGCTTCACCAACATTAAAGTTCACCCAGTTAGTGCTGTTCATTGGAAGAAGCTTTTCTGCAATTTCTTCTGCAGTATAAAGCTTTTGTCCAGAAACAGTTACCTTAGGACTTGAGAATGCAGGCATTACATACTTGTAAATTACAAGCTCTGCAATGAGGAAAAAGCATAAAATTCCAAACACGGCTTTTATTACTTTAATCTTCTTTTCGCCAGAATCCTCCTTTTTCTCGGTATCGAATTTACCAAGTGAAATAGTTTCTGTAACTGCAGACGAATCTGCATCATTCATCAAAACTCCGATGTTACCCATTTTTTGACATCCTTTTTTGTTTTCCCTACGCTAGCGCAGGAACCCCTAATTTTTATATAACAGTCAGCGAATCAACGCTAATGTCTTCAAATTGTACATAATCCGCATTCTTATCCTGACAGCGAGATGCATTCAGAATAAAGCCGCACATTCCAAGCGTGATGATTATCGAAGAACCACCAACCGAAAAGAACGGAAGCGGAATTCCGGTTGAAGGAAGGAGTCCGCAAACTACCATTAAGTTTACGATTGACTGTACAACAATCACAGACACACAACCAAAACAACCGTAAGCAGCAAACCTGTCTGGACAAGAAAATGCTGCCTTATAGCCACGCCATGCAAACACAAACAATAGTGCAAGGTAAGCTACAACACCAATATATCCCATAGCTTCAGTCCAGCCTGCAAAAATGTAGTCTGCCTGAACCTCAGGAATACTGTTCAATTTTGAAAGCCCGCGGCCAATACCAGAGCCCCAGACTCCACCGGCACTAATTGCTGCTTTAGAAGCAGTTGCCTGATAATTAATGCCCTGAATATTTTCTGAAGGTTTTAAAAAACCTATAATTCGCTCAAGACGATAAGTTTCCGAAGCAACCATGATGATTACAACAGGAATTGCTATAAACATAAATGGAATAACCCATTTAAGCTTTGCGCCCGCTACAAAAAACATAAGAATTCCAACACAAGTAATAAATACACTTGTAGAAAAATCCTTCTGGAAGAGCACGAGGATTACCATCAAAAGGAATATTCCAACACAAGGAAGGACATCCTTTTCGCCTGAAACATCTTCACTAAGCTTATCAAAATAACTTGCAAGATAAAGCACAAGCGTAAATTTAACAAGTTCACTTGGCTGAAATGTAAAATTAAAAGGCAGTCGTATCCAGCGGCGGGCACCATTCTTTTCGATGGAAAGAGGCTTAATAAAAGTAAGCACACAAAGAATCAGGGTAATTAGCACCATATAAATTACCAGTTTCTTTATTGTTTCCATGTCTAGCAGGAGGAAGGCCATAAAAAGAACAATCCCCGCCACCGAACAGACAAGCTGACGTTTTACAAAATAGAAGGAATCATTATTAAAAAAGCGTGCAGCGTAACCTTGCGAGCACACAAAAATTGTAAACATGCCAAGTCCCCATAAAAGGAGAACACTAATTAAGAACCAGATATCGCTCTTGTGATATTTTTCCGAAGGCTTATGGGCATAAAAATCGTACTGGTTCATTACTCTGCCCCCTTGGAATTATTTTCAACGCTTTCTTCAATAAGTGGCAAAAGCTTTTCAAGAGCCATACTGTGAGAGCCCTTAAAAAGAATAAGAGCGTTATCTTTTGCAAAAGCCAATATTTTACTTGCAGCAGCTTCATAAAAAGCGCTGTCGTTATTTTCAAAATAAACTACTTCGCGGCCTGCAATTTCTTTTTCTTTTGAAAGAACTGAACAGGCAGCCTTCATTTCTGGGCCAGTGAGTATTACAAGAGAAGCATCTGTTGCAGCAACTGCCTTACCAATCTGAGTGTGTGCCGAAGCAGAAGTTTCACCAAGCTCTTTCATATCTGCAAGAACAAATATTTTCTGATCAAAATTATTCTGTTTACCGCAGAACTCAATAACCTTTTCCATTGAATCAAGGTTCGCATTATAAAAATCACAAACAGCTTTAACAGTCATTCCGTTTTTAAGCTTAATTGATTTTATGTCCATGCGGCCCGAAATTGCAGACATGCCTTCAAGACCAGCCTTAATTTCCTGTGGAGTAATTCCAATTTCTTTTGCAAGAGCAATAACACCAAGCGCATTCTGATAGTTATATTCTCCTGCTAAAGGTATAGTGATTTGAGTTCCATCTACACTGAAGACTGTTCCATTTACGCCAAGATCTTCTACAAAGGTAACTCCGCTTGCTTCTGCCGGAACTGATTTTCCAAACTTCACAACCTTACCGCGAACATTTTCTGTACAGTAATCTGCAAAGTCATCCTGGGCCGGAACAAAGGCTGCGCCTGTAGCTGGAATATAATCAAAAGATTTTCGTTTTTCCTGAGCAATATTTTCACGGCTACCCAAAAGTCCAATATGAGCAGTTCCAATATTTGTTATGATTCCATACTGTGACTGCCATACATCAGAGATTTCTCCAATTTCATTTTTGCGGTTCATGCCCATTTCAAAGATTCCGATTTTTTCATCCCCACGAATCTGGAACATTGAAAGAGGAAGACCTGTCTCTGAATTAAAGTTTCCTTTTGTATAAGCAACTGCATCGTCGCCAAAATGCTTTTTGCAAACAGAAACAAGCATTTCTTTTGTAGTAGTTTTTCCGCTTGAACCTGTAATGCTTATGCGAATCATATTTGCAGCAACCTTTTGTGCATAAGCCTTTGCAGAAGCCTGAAGTGCATGAAGAGTATTTTCAACAAGAATCACTGTTACAGTGACAAGCTTTCCTGCAGCAGCAAGCTCCTTATAAAAACCGTTATTCTGTTCGTAATCACTTTTATTTACAAGAACAACAGTTGCACCGTTTTCGATTGCCTGTGGAATATATTTATGACCATTCTGATTTTCGCCAATAAGAGGAACAAACATTGCTCCAGCAGAAACAAAGCGGCTGTCTGTAACAACATATGCAAAGCCAAAGCCCGATTTTTCATCACGGATACCGCACTCTGCAAGAACAACTCCATTTATCGCAGCAAGAAGAGAATCTAAACTAAGCAAGGATTTTTTCACAGCGGTGCTCATTTTTTCTCTCCTGTCATTTCAACACGAACAATATCTTCTGTTTCTGCTTTATGCATACCAAGCTCTTCAACAGCAATTCGTTCAATTCGTTCTGCACTTGAAAGCTGACTGATATCACTTACAAGCTTTTTATTTTCTTCAATGAGCTTTTCCTGCTTTGCTTCAAGCTCAATGATTTCTTTACTTAAATCTGTATATTTTTTTGCCTGCATTGCATAAAGCCCAAGCATAACTGGAATTGAAAGAGCAAACAAACAGATGAGAACAGCCTTGAAAAAATCTTTAATCCTTCCTTTTACTACTCTGTTCATATCAGTACCCCACAACTCCATCTAAATGATATTGTGTTGCATCAAAAAGCTTTCGAACAACGCGCAATTTAGCACTGCGTGATGGTGAATTAACTTTAACCTCTTCCTGAGTTGGAGCAACCGGCTTTCTTGTAAGGATTTCTGCACACTGGCGGCCACCACAACGGCAAACAGCAACTTCAGGAGGGCAAACACATTTTTTACCAAGATTACGAAAATAATTTTTAACAATTCTATCTTCAAGCGAATGGAAAGTTATAACACCCATTTTTCCGCCCTCTTTAAGACAACCAAAAGCTGCATGAAGAGAACGAGGAAGTCTTTCAAGCTCACCATTTACAGCAATGCGCAAAGCCTGAAAGGTTCTTGTAGCAGGATGAATATTTCCATAACGATAATTTGCAGGAACAGCATTCCAGATAATTTCTGCAAGAGCCTTAGAAGATTCAATTTTTCCAGACTGACGTGCTTCTACAATTGCATGAGCAATACGCCGGCTGAGTTTTTCTTCGCCATAAAGATATATAAGATCTGCAAGCTTTTCTTCAGCAAGCTCATTAACAAGATCTGCAGCTGATTTTTCTCTATTTGGATTTAAGCGCATATCAAGCTTTTCATCATATCTGAAGCTAAAGCCGCGCTCTGATTCTTCATAATGAAATACAGAAATACCAAGGTCAAAAAGAATTATATCCGGACGTTCATATTCAGAAGGATAATTTGCATAAAAATCATCAAACCAGCCGTTATAAAAATGAATGCGCTCACCAAAAGAACTCAAACGTTCACGTGCTTTGGCCTGAATCACACTGTCTGCATCTACACCGATTACACTGAGATTTGGATATTTAGAAAGGAAATTGAACGTATGTCCGCCTTCACCTAGAGTTGAGTCAACCATTACAGCATGGTTTTCGTACGCTTCCCCCATAGGACTCAACCATTCGAGACACTCGTTCAATAATACCGGCGTATGCACGATTTTCATTTTTTAAAACAAAACAACTAAAACTGCTGTCCCCCACCCAAGACATACAGCTTTAGAAGTTCCCCTTCCACCCAATAGTTTTTTTATATCAACTCAGGTTGTCTTAACGACTTCCTAAAAATTAATATCATTAAATTCTTCCGCAGCTTCACGGAACGATTCTTCGCTAGCCTCCAGATAATCCTTATAAGTTGGTGCATCCCAAAGTTCAATGAACTTTGCCACTCCTAACACCGTGCAATCCTTAGAAAGATTAGCATACTCGCGCAAACTCTGGGGAATGGAAAGTCGTCCATTTTTATCAAACTCGACAGGCTGTGCTGGAGCAATAAAATGACGAACAACCTGCATACTCTTTGCTTTCATCATAGAAGCATTGTTCATCACCTTTGATTCAAAAGACTCCCATTCATCAGTGGTAAAAAGCCATAAGCAGTGATCAGAACCCTTGGTAACCATAAGTACGTTGCCAGGTACAGCTGTCCTCAACTTAGTTGGGAATGAGAGCCGTCCCTTGTCGTCAATCGTATTATTGTATTCACCAGTCAATAGATTCATACCCACTTATTACCACTTTCTACCACTTTTTCCCACTTAAGTACCATTTTACACCAAAATTCACTAAAGTCAAGCACTTTTTTTACCGAAAATAAAAATTAGTTATTTTTTTTATGGATAATAAAAAACAGACAATAAACACATACAACGAAAGTTCTCTACACAATACACTCAAGCTATATTACGCCGCCCAATACAAAGGCCAGACCGAAGTTGAAGCAGACGGTCATATTTATGATATTTTATGTGAAGATGGTCAGGTTATTGAGATACAAACAAAAGGACTTTCAAAGCTTGCAGGAAAAATAAAAGATTCACTTGATAAGGGACATAAAGTAAGACTTGTTTACCCGTTAGTTTACAGAACAAGAATCATTCTTACATCAGAAAATGGAGAACTGATTTCTAACAGATTAAGCCCAAAGAAAGGCTGTATTTACGACATTTTAAGAGAGCTAACAGGACTGACTGATATCCTGTTAAAAAGAAATTTCACCTTAGAAGTAATAACAATAAACATGATTGAACATCGCGTACGAACCGCAGAACCAGTTCAAACAGCAAACAAAACCCGCCGTTTCAAAAAAAACTGGCTAAAAGTAAACAAGCGCCTGGAAGATATCATAGAAACAAAAGAATTCAAAACAAAAAAACACTACCTCTCCCTACTCCCAAAAGATACCCCACCAGAATTCTGCGCCAAAGACTTAAACCTGCCCAAATACGCCCACATCCTCTTATGGGTCCTCTCCCGGGCAAATATTATAAAAATGACCTCGAAAAAAGGAAGAACTTTTTATTACACAAAATAATCCAATTCTTATTTTTCTGTTAAATAAAAAAAGACCTCGTTTCCGAGGTCCTTTTTATATTTTCATTGCATTCAAAGATTACCAGTTATCAGACATATCATCTTCATCATGATTTTCCATGTCGTAAAGGTCTGTTACAGCACGGAGGTCATCAAGGTAGAGATAATAAGTACCGCGAGCCTGCATTGGATTACAATCTACACGGAAACCAAGAATCTTAAAGCCTGGCTTATCACCATAGTAAACACTGCTCTGAACAATACCATGTTCTCCATCAGGACTAGGTGGAACTACACAAGTAAGCTTTTTCCATCCGCTAAATCCAAGTGAACCCATGTACAATTCATAGTTTCTTCCGAAATAATCCTGCAAAAGAAGATACATTTCGTGATCCTGGTTACGTCCACAAGCCCAGATAGAAACAGTTTTTACAGTTCCTTCAACAGGATATGGGCGACCTGCCATAATTGTGAATGAATCCAAACCACGGCGGAAGAAGTCAACTCTTATACCAAGAACCATAGTATCATCATCTTCTTTACCTTCATCTTCCTTAAGAGGCTCCTTCATAGCAGGGCTTCCTTCAAAAAGACGACCAGCGATAGTACCATCATCTGGAGAAATATGAACATACCATGAACCTTCACGTTCAAACTTATCTACAGAAATTTCGCGAAGAGAAAGCATTGCAGAATCTGCACCTACAGTTTCCGGATTAGGATCTGTAATACTCTGTGCGAAAAGTGCTCCTGCAACTGCAAAAATTAAACTTAAAGCTACTAATTTTTTCATTTTTCATCTCCTACAGACTTAACTCCGTCATCACCACTATCATCACCAAAATCAACTTCTCTAAGTTCATATCCATCGTAGATGTAAGAGAGTGAATTAGAAGTGTATTTAATCTGATCAAAGAAAATTACGTAGTTATCAACATATTCAGCAGCATCAGAACGGATTCTAAAGCCTACGAAAGTCATGCTTTCAGGACCTGAACGAAGATGTGAATGCTGAGAAATCCAGCCAGGAATATTTACAACAATATTTCTCCAGCCATTGAAAGCCAAAGTACCAGCCTGAAGAACATTTACACGACCATAAGCATCGCGAACCATGATTTCAAGATAATAATTGTAGTTTGCACCCCAAATCCAGAAGTCAATCTGGCTTACTGTTCCTACAAAAGGAATCTCAAAACGCTTGCCGTCAACAGTAGGATAAACTTCAAACCAGTTATCTCCCTTGCGGTTGAATGCAGTTTTTACACCAAAAACTTTAGCACCATCTTCACCGTCTCTGCGAAGCTGTTTGAGCGAATTAGGAATACCATCATAATAACCTGTTTTTGGATATCCCTCTGCTACAAAGCGGCTTGAATTAACAGACCAATCCCAGTTGTAGGCCTTGCTACCATAGGCATAATCCTGACCATTTGGATTGTCAAAATTATCCAATACAAAAGTCTCGATACTTCTTGAACTTGGCTGCGCAAAGATTGGAAGCCCGATCAAACAAAAGCATGCAAGACCGATAAAGACTTTAAGTCCCCTTTTCATGCAAAACTCCTTAAAC
>JAEEGL011363289.1_pt1 | contig 13351 bp, 14 predicted proteins | sample 9134231 | NCBI WGS metagenome assembly JAEEGL01 (sample SAMN16246548, study PRJNA631951) | gut metagenome | biome: gut microbiome; feature: rumen; material: fiber-attached | host: Bos | place: Iran: Karaj | collected 2018-10 | reverse complement strand
TCGGCCTCGTAAAGAATCTGGGGACCCGCTGCAACAACCTTCTTCCCATGAGCCGGAGGATTCTCAAGGACGTTTGACGGACAAGGGTTTGAAATAACGACTTTTTGGTTTATCTTTGTCCGGACTGTTATGAAAAACTTATGGACCGGACAGATTATGAAATCCTTTGCTCGCTGGCTCTGAACCGCATATTCGGTTATTCGCCGGCCACTGCGCGGGCCCTCGCCGCCCGCTTCGGCTCCCCCGGAGCCGTCTTCTCCCAGAGTTCCGACACCCTCGACGAGGCCTTCGGACCTTTCAGTAAATTCAGATCCCAGATCTGCCCCCAGGCGCTCGAAGACGCCGCCCGGGAGTATGAGTTCCTTCGCTCGGAGGGCTGCAGGTTCATTCCGGCAGGCTCCCCGGGCTATCCTCCCCTGCTCTCCGAGTGCCCCGACGCCCCCGTCGGCCTGTACTTCCTCGGCTCGAGCACGCCGGAGGAAGTCTTCGGCAGCGGCGACTTCGTATCCGTCGTGGGGACCAGGGACATCTCCCCCTACGGCCGCGAGTGGACGGCGCGCATCGTGGGGGCGATGGGCCGCAGCCGCAAACGTCCCACCGTCGTCAGCGGCCTTGCCATCGGGGTGGACATCACGGCACATATGGCAGCGCTGGACGCCGGGCTGCCCACGGTGGCCGTCATCCCCGTCGGGATCGACTCCATCTACCCCAGGAGGCACGCTGCGGCGGCCCGCAGAATCGTTTCCTCGCCCCGCAGCGCGCTGGTGACCGACTTTCCGCCGGGAACGTCCCCGGTGGCATTCAACTTCCTGCGGCGGAACCGCATCATCGCAGGCATCTCGCGCGCCACCGTCCTCACAGAGTCCAAGGCCAAGGGCGGAGGAACCATGACGGCACGGCTTGCCGCAAGTTACGGACGGGAGGTCTTCGCCCTGCCCGGAAGGATCGACGACGTGCGTTCTGCCGGATGCAACCGCATCATCATGGAAAGCATAGCGGAGCCCCTCGGCGACGAGGCCTCGATCGCGCGGCAGCTGTCCCTGGGAAGCGTTTCCCTGCGTCGCGGCCCGGCGCTGGAGGAAAGCCGGCGGGCGTGCTATGGCGCGGCCGACAAGACCACGGTCGACAGGCTTGTAGCCGTCGCCCTTTTCATCCGGGAGCACCGCGGAGCCGTCCCGGAAGAGATATGCCGGTCCCTGGACGAAGACTACGGCAGCGTAAGCGCAGCCCTGTGCCTGCTGGAGAGCGACGGGTTCATCAGTACGGATTTGCTCCAAAGGTGTACGATTACGGATAAAAAATGCTAAATTTGCCTTCGATGGAATTCATCGACACACATACCCACAACAGCGACGAATCGTACGCCGGCGAAGAGGATGCCGTCATCGCCCGGGCCGTGGCGGCAGGCGTCACCGTCCTCCTTCAGGCCGACACCGGCAGGGAGGGCCGCGCAGAGATGTACGCCCTGTGCGGACGCCATCCCGGCGTGCTGTATCCCATGCTCGGCCTGTACCCGGGGCACGTAGGTCCCGACTGGAAGGACGAAGTCGCAGACCTGTCGTCCTGGCACTCCAGGGGTCCTGTTGCCATAGGGGAAATCGGTCTCGACTACCACTACGGGGCCGATACCGCAGAGCTCCAGAAGAAGGCCCTGCTGGCCCAGCTCGAGATTGCCCGCGACTGGGACCTTCCCGTCAACATACACCTCCGAGACGCCACGGAAGACTGGTTCGCCATAATGGAAAAGTGCCGCGGAATGCACCTGAGAGGCAACCTGCACGCCTTCAGCGGCAGCGCCGAGGTCTTCGGGCGCATGCAGCGCTACGGCGAATGGTACGTGGGCATCGGAGGCGTCCTCACCTTCAAGAAGGCCCGCATAGCGGAGGACGTCCTGCGCATCCCGCTGGAGCGCATCCTCCTGGAAACGGACTCCCCGTACCTCGCGCCCACACCCCTTCGCGGCACGCGCAACGAAAGCGCCAACATCCCCGTCATCGCTGAATTCCTCGCACGGGTGAAGGGCGTGAGCCTGGAAGAAGTCGCCGCCGTAACCACCGCAAACGCAAGAAAACTGTTCGCAATATGAGTAACGTACTGCTGATATACACAGGCGGGACCATCGGGATGAAAGAGGATCCGGTGGACCAGACGCTCCGCCCGTTCGACTTCGACAGCCTGCTGGACGAAGTGCCCGAGCTACGCAAGTTCGGCACCAGCATCGACCACGTCACATTCGACCCGCTGATAGATTCATCCGACATCGAGCCCGCGATGTGGCAGAAACTGGCGGCGCTCATAGAGCAGAAATACGATGCCTACGACGGCTTCGTGGTGCTGCACGGCACGGATACGATGGCCTACAGCGCATCGGTCCTGAGCTACATGCTCTCCAACCTCAGCAAGCCGGTGGTGTTCACCGGGAGCCAGCTTCCGGTGGGCCGGCTGCGCACCGACGGCAGGGAGAACCTGGTTTCCGCGGTGGAGATTGCCGGTGCCCGCGAGAGGGACGGCAGCGCCATCGTTCCGGAGGTCTGCATATACTTCAACTCCCTGCTCATCAGGGGCAACCGCAGCACCAAGGTGGACGCCGACGGCTTCGACGCATTCCGTTCGCCCAACCTTCCGCCCCTCGCCGAGGCGGGCATCGACATCCGCTACAACAAGGATATAATCCTCCGTCCGTCCCGCGGCCTGCTGTCGGTCAGCAGCGCGCTGGACACCAGGGTATCCATACTCAAAGTCCACCCCGGCATCACCGAACAGGTGGTGCGGGACACCCTCCTCGGAGAGGCCACGAGGGCCGTCATCCTGGAGACCTTCGGGTGCGGCAACGCCCCATCGCGCGACTGGTTCCTGGACATAGTCCGCGAGGCAGCGGATGCCGGAAAGGTGCTCCTCAACGTCACCCAGTGCCTGCGGGGAACCGTCAACATGGACCTGTACGCCACAGGACGGGCACTGCACAGGGCAGGGGTGCTGAGCGGCTACGACATCACGCTGGAGAGCGCTCTCGGCAAACTGTTCTTCCTTATGGGCAAGAGCAATGATAATGAATATGTTAAGGCCTATGTCGAGAAAAACCTGTGCGGTGAAATATCAAAATAGGTATTGACTTATGAAATAATTTTGCTAAATTGCACCGATTTCGCTAGGAAATTAATTTTAACTAATACATCATTCAACGTTTATGAAAAAGTTTTTCATGTTTCTTGCAGTCGCCGGCGTAATGGCCTTCGCTGCTAACACCGCATCCGCCCAGGACGCTCAGGGAGCACCCGCAGAGGAGCAAGTTGCCTCCGCACCCGCAGAGATGACCGCAGCCGACCTGCTCGCCGGTACCGGCGAGGAAGTCCCTCTCCACCAGGCCCTCAAGACCAAGTTCATCGAAGGTGGTGCAGGCTTCATGTCCCTCATCATCATCTGCCTCATCATCGGTCTTGCACTCTCCATCGAGCGTATCCTCTATCTCACCTTCTCCAAGTCCAACACCAAGAAGCTCCTCGCGAAAGTCGAGCAGGCTCTTGAGGAAGGCGGTGTGGAAGCAGCCAAGGACGTCTGCCGCGAAACCCGCGGCCCCGTGGCCTCCATCTTCTACCAGGGTCTCCTCCGTTACGACCAGGGCATCGACGTAGTCGAGAAAACCGTCGTTTCCTACGGCTCCGTACAGATGAGCGAAATGGAGAACGGACTGAGCTGGATCGGCCTCTTCATCGCAATCGCCCCGTCCCTCGGATTCCTCGGTACCGTTATCGGTATGATCAACGCATTCGACGCCATCCAGGCAGCAGGTGACATCTCCCCGAACGTTGTCGCAGGAGGTATGAAGGTCGCTCTCATCACCACCGTCGGCGGTCTCATCGTCGCCATGATCCTCCAGGTGTTCTACAACTACATCCTCGCCAAGATCGACAGCCTCACCATCGATATGGAAGATTCTTCCATCTGCCTGATCGACCTTCTCACCAAGCACAACGCAAAGAAATAATCACCCTATAGCGCACAGCAAATCATGAAACTCAACAAAATATTCAAATGGGTTATGGTAGCGCTGGTCATCATCAGTGTCGCCCTCCTCATCTGGGGCTTCTCCCAGAGATTCGGCGGCAGCACTGTAGACACCCTGCTCTACTGGACCTACGCGATGCTCGGCCTGGCGCTCTTCTGCGTCATCATCCTGGGCCTCATCGTAGGTGCCACAAACAACCCGAAGAGCCTGATCAAGATCGGGATCATTCTGGTTGGAGTGGCTGCGCTCTGCCTCGTCGCCTACTTACTGGCGAAGGGTGATCCTGCAATCGGCTACACCGGCGTTCCCGTTACCGGCGGCACCCTCAAACTCACCGACACCATCCTTAATCTCACATACATCGTCGGCGGCGCAGCCATCGCTGCCATCATCGTCGGCGAAATCCGTATGGCCATAGCTAGCAAGAAGTAACCATGGGCAAGAAGAAAGTACCAGCAATGAACACCAGCTCGACCGCGGACATCGCGTTCCTGCTGCTGTGCTACTTCCTGATGACCACGACCATGGGCAGCCAGACCGGCCTCAGCCGCCGTCTTCCCCCCATGCCCGACAAGAATCAGAAAGTGGAGGACCAGAAGGTCAATCGCCGAAACATCATCCAGGTGAAGATCAATTCGGCCGATAGAATCCTTGCCGGTAGCGAGCCCATCGACATCAGCCAGCTTAAAGACAAGATCAAAGAGTTTCTGACCAACCCCGCCAATGATCCCAATCTCCCCGAAAAGGAGGTTCAGAACATCGAGGGTCTGGGAGAATGGCCCGTCTCCAAGGGCGTCATCTCCCTTCAGAACGACCGTGGTACCAGTTACCAGGCATACATCGCGGTACAGAACGAGCTCGTGAAGGCCGTCAACGAACTTCGTGACGACTTCTCCCGCCGCCAGTACGGCAAGGTGTTCATGCTCCTCGACGAAGATACCCAGGCCATTGTCAAGAAGGCAGTGCCCCAGAACATCTCCGAGGCTGAACCCAAGGATGTAGGCCGCAGAAGATAAAATACAGGAGGAAATAATTATGTCAAAATTTGGTGGAAGCAACAACAAGAAAGAGGTGCCGGCAATGACCAGCAGCTCCCTTTCCGATATCGTTTTCATGCTCCTGTTCTTCTTCATGGTTACCACGCAGATGCGCGAAACCGAGAACAAAGTCATGGTCAAGATCCCCGAGGCCTCCGAGGTAGTCAAGCTCGAGCGCAAGGATCTCAACTCATACATCAACATCGGTACGCCTATCAAGTCTCTGCAGGCAATGTACGGAACAGAGGCCCGTATCCAGCTGAACGACTCATTCAAGACCACCGACGACATCCGCGACTTCGTGGCTGCCGAGCGTGAGTCCCACAGTGAGCAGGACCGTCAGTTCATGACCGTCAGCATCAGGGCCGACCAGGATGTCCGAATGGGTATCATTACCGACGTCAAGCAGGAGCTCAGACGATGCTCCGCGCTTAAGATAATGTACTCAGCACGCAAGGGCGGTCAATAGACAGCCACTTGGCAGATACGAGCAGCCCCCTTCCCAGAGGGCTGCTTTTTTAAAAGATTGAAAATCAATGTCATTAGTTCGTTATAAAGTGAAGGACCTGCTGGAAATGCAGGCAGGCAAAGAGGTACTGGCCAAAGGTTGGGTCAGGACCAAGAGGGGCAACAGGGAAATTGCGTTCATCGCCCTGAACGACGGCTCCACAATCAAGAACATCCAGATAGTGGTGGACAAGACCCCTGAAACGGAAGGCGTCCTGTCAAAGATAAGCACAGGCAGCTGCATCTGCGTGGAAGGCACGCTGGTGGAATCCATAGGCAGCGGCCAGGCAGTGGAAATCAAGGCAAAGGACATCACCGTCTATGGCGAGTGCGACCCCATGCGCTATCCGCTCCAGAAGAAGGATACGTCGTTTGAATACCTGCGTACCGTCGCGCACATGCGTCCCAGGACCAACACCTTCGGCGCCGTGCTCCGCCTCCGCAGCCAGATGGCCTTCGCCATTCACGAATTCTTCCATTCCCGCGGGTTCGTTTACCTGCATACTCCGCTCATCACCGCGTCGGACGCCGAGGGCGCCGGCAACATGTTCCAGGTCACCACTCTGGACCTGGGTGCCCCCCTGCCTCGCAACAAGAAGGGAGATATAGATTACAGCAAGGATTTCTTCGGCCGCAGGACCTCCCTCACCGTGAGCGGTCAGCTGGAGGGCGAGCTCGGAGCCACCGCGCTAGGCGAGATCTACACTTTCGGTCCCACTTTCCGTGCGGAGAATTCCAACACCCCGAGGCACCTTGCGGAGTTCTGGATGATCGAGCCGGAAATGGCTTTCTACGACCTTCAGGACAACATGGACCTCGCCGAGGAATTCATCAAGTTCCTGGTCAAATATGCCCTGGACAACTGCCGTGAGGACATCCAGTTCCTCAACGACCGCTACGACCCCGAGCTTGTCGAGCGCCTTGAGAGCGTCATCGGCACCGAGTTCGTACGCCTGGAGTACACCGAGGGCATAAAGATTCTCGAGCAGGCTGTCGCAGACGGCGTGCAGTTCGAGTATCCTGTCTTCTGGGGCGCAGACCTCCAGAGCGAGCACGAGAGGTTCCTCGTGGAGCAGCATTTCAAGAAGCCTGTCATTCTCACGGGGTATCCCAAGGATATCAAGGCTTTCTATATGAAGCAGAACGAGGACGGCAAGACTGTGCGCGCAATGGACGTTCTCTTCCCCAAGATAGGCGAGATCATCGGCGGCAGCGAGCGCGAAGCCGACCTTGCAAAGCTCGAGGCCCGCATCGACGAGCTCGGCATGAGCCGCAAGAACCTCGAGTGGTACATCGATACCCGCCGCTTCGGCAGCTGCCCCCACAGCGGTTTCGGCCTCGGCTTCGAGAGGCTCCTTCTCTTCGTCACCGGCATGCAGAACATCCGCGACGTCATTCCTTTCCCCCGTACACCTAAGAATGCCGAGTTCTAATGGAAACGCTCAGTTTGCAGACCCCTGTCCCCTCAAACGTCGCTTCGCGACCCCTCCCATCTTACGATGGGCCCCTCCCTCTTATGGAGCCGAGGGTGGCTACAGTTTGAGGGGACAGGGGTCTGCAAACTGAACGTTTCCGTCCACCTCGTCAAGACAACGATTTATTATTGTATAAACAATGTTAGTAATTGGTATCGCCGGAGGATCAGGGTCCGGCAAAACTACGGTGGTGAATGCCATCACCGACCAGCTTGAAGGCAAGAAAGTAGTCGTCATCCCTCAGGATTCGTACTACAAGGACTCCAGCGACCTTACCGACGAGGAGAAGAGGGTCCACAACTTCGACCATCCCGATTCCATCGAGTGGGACCTGCTGTGCAACCAGCTCCGCGACCTCAAGAACGGCAAGAGCGTGCAGCAGCCGGTGTATTCGTTCATTTCGTGCACCAGGTCCAAGACCGAGACCAAGCTGGTAGAGCCCGCCGACATCATCATCATCGAGGGTATCCTTATCTTTACCTGCAAGAAGCTGCGGGACCAGATGGACATCAAGATCTTCGTGGACGCCGACGATGATGACCGCCTGATGCGCGTCATCGAGCGCGACATATGCGAGCGCGGCAAGGACGTCCACTGGGTGATAGAGCGTTACAGCCGCACCGTCAAGCCGATGTACCTTCAGTTCATCGAGCCCAGCAAGCGCTACGCCGACATCATCATCCCCCAGGGCGGTCACAATAAGGTGGCAATCGACATCATCACCGCTACAGTAGAGAAAGAGCTCGAAAAGAAGCAGTGAAAAAGGAGAACCGGGCAGGACTGTATACCACCGTAATCATACATCTTGCGGTGCTTATCGTCCTGCTCGCGACCACCCTTGGTTTTTCCATCCAGAAAGAAAACAGTTTCGTCCTCGACTTCAGCAAGCTCGAGGAACTTGAGCGTCTGCAGGCCGAGGTGGAGCGGCTCCAGAAAGAGGCCGAATTCCAGCAGGCCATACACGACAAGCTCGAACGGGACCTCGGCGCGGCGGGCGCAAGCATACGCAACGTCGTGGTGGACCGCGGTTCCCTGAAGGACGACCGCGGCACTGACGCCGACCAGCTCTATAAAGATGCAGAACGCCTTGCCAGGGAGTTGCAGGGCGGTTTCGAGGTGCCGGACGACGGCTTCACGGCATCCCTTCCCAGCAAGGACCAGGGCCCCGGCAAGGAGCAGAAGAAGTATTCCGGTCCGTCAGTCGTTTCTTATTATCTTGAGGGCCGCAAGGCCAGCAAGCTCTCGATTCCGGCCTACAGGTGCATGGGAGCGGGAGAGGTGACGGTACTCATCACCGTCGACAATTCAGGTACGGTAATAGCCGCCAAGGTGGACGAAAGCGTCTCGAGCGCCGACGGCTGCCTGCGCAGTTTCGCAATACGCGCCGCAAGGCTCAGCCGGTTCTCGGCAGACCCCAAGGCGCCCGCCCGCCAGACGGGAAATATAGTCTATCAGTTTATCGCCCAGTAGCAAGCGCATCCATCGCCGCCTTATAGACCGGATCGGTGTCCAGGTAGAGGTGGTAGAAGGCGTTGTCGCCCAGCTTTGAATACCGGCCTATGAGGGCGCGGAGCTGGGAAAGCATATAGGGACGCTCGATGGCCCACTCGGCGCCGTCGGGTACGAGGCCGTCGCGGGATTTGGCGAATGCGAGGAATCCGCCTTCAATGTCGTTGCGGTCGAAATACTTCTGGAGCGTTCCGAAGTCTTCAATCGCCTGGAGTTCCTTCTTGTGACGGTCGAACCAGTCGGAAGCGAAGCGCATCGCGGTGGCCTTGCGGTTGCACATTATGTAGAACTTGCCCACCCTGGTTGTGTCGATGGGGACGAAGATATCGGGAACGATGCCGCCGCTTTCGACGCTCATGCTGTCGGCGTCAACCATTTCTCCCCTCTCGTAACGCCTGTAGAAGTCTTCGTCGTAGTTTTCGTAAGACTTCTGGATGCAGCGGCCTGAAGGTGAATAGAAGCGGGCCACGGTGATGCGTATGCCGGAGCCGTCGGTGAAGTCCACGGGCTCCTGTACGAGGCCCTTGCCGAAGGTCCTGCGGCCTACCAGCACAGCCCTGCCGTTGTCCTGCATGGCACCGGCGAAGATTTCGCTGGAGGAGGCGCTGCCCTCGGAGACAAGGAGGGTCAGCCCTATGTCCTGAAGCAGGCCGCGGCCGTCCGATACGCAGTTCTCGCGCTTGTAGTTGCGGCCTTCCATATACACTATCAGCTTGCCCTTGGGCAGGAAGTGGTTGCTCAGCATCAGCGCCTGGTCCATGTAGCCGCCGCCGTTGTCACGAAGGTCGACTATAAGGTGGCGGAGGCCCTGTCTCCTCAACTCCTGCGCAGCCGCGGAGAATTCCTGGGAGGTGCTGCGGGAGAATTTGCTAAGGCGAAGGAAACCTACGGTATCATTCACCATAAACGCAGCATCGACGGAATGGGTGGGAATGCGTCCGCGCACGATGTCGAACGGAATCACCTCGCCGTCGCGGCTCACGGTCACGCAGACCTTGGTGCCAGCGGGGCCCTTCATGCGGCGCACCATGCTGTCCTGGGGGAACCTGACGCCCGCAATCGGGGTATCGTTGACCTTGAGCAGGCGGTCGCCGGCGAGCATGCCGACGCGTTCCGCCGGGCCGCCGGGGATGACTTCGATGACTATCGCAGTGTCGTTGGGAACGTTGAACTGTATGCCGATGCCGGAGAAATTGCCTGCAAGCTCCTCCTCGGAGGCCTCCAGCGTCTGGGGAGGCATATAGATGGAATGGGGATCGAGTGCCGACAGGGCGGCACTGACGGCGGCGTCGGTGACCTTGGCGTGATCTACGGAATCGACGTACATCTCGTCGATTTTCTGCATTATCACGCTGAGCTTGAGCCAGTCTTCGTATTTGGACGCCAGCAGGCGGTTCTTTTCGGTGACGCGCATCAGGGGGATGGCGATTCCGGCGCCCAGCAGCAATCCCGTGAGCACAAGGAGGATGGCGGTACTTTTCTTCATCTAATCTACCTTCTCTACTTCAATTCCGGCCCGCTTGAGCAGGTCGACGCCGTCGGTCAGGCGGTATTCGTCCCTGTAAACCACACGCTTGATTCCGGACTGTATGATGAGTTTGGAGCACTCTATGCAGGGAGACGCCGTGACGTACAGGGTGGCTCCGGCGCTGTTGTTCCCGGATTTGGCGACCTTGGAAATGGCATTGGCCTCGGCGTGAAGGACATACGGCTTTGTGACGCCATTCTCCTCGCAGACGTTTTCGAATCCGGAGGGAGTGCCGTTGTAGCCGTCGGAGATGATCATGTTGTCCTTGACCAGCAGGGCCCCCACCTTGCGGCGCTTGCAGTAGGAGTTCTGGGCCCAGATTTCGGCCATTTCGAGGTATCGGGAGTCGAATTTGTTCATCGCTGGTACAGGTAACGCTTGATGCTTCGCTTGGGAGTACGCTCAAAGTCCTCGGGAAGGAATTCTATCTTGCGTATCTGTGCGTAAACGGGGATCTGCTTGTTGATTTCCGGCAGGCAGTCGTTGATCTTCTGCTTGACCGACTCGTCGTCGAGTCCGTCGGCCTGGGCCTGGCGGTAATCGGGATAAATGAGGGCGGTAAGACTGCCGTTGTCTTCGATGACGAGCGACTCCACCACGTAATTCACATTGTTGATGACGGCCTCCAGTTCCTCAGGATAGATATTCTGTCCGGAAGGACCGAGGATCATGCACTTGGAGCGGCCGCGCAGGTACAGGTAGCCGTCGGTGTCCATGACGCCCATGTCACCGGTCTTGAACCAGTTGTCGTTGGTGAAAGACGCCTTGGTGGCCTGGCGGTTGTTGTAGTATCCGAGGAAGACGTTGTCGCCCTTGACCTGCACTTCTCCGGGTATCTTGAGGGGATTGGGAGAGTCGATGCGGATCTGGCATCCGGGGATGGCGTAACCGCAGGAACCCTTCTTGGTGCGGTTCCAGTGGGCGTAGGTGATGATGGGGCCGCATTCGGTCATACCGTATCCCACGGTGAAGGGGAACTTGACGCGGCGCAGGAACTGCTCGACCTCCGGGTTGAAGGCGGCACCGCCGAGGATGACCTCCTCGAACTTGCCACCGAATGCCTCAATGAGGCCCTCGCGTATCTTGCCGAGGACAATCTGGTCCACCAGAGGGATGCTGAGCCAGGTCTTGTGGCGGTCGGCGATGGGCTTGATCTGCGACTTGTAAACCTTCTCAATGATGAGCGGCACCGCGATGATGCAGTCGGGATGTATCTCGGAGAACGCCTTCATGATGACCTTGGGGCTGGGAACGCGCGTAAGGAAGTGCACGTGGGCACCGATGGTCATTTCGAACAGGAACTCGAACATCATTCCGTACATGTGCGCGGAAGGCAGCAGGGCCACCATATTGGACTCGTTGTTCATCTGGGGCTCGGCGGTCTCGCCGGCGAGGCGGATGTTGCAGAGCAGCGACCTGTAAGGCAGCATTACGCCCTTGGAGAACCCGGATGTGCCGGAGGTATAGTTGATGAGGGCCAGTTCCTCTGCGCTGTCTTCGTAGTAATCGAGGTCTTCCGGGCGGAGGCCGTCGGGATGGATGCGGCGGAACTCCTCTCCAAGGTGCTCGCGGGCCTCGACCAGTTTCTGGTCACGGGCGAGGATGTAATGGAGGGTGGACATGCGCACGAACACCAGCACGCCGGGCATTTCGGCCTCGGAGAGGCTTTCCCAGTTGGCCTCGTCCACGAAGAAGACCTTGCTCTCTGAGTGGTTGACGAGGTAATGGATATTCTCCGGCTTGAACTCATGGAGGAGGGGCACCGGAACTGCGCCGTATGTGAGGGCCGCCAGGAAGCATACGCCCCAGTTAGCCTGGTTCTTGGAGCAAAGGGCCACTTTGTCGCCTTTCTGCAGGCCGCATTCGCGGAAGCAGATGTGCAGCAGCTCGATGCGCTTCGCTACGTCGCTGTATTTGAGTGTAACGCCCTGATAATTGGACAGGGCTGCGCGCTCCCAGTTGTCCTGGAAGCTCTTCTGGAGTATCTTGTTTACTGATTGGAATGCCATAACTTGATTCTGTCATCGTTTTTCCAGGACACACGGAAATCGGGACCGCCGGCCACGGCCTTGGCCTTGGACTGCCACTCTGCGGGAGCCTTGGACAAGGGGCTGTAGAGTTCCAGGGCCTCGCGCTGGCCGGTGATTATCCAGTTGCCGCGGCGGAGCATGCAGCTGTCGGCCTCGGCGAAGATGTTGCCGTAGAGGGAATGGGCAAAGCCCGTGACGGGGTTGGGGACGACGACGCCGGACTGGGCCTTGTCCTTCACGCGGAGGACGTTGATCCTGCCCCGCGAAGTGAAAACGACCGCAGCCTCACGCACGCCGGCCTCTTTCTCCCAGGCCCTGGGATCCTTGCCGGTGCTGCTCCATACCTTGGAAAGACCGTTGTTATAGGCCTCCAGGACAACGCGTGCGTCGAGCCAGCGCTCGAACCCGACACGGTAGTCGCTTATGGAGGCGATGGGAATATCTACGAAGAATGTGTAATCCTCAGGCAGGACCTCGGGCAGACGGCTGGAGGCTTCCTGCATGGAGGCGCAGAAATTCGTGTAATACTTTTCTCCCTCGGGGCAGACGGGGATGATTTCATCCTCGCTGCGTACCATCCACTCGCTGGCGTCCTTGAGGAAAGCGGGTACGCGGCCGGACAGATAGCCGGTGAACATATCCTTGAACAGCTTCCTGGATGCGCTGCTGCGGTAAATCTGGTAGTCCCCGGAAGGGAGCACGCCGGCAACCCTGTCGAAACCGGGGGCGTCGAGGATGGACGTTTCCGATGCGAGGTTCCTGGCGGCGACGAGCATGACGGTCTCGGAGCCGCTGAGGAGCAGGGCGTTGTGCTGCCCGAGCGTGATATGGGAATGGAAGACTCCGGCGGAATCGGCCTGGGCCATCACATTTGCGGCCACGGCGAGGGTGTCGTCGGAAGCCTTGCCGGCCTCAACTATGATGAGGGCAGTGAGGGTACCGACGTCGCACGCGGCAATGACGGCACGGCTGCGGCCAAGGCGGCCGAAATCAATCTTGTGGATGGTGCTTGTGGAATCAATCATCCTGGACAGACCGTTGTCCAGACGGGAAAATACACCGATGTGCTGGGCGTCCGAAGGCACGGCGGCCAGAAGCTCGGGGGCCTCTGAAGCGGCTCCGGGAGCGCCGGTCCCGCAGGATGCGGCTGCCACGGAAAGCACAAGGGCCGACAGGAAAAGTACACACTTACGCATAATGCGCAAATATAGTTATTTTTCCTCTATTTCGTTCGCCGGATGAACAGAAGTCTACTTCGC
>JAEEGL017013027.1_pt1 | contig 13352 bp, 14 predicted proteins | sample 9134231 | NCBI WGS metagenome assembly JAEEGL01 (sample SAMN16246548, study PRJNA631951) | gut metagenome | biome: gut microbiome; feature: rumen; material: fiber-attached | host: Bos | place: Iran: Karaj | collected 2018-10 | reverse complement strand
GGCCGAAGAGCGTCTCGTTCACCGGCAGGAACATCTGCCGCGCGGCGTAGAGCATGAGCTCCACGGCGTAGGCCAGCATATACGGGGCCATATCACCCCGGATGCCGTGCAGGCTGATGCCCTCGCCCCGGCTCCATACATCAGACACGGCGGTGCGGATATTCTTCAGCAGAGTTTTCATTTTTTCACGCCCCCTGCTCTAAAATCATGCGCTGCGGATGAATTAAATTATAATCTTCCGGCGGTACTTTTGCAACGGGACTTTTATAAAATCCCGCATCGGCGCGTGTTTGAAGGTGCTGCCGTCGGTTCCACGTCCCACTGGACGGGTTCCATGCCCATCTGCCTGACTCCCTTCACCACCTCGTCGTCATACTCGCCGTAGGGACAGCGGAAAAGGCCGGGCACCGTCCCGGTGACGGCGGATATCTTCTCGTTTGCCTTTTCTATCTCCGAGGCGATCTGCGGCGGCGTCAGGCCGCTCATGTGGGGATGGGTATCGGAGTGGTTCATTACCTCGTGGCCCGCGTCGTGCAGCGCCTTCACCGATTCCGGGAACTTCTCCGCCCAGAACCCCACCACGAAGAAGGTGGCCTTCACGCCGTAGCGGCCGAGAATGTCGATGAGCGTCTGAGTATCCTCGTTGCCCCACGCTGACGTGAGATTGCGGCACTTCAATCTCTGTCCTCGATAAGGCTTTTGAGTTCCTCTATCTCCCGCTGCAGGGCGGTGACGGCCCGCTCGGTCTCCTCCTGTACGCGAAGGAGCTGGACGGCCACCTCCTCCGCCGTCACCGCCGAGACGGTGCGGAGGTATCTCGTATATTCCCCGCTCACTCCCCCTCTCCCGCAGACGGGCGGCGGAATATCCGCGTGACGGCTCTTATAACCGTCTCCCCCGTCCCGGAAAGCTCCGCGTCCAGCCGCTGGGCGCTGTTGGGCGGCAGCGGTATGCGCAGAACGCCGGAGTAGCCGTCGGGATAGGATCCGTCGTGGACGGTCACCGGCTCGCCGCAGTCGAAGGCCGCCCGCACCATAAGCGTACAGCCGGGCGCCCCGGTCCACTCCAGCACCAGCGCGCTGTAAACGCGGGGCATGTGGCTTCTCTCGTCCATGGGGGCAAGGCGCGCGCTCCACGGCGCCGCGCCGAAGGCCACGGGAACGATGGCGTCGGGCACCAGGTCGGCGTCCCCCTCCGCGCCGTGCCACGGCGCGTATGCGTACTCCCTGACGGCGCTCATTATCCTCACTGCGCCCCATACGAGGTCGCCCCACTCGATATAGTCCCCCTCGGAAAGCGGGAACGTCAGGTCGAACTCACATACGCGGCCGTCGTCGGCCACCCGGTAGGCGCCCTCCGTCAGACCGTCGGGTCCCACCGTGTACCTTCTCATTCTCCCGCTGCTCAAAAGGCGGATCCTGTTGCCGGCGGCCGCGTAAAGGCGGCCGTCCATGTACGTGAAGTCCGCGGCGTCGGCAATCTCCCCGGCGCTCCAGGCCCGGCGCAGCGTATCGTAGACGAATATCTGCCTTGCGCCGAAGTCGTTGTTGAGGCAGACGTGGTAATATCTGCCGTCGCCTCCGGCCACGGCCGGGCCTCTGTCGCCGCCGAAAAGGGCTCCGCTGACGAGTTTGGGCGTGGTGCCGCTGAAAGCGCTTATCCCCGCGTCGGACCTGTAATACATGACCTCGTCTACGTTCACCAGGCTTTTGTGACAGCCGGGAAGAACGCCCGGGACGTTCATTGACCCGGCGGAAAACCACCCGGAGGAGGCGCCGCTCACGCGGATGAGTTCCCGCTCCTTCCAGCACAGCACGCTGCCGGAATAGGCGCAGATCCCGGTGAAATCGCCCCGGGACGCCACCGGCTGACGCCAGGCGGAATCGCCGCCCCGGCCGGTATCCCAGAAGTTGGAGGGGTCGTCTGCCACAGAGGCGAATATCATGCGGTTCACTGTCCTTTCCGGCTCACCGGACCTGCCGATAACCGTCTGCCCCACGGTGTTCGACACTCCCCACAGCCGCCCGCCGCTGTGGCAGATATAGTCCATGTCCGGCAGCGGGCGGTATATGACCATATGGCCCGGATCCGGGCCGTACTCCCGGCACTCCAGCACCGTCCTCCCCGACCACTGGGAGGCCTGCTGGTCAGCGCTGTATACCGACGTCTGACCGTCCCTCCACAGCTTGACCGTGGAGGAGTCGATCAGCATCAGCTGATCTCCCGCCATGAGGGAGGACAGATCCATGATCCTGTACCAGCTGCCGCCGAAATGGAGCTGGAAACCGTCGGAGTCCTCCTCGTCCTCCGCAACGTCGTACCAGCATCGGGGCACGGTGAAGGTGCCGGAGGACAGCGTCAGCGTATCGCCGGACACGGCGGTTATCTTTTTCCTCGTTACGTCGTTGGCGTGCAGCGCGCTGCCGGATATATCCACAAAGTCTCCCGCCCTGAAGCTGTCGGACAGCAGAGCGCTGCCCGCCGCGTCTATCAGCACGTAGTCGAACTCTATCCCGCCGGAGATGCGGTAATTGCCCGGGGTGATGGTCAGGTCCAGCGTGTTGCTCCTTATGGCCGTGACGATGCCGTAAACGCCGTCGCCGTTGGGCTGGGCGAAGGCGGATTCCTCCGGCAGGGCGTCGGGGGAATACTCCCCGTCCGCCTTGCCGATATAGCGCACCACGTCCGGCAGGTACTCCCCCGCCTCGGTCTTTACGGGGATGAAATAGAGATAATCCCCCAAAACTCTCGACTTCCATCCAGCGGTGATGCCGCCCTGATGGCCGGCCGCGCCCACGCCGCCGATGAGGTTCCGCACCGTACCGGTATCGCTCCACTGCCCGTCCCACAGCGGGGGCGAGGCGTCAAGGCGCATCCAGTAGTGTCCGGCGTATTTATGCATCCTGCCGCTGCCCACGGCGCCGGGGTGCAGCGTTATGGAGGAGGACGTGAGCGTCACCCCGCCGTCCGCCTCCGCCCTGGCGTCAAGGCGGCGGCAGGTCCCTGTGGTCATGTCGAGGCACAGCTTGTCGGGCCATACGACGAGCTTCGTGCCGATAACGGCGAACTGCTTTTCTCCCTCGCTCACCGCGGCGACGGGCCTGCCGTCGTATATGAGTTCGGTGCCGTCCACCGCCACGAGTCTGTCCCAGGAGCCCAGGGCGGTGAGACTTGAAAAAACGTTGTCCAACGCAGCGCCGCCCCGGCCCGAGGCCAGCCGCGGCCACCTGCGCGTGGTGACGTTCACCGCGCTCACCAATGCCCCGTCCGCGGCGCTGTCAACGTCGCAAAGTCCGGTGAAGGCGTCTATCCTCACCACACCGGTAGACTGTTTTGCCGCTTTTTCGCTCACTGCCGTTCCTCCCCGAAGGAGGCGTAGAGCGCCTCCCGCTCCGACGGCGTCAGCAGCGCCGGGGCGTACTTTCCGGCGAAATAACGCACGTATCTTCCGTACAGCTCGTCGAAATCCCGCTTCGCGGCGGCGTGATCGGCCTCCTCGTCACGGGCGCGGCTTATCATGGCACGCAGCCACAGCACGTAGAGCTTGTCGAAGGGCTTTTCCGCCAGCAGCTTCACGGCACCGTCGGTGTCGAAATCGTACTCCGGCAGGAGATCGCCTCTCTCCCGCAGCCAGATCTCCGTCTGGATGCCCGCCTCCAGATCGCTGACCCAGTCGGTCAGCGTCTCGTCGCTGAAGGTGTTGGGGCGGGACATCCTGGCCTGGACGATGGCCTCCGCGAGAGTCATATGAGTCCCCCCGCGGCGTCCGCGCCGGACATCTTCGTCCAGCTCATATCGGAGGTCAGGACGTAGACCGCCCCGGTATCCGCCGCCGCGGCGACGCTCCAGGGGGCGGGCTTTGCCGTTTTGCCGCCGGGGACGGTCAGTCCCTCGTCCACGGGCAGATCCTCGGCGTCGTCCTCACTGTCCATGCCGATAAAAAGCCTTCTTTTGCCCTCGATGAGCGTGTCGGGGGTATCCCTGTATCCCAGAAAAGTGATTGCCATTTATGCTTCTCCTTTCACGGTACGGCTCTCTGCCCCGGCCGTGCCGGGGCAGAGATATCCGAAAAATCAAAGGGTGCTGCCGCCCTCAACGCCGCCCACGACGGCGAAACGCCAGTCGTTGAAGCCTGCGGTGAAGCGGGCGTAGCCCTTCCACTCGTTGGCGTCGTTGGAGGCCAGCTCCGAGCGGACCTCCAGCTCCACGCGGTCCAGCCACACGGCTCCGCCGTACTCCTGATTGTACCGGGAGTCCATGAGGATCCAGGGGGCGGTGCCGGCGGTTATGTACTGGTTGAGATAGGGCCAGACTATGACCTTGAAACGGCCGTAGGTGAAGTTGGCGTCGTTGTAATCGCTGCCGGGCACCCTGTCGCTGCCCACCGCGGCGTAAACGGCGCTCTTGAGCGCGTACTGATTGGGGATGACGATGGTGTCGGGGGTCACGTCAAGTATCTCGCCCTTGTCGCCCCGGAAGTTCTGCATCACCGTCTCAAGGGCGCCCAGAGCCTCGGCGCTGAAGGCGTCGGCGTAGACGTTGGACTGGGCGGAGCCGAAGATGAGGGCGGGATGAGTCTTGGAGAAAAGGGGCTGTCCGTCGGCGCCGAGCACGTCGAAGTTCTGCCCGGCGAAGGATATGGAGCTCTCTCCCCTTATGGCGCCGCCGTACAGTGCCGCGCCGAACTTCTCTCTGGTGCGGTAGTATCCGGCGATGAACTGGGCCGGACGGCGGCGCAACTCCAGGGTGTTGGCGTCGTCCAGGATCTCACGGGACACGGCGAACTTGTCCTTCCAGGTCATGTGCACCAGCTCCTTGGAGTAGCCCTCGCGCATGGAGTCGGAGGGGTACTCGCCGTTCTCGCCCACGGGGGCGAAGCCGTCCATGGCGGTGAGAGCGGTGAGTTTTTCGGCGTAGTGGCTGCTCTTGCCCATCTGGAAGAGCTTTCTGGCCACGCTGTCCCTCTCGTATGCCTCGCCCCGTTTCTCAAGGAACATCCTGATGGGGGCCTGGGACTTGCCGAAAACGGAATCGTTAAGGCCGGAGCCTTCGGTAAAGGTCATGCTCATGTCGTTTTTCTCCTTTCTCAGCCGACTATGCGGCCGTAGAGCACGGTGCCGTTGACGGTGGAGGCGGCCTCGGCGCCGGTCAGCTCAAAGTTGTCGTGGGTGGAGGCGTCTATGTCCACCTTCATGCCGCCGGAGGCTATGTCGTACAGAGCGCCGACAACGGCGGTGCCGGCGCCGTCGGCCTCCGTTTTGAAGATGATGTCCGGCGCCACGCGGATAACGGGGATGAGGGTGCCGCTGGAAACGGCGGCGGACTTCTCCGTCATGCTCACGTATCTGGGGGCGTGACTGCCGCCGGCTACGGCCAGAAGGCCGGAGCTGACGTACAGCAGCATGCCCGCCTTGGGAGTTATGGCTCCGGCGGGGAGATACTCCACAGCCGGGACTCTGCCGTCGTCGGTCTTATAAACTGAAAATGCCATGTTTTCTCCTTTTTACTTCGTAATGTACCTGTTGTAGCTTCTGCGGATGTCGTCCTCGGAGGACTCGGGAAGCAGAGTGCGGAAAAGGCCCATCTCCGCCTCCGGCACCGGCAGGGAGCCCAGGCCCCGGGTCACGGTGCCGGTCATGTGGCTTTTCGCCAGGGCGCTGTTGATGGCCTGCTGCTTCGCCGCCCGCAGCACGTCCGTCAGCGCCGTCCTGTAGTCCGGGGCGGGAGGCGCCGGGAAAGGGACCGGTTCCGGCGCGGGCGCGGGCGGTACGCTCTCGCCCTCTATGGCGCGCAGCGCCTCCGCCACGGCTGCCACGACTCCGTCCTCCGGGACAGGGATGGCGTCATCCTGCGTTATCATCCGGTCGTATCCCATCTGCCGCTCCTTTCCTCCGCCGTTTTCCCGGCGGCGGCGCCGGTATTCTCATCCTCCAGCCGCCGCTGCAGCTGGCGGCGCACCATGCCCGCCAGGGGGTGGTGCAGTTCCTCCATCATGGTCCAGAACATGATCTGTGTCTCCGCCCTCTCCGGGTCGCCCATGGCGCCGTCCGTGAAGTAGGAGGCCGCCTCGCTCCACATGGCCTGACGGTTTGAGGTCAGAGTGTCGGCGGCGTCGCAGGAGAACAGGAAGCCGTCGTTGTAGAAATACTCCCCGGCGTCGTCCATCTCCAGATAATCCCGGCGGTCAAAACTGTCGTAGCCCACGCCGCCTCGGCTGTCCGTGACTGCCACGGGACGGGGTTCGTCCTTGTATGCCAGTGAGAATTTGAATATGAGCTCGAACAGCCTTGCGTAGGCCGCCTCCTTCATGATCCTCTTGGACTCCAGCATGCCCTCGGACCGGGCCACGGCTATCTCCTTCGCCCTGCCGCTGACGGCCGTGGGGTCGTTGCGGCCCTGATAGGAGTCAGTGATGCCGATGATCTGCCGGGCCTCCTCGTACTTTCTGCGGGCGTACTCCAGCTCGTCGGTCATGTCGCCCTTGAAGTCGTAAACGTCAATGAGGCTCTTGTCGGCGGCGCTGCCTATGTACAGCACCTCCGAGTCCTCCGGGTCGATGCGTATGTCCGCCCTGTCCGGCAGGGTTATACGGGTACCGGCCTTTATGAACCGCTCGATCATCTTCGTCTCTATGCGGTTTATAACGTTCTGGGTGGATTCGAGCCTGTCCACGTCGGACTGGCCAAGCAGCTGCCCGAACATGCTCACGTTCCTTATGAGTACCAGGGGATACGCCCCCGGTTCGTAGTAGGGAATCCCGGTCCTGCGTCCTTTGGCGTCGCAGGCGGGTATCACGGTGCCGTCGGAAAGGCGCAGGTCGGAGAAGAGGATCTCCTCCTCTTCCTTTTCAAGGGTGAACTCCCCGCCGTGGCAGTGAGGGCCCTCGTCCCCGTCCGTCACGGCCGCGCCCCACCTGTCGCATCGGCGCAGGTATCGGGCCTGATAGTCCTCCAGGTCCTCCAGCACGGTATCGTTGACCCATGAGAAGCGGCCTATGCCGCCCAGGCCGTTTTTGTAATAGGCCACGTACTGGGTGACCATGCCCTCCCCGGACTCGTTCCCGTTCCCCTCCCCGTCAAACGTGTCCGCGCCGTAGCGGCGACGGATATATTCCTTCGTCTGGGGCAGCCGCAGGAAGAAGTAATCCATGTCGTCAATGGAGGTGAACACCCCGTCCTGGGGGATGAACTGCCGTGGATGGACGGGGGTGACGGTTATCTCCCCCACGGCGGAGTGGCTTACGGCGGTGTTGTCCCACTCCACCAGCAGCATGGCGCCGCCCTGTATCTTCACCGTTCTGTCCACCAGGTCGTTTATCTCCTCCATAGGCAGGCGGTCCAGCTCCGCGGCGATCATGTTCTCCGCCACGGCCGCCAGCTTCTCGTCACGGCGGCGGCGGGCCGTGACCCGGGGACGGGGTATGACGGAGGACACCTGGGCCTCGATGTTCTCCGCCACCACGTTCCTGACGTGAGGCGCGGTTTTGGCGCTGCCGTCGGAGTTGACGTCCCGCGCCGTCAGGGGCCGCAGCAGTCCGTCTCCCCGGTAGATGCTCTCCCGGCGGTCCATCCGCGCCAGCTCCTTCTGCCACGCCAGCTCGTTTATCTCGCAAAGGCGCCGGAAATATTTCAGGCGCATTGCTCCAATTTCCCTGTTTTCGTCCAAATTCTCGCTCCTTTACTGTCTCTGCTCCCCACTTTTATCCCATTTTGCCGGGATCATTGGCCGGTTCGCCCCACCTCTCCAGCAGATAACGGCGGGTGTCCGGATCGGCGGCGCGATAATCCTGCCACATGTCCCCGGTCCAGGCTCGTCTGACGGCGGGGCGCTTTGCCGCGCCCGTGCGGTAGACGCAGAAGCCCCGTATGGCGTCGGGGCCGTGGGTGATCTCGTGAGGGGTGTCGGCGGCGTCGTTCGGGTCGTCGGCGTCGTACGTAAGAAGGGGTATGGTGCGGATGAGGTTGGGGCAGCAGCGGAATATGCGAAGGCCGGCGGAGGGCTGTCCTCTCTCGTCGGTGACCACCTTCAGCCGCTCCCGCATGGCCATCCAGCCGTCGAACCGGTCGTTGGAGGTCATGGTCAGGCGCAGACCGTGCTCGGCGAATATGTCGGCGGCGCTGCGGCCCGTCTCCTGCCGCCTGTTCCACAGATCCGGCGGAGCAAGGTACGCGGTGATCCTCCTTCCGGCGGCAAGGGTCTTCACCTTCTGCGCAGCCCTGCTGATGATGAGTCCGTCGTGTCCCTCGCCCAGGTCCCGGCCGTCGTACACCTCCCGCATGACCCAGGCCGTACCGGCCGGGTCCACGCCGATGAGATAAGCCGCCAGCATGTCCATGCCGTAGTCCATGGTCACGTAGAAGCGCCACCAGTCCGGCACGTCGAAGGGCTCCGTCACGTGGACGGACTCGTTCCACTCGGTGAAGAACTGACCGGCGAACACGTCCCACCTGCCCTCCAGCCACGCCATGCGCAGCGCATAGGGCAGGGACTTGAGATTTTCCACGTAGCCCGGGTCCGAGGCCATGAGGGCGTCGTTATCCCTCACTCCGGCGGGGATGAACACGTAGTCGTCCGGGTCCTCTCCGGGGCGGAAATCTCTGTCGATGAAGAGCCTTTTCACCCAGGCGTGGCCCACGCCGCCGGGATTGCAGGTCACGTATATGCGCTTGGGGAAATCGTTGACGCCGCGAAGGCACCCCTTGAAGGTCTGGAACTGGTACTCGGTAAGCTGAGTGGCCTCGTCCAGGAAAATGACGTCAAACTCCTGTCCCTGATAGCGCAGCACGTCGCTCTGGGCGTCGCAGAAGCCCAGCATGAGGCTGCTCCCGTTGGCGAAGCGGAATTCCTTGTCCCGCTCCACGTAATCCGCCTGTCCCCGGAGCAGGGTCTGCAGCGGGCGGGTATGGTTGAGCTGCAGCTCCGCGTAGGTGCGGCGGACGATGAGCATCCGTATGCCGGGATAGCGCCGTGCCAGCAGCATCGCCTTGACCCGCACGGCCCAGCTCTTGCCGCCGCCCCGGGCGCCGCCGTAGCCGATATAGCGCTGCCGGGCCGTGATGAACATGAGCTGCTTTTTGTTCGGGCGCAGCCGTATCTCGCCGTTCGCTCTACTCATCGCACCCCGCGGCGTCGCCCTCGATGACTATGCTCACGCCGCTGCCCTCCACGCTGTGGCGCTCCGCGCAGTCGAAGTTGTTCTCCAGATGGAAAATGACGCCCCTGACGTCTTTTCCCTCCCGGACGAGCAGCTGTCTGTCCAGATACGCTCTTATCCGCTCCTCCGCCATGAGGGCGGCCCGGGCCGTCTCTCCGTCCCCGTCCCGGAGGGTCTCCCACTCCCGCCGGGTGATGTTCAGCCGGGCGCACAGTTCCCCGATGCAGGGCGGGTCTGCGTATTCCGTGACGACCACGCCCTCGCCTTTCACGTTTTTCACGGCGCGCAGTTCGGTCACCGGCTTGCCCTTGGCGTCCGTCTCCCCGGTCTCGGCCCACTCCGTCAGCACCACGCGCCGGGATATGGAATCGAAATAATCGGATATCTCCCGGGAAAGGCGCTTTGCGGTCACGGCAGGTCTTTTGTCTTTTTTCATCGCTATACCCCCTCGTAAAGGGGCCGGAAGGACGGATATTTGCACGTTTGAGTGCAAGCGAAACGAAAAAAGTCTAAAAAAAATAAACGTCCGGAGGCTTTTCCGCCTTCCGGGGCGTTTGACTACCGTGTGAAATAATGGTAAAATCTCACCGAAAAAAGGACGATCCGCCGCGCCTTGCGGCGCTTTTCAGGGAGAAGAGAAAATGAACGTACTGCTGACCGGGGCAAGGGGCTTCGTGGGGGCGCGGATAGCCGCCGCCATGGACGTGGTCCCCTCCCCCTCTTTGCGTGGCGCCCGTTACGACGACGTCGCCCGCATAATAGACGCCGCAGCCCCCGACGCGGTGATCCATACCGCCGCCATGTCGGACATCGGCCAGTGCGCTGCCGACCCGGAGGGCTCCTATCGGGCCAACGTGGAGATACCGGAATATATAGCCCGGGCGGCGAAGGGCGCAAAGCTCGTATTTTTCAGCACCGACCAGATCTATTCCGGCGCCGACGGGCCCGGGCCCTACGGCGAGAGCGTGGAGGCCCCGGCAAATCTGTACGCGCGGCAGAAGCTGGAGATGGAGCGCCGCGTGCTGGACGTGGACCCCGGCGCCGTCATGCTGCGGGCCACGTGGATGTACGATATGCCCGTGAACGGTCTTCCCTACCGCAGCAATTTCCTGGTGAACACCCTTATGGCCGCCGCCAGAGGGCAGCGGGTGCTCGTATCCTCCCGTCAGCGCCGGGGCCTGACCTGGGTCCGGGAGGTGGCGGAGAACGTGAAAAAGGCCGTGTATCTGCCCGGCGGGGTATATAACTTCGGCAGCGCAGCCGACGGCACCATGTACGACGCCGCCTCCGCCCTGCGGGACGAGCTGGGCCTGCGGCTGGATATCCGCGACGCCGCGGATATCCCCGATATGGATGATGTGCACGATCTGTGGATGGATCTCGCCAAACTGAACGGTCACGGCGTGTTCTTCAGCTCCACCGCGGACGGGCTGAAAAGGTGCGTCGCCGCCTACGGGCTGAAATTCTGATAAAACGGAGATATATTCGCCATGCGAATGAGAAAGAAGCCGAATCTTATCCCCCGGATGGAGTGGTGCGCTGCCGTCCAGGTCACGCAGCCGGAGTCCCTCAGGGGCCGGTGGCTGGAGGCGTTCCCCGGATACAGAGAACTCAGGGTGGAGCTGGGCTGCGGCAAGGGCCGCTTCACCGCCGATTCCGCTTTCGACGAGCCGGACGTGCTGTTCGCCGCCGTGGAGCGGGTGCCGGACGCCATGGTGGTGGCCATGGAGCGGGTATGTGAGCGCGGCATAGAGAACGTCCGCTTCATCGACGCCGACGCCGTGCGCTGCACGGAGATATTCGCCCCGGGGGAGGTCAGCCGGATATATATCAACTTCCCCGACCCGTGGCTGAAGAAGCGGCAGTTCAAAAGGCGCCTTACGGCCCCGTCGTTCCTGGCGCTGTACGAACAGATATTGAAGCCGGGCGGCGAGATATGGTTCAAGACCGACAACCGCCCCCTTTTCGACTGGTCCGTGGAGAGCTTTTGCGAAAACGGCTGGACGCTGTCCCAGGTGACGAACGATCTCCACAAAAACGGGCCGGCGGGCGTGATGACCGATTACGAGGCGAAGTTCCACGCCGAGGGCGTACCGATAAACAGACTCGTTGCGAGGAAGGTGATCTTACCATGAGCACTCTCAGGTTCTATCTTGCTCTGTGGATGGCCAAGCTGTCAGTCCCGGCGCTGAAAATAACCAGGCACAACGGCACGAATTTCCCCGGCGAGCTGGCGCTGAAGATATGTCCGGACTTCCTTAAGTATATCGGCAAGCCCGCCCACGTCATCGCTGTCACCGGCACCAACGGCAAGACCACCGTGTCCAACATGATATGCGACATCCTTGAGAAATCCGGCAAAAAGGTGCTCAACAACCGCTACGGCTCCAACATCAACTCCGGCATATCCACCGCCCTGCTCAGCGGCTGCACGCTGCTCAACAAGCCCAGGTACGATATCGCCGTGCTGGAGGTGGACGAGCGCTCCTCAAAGCGCATATACCCCTTCGTGAAGCCGGATTATATAGTGATAACCAACCTTTTCCGCGACTCCATCATGCGCAACGCCCATCCCCATTACATCGCCGACTTCCTCACCGACAGCATCCCGCCCCAGTCCACGCTGGTCCTCAACGCCGACGACCTCATCGCTTCCGGCGTGGCCCCGGACAACAAGCGGGTCTACTTCGGCATCGAGGAGATGGACTCGGACGTGAAGGAGTGCATAAACCTCATCAACGACGTGCAGATATGCCCCGTGTGCGCCGGGAAGCTGGAGTACGACTACCGCCGCTACCACCACATCGGAAAAGCCCACTGCACACAGTGCTCCTTCCGCTCCCCCGACTACGACTTCGCCGCCTCCGGCGTGGATTTGGAGTCCATGACCATGACCGTGAGCGACAAGGGCGGCTCCGGCGTATATAAACTGCTGTCCGACAGCGTTTTCAACGTGTACAACATGGTCACGGTAATAGCCCTTCTCCGTCAGCTGGGCTTCACCCACGAAGATATATCCGGATACATGGAGGGGGTGCACATCGCCGCCTCCCGGTATCTTGCCGAGGACGTGGGGAACGTGCGCCTTATAATGCAGATGGCCAAGGAGAAAAACGCTCTGGCCTGCTCCCGCGCCTTCGACTACGTCAGCACGCAGCCCGGGGAAAAGGAGCTGTTCCTGATGATGAACTGTCTGGGGGACGTGAAGCACTGGTCCGAGAATGTGTGCTGGCTGTACGACTGCGACTTTGAGTTCCTGGCCCGGGAGGGCATAACCCACATCGTGGCCACCGGCCCCCGGGGGAAGGACTACAAGCTGCGGCTCCTGCTGGCCGGCGTGCCGGAGGAGAAGATCACCTGCGTGTCCGACGAATTCGAGGCGGCGGAGCATCTGCGGTTCGTACCCGGTCAGAGCATATACATGTTCTACGGCACCGACTCCCTGACGCTGGCCTTCCAGGTGCGGGAAAAGGTCATCGAGCTTGCAAAGGAGGCGGCGAAATGAAGATAGAGATACTCTTCCCGGAGGTGGCAAACCTCTTCGGCGATCTTGAAAACGCCAGATATCTCGCCCGCTGCTGCGGCGCCGAGATCGTGAACACCTCCCTGAAGGACGTGCCCGCCTTCGTCAGCGAGGATATAGCGCTCGTATATCTGGGCAGCACCACGGAGCAGGGGCAGAGCCTCGTAAAAGACGCCCTGGACCCCTTCGTGGACGTTCTTCGCCGCCGCACCGAGGCCGGGGGCGTCACCCTCGTCACGGGCAACGCTCTGGAGATATTCGGCGACCGCATAGAGAACGAGGACGGCACCTCCGAGAAGATGCTGGGCATGTTCCCAACCGCCGCGAAAAGGAAGATGATGGCCCGCTACAACTCCCTGTACTGGGGCAGACTCGACGATATGGACATCGTGGGCTTCAAGAGCCAGTTCGCCCACTCCTGGGGCGACGGCGGTACTCCTCTTTTCGATACGGTCCGGGGCGCCGGTCTCAATCCCGAGGTGAGTAACGAGGGATTCCGGGTAAACAATTTCATGGCCACGTACGTGATAGGCCCGCTGATCATACTCAACCCGCCCTTCGCGAAATACGTTCTGCGGCTCATGGGCGTCGAGGACCCCGTTCTCGCCTTTGAGGAGGCCGCCATGGACGTGTACCGCACGCGCCTTGCCGAGTTCTCCGACCCCAATACCGGCT
>JAEEGL016931109.1_pt1 | contig 13352 bp, 8 predicted proteins | sample 9134231 | NCBI WGS metagenome assembly JAEEGL01 (sample SAMN16246548, study PRJNA631951) | gut metagenome | biome: gut microbiome; feature: rumen; material: fiber-attached | host: Bos | place: Iran: Karaj | collected 2018-10 | reverse complement strand
TTTACAAACTGCTCTTCCATATCCCTTGAGAACTTTCCGTTCAAGAGGTGCTCCGCGAACTCCTCCGCCACGGAAAAGAATTCTTCCTTTGTTCGCTGCCTTATCCTAAGATCCCAGAAATGATTTTCAACTATAAAGGTGTAGAACACATCAGAGCCTATATAGAAGGAGTCATGGGGCTCCATAAAGGCATAAATCTCAGATCTTCTGCTCTCCACTATTTTTCTTGCCAGAAGCATTCCGCAGGCTTTTCCTCCGATCATCCCGGTGCCTATCATTCTGTCTTTTACCTCAAGATAGTCCTCCGGCTTAAAGAGCTCTTTTATCATCTCGCGAAGTCTAGAATCTCTGGTCATCATGATATTGCACATGCGACTGCAGTTCTCAGACACATCGGCTCCAGACTGATGGAGCATCCTTGTGAGATTAAAGAATCTGTCCCAGCTGTCCATATTGTCGGAGTCCGCCATGGAGCCACTCTTTCCCAACACCTGATAAAACCGGCTTGCCATTACCCCATCCAGGATAGGCTTGAAATCGCCGTTTTCAGGGTTATAGAGCTGCGGCAAAAACATGGTCTCTGAGTATCTGTTCCAGACCTTATCGGGTCTTACGTACACATTCTTTTCATCCGAATACACATCGAGAAACAGCTGCGTGGTATCCCTTATCTTTGCTATCGCCTGGAAGGAGTGCTTTCCCCTTATCAGCGGGAAGAATGCCACCGTATCCAGTATAAAAAGATATGGGCAGGTCACCTGGAAGAAATTGCCCATCATAAGGTCTGTTGCCCAGGCTGTCTGCAGCTCAGACAGGCAGTCAAACACATAGAACGCATCCCTGCCCTCCCTGCTGATTATTTCATGGATCTCCACGGTAAAGTTTTCAAACCTGTGGTTGAGCTCCACATTTACGATCTTAAGCCCCTCCTGCTCCTCTAAGAGCGGCTTATGAGCTGCGAACCTTATGTAGATCAGATTTCTTTTGTCCGCTATAGCCTGCTTAACATAGGGCTTAACAAAAAGAGAAAACTCCTCCAGATCATCCACCCTCCACACAACGTTATCTCCAAGGCGAATATTATCAAAAACCTGATCCATCTGTGGTATTCCGGAACACACTCTGTCAAAGGCTGCCATAGTACCCCTTTCCTCACTGATTCTCTCAGTAAATAAAAAAGGCAAAGGCGCTCCCAAATTAAGCGTCTTTGCCTGCTATTATGATACCACATCGCCTCAGTTAATTAAAGGTGGAAGTCATCTTTGTTATACTTCCTCAACGTAATTTACAAACTCCTGCTCGCTGAGCATGCTCAGGATTTCGGAGTGATGCCTGCTTTTGTCGAGAATAATGTCAAGAAGAAGTGCTGTATCCGAGGACTGAAGTGTCTTTTCCTTGCTCTTTGTCATGCTGCTGATAGAGAACCCATTCTCTGTCAGGAGCTTTGTGAGTTTGTTGACTCCGCGGTTCTTGTTGACCTCGATATAGATGCTCATGTACTTGCTGTTGCCTTCAACTTTGTTGCTGAGTTGCAATAGGAGGATGTTTGAAAATCCTACCATCAAAAGACATACAAAACCAATTTCCAGATAGCCCGCTCCAATGGCCATTCCCATACAGGAGGTAACCCATAAGGTCGCTGCTGTGGAAAGCCCCTTGATCTGCTTTCTTCCTGTGACAAGGATTGTTCCTGCTCCGAGGAAACCTATGCCGCTGACAACGCCTGCAGGAATTCTGCTGACATCAGCGTTAAGTCCCGGAATAAGTGCAAGATATATATTCAGAGCTGTTGCGGCAGCCGATCCAAGGCTCACAAGAGCATGGGTCTTTATTCCCGCATTATGGTGCTTTATTATTCTCTCCCAGCCCACAAGGCCACCGAAAATTGTTGCTATTACAAGCCTTATTGCCACAGCAAGGTTGCTTGTCCCCTGAAGATAATTGATTACATCACTAAAACTCATATACTGTCCCCCTGTTACAAGAAATAAACATATTATAACATGTTATTCCTCAGAAGGTGTCAGTGCTTTATGGCCGGCCAGCTGTGCGAGCTCATGCTTATCGACTCTCCTTGAAAGGTAGTCACCAAACATAAGATCCACAGGCTGTTCTTTAAGCATTACAAAGTACTTTTCCGAATCTATTCCGTTGATGATCACGGTCTTACCCAGCTGTCTTATCATCTCAATTCGGTTTTTAAGGATTACATCTGCCTGTTCTACATCAGTACTCTCAAAGTATCTTCTGATGTCTATGGATACACCTATTATCTTGTCAAGCATATTGTTACTTATTCCCACAAGACCGGAGTTGTGGTTGGAAAGCGCGAACTTTACGCCGATTTTCTCGAACTCCTCGAGTATGTTGACAAGGACATCCTGAACCTGGAGAGCAATGTTATCGCTGATGGAAAAGACAATCTTGGAAGGATCGATTCCATGCTTTTCAACACTCTTTCGCACTCTCTCTACAAGATCTGTCTTAAGAACCTGAACAGACATGATATGAACTATGATGACATTCAGGTTCAGATTGCCTACCTCGATTCCGTCTTTAATAAACTCGCATACAGAATCTATCATCCTGTACTCAAGTTCTTCCACGAAACCGGTCTCCTCTGAAACCTTCATGAATTCAGGAAACTCAATCTCACCCAACAGTTCATCGTTTAATGTCAAAAGAGCTTCGGCACAAATTACAGCACCTGTTTCTTTTACATATACAGGCTGATACTTTACTTCGAAGCTGTCGCCGTTAAGGCCTCTTACTATAGCTCTTTCAACCTCAACCTTCCTTATAATGAAATCCAGATCCTTGCCCTTGAAAACGATCTTGCTGGTATCCTGAATCTCAGTATCTGCCAAAAGAAGAATATCATCCACATCCTGGAAATCTTCCGGGCATCTTCCGCACAATATTCTTGCCTTAACATCCGATGGTCCTGCCATGGAAGAAAAGCCTCTGTCCAGTCTCTCTCCAAGCTTACTTATTATCTTGTCCACATCAGCTTCCGAGGCTTCCGGACACAGCATAAAAAAGTTCCCGGCGGTAGTCCTGTAAATCTCATACCTTGGATCGGTTGCCCTGATATAATCTGCACCCTTTGCCAAAATAAAATCATAAACATCGCTGCCCATTATCCTTCTGTAAATTTCTGCATTATCTATCCTGACACAGATAATATAGAAATGTCTTCCGTATTCGATATAGCTTTTCAGATCATGAATGAGCGATGCTCTGTTATTGGCTCTGGTCTTGTAATCCAGCCTGTAGTCATCTCTTTCTATCATGACCAGTACTCCCATAAGTCCAAGGGCTTCTGCCATGAGTTCACAGACAATCTCCGGGAATATCATCTGAACCAGCGTTCCTATAAGAGCAATACCAAGGAAATAAAACAGCGCTATCATCTGTATCCTGCCGATATTGCGCCAGTACTTCACCATAAGAAAAGCACAGAAAAGAACATATATCGCACTGATGGTGTACGCTATGTATACTCCCCTTCCCCTTGAATAATACAGATTATCCGATTGGGAAAAAATAAAGCCGGTAAAAGGATTGGTCAGGACTGCAAGTTCCAACAAAAGAAACGGCATCACAAAGACGGTTAGCGTCACTTTATTAAGAAAATGAAAGACATCGCTGACGATCATGATATAGATGGCAAGAACCGGTGTAAAAGCCATATGGGTAAGATAATATATAAACTTACAGACGTAGGTCACAATGTTCTTAACATCATAGGGAACAGCCGTATAGCTTATAAGTGTGGAAGTAATACCAGTAAAGCAATCTATCAGAGTAAGAATCAGAAGTACCACAAAAAGACGGCCGCGAAGTCTCTTCTTGTTGTAACTTCGCATAACCGCCATATAAAACAGACATGTAGTGCAGATCAGTACTGCCGCTAGCCTAAAGGAAAGACCTCCAATAGGATTTGGACTAAGCATGGCTTACTTCCTCGTTTTAAAAAATGTATCTAAAGTAGACAGCAGCTTATCCTTAGAAATAGTCTTAAGAAGATAATCTGCCGGCTTTAATGAAATAACATTGGTCACACTGCCCCTGTCATTTTTTCCGGTAAGAAACATGACGGGGGTTGAACTTGAAAATGATTCGCTTCTAAGCATTTCCATGACCTTTGGACCATCCAATACGGGCATATCGTAATCAAGAAGGATCAGATCCGCTTTATTGGTGGCAAGCCAGGCAACAGCCTGAGTTCCGGAATTTGCCATTCCCACTCTGTAAGTGGCTTTTAACCACTCCCTCACCATCTGCAGATATGTAAGATCATCATCCACTACAAGTATACATTTTCTTCTCTGCTGCTCATATTCATCGTTGGTGACAATCTGAACCTTTGATACAAGATCCGCCATCTCAAGGGGTCTCGTGACTTCAAAAGCGATATCTTCCTTGGGAACATAATTATGGATAAGATCAAAGGCAAGCATATCACCGATCCCCATAAGTACCTTGTTGTCACCAACGCAAAGATCCTTTATATAGACTAATGCATCCCTGTGTTCCTCGAAATTTGAGTCAGTATATACCAGTATAAGCCTGGCATCCTTCGCTTTTGTGCTCAGTTCCTGAATAGAGTACGTTGAGTCATCCACGAGAAAGTTGGCATTCTTAAGCGCATTCTTTATCGCGTTCACAAGGAAGGTTTCTTCAGTTCTTACAAGTAATACCTTTTTATACATATTACTGCTCCTGTGCACTTAGTCCTTCATTTGCAAGATTTACTATCTCATCCCACTGGAGTTTATATGCCATTTCTCCGATTTTTCGGGTTATCTTGTTGTCACTATCAGAAAGCTTATAGTTTTTTAAGGAGTCAAGAATAAATGTCAGTGTGTCATAGTCAAGGCTTCTGCTTACCTCAATGATACTCTGATATGCATCTCTCATCTGTTCAGGTAAGATGTCTTCCTTTTCCTTTACTTCCTCCTCGGTTTCCTGCTCACATATCTCAGGAACCGCAGAAAGAGTAGCCTTTATTGTGTGGAAAAGAGCCATAAGCTCATCCTGCTTAGCTACGATTTTATCTATATCTCCTGCATTTCCGGCTGCTTCAAGTTCCGCAGACAGGGCTGAAAGCTCTTTTGCTCCTATAGTCCTGCTGGTGCTCTTCAATGAATGTACGTAGCTCGTATAATCCTTCCAGTTCTTTTCATCAAAGGCTGAAGAAATATTGGCTTCAGTCATGGGCGCCGATTCGAAGTATACCTTTAGAATACTTAGGTAGCTGTCGAAATTGCCGCAGTTTACAAGACCGTCTTCAATGCTGATATTTTCAAGCTTCTTCGCCCAGTCAGGCATTTCAACAGAATCATCCTTCTCAAGCTCTTCCTTGACTTTCTTCTCTTCATCGGCTGAGAGAATAACCTTGTCCTTTGGCAGGTACTTTATCAGAGCCTCCTCAAGTTTGTCACTCTCGACAGGCTTACTTAAGTAGTCATCAAAGCCCTCTCTAATGAAGTTCTCTTTTGCTCCTGAAATGGCATTTGCTGTCAGAACAATGATAGGTGTGTTCTTGTTGGGACTTTCGGTATCCTTCTTTATCTCGTCAAGTGTCTCAATTCCATCCATTCCCGGCATGCGGTAGTCAAGGAAGATCAGATCATATCTGTTTTCGTGCTGTTTTTCCACGCACTCCTGACCGCTTCTTGCAGACTCCACATTTATCAGGGTTGGCTTAAGGAGTTCTTTAATAACCACATGATTCATAGGGGTATCGTCTACAACCAGTATCTTTGCATCAGGAGCTGTAAGCTTCTCCTTGTACTCTTTTCTGGCTTTAGCCGAACCGACAAGTCTTTCCTTGAAATCGCCTATAGGAGTGCCATCCACTATGCGCTGTGGAAGCATAACCGTGAAAGTGGACCCCTGTCCGTACTCACTTTCAACCATGATGGAACCGCCCATCAGGTCTATGAGTGAGCTGGTGATGGCAAGACCAAGACCGCTTCCTTCCACAGTCTTGTTCTTATCAATATCAAGTCGTTTAAATTTCTCAAACAGAGATTCCTTATCTTCTTCCTTGATTCCGGAGCCGGTATCAATGACTTCTATACTCAGGATTATCCTGTTATCAAACTCACGGCTTCCGCCAAGCTTAAGAGTAACGCTTCCCTCGTTGGTGTACTTTACAGCATTGTTCAGAATATTTACCATGATCTGGCGGATACGCATCTCGTCTCCGAAAAGTCTCCGTGGCAGTTCCTCGGAAATATTGAAGAACAGATCAAGACTCTTTTGCTCGGCCTTTAAGTTGATCATGTTATAGACATCGTTCAGCACAACGCTAAGATCATAGTCAACCTCATTGATCTCCATGCTTCCGGCCTCGATCTTGGAGAAGTCAAGGATATCATTTATAAGGGACAAAAGAGTTTTTCCCGCACCCTCTATGTTACGGGAATACTCAAGTATCTTTTCATCCTTACATTCTCTCAGAATGACCTCATTCATTCCAAGCACGGCATTGATAGGGGTTCTGATCTCATGGGACATATTGGCAAGGAAATTACTCTTCGCCTCATTGGCAGCCTTTGCTCTTCTCTCCTCCATTCTTGCCAGCTCTGTGGCACGAAGGATTGCGATGAACTCATTTTTGCTAACGGGCTCGGAGAAATAACGTCCTTTTACATAATCAGCCTTTACACTTACTACCGTTTCCACCAGTTCCTGGGAATCGACCTTGTCAATGACAATCTTCTTCCCCATCTGGTTCATCATCCTGAGCCTGTTCTCCAGAATGATCTTGTTCTGAGCCTGCGCCCCTGCGCCATACAAAAGAGCTGCATTCATCTTTACTCCTTCAAATTTCAGCGAAGATGCAGACTGCATGTTAAAGAAACCGGTACCATATTCATCCATGAAGAATCTGACGCCGTCTTCTTCCAGCTGATGCATGACACTTCCAAGAATATCCTGGTCGGTGGATGCTGCATACTCAGTAATATCAAAAATAACTCTGTAGGGACTGACAGAATACTTGGTAAACAGAGCCCTGATCTTGGGGATAAAGTCCGCCTTGATAAGCTGCAGGGATGAAAGACCGATCTCGATAAACTCAAGCCCCATCTCCTCTGTAATACCTCCGCCAAGGAAGTAGCAGGCTTCATCGATGGTAAACCAGCCAAGCTCTTCGATCATGCCGGTTTCTTCCGCTATCGGCATAAATTCCGAAGATGCTATTTCTCCCAGCTCGAAATCATTGAACTTAAGAACCGCCTGGGCTCCACAGATAGCATGATCCAACTTTGTGTAAATAGGCTCGTAGTAGACCTTGAATGCCTTATTGGCAATACCTCTTCTAACCGCTTTCTCAATATCAGCTCTTCTAAGAAGGAAGTTGAGGTCATTTCCGGATAGTACATAGTCAGGCTCATCCTCGATAGCAGAGTCTGACAGGAAGAACAGGTGCTCAAGGCTTCCAAACTGCTCCGGAGAACTTGCCTGAAGAATAACAGCTTTAAGCAATACCTTATTATCACCTGAAACCCATTCCTGCTTGAACCTATCGTGCAAAGTCTGGGAAGCCGCATCCACTGTTTTTTCTTCAACATCAGGGAATATTATAAGGAAGCAGTCATTATTGGATCTGTAGATATCGATCTTTGGATCTATGTTCTCGGTAAATTCCACAATCTGTGCAAGAATATTCTCAAAGGTCTCATACCCTGTTATCTTTCTGTACACATCCGCATTGAGGAGTCTTATACAGATTGTGTGGAAATATCTTTTATATTTAAAATAACTTGAAACATCTCTGGAAAATGCATTCCTGTTGAGAGCTCCTGTCGCCGTATCATGCCTGTCATCGTCATTTTCCACGACGATCATAAGTCCTATGAGTCCTATAGCTTCACAGAGCAGCTCTATCTTTATTTGGATATAGAGCATCTGGATTATGGTTCCGCAAATGACAACTACAAAGAAATACACAAGCGCGATCTTTTTTAAGTTATTCAGTGTATTCCAGTAAAGGAACAGCGCCACAATGGCAAAAAGCACATAGAATGCCGCCTGAATATACGCAACATAGACACCGATCCCCCTGTGGAAAGTCAGATCCGCATCATAGGTGTAAACAAAATGTGTAAGTGGATTTGTGAGCACCAAAAACTCAAGAATGTAGAAAGGAAGCACCAGATTAAACCGTGCTTTTTTTGTAAATCTGTAAGACACATTACAAACAAGACAGATGTACAGTGCAAACAGAGGCGCAATTGCAAAATGCGTAATGAAATACAGGAACTGAAGGACATTAAAAAGCAGGAGCTTAAGCTCTTGGCCCAGCCCGCTTGCAGCCAACGGATCAGCACAGATCACCGTTATGGAGTCGATAATGACAATTGTTGTAAACGTAAAGAACAGCTTATTTTTTAATTTTGCCTTTTTGCGCATTACCACTGTATAGAACAGACAGGTAACGGCTATGATCAGAGCGGCAAGATTAAACGTCACATTTCCAAGATTATCCACATTGATCATAAAGTAATACCCTCAAGGCATCATTCAAATAATCCCTTATGCGGGAATCAGATCACGATACCATCTAAGTGCCCCCAGGTACGCATTGTATACATGGTCCATATCAATATTTTCAAGAACAAGCTGCCTTGAAACCTCAGTCCAGTCTGCATCCTCATAACGCTTAATGAAATCCAGGACTTTGGCAAAATCACCCTTGTTCTCCAACAGAGCTTCCCTGATATTCTTTGATACCTGCACCATATCCAAAGCTTCTGCCATAGGCTTCTCCAGCATGATATCCAGTGCAGAGAAAAGTCCCATGATAAACAGCTCGGGAGCCTGCATGGCCATCTCAAATTCAGGTGCGAGATTTTCAGCAAACTTTGCTCTTATCATTACAAGCCTTACAATCTCACTCGGCTTATCAGCACATAGTTCTTTTGTTACAGCTGTATTGATCCATCTTTTTAGCTCCTTCTGTCCAAGCATTGCAGCCGCATGACGAATTGATGTGATCTCGGAATTAACTGCCATTCTGTTAACTATCTCCAAAAGAGAGATAACAAGAGCCGGGTCTTTTCCGATTACATCCGCAGCGTCCGTCAGATCATAATCGGGCGCATTAACAACATTGAGCAGCTCAATATAGTTGACCTTCAAAGGAGTAACATCGGTCTCTGACTGCATTACAGGCATTCTGAAAAAGCCGCCTTCGTAAAGGTCGTAGCCACCGTCCTTTATAAGGTTCTCATACTGCTCATTTGTATCTACATTAACAGCGCAAAGCTTGATATTCGGGTACTGATTATGGAAATAAATCTTTGCCTTGGAGACATCGATCTTCACATGATCAAGAAGAATATAATCACAGCGTGACAGGATCTCTTTGTACTCCTCAAAGCTGCTGATAGGAAGTTTTCTAATGGCGAGCTTATAGCCCTGCTCCTTGAGATCTCTCACCCTTGAAATATAACTTTCGGTTGGTGTGATTGTATTGTCCATGAGCAGCACAACCTTATTAGCCGGAACGGTGCACTGCAGAGAAATTTCCGCAAAAATAGAAAACTGGTTTACAGGAACGAATACTTCCTTTCCTCCAGATAATGTTTGAACTCCCATGCTGCTGACAACTTCGAGCTCATGTACTGTACCTGCCCCATCGAATCTGGCTCCGCCTTCATAGTTGGGATTCAGGAAGTGGTTCTCTTTACGCGCAAAGACAGAGTACGCGCTTACAGACATTTTGTCATCAAAAAGAGGTATCAACGTAGCAAGCATATATTTCTCCTTTCAGTAACGAAAAAGACAAACTCCCACTTACTTATATTGTACCTCTTTACATACACAAAACAAATAATATTTTTATAAAATTCCGTCAATAACGAGCCAAGCATTGGCATGTGAAGATGCGGGTGCCAAACTTGTTTGAGCAGCTGTATCTTTACATGCCAATATTCGGCGACAAGCCGAAGCGAGGAAATGCGTAGCATTTCCGAGCCTTGGCTCGTTACTCCACTGTCCTATCAATTATATACTTCGGCCGCCCCTTTACCTCTTCGTAAATTTTCGAAATATAAAACCCAATTATTCCAAGGCCGATCATAATAAAGGATCCCGTAAAGCACTGAAGTATGATAACCGTCGTGAATCCGGCCTGGGCGGTGCCCATGGCAAATCTTACGATAGCCTCAATGCTTGTTCCAAGTCCCACAACAAATACTATGATTCCAAGAATGGTCACTATCTGCATCGGTGCAGAAGTAAACGACGAAATATTGGTCAGCGCATATTTGAAAAGAGCTCTTGTACTCCACTTCGAAGTTCCGGCTTCTCTTTCCCTTACCTCGTATTCCACCTCGGTGGATTTAAAACCAATCCAGGAAGAAAGCGCTCTGAAAAATGCATTTTTCTCGTTCATGTTAAGAAGGACATTGATGGCTTTCCTGTCAAGGAGCTTAAAATCCGAAGCTCTGGACATGTCAAAGCCCACGGCGTTACTCATGATCTCATAAAAGCTTTTTGCAGCCAGTTTATGGAAAGAACTTTCCTTGCCCCTGCTTTTTTTCACGCCCTCTACTATCTCATAGCCCTGCTCCCAGAGCCTGTACATGTCCACAATCTTTTCCGGCGGATGCTGCAGGTCACAGTCGATAACAACACAGCAATCCCCTTTCGCCTCCGCTATTCCGGCGAAAATAGCTGACTCTTTTCCAAAATTTCTTGAAAAACAAACACCCTTGACGGAAGGAAACACGGAAGCCTGTTCACATATCTTTTCCCAGGTTTTATCCTTGGATCCGTCATTTACAAACAATAACTCATGATCTATATCCGCATCTTTTAAAATTCCATCAATTACTTTTGCAGTCTTTGGAATTATTTCCTCTTCGTTGTATGCTGGAATAATAACTGAAAGCACTTTAAATGCTCCTTTCGTGCTTGATTTAAGTACCCGCACATTATATCATAGAATATATGGGTATTTCTACAAAACTTCAGATAGGGGGGACCAAATTATGGCTCAAAATGAAATGCTTGCTATGATTCTGGCCGGAGGCCGTGGAAGCAGGCTAAAAGATCTGACCACTAAGGTAGCAAAGCCGGCAGTATTCTACGGTGGAAAATACAGAATCATTGATTTTCCTCTCAGCAACTGCGCTAACAGTGGCATTGACGTAGTTGGAGTTCTCACACAGTATGAATCCGTTCTTCTCAACAGCTATGTTGCCCAGGATGGCCGCTGGGGACTTGACTCCAAGGACAGCGGTGTATACGTTCTCACTCCTCGTGAAAAGGCTGATGAGGGACTTGATGTCTACAGAGGAACCGCTGATGCCATTTCTCAGAATATCGATTTTATCGACAATTACGACCCGGAGTATCTTCTTATTCTTTCCGGAGACCACATTTACAAAATGAATTATGCCAAGATGCTTGAGTATCACAAGCAGATGAAGGCTGACGCAACTATAGCTGTCCGCCCTGTTCCCATGCGTGAAGCAAGCCGATTCGGCATCATGAACACTGACGGCAACGGACACATTATCGAATTTGAAGAAAAACCCGCTAAGCCAAAGAGCAACCTGGCTTCAATGGGTATATACATATTCAGCTGGAAGCAGCTTCGTAAACTTCTTGTTGAGGATATGAAGAATCCGGACTCTGACCATGACTTTGGAAAAGACATTATTCCAAAGATGCTCGGCGATAAAAAAGCTCTTTTTGCTTATGAATTCAAGGGCTACTGGAAAGATGTCGGAACAATCGATTCACTTTGGGAAGCCAACATGGATCTACTTGATCCCAAGAATCCTCTCAATCTTAATGACTCTTCATGGCTTATCTACACAGAGGATGTTTCCACTCTTCCTCAGTACATAGGCAAGGAAGCAAAGATAAAGAGAGCTTATATAACCCAGGGTGTAAGAGTCGAGGGATGTGTAACAAACTCCGTTCTCTTTACAGGCGCTGTTGTTGAAAAAGGCGCTAAGGTTATAGATTCCGTCCTCATGCCCGGCGTAGTTGTGGAGGAAGGTGCGACTGTGACAAGAGCTCTTGTTGCTGAAAATGTACGAATCGGCAAAAAGGTGAAGATTGGCTCTAAAGACAGTGAAAATATCGAGCTTGTAGCGAAAAATGTAAAAGGAGGTGCTAAATGATGGCAGTTAAGGCATTCGGAATCGTATCCTCCGCTGACCAGTCAATACATGTAGAGGGCCTTCACGACTATCGCCCTATCGGAGCTTTCTCTTTCCTTGGAAGATTCCGTGTTATTGACTTTCCTATTTCTAACATGAGCAACAGCGACATCAACAGGATCCAGGTTTACGTTCGTTCCCGTCCAAGATCAATCGCAGAGCATGTTGGTTCAGGCAGGCATTACAACATAAACTCAAAGAGAGGTAAGATACAGCTTCTTTTCTCACAGAATTCTTCCTCTCATTCAATTTATAACAACGATATTTCCGCATACATGGAGAACCTTGATATCATCCAGCGTATGCATCAGGAATACGTTATCATCGCTCCCAGCTATATGGTTTACAAGCAGGATTATCGCCAGCTTCTCGAAACCCATGTGGCTTCCGGCGCAGATGTTACTCTCCTCTACCACAAGGTAGACAACGCAAGAGAGTATTTCAAGAACTGTCACACTGTTTCAGTCAACAAACAGAAAGGTGTACAGTCCATTGAAAAGAACCTTGGTACAGCCAATGTAAAGAATATCTTCATGGATACCTATTGCATGAAGAGAGACGTCTTTGTAGATCTTGTAAAGTCAGCTAACTGGATGTCCTCCATGTACACACTGGCTGACATCGTCAACATCAAGTGCAAGGATATGGACGTAAGAGCATATCAGCACAAAGGCTATTTTGCTACACTTACAAGCCTTGAAGACTACTACAACGCGTCTATGGAGCTTCTTGATTACAATATCGCCAGCGATCTTTTCAAATCAGACTGGCCTATCTACACAAGGACCACAGACTCCTGCCCTACCCAGTACTTTGAAACTTCAAAGGTTACAAATTCCTTTGTAAGTAACGGCTGTCTCATCGAGGGCACCATCGACAACTCAGTCATCGGACGTAGCGTTGTGGTAAAGAAAGGTGCTGTTATCAAGAACTCCATCATAATGGCATACTCAGTCATCGAAGAAGGTGTTCACATCGAAAATGCCATTGTTGATAAATGGGCACATATCATCCATGCCAAGAATATCAAGGGCGAACCTGATGCCCCGCAGTATATTAAGAGGCAGGATACACTGTAAACAGGGGCATCCGCGATAAAACGGATTGCTACACAGTATCCGCGATAAAACGGATTGCTACACTTCGTTCTCGCAATCC
>JAEEGL016135465.1_pt1 | contig 13352 bp, 11 predicted proteins | sample 9134231 | NCBI WGS metagenome assembly JAEEGL01 (sample SAMN16246548, study PRJNA631951) | gut metagenome | biome: gut microbiome; feature: rumen; material: fiber-attached | host: Bos | place: Iran: Karaj | collected 2018-10 | reverse complement strand
GATGCGATCTGCCTCGTCCTGCTCGTTCTCATAGACCTGGTGGACATGCGCCGTCACGAACCGGATGTTCTCCATGAGTTCCGCCGGATTCTTGAACACATACGTATTGATCCGCTGGATGACCGCCCGCGCCTCCGAGAACACCGTCCGGTAGATGGCCAGATACGTGTCGTTGACATTGCCTTCAATCATGGCATCACATGAGAAGACACGTCCTTCTACATCAAACTGTTTGGCAATTATTGCGCTGATCATACTTTTTCAAATATTTATTAGAAATATAAATCGATAATTTTTCTGTTTTTTTCTAACTTTAGAGCAAATCATGGAAGAAAAAACGTACTCTAAGAGTGAAAATCTTTTCTGTTATGGTCATGGTATACTCTGATCCAGCTTGAGTAAGTCGTGGACTATGTAGTATTCAATTCAGAAGCTTTCAATCTCTTGTAGTCTATCTAATAAAAGTGGGAGTCCATCAATATTTTAATTATATATATTTTTTATTTTCAAGACAATTATTCTGATTTTATTTTTTATTATTAAGATTTCATCTTTTTCAAACATAAAGAAAAATAGAAATATAATGAAAATTAATTCTATTATAAGAATATTAAGAATAAGCCTTAACAGATTTTCATTAAAATTTAGTCTGATTGTTATACCTAATAAAACACAAAATGAGGACAGTGTTATTAATGGTATTAATATTTTTTTCATGTATAATCTCATTGACATATTTATCATTTTTTTTGCAAATATTACTCTTGTCGTTGTAATAAGAATGGAATTCGTTACCAAAGCTATGCCAACAGAATATGCAGGGTATCCTAATATAAGTAAAAACCATGCAAAAAACAAAATCAGTATAGAAAAAACACCAAGTGTAAATTGGTACAAAGCAATTTTGCCTTTGGCTGATATTGCCATCATCTCACCTGATGACATTTTATCTATTAAATTCATTACTAATATTGAATAACAAAAATAATCTGTATATTCTGGTGGATTTTTTAACCAAATTTTTAATATATATGGCATTTCAATTACAAGAGGAATAAAAAAAACAAAAAGTAAAATAGCACTAAATTTTGAAGCAATAAATGAATAATATTTCATTTGATTTTCATTTCCACTTCCACATATATTTGTTATTGCTGGGGAAAACGCAGTAATAAGACTATTTGATAGTGTTGAACTATGTTCAGATACAGTATTAGCAATTGCGAATGATGAATTTATACTTGGTCCAAAATATTTATTAATTAAAATAGTCATCCCCTGATTTCGCAATAAAAAACTTAAGCACCCAAATAAATTCCATGAAGCAAAAATAAAAATTTTCTTAATTTCCATCCAACCAAATAGATATTTCCATATTATCTTACACTCAGGAAATAAATAAAAAGCCCTAAATGCAATTATTAATTTGGGTAACATTGACAAAAACATATTAAAACCAGCATATCCTTTCAACCAAATTCCTGGATGGGTAACCATATAGTATAAAAATATGAATTTAAAAGTTGTAGATGCAAATTGATATATGGTTAATTCGGCAATCAATTGTTTAGCTGTATACATTGAATTAAATGGAATTGTAATCATTCCAATAAAACTTGAAATACACACATATCTAAAAACCCAAATACAATCATTTATTCGATTCTCAGGAATAATAAGCCAATGATTAATAGCATAAATTCCAAATGGATATCCAATTAATATTAAGACTATTGGGAATATACTATGTATTAATAATGATGTATTAAACCATTTTCTACAATTTTCTAATCCCTTATTATAATCTTTTTCCATTTCACCTATTGAAAATGCATAGAATCGACTTGTTGATATGCCTAATAACATATCAGCGAAACTAACAAATCCAATCATTCCCGCAACTAAACCATATAAGCCATAATCTATTTTTCCTAATGTTTCCAGTGTCCATCTTGCAGTAAACAAGCCACAAAATAACATATAGATTGAACGACCATATGTTGCTAATATATTACATAATATTCTTTGATTTTTTGTTAATTGCATTATATCACTAGGGAAAAAATTTTACATATGTATTATTACATCTTTATAAATCCTAAAATAAATCTATAGATCTATATATCCATCAATACTTTTTTTGTCATGGTTATAAATTAAGTTAATTACAAAATCCAATATTGGATTTATTTTTCAAAATTCAATATTCCATAAAATTAAATAATATAAATATCTTTATTCATGATGTCCCAACATGTATTCAATATGTTGACGAATATAGGCTAGTCGAAGTCTTAATGTCATTTTGGGATATGTAAGAAGCTTCCAAAGACTATTAAAAGTGCGATTTGCGAAATACTGTCTATAGACCTTTCGTCTCTCTTTTCCTTCATATAATCTTTCTTTGACTTCATCAAACTCATTTCGACTTATTCGACCATCTTTCAAACATTTAGTCATATCTATCAAATTTTGTTCATATATCTTGTCTAAAGGGAACTGGATGAATTTCTTCGGATTTGACATGCTACCTTCATGTTTCCGATAATGAATAAGAATATCTGGAATCAAGGCTATCTTTCCAAGGAGCAATGCACGAAAACCAACGGGATCATCCTCTGTCGGACAATCATCATTCATGGGGCCAAAAAACTCCATAACCTTTCTTCGGAATGCTGATGATGGCATTGAGACATGTCCGCCTGTATTCAATGAATATGTCCGTTCTTCTTTAACTTGAATTTGTTTCTGAAGATATGCAGATAAGGGTCGCATCACACTGTCACAAACGATAGCTGATGATGCAACTTGCATACAATCTGGATGTTTCATCAAGTAATTGACTTGAACTTGTGTGCGATTTGGTTCAGATATGTCATCACCATGAGCTACCACTATGATTTCTCCATGTGCAAGTTCAAGGAACAGCTTGTTCATGTGCTTTGTAATACCAAGATTTTTCTCATTTTGGTTCAATAAAATTTTATGCGGCCCTTTGTATTGTCTCGCCATATCTTTCATGATTTCAAACGTATTATCTGTTGAACAATCATCTGACAAGACAATTTCCAATGGAGAATAATCCTGTTTGAAGGCCCTTTCAATTGCATCTTTAATAAATGAACCGCAATTGAAGGCTGGAACAACAAATGAAACCAATGGATTTCCCATCTTCACCTCTGATATGCGTATCTATACCAAGCAAGCTTCAGGTGGCAGCATATTCCTCCAAGAAAAGTTGCCCGCTCATTCTGCAAGAATTCCCTGGTAGCCACCGCCCACACACTGGAAGCAAAGTAATGTTGCGAAAAATAATTTTTCAAGAGCTCTGTCTTTTTCTGTTTATCTAATGCCTGCCCCGATTGATTCAATCCACTAATCAAATGCATAATATATAAGATACATTTATTCTTTTCATACAAGATTGAATAATATTGATCCATTATTTTCTGATACAATCTCATTTGTTGCTCAAGACGTTCAGCATAATTCTGATGCATGGCGGATGCAGAATGCTGGACATAATGGTAGCAATGATAATCAGAAAAAATGATATGTCCAATGTATTTGTAGTATATGGCGTTGAACAATAAGTCCTCACCAATTTTCTCCTCTGTATCAAAACGTAACTTGTGTTCTTCAATAATTTTTCTTTTGTACCACTTATTCCAAGGAGCAAAACCTAAATGATATTTGAAATAATGTTGCACGAAAAACAAATTGATGTCTGTCAAATTGTAATTCAAATTAATCTCTTTTTCAAACACAATAAGATCAACATTATATTTATTACTGATATCAGAAACATGACGGATAGCTCCATCATCAATATAGTCATCACCATCAATGAACCAGATCCAAACACCAGTTGCTATTGCCAGTCCCACATTTCTTGCAGCGCAAACGCCGCCATTTTTCTGATGGATGACTTTTACATTGTCATATTTCTTTGAATATTCATCACATATCTGTGGACAATTATCCGGTGAACCATCATCGACCAGTATCAATTCATAATCATTATAATCTTGTTGCAAGATACTGTCAATACACTTTCTTAAATATTCCTCAACTTTATAAACTGGGATGATGATACTTAAATGCATAGTGCATATTTCAAATATTTTTCAGAATGAATTCTGAATTCATTTATTTTCTTCTGGCATAATTCATAATCTAAATCAAACCATTTTTCCTTTGGAGGCAGTCGATCTCCAAGGATAGCTCTTTCCCTCAAACCGATTTTGTTCAGATAGTCCGTTTTACGGCTATCGTTCGGATTGCCACTATTTGGATTTGAACCACATAACGTGTAGAACGGCTTCTGAAATAATGTAGAAAATGCCGTAGCATGAAATGAATTCGTCAATATAAACGATGCATGCTTAAATAGTCCAACAAATTCCTGAGGGGAAGCACCGAATGCACATTGATATCCTTTACCAAAATCTCTGATATCTTCATTTAATGAAACAACCGAAAATCCTGTTTCTTTTTGAAGATCTTTAAGACATGCCTTGCTGCCATTGTTATTTTCAAGAAAATAGGTCAGGATATATGGTTCTTTCCATCGGATATATCCAGCGAATTCTTCCCATGATTCACGCCCAAATAGAACCACAGGGTCACAGACGACAGACACTGGACGTGCAGTTAATTTTCTCAATACTTCTGCTCCAGCCTCTTCACGACAGGAGATGAAATCAATATTCTCTAGCAACTGTTGAATCAAAAGCAATTGCCTATTATTAAATTCCGTTCGCCCAAGACTGGGGGCGTATGCTATTGTCTTAGCATCTTTATCAACAAAATCTAGATAAAAGGCAGATTCAAAATCCTGGCATGCCGGATTCCATACCTGATCACTTCCTGTTACATAAATATTATAATGCAACTTACCACGTAAATCTTCTCCATTGTCAAAAACTTCATCTGTTACCGGCAGGACATGATTGATGAAGTCTTCAAATTTTACCGCACGTCGTTTCAGTTTCGGATAAGTATATAGTGAATACATGAAATGAACGAAACGTTTGAGTCCCTTTCCTTTTACCTGAAACACACGATAGGCATGGCGTTGGGCAGCATTTCGTAGATTGATAACCTCAGCATCATATCCTGCATCACGTAGCCATTTGTTCAAGGCGTATGCTTGGAGAACGGAACCATAGTTATGAGATGCATGGAATGTCAATTGCCCAATTGTTGTCATTTACTCCCTCCTTTGCTTTCTCGTCCTCTCAATTCGCCATTTTCGATAACAATACAATGACCTATACATTCTATGATTCAACAGCCAACAAGCCAACTTTTCACCAAATTTCATATTCACTGCATTGTTCTTTATCAATATATCAACATATCCTATAGACAGCAATAGATTCAATTCTTCTTGAAAACTTGTATAGTTTCCGCTTAAAACCGCATTATCGATTGAAGAATAGACAAGGCTGTTTAGAAAATTGTATCGTCTTTCATCATCATATGGAATATTTCTCTCTGCTAGAAATTTCATATAGAATTTATACAAGTTGTTCAACATCTCTGTTTTTCTTTCTCGGTACTTGTTTGTTAATGATGTATTATGGATAACATAATCATACAATGGTTCATTAACAATTGCAATCCGTTCAATATGATCAGAATATAACAAATCAAAGACATGATCTTCAGCAAAATATTTATTTTCTAATTCAAAGAAATGCTTTTGTATCAAACTCTTTTTATGGAGTCTGATACAAAGAAATCCTGGTATATTGATACGACTGTCACTATATCCTGTCAAAGGATGTATATAGTAATTTACTATATCTTCTCTTCCTTCAATAACATCTTTTTTATATGGGAGAAAATGCTTTGTTTTTACTCCTGCATCAATCTGTATGTATCCACAGATGGCCAATTCTGCATGATAATTTTCAATAGTTGTTATGAGTTTCTCTACCATCGTTGATTCAATATAGTCATCACTATCTACAAACAGAACATATTCACCATGACAAGCTTCAAAACCTGCTAATCGTGCACTAGAAAGACCACCATTTTCTTTATGAATTATTGTAATTCTATTATCCTTTTTTAATAATTGATCACAGTATTCAGAACAATTTTTTGATGAACCATCATCAACTATTATAATTTCAAGATCACTGAAAGTCTGTAATTGAATACTAGTTATGCAAGTATATAAATATTTTTCTGTGTTATATACTGGAATTATTATTGAAACTTTATACATATTTATTTATACTGAAACCACCAGTAAAAATTTTTAAGACTTGAAAATGCAACTGAATATATCCAATATAAAAAATAAAAAAATAATGTTGGTATTAAAATATTCACTTTTTTCTTATTTCTTATATCTTCTAATAGATATGGATATCCAATTAAACACATTGAATTTGTATAAATACCAATACGAGCTAAATAGGTACTGTTCATTGTTGCAAACATTACTAATCCATTTAAAATCAATGCATTTATATAAAATGCATTGATTTTATCACTCACATATCCTTTGTTAAAGAGAAAAAAAACTATTATTGGTACCCACGTAATTATAATCCTTATTCTGGAAACTGAATTTATTAAATAATTATCAGTCATATTCATTATAGCATCTTTATAAAATTCAATTCCAAAAAATATATATCTGTAACTAAACAATAAAAATATTGCACCAATAAAAAGTTGAATGAAATTTTTAATATCTGGTTTTCGATTTAATATGAAATATTGTGATAACATCACTATTGCTGTAGTATGAAATAATGAAGCTATTACCACTATTATTAAATACTGCTTAAACTTTCTGTTAAGAATATATCGATGTCCCCAAAATAGCAATGCAGCAGCCAAATATTGTCTAATACCATTAAATGATCCTTGCCATTCTCCCATAAAAATATATAATATTATACTTACTAAAAATTGAGGACTATATCGATATAGTGTAATTATATACAATGAAATTGTAATTAAAGAAGATAAAAAAATTAATGAAATGCCATTATCATAAATTAATCTTCCCACGAATGAAAGCATCTTAATACCTGGTTCATTATAATTAATAATTGAATAAAATAGCTCTTTTAAATTTAAAATATATTTAGTATAATAATTCCAATAATCAGTTCCAACATTATAACGGAAACCTGCTGTAAAGACTAAAACTGCGATAAGACAATATAAATATACATTATTATATTGAATTATAATATTATCATTAACATTGCAATATTTGCATTTTTCAATCTTATAAGACAATATTAATGAAAAAAACAAAATGACCCAATATATTAAAGACATATTATATTTTATTTTTATAGTTATTTATAGGTAGGGGTAGTATATTTGTTATTTTTTCAATACTACATTTTTACAAAACTTTAATTTGAGCTCTAATAAGCATATTGGCATTTCTAATAGAAATTCTATATTTTTAATCAATATAAAAAAAGGAATTATTTCAAATACAACCATAATAAAATTTAATTAAAAAACATGTCATATTTATTAATAGTTTATATATTAAAGTCTGATAAACCCAATAAAACACACAACTTATTTTTATGTTATCATCTTATGTAATTATTCACAAAATGCTTATTATCCAAATATTAATAACCTTACTATTTAATTAATTTAGCATACAATAAAATACATGTTATATTGTACTCAAAATTATATTTAATTACATTCGCTCACATCTTGGCAAAAATGAAACAAGTCTTATTCTTTATTTAAATTCAATAAAATAATCTCAATATATAACAATTCTTATAAATATTTCTTAATAGATATTATATTTTTTAATAATATTTTACTTTATATGAACCTTTCATATTCAATTTATATTACTAATTAACTATAGAAAATTATTTTTACTATATATAAAATCTTCAAAGATTCTTATCATTTTCTACTACGACCATCTCACATAATAAGAATATTTAAATTCAAAATTATTACACAATATCATTAATTTTTTCAATAATTACATTTAATTAATATTGATACAATTTTTTTACATGCATCTCTATCTCCATATGGATTTACAGCACGGCTCATTTTTTCATATTCCTGAGGATTATCTAATAATATACTTATATTTTCAACAATTCTCTCAAAATCAGTTCCAACTAAGCGTACAGTTCCATTTATCAATGCTTCAGGACGTTCTGTTGTATTTCTCATTACAAGTACAGGTTTTCCTAAACTTGGTGCTTCTTCTTGTATTCCTCCAGAATCAGTTAAAATTATTGATGCCTTTTCCATTAAAAATACAAAATCAATATATTGTAATGGTTCAATAAAAAAGACATTTTTTAATTTATCTAAATTTTCTCCGAATATTTCATGTATAGGATTTCGAACATTGGGATTCAAGTGCATTGGATAAACAAAATCTACATTTGGATATTTTCTTCCTAAAAATTCTATTGCTTTACAAATATTAAAAAAACCAGCACCAAAATTTTCCCTTCTATGTCCCGTAATCAATATAAGTCTTTTTCCACTTTTAATACGTGAAATATTATATCCAGAATTATATATACTATTTTCTTCTTCTTGTTCTAATTCTGAATTATATTTTATTTTTTCTACAACCATATGAAGAGCAGTAATTACTGTATTACCTGTTATATGAATTTCACCATTTACTTGTTCTTTAATCAAATTATCCTTTGCCAAATTTGTTGGCGTAAAATTATATTTTGAAATTCTACTTGTTATCTGTCTATTGATCTCTTCAGGCCATGGATCATATATATTCCTTGTCCTTAAACCAGCTTCTATATGTCCTACAGGAATTTGATTATAAAATGCAGCTAATGCAGCAGCCATTGATGTTGTTGTATCACCATGAACTAGGATTATATCTGGCTTAATACTTTTGAAAACATCTCTCATGCCAATCAATACTCTTGTTGTTATATCTGTCAAATCTTGTCCCTTCTTCATGATATTTAAATCATAATCTGGTGTAACATCGAATATTTTTAATACTTGATCAAGTAATTCTCTATGTTGTCCTGTAACACAAACAATTGTATTAAAAATATCAGGAAATTTCTGAAATTCTTTAACTAAAGGACACATTTTTATTGCTTCTGGACGTGTTCCAAAAACTAACATAATTGTTTTCATAATTAATTACCCTACACTAGAAGTTAAATAATTTACTTTCTTCCAGTAATTACATTAGATACATATATTGTAATTTTACGACCAAATAATTTTGCAAAATAATATTTAAATTGATGACGTATTCTTTGAATTATTGTTGTTTTTGTCCATGATCCTGCAAAATGATGTATACATACAGTATTCTTTGTACATTTTATCAATCCAGTTTCATGGTCTTTAGGACAAAAATAATCTGTAGGATACATTGTACAAAAACCAGGAAAATCTTGATATTTATTATTTAATATCAATCCTTTTTTAACCATATATTCTGTAATTACTTTTGTATTTGTTGTTAAATCAAATGATCCATCCTCCCTAATAAAATGTCTATTATTATATTGTTCAAGTAATTCTTTAGCCCATTTACTTCCTTTCTCTGCAGCCATCATACCTGTAGGCACATAACCATCAGATTCAAATCCTGAGAACATTACATGATTTAAGAAAGGATTAAAGGATTTACAGACCTCGACATCAGTATCCATGTAAATTCCGCCTTCATTATATAAAGCATAGAGTCTTACAATATCTGTTACAAATGCATATTTATGTGATTCTAATGCTTCTTTCGCGTAAGGAAAATCTGAAACATTAAAATTATCTTCATTCCATTCTTTAATTTTATATTCAGGGAGATATTTTTTCCAACTATTTATACATTTTTGGGCAAGTTCACCTTTGTTACCTCGTCCAAACCAACAATAATGTATTATTTTCGGAATCATTTTTTAATTCAAACTGTTTATATAATTTCTGAACATTCATTTAAATAGCATATAATAAGTTTAATAATTATTGTTTTTCATATAATTACTATATACAATAAAAATATTTCTTTGACAATCAGGAAGAAATTTATTTTTATATCATATATTATAAAACCATTTATTAGTTTCTATTTACAATAATATATTATATTATATTTTTACGATTATTTACTTAATATTCTTTGCAAGTTTCTATATAATTTTGCTCCCCAAAAGGGAATTATTGATTTTACAATACATATTAATGTAGGTCTAATCATCCACCAAAATGGATAGTTCAATAATCTATATCCTATATATGTAGTTTTAAGAGCATTCCATCTTGTTTTGTTAGTTCTTCTTCGTATAGAATTATTATCTTCTCTCATGAAATATAATGATTCATGAATATTGTTACCGTTAAATCCATTATAGTAAAATCTAAACCATAAATCATAATCTTCACAACGAGCAGTCCGTTCAGATACTGTATACCCACCAACCTTATCATAAACATATTTATATGTCATAATCGTCGCATGATGAAAGGGAATTCGTTTACGAAGAGTATAATAATCAGGATTAATTGCAGATTTAACAATGTCAGCCATACCAGTATGTTCATTGAAGTGCTGCATATCTGTCCCAACAACCTGATATTCATGATGTGACTTTAAATAAGCAATTTGCTTTTCAAATCGATATGGTGAGCATATGTCATCACCATCCATTCTAGCAATATATTCCCCCTTAGCATATTTCAAACAATGATTCAAGCTGTAAGATAATTTTGAGTTCTTTTCATTCTGAATAAGTATAATTTTTTGAGGATAACGATTCTTATATTCTTGTGCAACAAAATATGTATTATCTGAAGAACCATCATCACAAAGAATCAATTCCCAATTTGTATATGTCTGATTGAGTATGGAATCAATTGCCTCAGGCAGATACTGAGCACAATTGTAGATTGCCATGATAACTGATATTTTTCCTAACTCCATATAAAATTCAAACTTTTTTAATTTGCTTTTTCAAAATCAATACAATTACCAAGTTTATATTCCCATTCTTCTGGTTTCATTGGCCAAAAGCCTCCTGCATGAAAAAATGTGAACTCTCCAAAATAGACTTTGTTTTGAATCTGATATAAATCAATCCGAACGAACATCATCCCTTCTGAAAGCTTGAAAGCCAATGCTTTCATCTCCTCAAAGCAAGTAGGCTTTGGTATCTCATGTCCAGACTGTGGATGAATATTCGTAATGTCCAAATGATTGAACTCCATATCGAAAAAATCAAACTTGCAATCCGTACTCCGTTCAGTCGCCACAAATAGAATCTCCGGTTTTCCATGGAAACAGAAGAACTTGTAATCATTGATATCCTCTTCTCCTGGAGGTGTCATAAACTTCTCCGCATAAATCCTTGGCTTTACATCTTTATAAGGATATTCCCTTCCATCAGGGAATGGATTACGTTTCAGACGATTTTCAAAGAACTGTTTCAATTCATCATGATCCATTTTCGATTTGTCATGGATGATCTTTACGCTACCGGAATCATGAGTGCATTTCAAGACAAATTCATTCGGTAGACTCGTAAAATCAATGTCATCATAGTGATTCCATACGCCCAACATCGGCAAGGCAATATCTTCACCAAGTTTCTCCTGAAGATATTTTCGAACTTCCACTTTGTCCACCAACTGAGTATATTCAGGATGCCGATCATGAAGTTTCAACCAGTTCATCTTGTCACAGAACGTGACTGGATTCTTCAAATTGAGATGTTTTCCCGTCTTCAACCAATAGACCAATTTCAGATATGGTTCATCTGGTATGAATCTCAAAAGCTGAATGAGCTTCAGCCGTGCTTCGCGGTTACGGAAAATACTTTTATAATCGAACATAATTGTTGTGAGTTAAAAGCCTAAAGCTTAATACAATTCATAATTCATAATGCATAATTTAGAATTGCAAATAATTCAAATGTTACATAAATATTATCTTTCAAGCAATTCTTACGATTAATAACTTTTTATTCCTATATATTCCATGAATGTAGCTAGAATAATAGATCAAGTAAAACTAAATCATCTCCAAGAGTTTCAAGTATTGTTGGATGACCAACTGACGGTCGAACTGCTGTTCCATCTTCTGCCGTGCGGCCAAAGCCATCGTCTGACGATCTTGATATGGAAATTCCTTGTACTGAATGATTTTCTCATAGAGCGATTCCACATTCTTCACAATAAAAGTCAATCCAGAGACGCCATCATCCACGCCTTCTCGACAGCCGGGAATATCTGAAACGATGCACGGACGGCCTGCAGCAGCAGCCTCCAGAATCACATTCGACATGCCTTCATGATGGGACGGATGTATTAGACAGTCACATTCTTTGATGAGTCCATGGATCTTCTCATGGGGCATGTTTTCATAGAATTTGACACCATACTTCGCCATCATCTCCTCCACGACTGGCTTGTACTGTTCTTCCTCATACCATCCGACGATGTGAAACTCCGCCGCGCCATCCAGTTTGCGGATGGCTTCGAACAATTCATCATAACCTTTGTCCTGCCGGATACGTGCGATAGTAATAAATTTAAGCTTACGGTCAGAACCATCTGGATTCTTTTCCGGTGGATATGCCTCGAATGGATTCTGTTCCAGATTCACGCCAGAACCTGGCAGAACCGAGACAGGGCTTTTTTCATTGACGACACCACGGGATTTGAAAAACTCAAGATTGCTCTGATTCTGGAAGAAGATATGCATGGCCTTCTTGTAGGCATGGCACTGAAGCCACAACATGATGAAGCCGACAAGGCTTTTATGCTGCAGATTTGAGCCAAGACCCGTCACATTGCAGATGACAGGCGTGTTAGTAAATCGCGCGGCCAGACCACCGTAGATGTTCGGCTTGGCCGTATAGGTCAGGACAATCTTTGGACGAATGTCGCGTATGATCTGGATCAGCGTGAACATCGTCTTCAAATCCGCAAACGGATTTGTGCCGAAACGGCTCAATGGAATCGTCCGTACCGTACAACCAAGTTGTTCAAAAGCCGTGTTCCGTTTGTCCGACGGAAGTGCCAATGTAAGGGCATATCCGTCCTGAAGGAGCCGCTGGACAAGTTCCAGCCGAAAATTGTAAATCGTCGTGAAATCGTTGGCGACGATTAATATTCTATTGTTGTCAGAAGAAGGCATAGATTAGAGCTAAAAGCCTAAAGCTAAAAGCTTAAAGCAAATGCTTTTTAGTGGTTAGTGGTCAGTGGTCAGTGGCCAGTTTAATGCATAATTCAGAATGCATAATCCAGAATTATTTTTTAACCACGAATGGACACTAATGAACACGAATTTATTCAACCATAAAACACACGAAACACACCAAAATGCCTCG
>JAEEGL012856284.1_pt1 | contig 13352 bp, 10 predicted proteins | sample 9134231 | NCBI WGS metagenome assembly JAEEGL01 (sample SAMN16246548, study PRJNA631951) | gut metagenome | biome: gut microbiome; feature: rumen; material: fiber-attached | host: Bos | place: Iran: Karaj | collected 2018-10 | reverse complement strand
TTCAGCCCGAAAAGATTGTATTCCGTTTTCAGCGCCTCCGGGTCATAGGCCAGGGGCTCCTCCCGGACCGCAGCCGCGATGGTTCCGGAGCCGGTGAATACCGGGCCGCTTTCCGGCTTCTCCTCCCGCGTCAGGGACAGGGCTGTCGCCCCGTCCGCGGAAAGGCTTCCTTCAAATAAGAAATGGAAATTCGGCAGCAGGTATCCGTCCACCGAAATCCGGCCGGAAAAGGCTGTGTCCATCGGAACCTCCAGGGGAAGATGCTCCGCGTCCAGCCGTACCTGCAGGATGGCGTCCGGCACCGTGTACCCGGTATCGTACAGGGCTTCCGCTTTCGGAGCGTTTTCCGCCCGGTCCCAGGCGCCCTGCAGCGCAATGGACAACGTCCCGTCCGTTTCCTCTCTCCGGAAGGAGAAGGAGGGGGTATACGCCGCGCCGGTTTCCGGCGGCGTCAGCGCGCAGCCGTACGCTGCACCCGCGGCATGTTCCTCAAAAAGCAGGACGCCGTCCGCGTTCAGGCATCGCAGCGTCTTCCCTTCCCTGCCGGTTTCCTCCGCCTCGAAGGCCAGGTCCTCCCCGGCGGCCGCCGCCAGCAGCAGCTCCGGCAGCGCCTGCAGCGCCGTCTCGACGGGCTCGCTCTCCGGCCGGAAATTGGTCAGGGCATCCACCCAGGTCCTCAGGTAATTGTTGTGCTCCAGTTCTTCCTGCCAGCGCCCGGCCACCCATTCGACCATTTCGTAGGGAACCGCCCTACTTTCGCCGATGGGGCCGATTTCCTCCGTCCACGTATCCGCCAGCCACCGGAAGGCGTCGGTCGTGGTCACCGGCAGCAGCAAGGCCAGGTAGGGCAGCGGAATCTGCAGCGCTTCCCAGGTGCGCTCGGCAAAATACATGAACCGGGCCGGTTCCAGCCAGATCGCTTCCTTCCCCAGCAGGGGGGAGGTGATCTGCACCAGCTCCGGGGCGCCGGCCATCCGGAAGGCAACCGCGGCGGCGGGATTGGAAAGGGGCACGAGTTCAGCCCGCAGATCCAGGGAATTCGTCCCCTCGCACCAGGAAAGGTTTCCCTTCACTTCCAGCGCCTCCAGCAGGTCCGCGTAGCCCTGCATCCGTTCCCTTTGCCGGAACGGAAAATCCCCGGCATTCAGGTGAAACCGGAGCGCAAAATCCCAGGAGCGGATCTCCGGATCCGCCTCCGCCGCGCCGCAGGCGCCGCCCAGCAGCAGCATTCCCGCCAGCAGCAGCGCAACAAGCCGTTTCATGAACCTTCCGTCTCCTCCTCCCGGGGATCACCGGGGCATCGTTCCGGGCCATTATAGCATAAAGCGTCCAAAACCGGTAGCCATTCCTTCTTGCCTGCCATCCGGCCGTCCGAAAATTGCAACAAATTTGACACATTTTCCGCCGTGTGCTAGAATGACAGCGGTTCCCGGTTTCCCGGGAACTGAAACAATATGAAAGCCAACGACCCGAAAGGAGAGAGTTCATTTTGAAGAAAATCATCAGCCTGCTGGCGGTTCTCGCGATCCTGCTGACCTGCGACGCCGCGTCCGCGGACCTCGCCTCGGCGAAAACCGCCGACGGAAAGACCGAACGGAATATCCAGTTCCAGGTTACCGGGGACAATCCCTGGCCCACCGACGGCACCAGCCCCACCACCGGGCGCAGCCTCGACCAGCTGGCCGCGGATTATTTTGAAGACGGCATCGGCGGCATGGTCGTCACCGGGGAATACTATCCCATCATGGTGCAGCACTGCGGCTATGCCGGCGGCGTCAACCAGGGCGCTCCCTTCTACGGCACCTATGCGGACGTCTATTATGAGCTGGCCAAGTCCGGCACCGGCCATACCCGTATGGCCATGATCTACAACGACCTGCTGCCGAAGTACGCCGGCGCCTCCCGTTCCACCCGCGTCGGATACATCTGGGTCCGCCAGGAATGGAACGCGCCTTATTTCTTCGCCGGGAAGCAGGAGAGCAGCGCGGAAGGCAGCAACCTGATCACCAACGTCAACGAAATCATCACCCAGCTGGGCCTGCCCTATTCCGGGGACAACAACACCCCCTGGGAGCAGAAGGTCATCTTCGACGGCCTGGCCGGCTCCAAGCGCTGGCTCGCCTACAAGTACCGCCTGAGCAACCTGTCCGACGCCTGCAACGTGCTGTGGGACCTGCCCGGCGCGGTCAACGGCCTCCTCGGCCAGCGTTCCTTTGAGGACCACAACCACACCTGGCGCTTCGGCGCCCTGCCCGAAGGCGGGGAAGACGCCGGAACCGTCTACGTCCTCTTCAAGGACACCCAGGCGACCCAGGTGGACAGCGAGGGCATCTTCTACTTCAACAGTATGTACCAGTATGAGCCGGATGAAAACGTGTACTACCGCTACATGATCAGCGACATGGACAATCCGGAAAACAACCCCGTCCTGTTCGAGGAGCAGGTGCTCTCCAACGAAACCGTCAAGGACCAGGGCAACAACGGCATTCAGTCCGGCTACAGCATGAAGGCCACCCTGGACAAGGGCAACCCCATTACCTTCGCCAACGTGATCGTGCAGTATATCGACATGAAGTGGCCCGGAAACGAATTCCCCTATCCGATCCTGCTGGGATCCGGCAACGCCGACTACTTCATGGGCGGCAAGCGCTACACCGGCGTCTGGAACCGCGCGACCTATGACGACCGCACCGTCTTCTACGATGAAAACGGCCAGGAAATCAACCTCCAGCCCGGACGGACCTTCATCATCCTGATGGATATCAACACCGATCACCGCGCTGTGAAATACGAATAAGCCCTGAAAAAACCCAACCCGGATTCCGCTTCTGGAATCCGGGTTTTTCAATGCCCTTCCGGCCTTGTATTTGTCCTGCCGCCGGGCGCTCCGGCGGGATTCAGGCCCCCGCCGCTTCGGTTCCGGCCGCCGTTTTCCGCTTCCGGAGGCTTCCGGCCGCCGCCCACAGCACCGCCGGCAGGCTCAGGATCATCGGGTAGGCATACCGGTAATAGCCGTTCACCGGGGACAGCATGCAGGCGGCCAGCACCATCCCCAGCACAACGCAGCAGGGAAAGAATTTCCGCAGCCGCCGGACCGCCAGCGTCAGCAGCGCCAGCCCGCACAGGATCCAGCTGTACCCCCCGATCCGCTGCAGCGTCCTGACCACAGGAACCTGCATGGAAACCGTCCAGGCCCCCTTGGCAAAATAGTTCCCTGCCTCCCAGCTTTCAATGCCCAGCTTCTCCTGGAGCGCCGGATCGCAGCATACGCCGATAAACACATGGGACTTGATTTCGGAATCCTGCGTCAGGGAGAAATACAGGTGCGTGCTCCACTTCCATCCCTCCAGGATCGTGTCCGGATGCTTCCGGAACAGTCCGGCCCACATCCGCAGGAACTCCGCCCTCGTTTCCGCGGTGAAGGAGGATTTATCCTTGATCGGATCGGCGATCATCGGATGGTATTCTTCGATCAGGATTCTCGGTTCCACCACCCGGGAAATGGTTTCCCATTCCTCCTCCGTCACCTCCTCCGGACGCTCCTGCACGTAGAAGGCCGCCGTCTGGAGGGGGATCGACATCTCTTCCTTGATTTCCGCGGGCGGAATGCCCGCCAGCCGCGGAATCAGCACCGTCGCGGCGAGCAGCGCCAGCGCGGCGCCTCCCGCCGCCGGAAGGCCTTTCTTCTTCCGGGCTTTCAGCACCAGAATGATGAAAACCCCCAGCGGAATCACCCCGCCGAAGTTCCGCTGCAGCCCCAGCACCGCCGGCAGCGCCGCCAGGATCCGCCGGCTCCGCCGATCCTCCCAGAAGTCATCCCCTTCTTCCGCAGCCCGGATCAGGAGATACACCATCGCCAGCAGGGCCAGGGCAAAGCCGGAGTCCTTTCCCATCATAAAGGCATAGATCGGGAAAACCGGCAGCAGCGCAAAAAAGGGAACCAGCGCGCCCGCGGCCTTCCCCGCTCCGGTCCGGTCCCACAGGTAAGCGATCACCTTTCCCAGCAGCCAGGCCTCAAGGATCATCTGCAGCCAGCAATAGAGGTAGATCCCCAGCTTCGGCAGCCCGAGGAGGTTCCCTGCCTGGAAGAACAGGCCCATCCACAGGTTCTGGAACCAGGGATTGTTGACGTTGCTCCGGTCCAGGTTCAGGAACCAGGCGATGCTCGTCCCGGCGTCCCAGGGAAGGTTTCCCGGAAAGCAGAAAACGCCCCAGGGCATCCAGCAGGCCAGCAGGATGCCAAAGATCACCCGGGCCTTCCCGAGGGACCGGAGCTTTTCCAGGATCTTCCCTTTACTCATACTTTTCTTTTCCTGAATAGACAATCTTCATCACATAGGGGAAGGACAGGGCTCCCGCCAGCGCCGTCACGATCAGCGTGGCCCACGCCGCGCCGATGGATCCGTACCGGACCGTCAGCCAGACGTCCAGCGCGATGTTCGCCGTCCCCGTCACGATGCTCACGAACATCGTATACCCGGCCCGCTTCAGGGACAGCAGGATGTTGGTGCTCGTCACCCGGAAGGTGGACAGCAGGACGAAGCTGACCGTCAGGATCCGCATGCAGGGAACCGCGTCCAGGTAATCCGCCCCCCACAGGAGCCCGACGATCTGCGGCGCCAGCAGGTAGATCCCCGCCCCCAGGACGAGGCTGACCCCGCCCGCCAGCAGGTAGATCTCCTTCGTTTTCCGCCGGATCCATTCCCGGTCGCCCAGGTGCTGCACGAACAGCGGCACATAATAGATCATCATGCACTGGGGAATGAAGTTCAGGTTCTCCGGCAGCTGGGTCCCCACCTTGTAGGAGGCGAGGATCGCCGCGTCCGCCACCACCACCGTGATCACCGCCACGTCAATCCGGTACAGGATCACGTTCAGCGCGCTGGTGACGCCCGCCTTCACGGAATATTTCGTCAGGTCCCGCAGCTGTTCCCTGCCCGGCCTGCCCGGCCACGCGGCGTCCGCGTATTCCCGGCAGAACCGCGCCCCCAGGAAATCCGCGATCCCGTACGCCAGGTACCGCCCGGCGATCGTCCCCGCGATGCCCGCGGTCAGCGCGCCGAGGATGGCCAGCCCCGCGTACAGCGCGGAATGGATATTCAGGTACAGGGAATAGGCCCGGTTCGCCTTTTCCGCCCGCAGGATCACCGCGTAGTAATCATACAGGAAGGAAACAAACGGCATCCCCGCCAGCGACAGGATGTATCCCCTCGTCTCCTCGATCCCGACGTTGAACAGCAGGCCGTACACGACGATCGCCGCGCTCAGCAGCGCTTCCGTTCCCAGCCCGAAGCGAAGCGCCCAGGCATAGTAGCTTTTCTTGTCCTCCTGCCCGATGTCCTTCGAGCAGAAGTACAGGATCCCGCTCGTGATCCCGAACCCGGAAAACAGGAACACGATGAAAAACACGTTAAACGCGCCGGTGAAAACCCCGAAATCCTCCTTGGTCAGGATCTGGACCAGGGCGATATTGGCCAGGAAGGCGATGATCTTATTCAGAAAGGTGGATCCCAGAATATGGAAAAATCCCCCCCGGAACATCCCCTTCACCTTTTCCATCATCAAAGCCCTTCTCTCCCCAGCTCCGCCGCCACCTGCTCCGCCCGGCACGTCCACAGGTTCCTTTTTTTCGCTTCCGCGCAGCACCGGCGCTTTTGCTCCAGCACCCCGGGATCCCGCAGGATGTCCCGCAGGACGCCGGCAATGGCTTCCGCGCTGTAGCCGATGCTCCAGCCGGTGCCGTTTTCCTCCGTAAAGCGCCCCATCGCCGTTCCCGCCGTGGCCAGGACCGGCAGCTCATGCCCCAGATATTCCCAGGCCTTGTAGGGTTTGGCCATATCCATATACGGATTCCGCCGGAACATCAGCGACCCCAGGTCCGCTTCCCGGTACGCTTCCTCCAGTTCTTCGCCGCTCCTGTGAATCACCCGGATCCGTTCGCACACCAGCGGCCCGAGGCCCGCCTTCTCCCATTCCGCCTCCCGGCAGCACAGGATCAGCCGCGTCCCTTCCGTCTCCCGGACCGCCTTCATCAGCTCCGCCACCTGGTAGTTGCCGCCCAGGCCGCCCACATAAAACACCGTCAGCGGCCGGCCGGGTTCCCGCCCGCCCTGCCGGTCCGGAAGGTCCTCCGCCCCGGGCGGCAGCTCGCTCATGATGCCCGCCAGCCTGTCCGATCCAAGCACTTTGGAAAAGGTGCCGGTATCCGGGACGTAGAACCGGTCCAGCAGCTTCTCATACTGCCGCAGGTCCAGCCGGTAGCACCACAGGGCGGCCTGCTTTTTCCAGGCCGGAAGCCCTTCCCCGTATCCGTCGTATTTCCAGAAGAGGTCGCTGTAAAACAGGCCGACGGGAATCCCGCGCCTCTTCACCCACCGCAGGAATCCGAAGTCCAGGAAGGGATGCGTCGGCAGGTGGCCCGGGTCCGTCAGCAGCATCGGCTCCGTATGGCTTTCGGCGTACAGGAAATCGAACGCTTCGCCGCCCGCGATCCTTTTCCGTAGCTCCCGGATCCGCTCCCGCCGCTCGCCGGACACCCCGGAAATCATTTCCGTTTCATAGCCGACGGCCCGGAACGCTTCCGCCATCTTCCGCGGCCGCACCATCCGCGCGCCGCTGCCCTGCTCCAGCCGGTAGGGAAGGTAAAAGATGCATTTCCTCCTGCTTCCGCCCCTTTCCGGAGGGCTGCCAGCAGCGCCTCAATCCGCTCAAAGCAGCGGTTCAGCTCATACTTTTCCAGCACGTTCCTCCGGCCGGCATCGCCCATCCGCGCCCGCCGTTCCGGATCCAGGTACAGCGCCTTCATGGCGTCCGCCAGCGCCCGCGGATCCTCCGGCGGCACCGGGAGGCTGGAGCTGCCGGGGACCGTGGTCTCCATCAGCCCGCCGACCTCCGAAATGACCAGCGGCGTGCCGCAGGCCTGCGCCTCCACCGCCGCCACCCCGAAGGATTCATACCGCGCCGAGGGAATCACCGCCAGGTCCATGTCCGCCCAGGCCCGGGCGCACGCCTCCGCGGGGATCCTGCCCGTAAATTCCGTCCGCTCCGCGATCCCTTCGTCCTCCGCCAGCCGGCGGAATTCCGCCTCCTGGGGCCCGTCCCCGCAGAGCTTCAGCCGCAGCTTCGCCTCCGGCAGCTCCCGGCACAGCAGGGAAAAAGCCCGGATCAGCGTGCCGATCCCGTAGAGCGCCGCCATCGTCTTGACCGTTCCGATCACGAAGGTCCCGTCCGCCCCGCCGGTTCCGCTGCGCCCCCGGGTCCGCCTGTCCGGGGAAAACAATGCCATATCCACCCCGAAGGGCGTGATTTCGAAGGGCCTGTCCGTATACTTTGCCGCTTCCTCCGCCATGGCCCGGCTGGTGGAAAAAAGCACCCCCGCCTTCCGCAGGCTGAACTGCAGCAGGGCCCGGTGCAGCGGGCTCCGGCGGGGAAAATCGTAGATATCCGATCCCCATACGGACAGCGCGTACCCCTTCGCCCCGCTCAGCGCCGCGGCCACCCCGTAGCTCGTGGCATAGTGCACGTTCACCGCGTCCGGCCGGATGGCCCGGAGCAGCTTCCGGATCCGCCCGCCGGCCGTCAGGTATTTCAGCTTGCCCCAGTCGCTCCCGTCCGGATCCACCCCCAGGTCCACCGGATGCACCCGCACGCCCGGGATCTCCGCCGGAATAAAGGAGATCACGTGCACTTCATGCCCGCGGGAAACAAACCATTCGCACCATTTCCGCGTATGCGCGCTTCCCGCGGAAGACACAAAACAGATTCTCATAGCCGCTCCCGGATCACGCCGCAGACGCGTTCCGCGTCCTCCTCCGCCAGATACGGATGCATCGGCAGGCTCAGCACACGCTTCGTCGCTTCCAGCGTATTCGGATACCATTCGTCCGGCAGCTGCATGGCCCGGAACGCCTCCTGCTGATGCAGCCCCCGGGGATAGTAGACCATGGAGGGGATCCCGGCGGCCTGCAGCCGCTCCCGGGCCGCGTCCCGCTCCTCCCGGTTCCGGAACAGCACCGTGTACTGGGCCCAGCTGGAAAGGAATCCCTCCGGCACCTCCGGCCCCGCCACGCATCCTGCCAGCCGCTCCGTATACCATCCCGCCGCCCGGTTCACGTCCGCCAGCTCATGGGCCTCGAACGCCCGGAGCTTCGGCAGCAGGATCGCCGCCTGCAGGGTGTCCAGGCGGCTGTTCATGCCGATCTCCCGGTTGTCGTACTTGTCCGCCGGGCTCTTGCCCAGCGCCCGCAGGCTCCGCAGCCGGGCGTCCTCTTCGTCGCTGTCCGTGAACACCGCGCCTCCGTCCCCGTAGCAGCCCAGCGGCTTAGCCGGGAAAAAGGAGGTGATGCTCATGTCCCCGAAGGAGCAGGCCCTCTTCCCCCGGATGGCTCCCCCGAAGCCCTGGGCGCCGTCCTCCAGCACCTTCAGGCCGTATTTCTCCGCAACCGGCAGGATCCGCCCGTAGTTCGCCGGCTGGCCGAACAGGTCCACCGGAATCACGGCCTTCGGCCGGAGCTTCCCTTCCCGGATCACGCGCCGGATCTGTTCCTCCAGCGCGTCCGGGTCCATATTGAAGGTCCGCAGGTCAATATCCGCGAACACCGGCGTCGCGCCGAGGATCGCGGCGCATCCCGCGGAGGCGAAGTACGTGAAGTCGGAGGTGAACACCGCGTCTCCCGGCCCGACGTCCCAGGCCATCAGCGCCAGCGTCAGCGCGTCCGTCCCGTTTCCGCAGGCCACGCAGTGCTTCCGGCCCGTATAGGCGGCCAGCTGTTCCTCCAGCTCCGCCACCGGTTTCCCCAGAATGAAAGCGGAGCTGCCGATCACTTCCCGGATCCCCGCGTCAATCTCATCCTTCAGCGCCGCGTACTGCGCCTTCAGGTCCCTGAACTGCATGCTTCCTTTTCCTCCAGCCCCGTCTCTGTCTCCCTGTATGCCCTTCCGCAGCCGCACACCAGGCTTTCCCGCAGCTTCCTGCCGCATTCGCAGACCCATCCCTGCCGGCGCGCCGGAACGCCCGTCATCAGCGCGTAGGCGGGCACGTCGCCCGTCACCACGGCGCCGGCCCCGATCATCGCCCATTTCCCGATCCGGGTGCCGCACACCACCGTGGCGTTCGCCCCGATGGACGCGCCTTCCTCCACCACGGTTTTCAGGTATCCGGCTTTCCCTTTCGGGTATTTCGCCCGGGGCGTCAGGTCGTTGGTGAACACGCAGGAGGGCCCGCAGAACACGTTGTCCCCCAGCTCCACGCCCTCATATACGGAAACGTTGTTCTGCACCTTCACGCCGTTCCCGATCACCACGTTTTCCGATATGTTCACGTTCTGCCCGAAGGAACAGCCCTTCCCGATCCGCGCGCCCTTCTGGATATGGCAGAAATGCCAGATCTTCGTTCCCCCGCCGATGGAGGCTCCTTCGTCCACAACGCTGGTGGGATGCACAAAAACGCCTTCCGTCATTTCAGCACCTTCCGATCCCCGAAGCGCCCCGTGAAATCCGCCGTGCTGCAGTCCGTCAGCGGCAGCGACACGGGCCTGCCCTCCGCTGCGCTCTTGTAGACCGCCAGCACCAGCTCCAGCGCCCTGCGGCCCGCTTCCGCCGTCACATAGGGCTCCCGGTGGTTCCGGACCGCGTCGATCACGTCCCGGTACAGCGGGGTGTGGCCGAAGCCGTATACGTTGGGCGGGTTCTCATGGAATTGGCGCATCACGTCCTCCGGATCGTCCAGCGCATCCGAAAAACGCCACTCCTCGATGCGGTTGACCGAAATCCCCCCGGCTTTCACCGTGCCCTTGGATCCGAATAAATAGAGCGTTTCCTCCAGGTTCTTCGGGTAAATATCCGTCGTCCCCTCGATGATCCCGTAGGCTCCGTTCCTGAATTTCACCAGGGCGATGCCCAGGTCCTCCGCCTCGATATACTCATGGTTCAGCCGGTCCGTCATGCCCATGACCGTTTCGATTTCGTCCCCCATCATCCAGCGGAGCAGGTCGATATTGTGGATACACTGGTTCATCAGCGCGCCGCCGTCCTGCGCCCACGTGCCCCGCCACTGAGCCCGGGAATAGTATTCCCAATCCCGGCACCAGCGGATATGCGCGGTCCCGTAGAACATTTTCCCGAAGCGCCCTTTCTCCACGGCGTCCCGGATCTTCTGCACGGATTTGTTGAACCGGTTCTGGTGGTTGGCGCAGACGACCACGCCCTTCTCCTTCCCCCGCCGGATGATTTCATCCGCGTCGGCCAGGGACAGGGCGATCGGCTTCTCGATGATCACGTTGCATCCGGCGTCGATGCAGTCCAGCGCGATGGCCGCGTGTTTGCCCGATTCCGTGCAGATTGCCGCCAGCTCCGGCTGCTCTTTTTCCAGCAGCTCCCGGTAATCCGTATAGGTGTGGACCGGGCCCAGCTCGAACTTCAGGATCTTGTCCTGCATATTCCTGGGCTCCAGGTCGCAGATCGCGGCAATCTCCAGCCCGTTTGCCTTCGCGGCCGCGATATGGTTCGGGGAAATCCGCCCGCATCCGATCAATGCATATTTCATACCGTCATCCTTTCCTCCTCCAGCGCCCGCACGATCTTTTCCGCCGCGTGCCCGTCCCCGAAGGGCCGGTACGCCGGATCCACCTGCTGCGGCCGGGCCAGCTTTTCCGTGATCTCCTCCGCCTTCGGCGCCGACAGCTCGTTCCGCCCGGAGACCATCGTCTCCGGCCAGCAGACGAAATCAAGGATCGTCACGCATTTCTTCCCGGCAAAGAACGCCTCCCGCTGCAGCCCGCCGGAGTCGGTCACCACCTTCTCCGCGTGCTTCACCAGGCAGACGCTCTCCAGGTATCCCACCGGTTCGCACAGGATCAGCTTCCGGAATCCGCAGGCGTCCCGCAGGCGCACCGCGCGCTCCCGGTTCCGCGGATGCACGGGATACACCGTCGGCACGTCCAGCGATTCCATCCCCCGGAAAATCTCCAGCAGCGGCCCGTCCTCCCGGGTATTCTCCTCCCGGTGGCAGGTCAGGTAGCAGTACCGGTCCGGCACCGCTTCCGTTCCGCCCTCCCCGGTTTTACTGAGCAGTTTCAGCCGGAAGTCCCCCGGGGAGCGCTTTTCGCTCCAGATCCGGAACGCGTCGTACATGGGGTCCCCCGTCAGCCGTCCCCGCTCCAGCAGGCCTTCCTTCGCCATCTCATCCATCCCGCTCTGGGTCGCCGCCAGCAGCAGCGCGGAAACATGGTCCGTGCAGATCCGGTTGATCTCCTCCGGATTCGTCCGGCTGTGGGTCCGGATCCCCGCCTCGGCGTGGCAGACCGGAATATGCAGCTTTGCGGCGGCCAGCGCCGCGGCCAGCGTGGAATTCGTATCCCCGTACACCAGCAGCCAGTCCGGCTTTTCCCGGATCAGCACCTCTTCCGCCGCCGCCATCATCCGGCCGGTCATCTGCGCGTGGGTTCCGCCGGAGATCCCCAGGTTATAGTCCGGATCCGGAATCTCCAGCTCCCGGAAGAACTGCTCCGACATGTTGTAGTCATAGTGCTGCCCCGTATGCACCAGGATCTCCCGGTGTTTTTCCCGCAGCACCCTGTAAACCACCGCCGCCTTCATGAACTGCGGCCGCGCCCCCACAACCGTCACAACTTTCAACTCAAGTCCTCCCGCATCCCCAAAAACTAAAATCTAAAAACTAACAACTAACCCCTGCCGCTTCCAGAAACTCCGCCGCCAGCTTCTCATACGTAAAATGCGCCAGCACCGCTTTCCGCCCGTTGTCCCCGAGCCTTTTCCGCTCCTCCGGGGGCATCTCCTCCAGCGCGCGGATCCCCTCCGCCAGGGCGTCCGGATCCTCCGCCCGCACCGTCACGCCGCAGCCGTATTCCGCAATCGGATGGGGCGGCGCTTCCACCGCGAACAGCACCGGCCGCCCGGACATCATGGAATCGAACATCTTGTTCATGCAGATGCCGAACCGGAACATGTCGTTCTTCAACGCTCCGACGTAGCAGGCGTCCGCCGCTTCCGCCAGCGTCGGCACGGAGGCCTTCGGCACCGGCGGCAGGAAGAACACCTTCTTCCCCAGGTCTCCCCCGGCCAGTGCCTTCAGCTCCGCCTCCTGGTTTCCCTTCCCGACGATCACCGCCGCCGCCCGGCCGTCTGATTTCTCCATTGCGCGGACCAGGCAGTCCAGGGCGTAGGATTTCGTCACGCTGCCGAAAAAGCAGAGGATGAACCGCCCTTCCGCCCGCAGCTGCCCGAACAGCGCCGCGTGCTCCGGGGGCAGCGGCTCCGGATGCTCCCATTCCTCCCGCACGATCCCGTTCATCACCACGTGGAACTTCTCCGGCGCCATGCCGTGTGCCACGAAGTAATCTTTCGCGGCGCACAGCAGGGAAACCACCCCGTCCGACCGCCGGCAGAAGCTGTTCTCCGCGGCCTGCGTCAGGATCACGAAGGGATTGCTTTTTTTCATGCCCCCCAGTTCGATCAGCGTAATGGGCCACATGTCGTGCACCTCGTGCAGGAGCTTCGCGCCGGATTTCCGCCGGATCTTCTGCCCGGCCCAGGTATCCATCGGATAGGTGGAGGAGGCGATGATCACGTCAGGCTTCCATTCCTGCGCGATCCACGCGGCCTTCCGCCGCAGCTTCCAGACGAACCGGAACATCGTCAGCGCCCGGGCGACGCCGTTTCCCTCATAGCGGCCGGTTTTCACCCAGGCGTAGGTGATCCCGTCGATCTGCTCCGTCTGGAAATCCGCGGCCACCTCCGGATTCTTCCGGCGCAGGTGGGAATAGTCCCCGGCGACGATATGCACGCTGTGCCCCGCCTTCACCCATTCCCGGGAAAGGTAATAGGGCCGGAATTCCATGCCCATCTCCGGCGATCCCGCGTAATGCTCCAGGTACAGAATGTTCATGTAATATCCTTTCCTGACGAATACCAGTTCCGTCTGCCCTGCAATGTCCTCACGCGCTCCCTGAGATTTCTCGCTCCGCTCGAAATGACATCGCTGCGTAATGAGTTATCCATAAACATCCAGGGTGTCATCCCGGGGATTCGCACGCCCGGAAAACGAGCCAGTGTGCTCGTTTTCAGTAAGAATCGGGCGGTCAGCCCTGGGAGAGTCGAGGGATCTCATCTGCTGAACACGGCCCCGACCGTTCTGATCATCGTCTTCAGTTCATTCCCCAGCGAGAACTCCCGCAGGCTGTCCAGATTGATCTTCATCTTTTCCGGCAGAACTTCTTCCACATACACCCGGTCGATTTCCTTCCGGCCGGTTTTCGCCGCGTCCGCCAGCAGTTTTTCCTCATCCTTGTACCGGATGCTGCATTCCGAGGTAATCCCCGCCGGCAAAAGCAGCG
>JAEEGL010858641.1_pt1 | contig 13352 bp, 8 predicted proteins | sample 9134231 | NCBI WGS metagenome assembly JAEEGL01 (sample SAMN16246548, study PRJNA631951) | gut metagenome | biome: gut microbiome; feature: rumen; material: fiber-attached | host: Bos | place: Iran: Karaj | collected 2018-10 | reverse complement strand
GATTGAAAAAATTGTAAATCATCTTGAAACAGTTTTTAAAAATATTCAGAGCAATCAGACTGAAATTCCAAATAAGATTATTCAGCTTTTACTTGGTGTAAGTACTGTTCTTCATTCTACAATTGATTCAATAGAAAACGGCGGCGACGGTACAGTTGAGCAGTATGAGGAAATTCTTAAGAATATTGATAATGCTCTGGAAGATGCTGATTTTGTAGCAGACTTTTCTAAAAAAAGTAAAAAGAAATCAAAGGATAATTCTGAAGCGAAGAATGCCGATGAGAATTCGGAGTTCTTCCACGATACACAGACAATCAAGGTTCAGATTCCGCAAATCGATTCAATTCTTCAGATGCTCGATAAGCTTATCATGAGACAGATAAAGCTCAAAAACGAAATTGATGAATTGAATAAAAAGAGCGGCATGACAGAGTTCCAGGCCTTTCAGGAACTTTCGGAAAATATTACGGTCCTCGAAAATCAGAGTGTAGATATCCAGAAAAATATCATCTCACTACGAATGCTTCCATTCGATATGATTCTTCGCCCGATAAAGCGTTCTATTGTTGCAGAAGCTCTTAAGGCAGAAAAGAATATTGAGTTTGATATTCCGCAGTCAGAAATTACAATTGATAAATTTATTCTTGAAAAGCTTCCTATAGTTTTAATTCATCTTGTGCGTAATGCAATAGATCACGGAATTGAAACTAAAGAAGAACGCAAAAAGCTTGGAAAGCCCGAGAAGGGAATTATTTCTGTTTCGGTAAGTCAGGTTTCGAACCGCATTTTTGTAAATGTAAAGGATGACGGCCGCGGAATCGATTACGAAAAAATCCGCCAGAAGGCGCTTAAGCTTTTCCCTGAGCGCGAGGCAGAACTTCTTAATGCAGATGACACAGAGCTTTTACAGTTTATTTTCAGTTCGGGCTTTTCTACAAAGGACGAGCTCACCGAGCTTTCTGGACGCGGAATTGGACTCGATGTTGTACGTACAGAAATGGATAAACTCAAGGGAAAAATCTCGGTTACAAGCGAGCTTAATAAAGGAACTGATTTTGAACTTTCACTTCCTGCTTCTCTTGCAACTCAGGACGGACTGTTTGTTACTGTTTCTGATAATTCTTATCTTATTCTTTCTCACTACATCAGGGAAATTGTAACTGTAAATAAATCTGATTTCCTTGAAATGCAGCATGGTCCGGTTTTAAATATTCATAATGCGCTTATACCGATTTTCGATTTTGATATTATTAATCCAAATCATAAAAAGCAGACAAATACTGTAAACGAAATTTCTGTTATTGTTCTGGAATATTTAAATAGAAAAATTGGTGTAATGGTAGATAAGATTCTGCATTATGGAACCGTAGTAATTAAGCCGGTTCCGCCGATTCTTAAAAACTTTAATGCCCTGCAGGGAGTTGTATTTGATGATAATTACCGCATTATCCCTGTACTTAATATTCCGGATATTATCCGCCGCTTTAAGATTGTTAATGTTTACGATGTTAAAAATCTTGAAGTTCGTAAAATGCCAAAAATACATTCTGTTCTTGTTGTTGATGATTCTCATACAACAAGAAACATTGAAAAGATTATTCTCGAAGCAGAAAATTACACCGTTTCTACTGCAGTAGATGGAATTGATGCTCTTGAAAAAATGAAACAGCATTCCTTTGATCTTGTAGTTACAGATGTAAAAATGCCTCGAATGGACGGCTTTGTTCTTCTTCATAACATGCGTCATAAAGAAGAGCTTAAGGATATTCCTGTTATTATGGTTTCTTCTGTATTCGAAAGTGATACTCTGGAAAAGGCTAAGAATCTTGGAGCTCAGGGCTATATTGTAAAATCTGATTTTGAACGAGAAAACTTGACTGCAAAGGTAAAGGAGCTGCTTAATGAGTAAAAGTGAAAAAACATTAATTTACGTTGCAGAAGCTTCTAAGGTTCTCTCAAAAATTATTTGTACCGAGCTGGAAAAACAGAAATATGAGGTCCGTGTTTTTGATGACGGATATGAGGTTTTAAAAGCCTTTGTAAAAGAACCTCCACAGCTTTTGATTACAGATAAGGTGCTTAATACAATAGATGGAATGGAGCTTTGTAATGTATTAAAAACAGGCTCTTCAAAAAGCGATGTCCCGGTAATTGTAATTTCAACAGATAAAAAGATTTTTGATTTCTGGACAAACGAATTACTGGCTAATAAGGCAATTACAGTTTCTGCAGAAAATATTGAAGAACTGAATACAGCTGTAAAAGAGCTGCTCAATCAGAATTATATTACAGTAGATTCATTCTATTCAGATAAAAAGACTTCTGGAGAAGAGAGTGCTGTAGATTTAAGGCTTGCTGCCTGGATGGTTAATTCCATTAATAAGAGTGACAACCTTTTTACAATGACAAAAAATGTAATGAGTCTTTATAAGGATGTAAAAGATTTAGAGTATCTCGTAGGAAATCTTTTCAGAATGCTTTATAAGGCTTGTGAATACGATGCAATAACTCTTATTGTAGATTCTAATAATGCAAAGGTTTTTAAAACCGGAATAGAGCATTTTAATTCTTCTGTAATAGAAGAGTTCTGGAACATCTGCAAAACTGAGTTTGAGCTTAAGGCAAAGAAAAAGCATAAGATTAATTACGAAGAAAAACGCTTCATTCAGATTGCAAATCCGACTGGAGAATTCAGCTTTGACTTTGGTCCGAACGAGGCTTCTACAGAAAAATTTGAATCATATTATTCTTATGAAATAAAAGATGGAAATACCTTTGTAGGAACTCTGCATCTGGCTTCTACAAGAAAGAAGATTTTCAACTATAAAGTTCAGTCAACACTTGATTTTATTATGCCGTACCTTGCAAGTATTCTTCAGGAGGCAGCTTTCAGAAATCAACTTGTACAGCAGGAGGCAAAGATTAGGGCGGCATTCTCTAAGTTTGTACCAGAACAGGTTATTGATGACTTTATTGTTTCAGATGATGATTCGGAGCTTCAGCGTAACAATGAAAAACGAAACGTAGTAGTTTTAATGTGCGATATACGAAGCTTTACAACCATAAGCGAAATAAACAAGCCTGAAGATGTCGTAAACTTTTTGAATACCTATTTTACCCGCATGGTAGAAATTGTAAAAAAGTATGGTGGTACTGTAGATAAGTTTATCGGCGATGCAATTATGGTTTTGTTTGGAGCGCCAATCAGCTACAACGATAATGCAAAAAGAGCAGTGCAGGCTGCAATTGAAATGTATGCACAGCTTGGTTCAATTCCATGCAGTCAGCTTAAGTTCCCCGAAGGAATCAGCCTGGATATTGGAATTGGTATTCATTACGGAGACGTTATTGTAGGACAGATTGGTAGTAGTGATAAAACAAACTACACGGTAATTGGAGATACGGTAAACCTTGCTTCGCGACTGGAGGGACTTACAAAGCTTTACGGTGCAAAAATTGTAATTTCTCAGGCAGTACGCGATGAAATAGAGGAAGATGATTCTATGAATCTTCTGCTTCTGGATTCTGTAAAGGTAAAAGGAAAAAAGGAAGCCGTATTTATTTACAGGGTAGATTCAAAGGCTCTGCCGAAGGATTTTACACAGGCCTACGAAAAAGGCTTTAAGTCTTATAACGAGGGAGCCTTTAGTCTTGCAATTCCTTATTTTGAAAAGGCTGTAAAGCTTTTACCGCAGGATAAGGCTGCAAAATTAATGCTGGACCGCTGCAACGAGTTTGCAGTTAATAAACCTGAAAACTGGGATGGCGCAATTGCGCTTACGTCAAAATAAAATAAAGGCGTTTAAGAGGAGGACGCATGAATATTATAGAAAGATTCAAAAAGAAAGAAAACGTTGTTACCGATGAAAGCTTTAATAAGGAGATGTTTAAAGGGGTTATTGGCTGGGATTTATTATTACAGGCGCTATCAGTTGTGTATTGTATTTTCCTTGCAGAGATTCCTTCGGCAAGACTGCCATTTTCTATTATTTCGGGATTTTTGATTTGTATTGTGCTTCATTTCTTTATGTATTGTGCAACAAACAGTCTGTTTACACAGTCAATTTCTGAAGATCTCGAAACCTTTTACTGCTATGAAACTACAGAAAAAGAACGCACTAAGCTTGTAAAACGTCTGATGAAATTGCCGAATTATATTTCTATTGAGCTGATGACAATTTATACCTTCTGTAGTTTAGCCTGGGTTATACTGCTTTCATATGTTATAAAGCTGGATACTGAATCAATAATTCTGATGGCTGCAATGCTTTATTTAGGCGCTTATATTTCTGCAGTTTACATAATCTCTACAACTGCGCAAAAGATTTGTACCAGGCATGCTGCCAACGTAATAGCTAAGGGTGTTTCAAAAGCAGAGGTAGATAAAAAACATACTTTTGGAATTAAATCGACAATACTCGTAACAATACAGATGTTTATGCTGCTTGTATTTACTTTTGTTTTTATATTCCTGCTTGCATGGCGTGCTTATGCTTCTTATATGACGGCAAAGCTTCTTTTCCCCCGCCTGATTCTTATTGTACTGGTAAGTGGCGGCTCATATGTTTTCTTCTCAACTCAGTTGTTTAAGCGAATGATGGTTTCTGTTAATAGTATGAGAGAGCTTTTAAGCGGAATAAACAGAGACAATCTTCATAAGGTTCAAAAGGCTCCTACAAGTCTTGCCAATGAGTTTATGTATAACATGTATCTCATTAATACAGTTGTAGATATTCTGCAGGGAATCCTTAAAGAAAGTCAGAGAATCAGTATGTCGGTTGTAGAATCAAGCAACGAGCTTTCTGTTATTTCCCGCGAAACGGCAGTTACTTCTCTCGAGCAGAATTCCGGAGTTAAGGAGCTGCTTTCTGCAATGGAACAGACAGATAATCTTTCTAAAAATATTGCAGAAAAAATTGGTGAGGTTTCTATTGTTGCTAAAAAGACAACAGACAATATTGTAGACGGCTTTGAAATCCTTAAGATGAATATGAGTAAGCTTGACGAAATTAAGTCGGCAAACGATACAACTGTTGAAGGAATCAAACGTCTTACAGAAAAAATCAATGGTATTTCTGATATTGTGAGAATCATAAATGGAATTGCAGACCAGACAAATATCATTGCCTTTAATGCTGAAATAGAAGCTTCAAGTGCCGGTGATATTGGTGAGAACTTTGCGCTTGTAGCAAATGAAATCCGCCGCCTTACAAACAATACAATTCAGTCTACAAATGAGATTCGAAAAAGAATTATTGAAATACAGCATTCTTCCGAGGAGCTGCTTACTTCATCTCAGAATGGCAGCAATAAGATTCTCGCAGGAACAAAGATTATCAATGAACTGAATGATCGTTTTGAGGAGCTTAAGAATTCTTCTGAAACAATGGATTATGCTTCGAGCGATATTAAGACAATCATAGAGCAGCAGACCTCTTCCTTTGCTCAGATTGTAGTAACGCTGCGACAGATTACTGCTGCTTCAGAAACCTTCTCAACTTCAACACAAAAAATCAGCGATTCTGCACAGAATCTGTGTCTCATTTCTACAAAATTAAAAAATCTCCAGCCGGAAGACATGGGAGAATATAACGCCGAAGCTGAAAGCACTCAGGCAGAAGTGGATGCTATAGTTGAATCAATGTCCAGAGAGGTGAAATAATGAAACAGAACGAAAAATATCAGTCACTTGAAAAGAAAATTTTAAGGGCAAGTCATCTTCCTGATATTGCCTGCGGAGTAATACTTCTCTTGTATACGGTATTCATTATGAACTTGAGATTTGTGACACACTGGCCGTTAATTCTTATTGTTATAGCTGGTGTACTTTTTGCGCAGTTCGTGTTGTCTACTATTACAAATCATCTCCTTATGAGTAAGACTTCTGCAGATATTGAAAAGTGGGAATCAGAAGGAATGAATCAGGAAGAGCGTACAAAGCTGTTTTTAGATTTGCACAGTCTTCCGAGAAAAAAGCATAACGAAGCATTTATTTATTTTGCCGTATGTTCTTTTGGTCTTGCTGCAGCCTATCACTTTATTTATCATATCACCCTCAGCTTGAACCTTGTAAGTCTGGTAAGCTGTCTGCTTGGTTCTTATGTTGCAAGACTCCTCGCGTATGCAAATACCCGTAAGATCTGTAATGAATATGCGTGCCGTGTTGTAGAGCAGGGAATTGATGAAAGAATACTTACAAAGAAAACAGAATACGGAATGACCTCCGTAAAAACCTTTTATCTTTATTGTATTGTACCAATGGTTTGGGGTGTTCTGATTTCTGTAATGCTTTTTTACGTATATTTTTATAACAATGTACCTTCTTCTGCAGGCTTCCTTTCTTTTGATATTAATGGACCTGGTCTGCGTAAGATTCAGCTTTCGCGTATCGCCGTTGTACTTTTAATAAATACTGTAATTGGTATTGTTGCAATTTATTCGTTCTTAAAGCAGATTCTGTTCTCTACGAATAAGCTTCAGACCTCAATGCAGCATATTATTAAGAATGATATTTTTACGGTAAATCTTGTACCAACTGATTTTGAATCGGAAATATCTTACAACCTTTATCTTATAAACCAGATTGTATTATTGTTCCGTTCGATTCTGGATGATATTCATCAGATTGGAAATACAATGATTGAGCCTATCAACGGACTTACAGAAATTGCGCAGTCTACAGCATCAACTTCACTGGAGCAGTCTACCGGTGTAAAAGAGATTCTTGCGACAATGGAGGATACAGACCGTCAGACAAGAACTATTGTAGATAAGATTGCTGATGTAACAACTGTAGCAGAAGGAACAGAAAACAATGTTAGCGCCGGTTTTGAAACACTTCAGTCTAATCTTGATAAGATGACAGAAATTACAGAAGCAAATATTTCTACAATTTCTGGAATCCGTGACCTTGGTGAAAAAATCGGAGGCATCTGGGAAATTGTAAAAATCATCAACGATATTGCAGACCAGACCCGAATCATCGCCTTCAATGCCGAGCTTGAAGCTTCCAGTGCCGGAGACAGCGGAAAGAACTTCCATATTGTTGCTAACGAGGTTCGCCGTCTTGCAGCTGGTATTACAAATTCTGTAGATCAGATTAAGGAACGCATTACCGAAATTCAGCATTCTTCGGATAACCTGATTATTACATCTGAAAGTGGTACAGAAAAAATCCGCGAGGGTCTTGAGCTTTCAGAAAAGCTTAAGGAAAAGTTTAATGATATTCAGAGCTCTTCAGAAATCACCGTTGAATCTGCAAACCAGATTAAAGAAATTATTAATCAGCAGTCTACAGCCTTTGATCAGATTGTAGCAACGGTACGTCAGATTTCTTCGGGTATTGAAAACTTCTCAACCTCTACGGGAACAGTTAATAATACAGCACAGAAACTTAAAGAAGCTGCAAATCTTCTGGAGAATCTGCATACACAAATTATCTCATCTGAGATATAATGTGTACCTATGAATTCTAAGTTTACATCTGTGTTAGCCAGTGCGGGGCTGCTGCTTGCAGCCACAATCTGGGGCTTTTCGTTTGTCACTGTAAAAGACAGCCTCGATTATATCGGGGCCTTTTATATGATTGCCTACCGTTACACAATTGCGGCGGTAGTTATGTCTCTGATTTTTATTAAAAAGTGGAAGCTGCTTTCGTGGGACTATATTAAGCACGGCGCTTTTACCGGGCTCTTTTTGTTTCTGGCCTACGTAACTCAAACCGTTGGCTGCGATTATACTACAGCCGGAAAAAACGCATTTCTTACAACCTTCTATGTAATTATGATTCCAATTTTAACATGGCTGCTGTTCCGAAAGCGTCCGCGCTTTTATGTGTTTATTGCAGCTGCCATGTCGCTTACCGGAATAGGACTTCTGGCGCTTGGTTCAGATGATAAGGGAATTAATATTGGTGATGTGCTCACGCTGATTTGCGGTGTGTTTTTTGCGCTTCATATAATCTTTACGGAAAAATACAATAAAAACGGTGGAGACCCGCTTTTTCTGACTCTGCTTCAGTTTATTTTTACAGCTGTAGCCGGCTGGCTTACAGCCCCGTTTTTTGACGGAGCCTTTCCTATGTCAACCGCCTTTACAGGAAGGGTAGTAGGCTCAATGCTTTATCTTGGCCTTTTAAGTACAATGGTTGGCTTCAGCCTGCAGAATATAGGCCTTAAATATGTGCAGTCTTCCATTGCATCACTGTTTTTAAGCTTTGAGTCTGTTTTTGGAATATTGTTCAGCACGCTGATTTTACATGAGGCATTTACGTTGAAGATGTTCTTCGGTTGTTTGCTGATTTTCCTGGCTGTTATATTAGCTGAGAATGGGTGGAGAATATTTAAAGCTACCAGTGGTAAATACAATTGCATAAATATTGAATAAATATGCAAAAAAATGTATATTAATGCATTAGAGGTGTTTTTATGAAAAAGTCTATAGTAATTGTTGCAGCTCTTTCAGCTGTTTTTGCATTCACAGGATGCTCTAAGTCTAAGGTTGTAATTAATTCCGCTGCAGACCTTGCCGGAAAGAAAGTTGGTGTACAGGCTGGTACAACAGGTGAAGCCTGGGTACAGGATAATGTAGCTAACGCACAGGTTGTATCATTCAAATCTGGTATGGATGCTGCCCTCGATCTTAAGAATCGTGCAATTGATGCAGTAGTTCTCGATGAACTTCCAGCTAAAGCAATTGTAGAACGCAATCAGGATTTGAAAATTATCCGCGATTCAGAGTTTACAAATAACAAGGAAGCATACGCTATTGCTGTAAAGAAAGGTAATTCAGAACTTCTTGCTTCTATTAATAAGACAATTCAGGATATGAAAGAGAGTGGAGAATACGAAGCTCTCGTAAATGCATTTATGCCAGCTGATGGAAAGATTTCAGTTCCTGCTGCCGAAGGAAACTCTGGAAGCAAGGTTGTAAAGCTTGGTACAAATGCTGCTTTCCCTCCATTTGAATATGTTGAAGGAAAGAACATTGTTGGTTTTGATATTTCTATGGGACAGAAAATTGCAAAGAACGCAGGTATGAAGCTTGAAGTTGTTGATATGGCATTTGACAGCTTGATCCCAGCTTTGCAGTCTGGAACAATTGATTTCATTGCAGCAGGTATGTCTGTAAACGAAGAACGCAAGAAGAACGTAGACTTCTCTGATACATATTTCGAATCAGAGCAGGTAATCATCGTTCGCAAATAAGCGTAAATCGAAAATGATTCAATCTTTTATTGACACAATGATAAACGGGCAGCGTTACATGCTGATAGTACGCGGCCTGGGAACCACAATTCTCATCGCTATCTGTGCTATTTTAATTGGTACGGTGCTCGGTTTCATTCTTGCTCTTATGAAGGTTTCAGGAAATAAAATCCTGAAGCCTATAGCAGAGCTGTATACAACTGTTCTTCGCGGTATTCCTCTTGCAACCCAGCTTATGATTTTCTATTTTGTAATTTTTGCACCGCTGGGACTGAACCGTCTTCTGGTTGCAATTCTTGCTTATGGATTTAACTCAGGCGCATATTGTACAGAGATTTTCCGTGCGGGAATTCAGGGAATTGATCCGGGACAGACAGAAGCAGGCCGTTCACTCGGCTTGAGTCAGTGGCAGACAATTTTTAAGATTGTTCTTCCACAGGCTGTAAAGGCTGTACTCCCTACTTATACAAGTGAATTCATTGTTTTGATAAAAGAAACTTCTGTTGCAAGCTTTATTGCCGTAATGGATATGACAAAGGCCGGAGATATGATTCGTAATGCAACCTATAATGCATGGATTCCTCTGCTTACCTGTGCGGCAATATATCTGATTCTTACAGTAGGTCTTACAAAGCTCTTTGGCAGTCTCGAAAAAAGGATGGCAAAAAGTGATAGAAGTTAAAAATCTCAAAATCAGCTTTGGAAAGCTTCAGGTATTGAAGGATGTTTCCATTAGTATACAAAAGGGCGAAAAAATCGTAATTATAGGACCTTCTGGCTCTGGAAAAAGTACCTTCCTGCGCTGTCTTAACCGTCTTGAAACTCCTGATGGAGGACAGATTCTTTTTGAAGGAAATGATTTAACTGATCCAGCTACAAACCTCGATCAGTGCCGCCAGAAAATGGGAATGGTATTCCAGCATTTTAATCTCTTTCCTCATCTTACTGTTTTACAGAATATTACTCTCGCACCTGTAACTCTTAAATTAAAAACACAGGAAGAAGCTGAAAAAGAAGCAATGCAGCTGCTTGAAAGAATCGGTCTTCCTGATAAAGCAAATGTATATCCTGCAACCCTCAGTGGTGGACAGAAGCAGAGAATTGCAATTGTACGTTCTCTGGCTATGCATCCTGATGTAATGCTTTTTGATGAGCCTACTTCGGCCCTTGACCCTGAAATGGTAGGGGAGGTTCTCGAGGTAATGAAGGATCTTGCACGTGAAGGCATGACAATGGTTGTAGTAACTCACGAAATGGGCTTTGCCCGCGAGGTTGCAGACCGAGTTTTGTTTATGAATGAAGGTTATATTGAGGAAGAAGGCACTCCTGATGACATCTTCCAGCACCCTAAAAGTGAAAGATTACAGCAATTTTTCAAGTCAATTCTCTAAAAATCTCTGAAAAGACTCATTTTGTACTGTTAAAAAGTAACACAGAATCAGCACACTTTCTGTAACCAAGGTTATTTTTTAATAACCAAGGTTAAAATGCGAAAAAAGTTATTGACGGCAGCTTATTTTCACTGTATGTTATAAACATAAATTAAAGTTAAGGTAAAGTTAAAAAGTATGAAAGTAAGAAAGTTATTAATTAAACGACAATTAGCACTAACTATACATAGAAGCGTTGCTAAGAAGAGAGTTTATTCGGAGAGCCGGTTTATTGTCGGTGAGAGAGTTCTTGGACTGTAAGTTTGGAGAGTCTTCAGTCTAAGAACTTTTTTTTTGTTTAAAAATCTTTTATAATTCCTTTAATGATTAAGGAAATCACAATTACAGTAAAACCCGAAGATGAAAAGAATCCGGGGCTTCATAAAAATCTTATCAAAAAAGAACTTCAGAAAAATCATATTAAGGCAGAATTCTTTGAATCTGTTTTCGTAAAGAAATCCATAGATGCACGCCATGGACAGCTTAAGCTTCATTTGCGTTATAAGGTTTATATTGGCGAAAAGCCTGATGCTGGCAGTGAGTGGAAGCCAAAGTGGAAGAGTTGTGCTGAAGCAGATAAAGAGCACACAGTAATCATTGTTGGTGCCGGCCCGGCTGGTCTTTTTGGTGCACTCAAGCTTCTGGAAAGTGGAATTAAACCTGTAATAATAGAACGTGGAACACAAACCAGTCAGCGCAGAAAGGATATTGCTTTAATAAGTACAAAGGGCTCTGTAAACGGAGATTCTAATTACTGCTTTGGCGAAGGCGGGGCAGGAACCTTTTCTGACGGAAAGCTTTATACAAGAAGTAATAAACGCGGTGATATAAGCAGTATTCTTCATATATTTAATTATTTTGGTGCAGACGAAAAGATATTAACTGATGCACATCCTCACATTGGAACAGACCGACTTCCTCAGGTAATAAATGCCATGCGCAATAAAATAATTGAGCTTGGAGGCGAGTTTCATTTTAATGAACGCGTTACGGCCCTCGTTACAGAGTCGGCTGGCGGAAAGCTTTGCGTAAAGGGTGTGGAAACTCAGAATGTAGAAAGCGGAGAAAAGGGCCGTTTTATGGGAAAGGCAGTGCTGCTTGCTACCGGACATTCTGCAACAGATATTTATAAAATGCTTGCAAAACTTGCTCCCAAAGCATTGGAAGCAAAGACCTTTGCTGTAGGTGTTCGTGTTGAGCATCCCCGTACACTTATAGATTCAATTCAGTATCACGGCAGGGGAGCAGAAGCAGGGCTAGGAGCTGCCGAATACAGGGTAACAACTCAGGTTGAGGAACGCGGAGTTTATTCATTTTGTATGTGTCCTGGCGGATTTGTAGTTCCTTCGAGCTCTGGTCCGGATGAAATTGTTGTAAACGGAATGTCTGCTGCGGCTCGTAATTCAAAATGGTCTAATGCGGCAATCGTTGTAGAGGTACGTCCCGGAGATTTTCCTGCTGAATGTGTAGAAGAGGCTGTTCGTGAAGGCTGTGCAGAGCTTGCAGGACTTTGTTTCAGACAGCGCATTGAAAAGCTTGCCTTTGAAAACGGAAACGGACAGGCGGCTCCGGCTCAGCGCCTTACAGATTTTATTACTGGTCGTAAATCAGCTGATTTACCTGCTTCAAGCTATACGCCTGGCCTTGTATCTTCAGAGCTCGGAAGCTGGCTCCCGTCTCACATCAGCGAACGTCTTAAAAAAGGCTTTAAACAGATAGATCAGAGTATGCATGGCTTTATCAGCGAAGATGCCCTTATGATTGCGCCGGAAACCCGTACAAGTACACCGGTTCGTATTCTTCGCGACAAGGAAACCTACGAGTGTACGGTTATCAGCGGGCTGTATCCTGCAGGTGAAGGCTCGGGCTATTCTGGCGGAATTGTTTCAAGTGCAATGGACGGCGAAAATGCCTGTGATCATATAGCAGCAAATTTAAAATAACCAAGGTTATTTTAAAAACAAATAGTTATTGGTTAAAATATATTTTTATGTTATAATAGAAGAACTATGAATAAGAACAGAATCAGCTCGGAGAGGGTTGTTGCTGTTGTTGGTCTCGTCTTTCTGCTCGTTGCTGGAATTATTAGTGTTTTAATGAATGGAGACCCGATTTCTATTATTGAAAAAATAGCACCTACAAATATCGTTATTCCTGTAGTTCATTTTTTGTGTGTTGGTCTCGCAATTATTTTTATTATCAATCAGAATTTATATTTTGTGATTGCGATTTTTATGATTGAAAGTGAGCTGACAATCCTTACTCATTATGAGCAGCTTGGAATTTTCTTCTTCTATGCCTCTCTCATTTTGATTCTTTGTAACGATCTTCTTGTAAATAAACATCGTAAAAATATTATTATAATGTTTGTAGTACATCTTATTACGCTTGTGCTCTCATATCCGCATGGATTTAAGCACATGTTGATTAATATCAGCTATTCAATTTTCTGTTTTGCCTTTTATCTCTGGGTTTACTACAGACTTAAGGCAAAGCTTTCGTGTCTTTTCCCAAAGAATGTGCGTGAGAACAATACAATTATCGGTAAGCCGGCAGGTTCTACAATCAGCCTTTCTGATTATAACCTCAACGAGCGCCAGAGAACTTTTGTCCTTGAAAATATTCACAACAAATTAAGCTATAAAGAAATCAGCGAAAAATACTTCGTCAGCATTTCTACTGTAAAAAAAATCTTCGCCGAAGTCTTCAAGATTTT
>JAEEGL017357444.1_pt1 | contig 13353 bp, 3 predicted proteins | sample 9134231 | NCBI WGS metagenome assembly JAEEGL01 (sample SAMN16246548, study PRJNA631951) | gut metagenome | biome: gut microbiome; feature: rumen; material: fiber-attached | host: Bos | place: Iran: Karaj | collected 2018-10 | reverse complement strand
TCATGGGAAATCAAGAAACTTGTATTAATTAAAACATCGAAAAACACGAAAAGCACGAAAGTTTTTCGTGTCTTTCGTGCTTTTCGATGTTAATATATTAATCGGATTCTATTCGACGATTAATTTGCAGTAATGCCCTGCACCGGAAGCCGACACCACCTTCATGATGTAGGTCCCTGGCACCACGGCGGGACTCAACACGATACGTCCGTCAGAAGTCTCCTTCGACATCACCTTGACACCCAAGGCGCTGTAGATTTCCACACGCACCTTCTCCGTCGTGGACAAGCCAAGACGGACTTCGCCATGGGCATAGACGGGGTTGGGCGACACCCGAAGCATCGCCTCCGTCTCGTCCAAGCCAGTGCCCCTGAAATGAAGCTTGAAGGGTTCTTTGAGGCTGCCAAAGACGGCGTCCGTCGCATAACGCAGCTTCTCCTGAGCCACCTCGGGATACACCTCACCGCCATTCACGTCGAACAAGCGGAAGGTGACCTCTTCGCCGTCCTCGCCGCCAACGGTGACGAAGGCGATGTACTGGCCGTTCACCTCCTGCAAGCGCGCGCTGCCACGGCAGTCGTCGCCCACAAAGGCCGCGATCTCGTGGCTGCCCTTGCCGAGGTCGAACTCCGAGGCGTCGAGCGTCACCATCAAGGTCATGTTGCTCATGAAACGATGCCAGTCATAGCTGAAATGACGTTCCTCTGTGTATTCCTCGACGACCCTCATGCCTGAGTTCGGATAGATCAGCGTCTGGTTTGCCATACCATTGTTCAGATAGGCATAGCCCTCGCCGGGCTTAAGGGTGGTGAGGTTGCCCAGCCACTCCCCGCTTGCGGCATTGTAAGTGCTGAAACCATACTGGCTCTTGATAAGGTCGCCTTCCACGGGGCTCAAGCTCACAAAGCTCTCATCCAGACTCATCATCCTGTTGGCGATATAACACACCCAAGTCCACCCCTTAAAGAGCGTAATCGGGAAGATGGACGGCCTGACGATGGTGCCAGTCAAGGTGAAGTCAAGGTCATGATCCACTTGAATCATATACATGTCTTGGTTTTCCAGCGCAGTCAAAGTACCCGTCCAGTCTCCATGCTCCAAAGAGGAGAAAGAGTTTTGCGACTTGATAAGCGCAGCCGAAGCGTAATCATCAATCTGATCCGCCACGTATGGCATGGTACTTTCATCGTAAGTGATATACGAAGAGAACCAGTTCCAGCCCTCATAGAGATGAATCTGCTGAATCGTGTTCGTCGAGAGGTAGAAGTTGGCCCTGAGGTTTCTGTTCGCTCCCGCGATGAAGCTGAACACCGTGTCGTTCGACACCACGTTGTTGCCCTCCGACCAGCTGTCGAACTCATAGCCGAAGCTCGGCACGGCGTGCAGCGTCACGGTGTCACCCACTCTGTAATAACCCGCGCCATTCACCTGGCCGCAGTTGACCGGGTTCACGGTGACGGTGATCTTGCTGAACAGGTCGTTGGCATACACCAGCTGGTAGGTGACAGGTTGTTTCGACGGGAGCGTATCTACCAGATGCAGTTTGTTCTCGTGGATAGGAGCGCCTTCGTCGAGCATGGTGGCCCAGGTGGTCCACACGTTGCTCAGCGGGATCTCCTGTCCGTCGTCGCGGATGCAGGCGATGAGCTCCAGCTGTCCCTGCGCCGGGTCATCGACACAGACGTAGTTCCAGCCGGCAGAAGTCGGAGTCATCGTCAGCGACACCTCGCTATTCACCACGAAAGGCGAGCCGTTGGTGGATGCCTGGACCACCTCGCTCACGGGACTGGTGCCACCGTGTGAGAAGTAAATCATGTCAGGGATATGAGTCAAGTCCACCGTCTCGTTCACTAAGAAGTCGTTGATGCCGTCTTCCAGGTCGCCGTAAGCCCTCACCGCATGGATCAAGTCGTGCGAATGAAGCTCCGTCACAAGACTCAGCTTGGGATTGCCGTAGCTGTTGTTGTGGATCACACGCGGCGTGGAGTGGATCACCCTTGCCAGCAGCGAGCTGGTGAAGTACCACTCGGCGATGCCCGCCGTTTGGCTGGCGATGGTGCCAAACGGGATGTCGGTAAGACCCAGGGGACGTTCCACACCGTTCATGGCCGAGCCCACCATGTCGAACTGGATCAGCAGGCCGTTCTGGTTCTCGATGATCTGAGGCTGTGAGCTTTGCAGATACACGTTCTGTGCGTCACCCACGCCCACGTTGCGGATCATCATGGCCAGCTCGGCGGGCACCGTGGCCTCGATGGTGTCGCTGGTCAGCGGGTCGTCGCTGATGATGTTACGCGAGATGAAGTAATCGACATGCAGCTCGGGGCTGGGGTTCACCTGGAGCTTCACCGGGAAGAGCGGATAGGTCATCACGTCGCCCGAGAACGGGTCGAGGAACGAGAACGAGCCGCCGAAGGCATAATACACGGAGGTCTCAGGAGCCGCTGCGATGGTCGGGATCATCTCGAACATCACGGTGCCTTCGGTCTGCGCGTCGAGGCTGCCCGTGCCATCCACACCGGTGATCTGCGACAGCGACTTCACGTTGATTTGGAACAGGTCGGTGCGGTCCACGCCGTCCATGTCACGGATGACGATGTCCACGTCGATGTCCTGCATCGGGTCAACGGCATGGCCGTTGGTGATTCTCAAGGTGCCTTCGAAGGCCTCGCGGGTCATGGTCATACGCTGCTTGAAGCTGACCGTGACCTTGGCGCAGACATCTTCGTCATGCTCGTGGACAAGGGCGTTGAAGCCGTTGATGGTCTGGTTCAGCATCTCCTCTGTGTCTTCAAACCCATGCGATTCGGAGTATTCGTTCACCTGATTGAACACATCCAGCAGATTCGACTTGTCCTCAATGAAGTCGGGATTGTTACCCTCAGGCAAAGCGTCCGCTGTGTGATAGCCAGCGTCCCAGTACAGGATGCTTCTGTTCCAGCGTTCGACAAAGCTCTGGATCTGCTCATCGCTCACGTTCTCAAGGTCGCTGACCTCAATCAACTGCTGCATGGCCTGTGACGACACCGAGTAGTTGTTGGTATCGACCAGCGACAGGAAGTTCTCCAGGAACGGCTTGAGGTTCGGCTCTTCCAGCCAGGCCTCATCACCGAACAGGTTCCCGATGAGGTCCGTGCTTGCCTCCAAAACGGCGGATATTTGCTCCAGCTGCTCCAGCAACTCAGTGACCGGCAGATCATTGCGTTCGATATATTCATCCTCAATTCTCAGACATTCACGGATGTTCTTAGCAGTGGAGACAATGCCATCGACCGCCTTAAGTATCTTCCCTATGATCGTGATATCGGCAAGAGCATCTTGGATCATGTTGTCGAGGACGCAAAGCCCGAAATTCGCTGAGCAGACCGCCAATCGTCCTAAACTGAATTCCTCGTCAAAGTTGAAGTTGTAAAGGACACAGCTCCACAAGGTCTGAATATCGATACCTGTGATGGAGTGGATCATGCTGACCAGCAACTCGGTGACAATCTTCCAACAGGGCGTGCAGTCGCCATCAGGCGACACCGCCACGGGGTCGGTCCAGAAACTGGGTTCCTCAGGCGCGCATCCAGCACACGGAACCAATTGTCCGGGGCCCGATCCGCCGCCACCGCCGGGGGTCTCCCATCCGGAATTGCCGTATGGCCAGTCAATAAGGCCCATTCCCAAGGCGAAATGAGTCAAGTTGAAATCACCCGTCAGCTGATGGGGACAGGTGGAATTCAGATGGACGGTATGGAACAGCTCGACCCATCTGCGCATGCTGTTGCAATAGTAGTAATGGCGGATTCTGGTAGAACCCGTGACGCACTCGTCTGACCTGTCACTCCGGTTGGCCACTCTCGTGACCGAGCAGGGAACGACCACCGAGGTGTTGGCGTGAAGGGTGTCGATGTGGTCATACAAGGACGAGAACACATACTCGTCGAACTCCGTTGGCATGTTGATCTGCACGTCCAGGGCGTTCACGAGGCCCTGGTTGCTCACGGTCATGTTGAAATGAAGCGTGTCGCCATACTCCAGCGGGTCAAAGGAGGTGGGGCCCTCTATCGTGACCACCGGCACAGGCACATTGGTGGCCACCTCTGTGACCAGCTCAAAATCATACACATCCTCAATCTCGGTGGGCACCACCACCCAGGAATAGGTGATGGCCTGGAACTGGAGATACACCTCCCGGCGGCTCTCTCGGGTGGACTGTCCCGCCTCAACCAGGATCACGCCCTCATAACCCTTGTGCGACTTCGCCGAGATTGACAGGCGGTAATATCCCTCTGGCAGGTTGTCCACCTGGAACAAGCCGTTCTCGTCGGTCATGCCCTCGGCCACCTTTTCCAACGAATAGTAGGAGGTCAGGCTGACATTGGCGCCCGCCAGGTGAGGCCCATTGCCGCCATTGGTGTTATAGGTGTAGTCATCCGTCACGTCCACAATCAGCGTGGTGGAGGTGTCCGCGACAGCCGTCAGATGGTAGGGTATGGAGAAGCCGCTGCCGTTGGCGCAGTTCACAGCGATGCTGCCGTTGTACTGGTTCAAGGGCAGGCTGGCCGAAGGTGCCAGCAGGATGGAGAAGGCACAAGAGTCGCCCGCCTGCATCGAGGGCAGCGTGGACTCGCCCATCATCGACATCCACGGCACATTGGGAAGGCTGACCGTGATGGGTCCCGTATCGCCATTGCCGCGGTTGGAAATCTGGAACGACAAGACCTTCTGCGCGCTGCGCTGCATCGTCGTGGACACTGAAGAAGGATACACCGACAAAGCGCCTTGGCGCGGCAGGCAATAGTAATAGCAGGTCATGTTCATGGTGACCCCCTCGGCCGTCACGAACTCGAAGAGCGCCTCCTCGTAGCCGTTGCCCTGACTCACCGTCGTGCCAGTGACATAATAGTAAAACAGACCCGTCTCCAACGGACCCAGCTCAGTGACGCCACTGATATCCACATCGCATCCCGAAGGAACGCTTATCGTGTTGACCTGGATGCCGCTGACAGGGATTCGGCTTCGGTTACGGATCTCGATCACGCCCGCCACCATCTCGTCCTGATAAGGAGTCCAGACGATGAGGTCGTTGCTGGCAAGGCCAATCCCCGGGATGTCAAAGGAGTCGTGAACCGCCGTGGTGTAGTCGCCGTACGCGCAAGAGCCCACCTGATAATAGCCCGACTCGGAATAGCGCGGGACGTAGGTGGTCGAGTAGTTGCCGTTGGCGTCAGACAACACCGTGATGGTCTGCCGTAACCCCATGACGGTAAGATATACCGTGACGGGCATATCCGCCACAGCGTTGCCAAGGATGTCCTCCACATGGCCGTGAATCGGGATGCTGTCGTTGGCCGAATACACCTCCCCCTCCACCTCGGTGGTGAAGACGTAACGGTTGGCCACCGACCCCATGAAATAAACGGTGTCGGCGAAAGCCCCCGAAGCAATGCGGATGGCCGCGTTATAGTAGAGCTGTGTGGGTTCCGGCTCGAAGGTGACATGCAACATGCCTCCCTCGGTGGGGCTCCAGTTGGACGGGGTGACGTGGAAGAACGGCGCGTCCTGCCCCCAGGTGTTGTCGAGGAAGGCATAGCTGATATCCTCTGTGAGGGCGACACCCGACACAGAGATGGACCTTGTGGCTGAGCTGCCCAGCTCGACATCTCCGAAATTAATCATCCCCAAAGGAATCACCGCCATCGAAGGATCCAGCTGGCAAGTCATGGTCCGGATTTCGCTTTGCTGCTCCTCGCACTCGTTCTTCGCCACCACGCACCAATGATACACACCGCCATGCGACAAACCACTCACAGAATAGGTGTGTGCCGTGGTGTTCGACAGCGTGGGGTACTCCGGACGACCACCATCGCCCTGCCAGAAATAAAAGTCATAACGGTTGGCATTGGCGACGGCATCCCAATAGAACTCCATGTTGGTAAAACGGTCAATATAGTTGTTGGCCGGACTCATATAGCCAAAGGCGCCCAAAGGACGCGAAGGGATGACGGTCAGATGCAAGGTCTCGATGCTGTCGCAGCCATAGACCGACTCATATTGTCTGACATAGTCACCGCTTTCCGCAAATGCCTCATCATCCCAGTAATACACACCGCATGAGGTCTCATATAAATCGATATTATAGGATAGATGTATCGTCAGATGCAAAGCAACGATGCTGTCGCTCTCATACTGACTCTGCAAGGTGTCATAATAGACGCCAGTTTGAGTGTATTGATGTCCGTGCCACTCGAAGGTCTCGCAAGCCGAAGCCACCGTGTCAGTGAAAAGCAACTCGAAGACGGCAACCAAGTCGCGGTCACCGGTCACCGTGAAGGAATACTCCTGGTTGGAAGAGACACTGTTGCCGTTCTCCGTCCACCGCAAGAAGCTGAAGCCTTCATTAGGCTCGGCCAACACGGTGATTCTGGTACCCTCCTGGAAGTCGCCACCACCTGAAACCACACCGCCTTCTGCCACATTGGCACTGACGCTGATATGGTGCATAATGGCCTCGAAATTCGCCACCAGCGTTCTGCTCTCGTAAGCCGTGAAGCTGATGCTTGGCTCCGTCGAGACCACAGTGCCGTTCTCCGTCCAGTTGACAAAGAAATAACCTGCCGCAGGTACCGCGGTCAACGTCACAGGTTCAGCGTAATTGTAGGTGCCAGCACCCGACACGGTGCCGCTCCCCTCGGGCTGAGCCGTGGCAGCGATGCTGATGGTACGGATGAAATGAGCCACCAGATGACGGTCCTGATAGGCAGTGAATGACACCGAAGGTTGGGTGGAGACCTCCTCCCCGTCCTCAGTCCAGTTATAGAACTCAAAGTCACCAAAAGGCGTGGCGGTCAACACCACAGGGTCACCGTAATTGAAGACACCGGTTCCCGTGATGCTTCCACTCTCCTCGGGATCAACCTCAGCGGTGATGTTCAATGTTCTGATGACAAATTGAGCCACAAAGGAACGGTCCGTGTGAGCCTCAAACGTCAACACCGTTTCAGAAGACACCAACGTGTCGTTTTCAAACCATCCACCAAAGCCAAAGCCTTCAATGGGAATGGCAGTCAATATAACTGTAGTACCATAATCAAACACACCGGTTCCCGTGACACTGCCGTTGGCGGCGGGTTCGGCAATCGCGGTGATATGAAGTTGCATCACAGAGAAATGAGCCTCCAATGCACGATCGTTCTCCACGTTGAAACTGATACTTTGATTCGTTGAGATGACATTACCCCCTTCCGTCCAGTTGTCGAACACAAAGCCTTCATTAGGGATGGCTGTCAACAGCACATGGTCGCCATAGTGATACGTTCCGGCTCCCTCTACCCTGCCGTTTCCCGCAGGAATTGCCACTGCGGTGATGGAATAATCATGGAGGGCAAAACGCGCTTCGAGAGCACGGTCATTCGTCACCGTGAAAGTATAGGTGGCGTCTTGCGAAACCACCGCACCGTTCTCCGTCCAACTCACGAAGTCATAACCCACGTTAGGAGTGGCAGTCACCGTACAAGGAAGTCCTTCCTCGTATGCTCCGGCCCCTTCGGTACTGCCACCTTCCTCAGGCTCGGAAGATAGCGCAATCTCATAGTAGTTCACCGGAAGCTGCACCGTCAAAATGGCTACAGAAGAATACTGCACACCACAAGAGCCACTGATCACACAACGGAAGCGGTAGCCATTCATCTCAAGAGCCACATTATTGACTTTCAACGTCTTGGTATTAGGTGTCGCATAATGTGTACCCGCGACAATATTACTCCATGAGGCACCATTGTCTTCGCTGACTTGCCATTGGAAGCCGGACGTAGAACCCGAGGTGTTGATGGCAAAGGTGGTGTTCTCACCCATCGTCACCGTATGGTTGGAGGGCTGTGAGGTGATGGAGAAACTCATGTCGCCAACAGTCACACGACCGTTGTTATAGCTGGTCGGATATGCCACCCCTTGCGGATTGGCATATTCGCAATAGGCGGTGTTCCAACCCATCGTGCTGGTGCCAGACAAGGCGGTGAAGTTGATGGTGATCAGGTTACCGTCTCCGATGCTGGCACCCGCCACGGATGCCCAAGCGATGAAGACCATGCCATTGGCGGCGTTGACCTGAAGCTGGCCATTGCCCAAGGCAGGGTTAAGTCCTTCGTAACCAGCGTACGTCAACACATCGGTGTTATACGACATCGCCAGGCTGATAGCTCCCACATTGTTGCAGTTGGTCACCGAGATGGGGATGCCGAACTCGTTTTGCGAGCAGGTGTTGAGGCTGCCTGCTGTAGTGACGATGGTGGGGATAAAAACTTCCACGGTCAGCTTCGCCGACTCGGAAGTCACCGGAGGCTCGCAAGAGCCCTGAATCAGACAACGGTAGAGCAGTCCATCCATGTCGCGGCTCGCCCCGTTCACATATAACGTGTTGCCTGTGACGCCGCTGTATGGGCCGCCGTTGCTCAGCGTCTCCCAGGAATAGCCGTTGTCCTGGCTCATCTGCCATTGGTAGCTCAGCCCTTGCCCTGAGGCGCGGACGGAGAAGTTGGTGTTCTGCCCTTCTTTCACGGTCCGGTCGGCAGGCTGCTGGGTGATGCTCGGCGGGAAATAGATGTTCAGGTTGTTTCCGTTGAAGGCCGTGGGCAGCGCCCCGCCCGACAAGTTGGCGTACTCGCAGCTGTTGGCGTCCCATGACAAGGAGGAGTTGCCCGAACGCGACTTGAAGGTGAACGACAGTAGGGTGCCGTCGCCAATGGTCAACGCTTGGTTCGACGAAGCCCAGGAGAGATATAGCTTGCCGGCGACAGCATTCACGCGCAAGACGCCATTGGCCAGCTGTTCATGGGCATCCTCATAACCCACATAACTCACCAGGTCGGCATTGTAATTCAGCACTAAAGAGATGGCTCCCACGTTGTTGCAGTTGGTCACTGTGACCGGCACTGAGAAAGCGGTGTTGGGACAGATGGAAGCCGATCCTATGGAGGTGACGATGGTCGGGATGAAGACCTCGACCGTGAGGGTGGCGGGGTCGGAGACCACTGGCGAGGGGCAGGTGCCGCTCACCACACAACGGTATTGGTTGCCGTCCATCTCCATGGTGACTTGGTTCACATACAAACGCCAGCTGTTCACGTTGCTATGATGCGCGTCGTTGCTCAAGTCCTGCCAACGGCTGCCAGTAGGGGTCTTGAACTGCCATTGGTAGCTGAGTCCTTGTCCTGTGGCACCCACGTCGAAGTTGGTGCTTTGGTTCTCCACCAGATGACGGTCCACCGGGCTGGAGGTAAGGACAGGGATGGCATAGACATTCAGCGAGCCGTTGTTGTAATTGGCGGGAAGTGTGGTTCCCGAGGTGTCGCTGTATTCACACAAAGAGGTGTTCCAGTTCAAGCCTGTGGAGCCGACGATGCCCTTGAAACGCAGTTCCAAGAGGGTGGTCTCACCCAGATCGACGGCGTTCATCTTGGCCCAGGACATATACACCGTCCCGTTGCTCTCGTTGACAAGCATGGTGGAGACCATGTTGTTAAGGTTTTGATAGCCGAGATAGGTGACTTTGGTGGGGTCATAGTTCAAGGCCAGGCTGATGGCGGCCACGCCGTCGCAGTGGTTCACTGTGACAGGGACCACCACCTCGTCGCCAGGGCAGATGGAGCCACTGCCCACCGCCGTGACGATGTTGTCGGCCGCTGCCCGCATCCATGGGATGAGGCAGCATAGCAGCATGAGAATTCTTATCTTACGTGTCATGGCCTCTTATTTTTCGATGATGATTACAGTTGACTTCACCCAGCTGCTTGCGCCCTCGAAGGTGACACGGCAGTTATAGACACCGGCAGCAAGATTCAAGGTGCTCCATTCCATCTCATGCTTACCCTCCTCTTGATGGAGGTCAGCGACATCCAGAACCTTCACGCCCATCATGTTGTACACTGACACCGTGACACGGCCTGCTTCAGCAAGGTCATACGTGAGATGGCATACGTCATTGACGGGGTTAGGATAGGTAGAGACGTGCGCCCCTTCCGTCATCGCTCCTTCATGAACGCCCAAAGTAGAGGTGACGATCACCGGCATGGCGATGACCACGCCGTCAAGCACCTGGGCACTGCCGTTGGCAAGCTCGGAATAGGCATCCAATGAGAAGGCAATGGGTTCATCCAAATCACTCAAATCCTTGGTGCGTGCCTTAATGATAATGAGACCATCGTTCTCAGCCAAGGCCAGCGGTTCAAGGCTGTACCAAACAACCTTCAACTCACCATGGTCAGCCGTGAACAGCAAGGATTCACCCGTAGATGCCAAGGTCACATCCACCACCTCCAAGTAGGCTTCTGGATAAGCGAAACGCAAGGTGAGAGCGCCTGTCTCGGCAGGACTCTTGAGGGTCACAGGAAGATCCAAGAGTTGGTCTGAATCTGCCAGCAGCTGACCTACAGAAAGCATCGTCATGGTGTTGTCGCGGTTCTGCGGGGAATAGGAACCATTCACGTCGCCATAACAGATGAAACTCAGGTCGATAGTGCAGACATCATCATTGATAATCACGCCATTGGGGTTATAATAATAGAAGTCACCCAAGGGGAACTCCTCGTCGATGGCACGGCGCAAGATGAGCATGGCATCAGTGCCATTGATACTCCCATTACCGTTCACGTCGGCGGCAACTGCTTGGTCATAGGCCAGGGTGTCGAGATGGACGAAGTGACGCATGGTCAATAACGCATCGGTGGCGTTGACAGCGGCAAGGATATCAATACCATAGTCCGTGTCAAGCGTGTTAAAGACACCAACCTGATAGTTGCTGAAATCGAACTGACCGTTGTTGTTAGTTGTGGTGGTAGCCATAGCTTCACCAGCAGCATCGATGACATTCATCTCACGATTACGCATCAGCTTGGTATCATTGTAAACAAAGGTGCCTTGTACATGAGCAAAATCTTCCATGGGGAACCAACTCACTGGTTCGTAAGTGATACTACCTTTGCTGGCATTGTCTTTTTTGTCATAAATAAAATTATCATCAATATACTTATAGCTAATATTACCCCAGAAATTACAACTCATATCAATGTTTGTATAACCATCTTGATATACCCCATAGCCACCATTGTTATAGATGCTACAAGCATATTCAGGAGCGCCACCCAGGGTGAAAGGCGTGTTGTCGGTGATATAGATGCCGTGCGAGGCATTATCCTTAATCACTGTGTTCTTGATGGTTTGGCAGTACTCATTTGCAATGCGGAGTCCAAATTGATTAGATTGTTGGAACAAACAATCTTCAATTTCGGGCAGCGTAGTTCCCGTAATAAACAGGTTGTATTCATTACCTTTTTCGAAGATACAATGTTTCAGCAAAGAAGAAGGATTCTCGTAATCGTCGCTACGACCGGGAAAGACCATTCCGTTCCAGCCACCAACCTCACCATTTATAGAAGTAAAGAGGATGGGCTGTTCCTTTGTCCCTACAGCATACAGCTCTCCACAATAGTCATCCACCGCAATGCTGATTCGTCTCCCTTGCGCCACCTTAATAGTCGTTCCGGGCATCAGCGTCAATCGACAGTGATTGGGATCCCAACTGATATGTCTTCCAACGTTCATGTTCTCCATGACATAATAAGTATAGGCATTCCAAGTGCGATCCTCCGTGATGTGACCGCCGTTTACCGTGACACCATCATACTGATTGCCCGTAAAGGTCAAGTTCTCCAACACGCCCACAAAATGTGCATTGTTATAATAAAGCGAGTGACCCTGATTGTCCTCAAAGACACAGTTCCTTAAAGTATCACGACTGTCAATCATTTCTACACCACGCTGGACAGATTGACGGAAAATACAATCCTCAACCAATCCGGGCTGGTATGTACTACCCAAATATAAATTTCGCTCATTTGCCTTTTCAAAGATGCAATGCTTCAACGATGAAGAGGCTCCCTCGAAGTCATCGCTTTCGGAATTAAACACCAGGCCATTCCAACCACCAATTTCATCATTCATCGGAGTGAAAAGAATTGGCTGATCTTCTGTGCCCTCAGCATAAATCTCTCCCCAATAGGTAGTATAACTCCAACGCCCACCAATATCCATCCTTCTGCCAGGAGCAAACTTCAAAGTCGTTCCAGGCATTAACACTAGCCGATTATGGTTGGGAGTCCAATCTGCAGGACGACCCACACGGATATCATTCAAAAGGAAATAAGTGTATGCATTCCAAATGCGATCCTCAGTGATATGTCCTCCTTCTACCGTGACACCATCATACTGATTGCCCGTAAAGGTCAAGTTCTCCAACACGCCCACATAATGCGCATTATTGTAATAAAGCGAGTGACCCTGATTGTCCTAAAAGACCCAGTTCCTTAAAGTATCACGACTGTCACCCATGTAAACACACTGCTGCACAGATTGACGGAAAATACAATCCTCTATCAATCCGGGCTGGTTTGTACTACCCAAATGCAAGTTACGTTCATTCGCCTTTTCAAAGATGCAATGCTTCAACGATGACGAGGCTCCCTCAAAGTCATCGCTTTCGCTATTAAATACCAAACCATTCCAGCCTCCCACCTCACCGTTGAGCGACGTGAACGTAATAGGCTGCTCCGACGTACCCTCAGCATACAGTTCTCCCCAATAGGAAGTATAACTCCAACGCCCACCAATATCCATCCTTCTACCAGGAGCAAACTTCAAAGTCGTTCCGGGCATTAACACTAGCCGATTATGGTTGGGAGTCCAATCTGCAGGACGACCCATACGGATATCATTCAAAAGGAAATAAGTATATGCATTCCAAACGCGATCCTCAGTGATATGTCCTCCTTCTACTGTGACACCATCATACTGATTGCCCGTAAAGGTCAAGTTCTCCAACACGCCCACATAATGCGCATTGTTGTAATAAAGCGAGTGACCCTGATTGTCCTCAAAGACACAGTTCCTTAAAGTATCACGGCTGTCACCCATGTAAACACAATGCTGCACAGATTGACGGAAAATACAATCCTCAATCAATCCGGGCTGGTTCGTACTACCCAAATGCAAGTTACGTTCATTTGCCTTTTCAATAATGCAATGCTTCAACGATGAAGAGGCTCCCTCGAAGTCATCGCTTTCGCTATTAAATACCAAACCATTCCAGCCTCCCACCTCACCGTTGAGCGACGTAAACGTAATAGGCTGCTCCGACGTACCCTCAGCATACAGCTCTCCCCAATAGGTAGTATAACTCCAACGCCCACCAATATCCATCCTTCTACCCTCAGAAAACATCACTGTTGACCCAGGCATAATCGTCAACCGATTATGGTTGGGAGTCCAATCTGCAGGACGACCCACTCGAAGGTCACCAAGTATAGCGTAGGAGTT
>JAEEGL016419383.1_pt1 | contig 13353 bp, 15 predicted proteins | sample 9134231 | NCBI WGS metagenome assembly JAEEGL01 (sample SAMN16246548, study PRJNA631951) | gut metagenome | biome: gut microbiome; feature: rumen; material: fiber-attached | host: Bos | place: Iran: Karaj | collected 2018-10 | reverse complement strand
TGTTACACTTATTACAAATTATAACCTATTTCCCTGCTCTTGTAACCATTTAGTAACCAAATGTAACCAAACTGTAACCACTCTGTATCCACATTGTAACTCCTAGTTCATAATGAGTTCATATTTCGGCATTATAATGGGAACCATAGAAGGTAGGGAAGTATACCCTAAGCCCAGTGGAATCAATTCCACCAAGATTTTACAGGAGGTATTACAATGAACACCAACATCAACACCACCGTCAACAAGGCAATCGCAATTCTTGACAAGGCCCCCATCTTCAAGTCCGAGGCTTTGAACAAGGCCACCGCAACCATCTTCGACGCCGTCAACCGCTACAACGCCACCGCCAGCGAAACCCGGAAGGCTGTCGCCGTGGAGCTCTATCACATCGAGAAGGGCAAGCTGTACAAGGACGATGGGCACAAGTCCCTTGCTGAGTATGCCGCAACCATCGGACTGGACAAGTCCCTGGCCCACAAGCTGGAGAACGCTGGGCGGATGCTGGATAGCGACAACGACACCATCCGCAACTATGCCGCAACCGCTGACTATAGCAAACTGGCTATCCTTGCCAGCGCCGACGAGAAGGAAGTGGAAGAGGCTATCTCTTCCGGCGAAATCACCGCCGATTCCACCCAGGCCCAGGTCAAGGACTGGAAAGCCAGCAAGAAGGCCCCGAAGACCACCGTCTTGTCCAACTATGAGCTGGACTTTACCGTCTACTCTAAGTCGGGCATGGAGTCCATCCATTACGATTCCACCATCTTGGAAGATGTGGAAGAGTTCGTCGGTTGCTCCTGGGGCAAGGTCAAAACCGCAGATGGTACCGTGGTTGTGGTCGGTCTCCGTTCTGATGGGTCCATGCTCCGCATCATCAAGCAGGAGAAGGTCAAACCCCCCAAGAAGGAGCGCCCCCGTCCCGGTACCCAATTCGACCCGTCCTGCTTGACGGACGAAATGCTGGCCGCCGCCATGGCTGAACTGGCCCGCCGCAAGCAGATGGACACCTATGAGGGCGATGAGGAGTAATCCTCATCCCCTCTCCCCTTCTGGGGATTTACTTTAGCGCGCTGAATCGCTTCGTGTTTAGCTGACTAAATCGCTAAATTGCTAATTTGGCAGAATGCCATTGGAGCCCGTATTGGTCAGTGGATTCCATTCTACCCGGTCCACCCGGGGAGACTAGACCGGGAGCAGCTCGTTCCTCCTGGGGTTGCGGAATAGATTCCACTGGCCCATAGAGGTCCCAATATTTTGAGGCTTCTCGGAAAAAATTTGGTTCCCCGGAAAAATTCGATAGGAGGAAAGAAAAATGGTCAATTCATTTGCGGCTGAACGTCTGAAAAAAGAGGGCATGGCTGTGATGCTCAGCACTTTGCTCTACGACGTTTGCTTCGACAAAAAAAGAGTCTTTGGAGGCGGCTGAGCACTTCAAAAAATTCCTTCTCCACCTGGACCAGATGCTCGACGATGATATGATTTTCGAGATTAAGGATGTGATTTGCGATGTATTACCCTAAAAAAATTCGTTGCTCTCCTTAGAGATGAGGATGAGGACGTTGCTGATTTCGCCACAGCGGTTTTGTTGGGCGATGTTAGGGTCCTTCTTCATCTGACAGATGATATGATTAAACGGGCTGAGACAAGAAAACTCCAGTCGTTAATCAGGTTGTATTTTAAGCTTGATTTGTGCTAAACCCTGATAGGGCCTGCCAGTGGAATACAAATCCACTGGCCGGTCCAAATGAGGGCTTAGACCTCGAAAAAATTCAAGGAGGAAATAATCATGGCAAAGAATTTTAAGGACGTAGCTGTAAAAACTCTGTCGCTGTCTGAGTTGATGGCTGGTAGAGAGCAGCTCAAGACGGAGGAACTCATTGGAGAGACCCTCACCATCATCGCGTTCGATTTTGCAACCATCACCGACAAGGGAGAGGAAAAAACCTTCCCCGTGGTCCTGTTCAAGGAGCGCCCCGGCTACTACTACAACGGCGGCACCCTGCTCCAGAAGCTGTGCATCGCCTGGGCGGCCATGTTCGACGGCGATGTTGACACGGCTTCCGATGAACTGGAAAAGAGCGGTGGCGTGGCAATCAAGTTCCGTAGCACCAAGACCAAGTCTGGTAACAATCTCACTTCCGTTGACGTTGTCTGACCTGACCGGATAAGTTAGGGCCGGGGTTAATTCCTCGGCCCTATCTTTATAAGTAGAATCTGATTCCACTGAGAGGAGTTGATTAAATGCCTAAGTTTTTGAAAAAATCGTTTCTGGCAATGGAGCCCGCTGAACTCGGAAAATTGAAGCTGAATGAAGCAAGGGCACTTCTCCGGCAGGCAAGAGCGGCATACGAAAAACAGGAAAAGACATTCTCTAAATATGAGAACTCTGTCTGGTCCCCCGCACTTGAGAAGATGCAGGATTATTATGAGGACGTTGGAAAAAATCCTATTTCTAAGATGCGCCTCTCTAAAGTTCAGAGTGAGTTATTCAGACTCCAGGACTTCTTTGGGTATGAAACCTCAACGGTTCCGGGCGCGCGTCGTGTCATGATGGAACAGGACCGGAGAATTTTCGGTACCAGCGAAAAAACCGGAAAGCCCATTAGGAGAATGACGCTTGAAGAAAGAACTGAGTTCTGGGCCACATACAATGAATTTATAAACATGGAGAAGGAAGCCTACGTGAGAAACATGGGCTCAAACACCATCCAGACATTCCTTGGCCAAATTATTCTGGAGAAGAATAAAAAAGGCGATGGGTACAATGGATTCGATTACTCTGACTTTAAGGAACTTAGACGCAGAATCGAAAACGACCGTAAACGTGAGGAGTGGGAAATGAGTAGCTATGAAAGCGGAGACAGCGACGTTCTCTCCGGAAAGCGGTCTTATTGAAAGGACTGAGTTTCTAAGGAAGATAGCTTCTGTGAATCTCCCCATAACTACAAATAACAAAAAAATTTCTTTCTATAACGTGCCGGCAGCTTTTGATATTGAAACATCATCGTTCTACTATCAAGGTGAAAAGCACGCCACGATGTATATATGGCAGTTTGGTATATTAAATTGGGTGACTTACGGAAGGACCTGGGATGAATTCATAGGGTTCATGTGTGTTCTGTCTCAAATCCTTGGTCTTGATGAAGATATGCGGCTGGTTATATATGTGCATAACCTGGCGTATGAATGGCAGTTTATCCGTAAGTTGATAAAGTGGGATAAAGTTTTTCTGCTAGAAGAACGTAAACCAGTGTACGCAATGTGGGGAGGATTCGAGTTCAGATGCTCTTTGAAACTTTCCTCAAAATCGCTTGCAAAAGTGGGGGAGGATTTAGTAAAATACAAAGAGTTCAAAAAAACAGGCGACCTTGATTATCGGTTGAATAGATTCCACTCAACTCCCCTATCGGATAAGGAGTTAGGATACTGCGAAGCTGATATTAGGGTTCTACTAGCGTATATACAAGAGAAGATTGAATCAGACGGTTCAATATGTTACATACCACTAACAAACACAGGCTATGTGAGAAACTATTGCAGGAAAGAGTGCTTCAAGAAGTACAAGAGATACCGCCGTCTAATGTCAGAATTGACTTTAGAAGCCGATGAATATGCTCAACTTAAACGAGGTTTCGCCGGTGGATTTACTCACGCATCAGCTAAATACGTTGCTAGTGGGAAGGAAGAACCGCTATGTTTAGTTGGGTCATTTGACTTTACTTCATCCTATCCAGCAGTTATGTTGACCGAGAAGTTCCCTATGTCTAAAGGCAGGGTTGTAGAGAAGATAGACGATTGGAATCAATTCCACTATTACCTCCACAATTATTGTTGCTTGTTCGACATAACAATATTCAACGTGAGGCCGAAGGTTGATTATGACCATCCAGTTTCCGTTAGTAAGTTGATACTACCGTCTGATAAAGTCAAGAGGAAGAAGATACTCGACGGCGTGAGACAAGATAATGGTAGAGTTGTGACTGCAGAGGTCATGACAACGACAATGACAGAGCAGGACTGGTTCACCTTCTGCGATTTCTATGACTTTGGTGATAAGGACACAGACGAGCCCGATTATATTATTCACAAATTCAGGATTTATGACAAGGGTTATTTACCCAAAGAGTTCTACAAGTCAATTCTTGAGTTATACAAGAGAAAGACCATTCTTAAAGATGTTGACGGAGAAGAAATCAACTATATGATTTCAAAGAATATGTTAAACGCAGCCTATGGTATGATAGTCACCGACATTGTTAGAGATATTCTTGAATATGACTGTGATTCTAGTGAGTATATGCCAAAGACAAAACCAAATCTACAGGAAGCCATAGATAAGTATAATGAATCGAAGAAACGATTCTTATTCTATCCCTGGGGAGTTTGGGTCACCGCCTACAGCAGAAGGAATTTGTTCACGGGAATTTTAGCGTGTGGAAACGATTATATCTATTCAGACACTGACAGTATCAAGATATTAAATCCAGAGAAGCACATGGATTATATAGAATGGTACAATCAAAGAGTGACTGAGAAGGTCAAACGAGCCGCTGATTTCTTTAGAATTGATTCCACTGAATTTGCTCCTGAGAACAGAAAGGGAGTTCCCAAGCCCATCGGTATCTGGGAGTTCGAGGGTGTCTACAAGAGATTCAAAACCCTGGGGGCGAAGAGATACCTGATTGAGAAAGAGGATGGTTCTTATACTCTCACTGTAGCTGGTGTCAACAAGAAGATGGCCTGCAATTATTTAGTCGAGCATTTTAAGGACCCGTTTGATGGATTCACACACAACCTGTGCGTTCCCAGTAATTACTCTGGCCGCCTCACCCTGACATACAAGGACGAAGGGTGTGATGGAGTAATGACTGATTATCTTGGCAACAGGTGCGAGTACCACGAGAAATCGTATATCCACATGGAACCGTCTGATTACAACCTCACTATGTCGGATAGATACCGGCACTTCTTAAACTATATGTATGGAATAAAGGAGGACAGTTGGTAATGGAATCCATTCCACTGTCCTCCGGAAAGGAGAGAAAGATGCCTAGAAAGCCAGTTCCAATTAACACCAACAACTACATGGTTTTCTGGATTGACGGCAAGACCCCATATTGGGTCGAATTTCTTGATAGAGAACCTGCTATTAAGTATTATCGGCAGATAAGGAAGAGATATGCAACCACACGTTTGTATAGGATGGTGATTGACAGTGTTGAGAAAGTTTGAGTTCTACAATATTCGCAAACTGTTAAAGGACTATCCTGATGCCTACTACTATGTGGTGTTCGGTGAGCGAAGTAACGGCAAGACCTACTCAGCCCTTGACTACGCTCTTGAACGCTATAAGAAGAATGGCGAACAGTTTGCCTACGTTAGAAGGTGGGGCGAGGATATTCGCAAGAAGAATCTTTCAAACCTCTTCTCAGGTCACGCCGAGAACGGCAGGATTTCAACAATCTTCGATGGTGAGTGGAATCAAATCCACTACGGCTCCTCCAAATTCTATCTTGAGAAGATTACGGAAAAGGGAGAGATTATCAGAAGCGAGGAGAACTGTGGTTTCGCATTTGACTTGAACTCCATGGAACATTACAAGTCAACGTCCTTCCCCAAGATTACCACAATCATCTTCGACGAGTTCATGTCGAGAAACGGATACCTGCCTAATGAGTGGGTCCTGTTTGCAAATACCCTGAGTACAATAATCCGCCACCGTGACAACGTGAAGATTATCATGTTGGGGAATACCGTCAACAAGTACTGCCCCTACTTCGGGGAAATGGGCCTCAACCACATTAAGGACCAGAGGCCCGGGACAGTAGATGTTTACCACTACGGCGATTCTGGGTTGACCGTTGTAACGGAGTATACAGGAACTTCGCTTAAGCACGGTGGTAAAGCATCCGACGTGTATTTCTCCTTCGACAACCCTGAGTTGAAGATGATAACAGGAGGCGCGTGGGAGATTGCCATTTATCCGCACCTCGATGTTAAGTACAGGCCAGCAGATGTAGTGGGTAACTTCTTTGTCCAATTTGAGGAAGAGTTACTTCACGGTGAGATAATATCACTCGATTCCGGTCCATTTATATTCATACACAGAAAGACAACACCAATCAAAGACGAGGACAGCGATATAGTATACACAACTCAGCCAGACGTTAGATGGAATTACAGAATGTGCCTAACCAAGCACTCCGATAAGTTATCTCTATTCATTATCAAGTGCCTCAGGGAAAACAAGATTTTCTATTCAACAAACGAAGTAGGTGAGGTGTTTAGAAACTATGTCATGTGGTCGGATTCGTTCAGCATTAAGAACTAAGTGGAAGCAATTCCACTTTAGAGTGTGGCTGTGGTTCTCTTCCTACTACTGGTGTGATGGAGTATGTTTCTTCTGTGACCAGTGGGAAGAGTGTAGCAGAGAATTTGATGAATGATTCAAGCCCCGAGTGGAGTCAATTCCACCCGGGGCTTGTTATTATTTTGGAATTTTAATCAGGTCCCCCGGCCTAATGGTGATGGAGGTCATTTGGTTGAGTTTCATTATGTCCATATATTTTTGCCCCCTACCCAGTTCACGACTAGCAATACCCCAGAGGGTATCACCCTTCTTAACCATGTAGGTGTAATATCTGGACTCAGCAGAAGTGTCGAGAGAAGCTGTTACTACAGAGGCTAATCCAGCCAGCCTATAATACAGCCAATCCCCGGGACACGCCTTAGCGGCAAACCACCTGTGAACGGTGAGAACCATTTCATCGGGTTTGGGTTTATACGACAGCGCCGTATCCTTGTCAGGGAACCAGAGAAGTTTTTTCTTGAAGTTCCTCTTGCATATATCTGCACAAAGAGTAATCAGCGACTGCCAGACCGCGTCTGTCATTTTATATGGGTGAACGGTATCAGACGCGCACTCAATGGTAACGGCTCTCTGGTCGTTGGCGTTTGAAGAACTACACCAACTTCTCTTTCCCTCGTCAACGCACAGTGCAATGTCACCGTTGAAGCCGATTGCATAGTTGCAGGAGGCTTTTCTTGGCCGTGGTACGAACCCTTTACAGATTGACTCTGCTGTGTCCTGACCGACAACACAGTGGGGGGTGATTCTATCAATGGGCATTTTTCTGGGACCGCTGTTGTTGGGGGAGGGGATATACTTGGTGGCAAGCGGTGAATTACTCACTCTTTATCACCTCCCATATCATCCATCTTCTGCATGATTTTGGCCAACATCTGAGTTACTTCCTTCATGGTTTCGGTGAACTCCTTCATGGTGGTGTTCACGTATTTCCAAAGGAACATAACACAGACGATGGGGAAGCCCACACTAGAAATTAACTGAACACCTTCATTCATCAGAGTGGAATCCATTCTACTATCTCCTTTCTTATGCACCTGCCACCGCAAGAATGAACTCTAACGTCGAGAAACCAGAGGGAAACGGGCGGGTAAGGACGTTTGGGTTGTTATACACCTGGAAGGAACCATCATCCAGATAGAGGTTCCAGTCGTTCTCCTGCCTGTAGATAATAGCTTCATTGCCACGGATAGCGGCGGCGTATGTAGTGAGTACGTCACAATGGGCGTGAATCTCCACCAAACTGTTCCTGACACTAATCATGTCAGTGATGAAATAGGAACGACCAAAGGCGGGGATGCTCATGTAGTTTGCATTTGCGATTGTGGAGAGTGGGGCTTGGACCAGAATGATGGGGTCAACAACAGATGAATCTTCTTTGAGATTGCCAGTGACAGCCAAAACATTGGTCAGCGATTTATCCAACTGATTCTTCGGGGAAGAATTTGTCTGGAGAGTTACTGCGAATGACATCAGAGAATTACACCACCTTTCAGGAGCTCCTCAATCTCGTCGATTTCTGACTCAGTACCATCAATTCCACTGAGGCGGATGGAGTGCACTTCGGTGTAACCGCTTATGGCACCCAGGGAACGGGTGATAAAAGCTGGGTAGCCGGTAAAGGTATTCTGTTTACCAGGCAACGCTTGGCGAGGTCGAGTCAAAATGAGGACCGGGACCTTGCCAGCAAGGAGGCCACCAGCACCGGCAATGGAGCCAGATTTTTCGATGGAGGGCTTGAGGGAATTTACAGCGGCAGATGCTATCTCACCAGCGGCGGCAGGAGCAGTCGCGCCACCAGTGGCAACCATCGTACCGATTGCACTGGCGGCAGAAAGAACGCCGTTTATGAGATTAGTCCAGTCGCTACCCGTCACAGGAATAGACACGGCACATGAGCCTATGAAGGTATAGAGAACAGAACCCCCGCATTTAATCTCACACGCGCAACCACCAGAAAGAAGGTCGATGTGATACATAATATGAACTGGTTTATTCATTATATCATCAACGGCAATTTGATGAACTCCTATAAACGGAAGAAAAATCTCCGCCTTCGTATAAGGCTCATAATCAAGATATGCGCCCCAAAACTCCTCGACATTCAACGTGCCGCAATCAACATTTATATACTGAGTCGCGGCTTTTGTCATAGATATTCCTGTAGAAATGTTGCCCACTTTAACTACTTGAGCAGAACCGCTTGGAACTGGCCCTGGCACAATGGACAGCCCAAGAATTGCCTGCATAGGGTCACCAAACAATTTTTTGAAAGTATCGAGGTCAAACAGGTCTGACCACATATAATTAGCGAGTGACTGCAACTGAGCGAGGGTTGGATTATAAAGAGAAATGAAGCCGGTATCAACTGCGGAAAGCGTGGGAAGAGATGCAAAATCAACATCAACACTGGTTCCGTCAAAATCACCCGTGCCGCCTCCTATATCGCTTTCACCCCCTTGTGAGTAAGGGTCTGTAGGGGGCGGAGAATATTGTTCGCACAGATTAAGAAACCTAGCTATATTATCGCTTTGTGTTGATGTGAGGGAATCTGCTTTTAATGTTACTGCGTCGTTATTAAGGGCGACACCACAGTTTAACTGATAATCTGCTGTCAAAGCGGTGTCACCGTCATATGTTCCCAAAAGTGTAAACACATTCAGACCGCTATTATATGTGGTAGCCCTATTATATACAACAGTAAATCCTACGCCTATCCTAGTGCCATCCTGGGTGTATAAATCAAATGTATCCGTACCGCTTTCGTAAAGCCTTCCAGTTACAGCGTAAGCACCGCTTCCATTTAATAATCTTAAATATGTTTCTCCTGTTGGGTACTCCATATATCTGACAACAGCAACCGGAAAAAACAAAAGAAGTTTATTCAACGCACTTGAAGGAACGTCAACCCAAGATTGCATCAAAGAAAACCCAGCAACATTGCCAGGTTCTTCGGTATAGTTTTCCATAATTAGTGGGTCCGGGTCGAAATAAGTGTTAGTAGAAATACTGCTTTTTCTTGTTACTAATGATAATACTACCGAACCCTCGGCTTCATATAAGACGTTGGCATTAACGCCCTTGCCGTCAACAATTTGGATTCTAAAACCCTTAAATATTGCCATATACACTCCTTTCCGAAACCGCCCCAAGCCATTACAACTTGGGGCGGTTGCTAGTTTGTTATGGTGGAATCGACTCCACTTATGCGACGTAGAACACAACGAAGTTCTCGTTCAGGTCGTTGAAGTACCGTGCTTCCATCTTGTAGAAGTAGTTGGTGAAGTCAGCTTTGGCGTTCCACTGGGTGTTGACGTACCGCTTATAGCAGTTGACACCAAGGGCGTCACGGTCAAAAATGCAGCCCAAGATGCCGGTGACCTGCTGTGCATGGCCGGAGGCGGTGGTGACGTTGATTGTGCCGGTGTTCGTGAAAGCGTAATCAGTTCCACTACCCTGCCAGAAGGGAACGGTTTCAGCATTGACAAGCTTGGTGTACTCGTCATGGAAAGTGGTGGACTGGAGGAACACATCAGCGGCGGCTCTGAACTCAGACAGCATCACGATGTGCTGGAGGTCCTTGGGGGTGAAACGCTGCTTGCCTCCGACGTTGAACAGGGTGGACATTCTCGTGAGACGGTCCACATAGAGGGCCATCTGATAGGCCGCGTAGCGGATGAAATCGGGGTCGAGAATTGCCTGTGCCGCAGTCAGGTTCTTGCTGTACTGAGTGTTGTATCTGGAGAGGAGGTTGATAGCACGGGGGCCGCCTGCACCAGTAATTGCGGAACCGTTGAACTGGGAATATACAGTCTCCGCAATCATGTTGTTGATGGTGCGCATGACCAGGGAATCGGTCTTGACAGTCATGGACTTGTCCACCTCATTGAAGAGCATGGAAACGAATCCATTGAGCTGGCCGGGGGAGGAGAAGGACTGCTCGACCTGCTTCTGGGTGATGGAACGGTCCACCTCAAAAGTGGTCATTTTATTGAAGAACTTGCTCTCAGCGACGGGCTTATGGAACACGTGGGGGTCGTAGGAAGCGCCGTCAGTCAGTTCCCAGGTTTCGTTCTCCACGGCATCGGGCATTTCGCTGGAGATTTTCTGAAGGACAGAACCGTACTGCCAATCGTCCATCAGTACGGACGGGGCAGAACCACGGTAGGGGCGGTTGACGAAGATAACCTTACCGATGTGGTTCACCAGAGAGCGAACATAGGCATCGAAGGCATTTGCGTTGAAGATGGCCGTGCCGACGTCAACGACATTGGAGAGGTCCTCCTGGAGAAGCTGCTCCTCACCGAGCAACTCGGAGGTTGCATCGTTTACGAACTGATATACCTGTTTAATTTCCATGAATATTTACTCCTTTCTTTGGTGGAATTGATTGCACTTAGGAACCGGAAACCAGGTTGATAACGGTCACGCCATCATCAGGCGCGATAACGAGGCGGAGAACATGGCCGGTGGCGACGATTTGGGTGCCCTCATCCCAGGCGACAATCGCCACAGGGGAGCAGGGGGCGGAGGACATAACACAGTTGGTGGCAAGAACGAGCTTGCCGGTGGCGAGGGCTTCGACAGAACGCTCATAGATGCCATCGATGGTCTGCTCGGTAGAATCGTTGAGGTCGAGGCCCCCACAATCCACCATAATGTAACCAGAATTCATGTTGTTTCTCCTTTCAGTGGAATTGATTATACTCTACAGGGGTCGTGGAAAGCAAGGGCCAGTTCCCTGTCGAGGTCTTGGAATACCTGCTCGAAGTAGTTCCAGAGCCAGAGTTCACGCTCCTCCTGAATCAACTTCTGAGTGGTGGTCACGCCGATGTTACCATAGCGATGTGTGGTTTCGCTCTCTGTCGCATCGTGGTCGATGGTTTCGGTAACATCGTTTTTGTCCTGAAGGTTCTTAGTCTGGGTGTCGGAGCCGCTGTTTGTGATTGTCCTATCCCCAGACTTGGAAACTGTTGTAGCATCCTCACCAGTTTCCGACACCCTGGTTGTACCACTCTCTCCAATAGTCCTTGTATCGGTCCCGGAGTGTGCCGTTTGAGTGGTGCCGCTCTCTCTGCTTGTGTCGGTATCGGTTCCAGTGGTGGCAACTGCGGTTGTACCGCTTTCTCCAATAACCTCTCTGTCGGCGGGAGCGGGGGTCGTATCTCCGGCGTTAAATCCGAACCTGAATGTATTGTCGTTAGTGGTTTTGCCGTGGGTGGTGGTTTCTGTCTTGCCGTGTTGCAGGGTGTCAGTTACCGCCTTACCGTGGGTGATGGTTTCATTTTCACCGTGCAACAGTGCGTCGGAGGTCTGCTTACCGTGGGTTGTGGTATCGGTCTTACCGTACTCAACGGTTTCGCTCTCGGAATCACTGTAATCAGTGGATTCGATTCTACCGTGAGCAAGGGTGTCTGTGCCGGTGCGCCTTAACGTACCGTCAGTTTCCTTGGTTTCATCGCGAGTGGCTGTCAGCTCCCGTTCCTCAGTAATATCGTAATTATTGAGTGGATCGTAGACAGCAACATTAGTGTCCCAAAGAGCCTTCCAGTTCCTGAAATACTTGGACACGATGATTTTGGCGATTGTCTCTCTTGAAGCTGCGGGAACCTCTCCCTCCTCAAGAAGGACCTTTACCAGCGGGGCGCAAAACTTGGAACCCGAGTGGTTTCCGAAATAGGAAATATCCAACACAGAGTTATCCACAGACGCCTCGTTTGCCCAGGGAAGGGTCGTTGCATCGGCAAGGTAGCTGAAAATCCCCTCGCCTTCCTTCCAGCCGGTGAATACCTCACGCAGGATGGGCTCGGGTTCTGTATATGGGGCGAACGGATTCAACCATATGAATTCATTCATTTTCATCCCCTTCTTTCTCTTCTGGCTCTTCGGGTTCTTCTTTTTTCTCCGGCTCCTTCCCTTCAACGGAGCCGAGGGTTGCCTCCACATCAGCCTCTTTCTGGTCCTGCTCAGTATCCAACTCTTCCTGCTTGTTCTCCCATGCGGAGTTCTTCTTAACGGTGATGTTGGTTCCGTAAGTGGAATTGATTACACTAATCGCATCCTCACGGCAACGAAGCATATCATCAATAAGAGGGAGGAGAACATCTGTTGACGCTCTCAATTCCTCCTCAGAGAGATACTCACGTTTCATGTTGAAGTTGGCGTTCAGGCCAATTTCATTGAACCACGAAGCTTTGAGATACTGCTGGAGCTCGATTAACTGGATGATGGAGTTAGCACCCTGGACGGAGACATTCGCGACAGTGACACCCTCAAGAAATTCCTTGTCACCAACGGCGACAATCTTACCTTTCTCCAGATTGTCATAGTACGCGTTGGCGGAAGCAATTTGCTTGTCTGTGTTGCCCACAATAAGGGTCTGCTGTCGAGAGTTGATTTGTGCAGAACGGATGGAAACGTCGTTCTCAGCCAGTTCTGTAGCGTATCGTGAACAGAGGTAGAACAGTCCTCTCACGTTCGTGTCGTTACGCATGAGAACACATTCTCCCTGGTCAGCCTGCTCACCAAACGGCGGGAGGTGATTGACGATTCTGAGCGATGCTGAATAGCCGAGCCCAGGATTGGCTACCACATACAGCGTGGGACGATAATAGGGGTCGGGTGCCCCGCCGAGCCCTCCGGGGAGTGCGTAGAGATTGCCGTTCACCTTAGTGATGCAGACATGGCCGTTCAACTGCAAGTAGAGTTCGAGCATATAAGAAGGGATTGTCTCCGGAAGGCCCTCATACTCAAACATCTGGTTAGTGCGGTCAAACATCAGCATCACATAGTTGAATATGCTGCTTTTCTTGTCGAGAATATCGCAAGTGCAGTCGACTCCACTCCAACTTCCTGTGTACCAAGAGTTTCTACCCATTTAACCACCTGCCTTTGTATCAGATTGATGGAATAGACTCCACTGGCCGAAGGGAGCAAACCAGTGGAATCGAATCCACTAGGGCATGAAGGTCCGGAGCCTACTC
>JAEEGL016091623.1_pt1 | contig 13353 bp, 11 predicted proteins | sample 9134231 | NCBI WGS metagenome assembly JAEEGL01 (sample SAMN16246548, study PRJNA631951) | gut metagenome | biome: gut microbiome; feature: rumen; material: fiber-attached | host: Bos | place: Iran: Karaj | collected 2018-10 | reverse complement strand
CGTCAGGGAGAGAAGTGCCCATCCGCGCTCAAAGATATGCGTATAGGGCAGGAAGTTCATCACACGATCTTTCTCATTCACAGGCACACACTTGTTATTCGCCTCAAAAGCAGCATGGAACTGGGAATGAGGGAGGATGACTCCTTTAGAGTCACCTGTCGTTCCACTGGTATAGAGGATATTGGCGATATCATCGAAGGAAGCCTCCTTCTGTCGTGTCTCCACCTCCGTCTGACGGGGAAGATTCTCTCCGAGTTTCAAGAAGTCAGAGAAATAGAGGGCGTTAGGGTCGTGAGAGGATATATGCACCAACGGGTCGAAGACGATGATTCGCTCCAGTGTAGGACAGAGTGACACCACACGACGGGCACGGTCATACTGATCTTGTTCACCCACGAAGAGGAAGCGGATCTTCGCGTCGTTGATCATAAACTGGATCTGTTGTTCCGAACTGGTGGCATAGAAAGGAATCGTAACAGCACGGATGCCCCATGCACCAAAGTCACACTCCAGATACTGCACAGAGTTCTGGGAGAAGACACCAATGTTCTCCTGCACCTTTACACCGAGGTTCAACAGGGCATTGCTGACCTGCATGACCGTCTGTGACACCTGATTCCACGACAACGATTTCCACTCCTTACCTCCGAAATCCTGATAAATCAGCATTTCACGGTCGCCATATTGTCTGGCTAAGTCGTGTATCAACACCGACAAGTGACTGTTTATCTGCATAACATCCCTATAATAATTATGTGCAAAGGTACGAAATAATTGACAATTGACAATTGATAATTGATATTTTTTTGTATCTTTGCATCAAGTATGAGATACAAAGGCTATACCAAAGAAGCGGTGGAACTGCTGAAGGCACTTATCAGTACCCCGTCCGTCAGTCGTGACGAGGCGGCTGCGGCTGACGTACTGCAACGACAGATCAAGGCATGGGGACTGCCCTGTAAACGTATCGGTAACAACCTCATCGTTGCCAAACGACTCAGCAAGAAAAAACCTACCTTGCTGCTCAATGCTCATATCGACACGGTGAAACCTGTGGCGACATGGACCCGTGACCCTTTCCAGCCCGTCATCGAGGACGACAGACTCTACGGACTGGGGGCTAACGACTGTGGCGGCGGACTGGTCAGTCTGCTGCAGGCCTACCGCATCCTGATCCAGAAAAAGGATTTACCTTATAATATTATATATGTTGCCTCGTGTGAGGAGGAGGTCAGCGGAGCCAACGGTTTCTCTGCCGTATTACCACACTTGCCCTACATCGATGTTGCCATCGTAGGCGAGCCTACGGAAATGCAGCCCGCCATTGCCGAGAAGGGATTGATGGTGATTGACGGCATCGCCCACGGGAAGAGCGGTCATGCCGCCCGTAACGAGGGAGTCAATGCCATTTACGAGGTGTTAGACGACCTGCAATGGCTTCGTGACTATAAGTTCCGAAAGATCAGTCCGCTGTTGGGAGAGACGAAGGCGACGGTCACAGTGGTCCATGCTGGTACCCAGCACAATGTCATTCCCGACAAACTGGAGTTTGTCATCGACGTACGCACCAATGAATACTACCAGAACGAGTATCTCTTCGCCTTCCTGCAGAAACATATGAAGAGTGAATTGAAGGCACGGTCGTTCCGTCTGCATTCCTCCTCCATCCCACAGAATCATCCCCTCATCAGGAAATGCATCCGTATGAAGATGAAGCCTTTCGGTTCTCCCACCCTCTCCGACCAAGCCCTGATGCCGTTCCCTTCCTTTAAGTTAGGGCCGGGGGCATCTAGCCGCAGTCATTCCGCAGATGAGTTCATCTGCATCAGCGAGATTCAACAAGCAATCAAGAAATACGTGAAATTGATTTCGGGATAACGGGGTAATGGCATTCCGAAATGCCGAAATGCCGAATATCCGTGATGCGGAGCATCATCTTCCCAGCCACGATTCCGGATTCAGTTTCGCCGTCTCTTTTCGCAATTGGAACTGCAGGATATCATCCTGTCCTACTCGTCCTAAAGCCTGGCGGGTACTGACTTTCTGTCCCTTATGTACGCTGACAGAGGCAAGGTTACAATACACGGAGATATAACTACCGTGACGGACCATTACCACCATCGTGCCTCCAAAACTGAACACCGCACTCACCTCACCGTCATAGATAGAACGTGCCTGGGCACCAGACTGTCCCTTGATGTTGATACCCTTGTTATCTAGCGTGACATTATGCAATCCCTCCACGTTATACTGTCCGAAATGGCTCACAATACGATAGGGTCCGGTAATCGGTATGGGCAGTCTGCCGCGGTTGCTCTCGAAGTTACCACTGAGACGACGGTCCTCGGAACTCATCGAATAATCCAAGGTTTCCGTATTCTTCTTAGCCTCAGCAACTTCCTTGGCATGCTCACGGGCTTCAGCCGCTGCACGACGCTCAGCAGCCAGACGGGCCTCCTCAGCCTCCTTCGCCTGACGCTCGGCCTGTTCACGGGCTTTTTTATTACGGGCAGCACGAGCCTCTGCCTTGGCTTTCTCCTCCTTCGCCTTCGCCTCGGCGATACGTCGGGCATTCTCCTTGGCAGCCTTCTCCGCCTCCGCTTTCTTACGTGCCAGTTCCGCTGCCCGTTTCTTCGCTGCCTCTGCCTCCGCCTTCCGTTTTGCCTCCGCGGCAGCACGTGCTTTCTGACGAGCTACCTCCTCAGCTATCAGACGGTCGATTTGTGCATTCAACGCAGCGTCTTTCTTCTTTTGCTGGGCAATGATATTCTGAATTTCCTTTTGTTGCTTCTGCAATCCGGAGACTACATTCTTCTGTTCCGTCTGCTTGCCTTCCAGTGAGCGACGCTCACTCTCACCACGTGCCAACAGTTGCGACTTATTATCACGGGCGGCCAGCAGTTCTACCTGTTTGGCATTCACCTCTGCCTGTTTCACCTTCACATCCTCTCCCTGAGAACGCTGATAAGAGGCATATTCACGCATGAAGCGCATCCGACGGAACATCTGGGTGAAACTGTTGGCACTAAAGACAAACATCAGCTTATTCTGGACCGACAGGTTACGGTGCATGTAACGCATCGACTTGACATATCTCTGCTTACATTCCTCCAGTTCCGACTTCAACCGGCTCAATTCTGTATTGAGCACCTCTATCTCCACATCCAGAGATGACAGGTCCTTACGGATGGTATCTATCGTACGACGCTTGACGGCAATCTCCGTATTAAGCATCATCAGGTTCTCCAGTCGCTTCTTAACATCCCGCTCATTCGTGCGCAGACGCTGCTCCTGTTCCTTAATCTGCTGTTGGAGTTTCTGTCGCTGGTTTTGAAGGCTCTGTACAGAGACAGGCTGTCCTGTCGACTGTTTTTTCTTAGCAGTCGTCTTCTTCGTTGCTGTCTTGGTCGTGGTCTTTTTCTTCGTTACAGCAGTAGTCTTCCCTTTCCCCTTAGAGGCCGTACGTTTCTGTTGTGCATACGGACTCAAGGAAAAGAACATCAGCAATAGGATTATCGCTATTTGCCTCATCCGCTATTACAAAGCCATAAAACGACGAAGAATTTCGTCTACAGACACCTCACGATATTTTCCAGAGATCTCAGTACGGGTCTCCCACTCTTCGTCATTACCCAGATAGTTGAGCGTCATACCCATCTTAATGCTCTTCGACGGGGTATTGAACAGGATGTTATGAGTATGGGGGAACTTCTTCTTACCGTTTGCCTTGAAGTCCTCATAGTCCCAGTTCAACTGATAGTTGCCACGGAGCTTATCCTCATACATGATGTTTGCCATCTTAATAAGGGCACCTTCCTTGTCTGCCAGCCAACGATAGGAAAGTTTGTCACTCTCCATCGAAATAATGGCATCCTCACCGATCATATCGGTCTGGTAGTTGTTCAGCAACTCGTCTGTCAGCTTTGACTTGCCTGGCTGGAACAGTTCGTTCCAGAACAAAGACTGCAGGGAATAGAAGTTCAAACCGCTGTTACGCATGAAGTCCAGCTGGTTATAGTTTGCCTTGATGAACTGCTTGTTGATACGGTCCATGATCAGGACGTAATCCTTGGTGAACTCCAGACGTCCTGCCTCCACAAAGCCAAAGGCCATCAGTTGCAGACGGATTACATCATCACGTTTCATCTTCAGATTACCAGTCAGTGTCAACTGCTGATTACCCACCTCTACGGAGAATTTTACCTTGGAGGTAATGAATCTGGCATACTGGGCATTGTCATTCACTTTCTGTAAGAACTGCTGAGCCTTCATGGTTGACGGCGTCGTCGTCGTTTCTTTCACAGCCTTTTTCTGTGTGCCACAAGCTACCAACATCAATGGCAAAGCCAATGCGGCAAGTTTCATCATACGTAATGGTTTCATTCTTTTAGGTATTTTTTGAGTTTTATCTTTCTTGTTAATATCTGTCGGCGATCCTCTGTCCCCGTCTCCGACTTGGGCGAAGCTTTAGCCAGCGCCTGCTGCCAATAGGAGAGGGCTTGTTCACGATTCCCATTATGATAGTAAATGTCACCTGCGTGCTCGAGCAATACGGCCGACGTGTCGGAGTCACACTGCAGGGTCTGGTCAATATATATCTTTGCCTCGGCATAACGCTCCTGTTTGAAGAGTATCCAGGCATAGGTATCCAGGTAGGTGGCATTCTTAGGCTCTGCCTTGATGGTACGGTACGACATCTGCTCCGCCTTGTCCAGAAGGATCTCTTTCTCACTCAGATAATAGGCGTAGTTGTTCAGACAGCCGTAGTTGTCATCTTTCCACTGCAGACAGGAGTCATAGGCGGCAAATGCCTCCTTGTCCAGTCCTTTCTGGTGTAGCACGTCGCCCATCACCGCATAGAAATCACTGACGATATCCGGATCACTCTGCTGGCTAATGACACTGATACCATTCTGGAAAGCATTCAGTGCCTCGTCCAGTTTCTCCTGCTTATAGTAGGCAATACCCTGATAGTAATAAAATGCCATTTCATCAGGGTTATACTGCCGTGCGTCCTGACACAGCGAGATGATACGAGGCATATCCTCTGCCTGCCAGGCATAGCTGACCAACTGCAGACGAGCCGCCGCATTGTCGGGAGCAACCTTTAATACTTGATCCAGCACGGCACTAATGGTATCGTTAGGCATCTTCTTGAGATTCATATACGTCGCACAGAGTATGGCGACATCCGCATCCATCTGCGGCTGTTCCAGCATCCGACGGAAGAGATATAGCACCCGCGTTGAGTCACCTCCTTCCTGTTCGCTCTTTCCAATCTCCTGACGCATCAGCATGATACGGTCCTGAGACGTGACATTCTTACTCAGCAGTACCCGTTCAGTCAGTGCGTCCGCCTTGTCAGGGTCACCCTCGTCCTTCTCATAGGCGAGCAGTGCCATCAGCGCATTACGGTTCTCCGGCTCTATCCTGAGGATATCATCATAAATCTCGAGGGCTTTCTTCTTCTGTCCGTTCACAAACAGTGTATTGGCATAGAGTCCACGATAGTTCTGGTCATTGGGATACTGGTCCGCGAGGTTCTTCATTTCCGCGATAGCGGCTTTCTTGTCACCCAACTGGGTATAGAAATTACTCTTGGCATAGGAGAGACGCTCACTCTTGCCCTCCATAGTCTCCAACTTTGTCAGTGTCTTGATGGCTGCCTCATAGTCATGCTGTTCCTCATACAGCTGTATCAAGACTCCCAAGACATCATCACGGTCCTTGTGCTTGTCATAGAGGGTCTCAAGTACCTCTGCGGCCTTGTCGTACTGGCGCATATTGATGTACGCATTCGCCAGCGTCTCCTGGTAGGTGGAGTTCAAAGGTTCCAAGGCAGCAGCTTTCTCTATACATACTATCGCACGGTCTTTTTGTTTTAAAGCACCATAATACTGGGCAAGATAGTAATATGCCTCCGATTTGGTGGAGTCTATCTCTACACAACGGCGCAACAAGTCAAAAGCAGCATCATTGTTTCCTTTGGCACGCTCACAGATGGCTTCCAAGAAGAAGGCGTTAAAACGACGGGACGGAGATACCACAGACTGGGCCAGACTTGTCATTGCCCAACCAATGATTACCAACGTCAATATGTGCCGCCTGCTCTTCATCCTTTATTTTACTCCTGTATGTCCATAGCCTCCTTCGCCGCGCTCCGTCTGGTCGAGTTCCTCCACCACGACAAAGTCCGCTTGTTCATGACGGGCAATGACCATCTGGGCGATACGCTCGCCGTCATTGATGACGAAGTCTTCCTTCGAGAGGTTGACAAGTACTACGCCTATCTCTCCACGATAGTCTGCATCAATCGTACCTGGTGTATTCAACACGGTCAATCCGTGCTTCAGGGCCAGTCCGCTGCGGGGACGCACCTGTGCCTCATAGCCTTCCGGCAAGGCGATATGCAGTCCCGTAGGAATCAGACGACGCTCCAACGGATGAAGTGTGATAGGTTCGTCGATATTCGCACGAAGATCCATGCCTGCACTCTGCGGTGTAGCATAAGCGGGCAACTGTTGGTGCCCTTTGTTGACAACTTTTATCTGTATCATTTCGAAATGTTACTATAATAATGTGCAAAAGTAGTCATTTCTCTCCAAATAGCCATATTTTTCAAAGAAAAATGTGAGTTTTTGTACAAAAAAGACAACTTTTCACTCACTTATTACTATCTTTGCACCATGATGGACTGGAAACAACTCATTTCAAACAAGCGGTTAGGACAGGAATACCGTCATACGGAACGACATGACGACAGAACCGAATTCAAGCGCGACTATGACCGTCTGATCTTCTCTGCGCCCTTCCGCCGTTTACAGAACAAGACACAGGTATTCCCCCTGCCTGGCAGTATCTTCGTACACAACCGCCTGACGCACTCGTTGGAGGTCGCCAGCGTGGGTATGTCACTGGGCAATGATGTCGCCCAATGTCTCATCCGCCACAAATACCCGGAACTGAAAGACACGATGTTCGAGCAGATCGGACAAATCGTCAGCACGGCATGTCTTGCACACGACTTGGGCAACCCTCCCTTCGGACACAGCGGAGAGAAGGCCATCCAGACATTCTTCACGGAGGGAAAGGGGAAGGATCTCAGGGAGATGGTCAGTCCTGTCTTTTGGGACGACATCACCCATTTCGAGGGAAATGCCAATGCCTTCCGACTCCTGACCCATCAGTTCAAAGGTCGTCGTCCGGGTGGTTTCGTGATGACCTACAGTACACTGGCCAGTATTGTGAAATATCCCTTCGCCTCCTCTGCGGCAGGCAAAAAAGGGAAATTCGGCTTCTTCCATTCCGAAGAAGGATATTACCAGAAAATTGCCGATGAAATGGGTATTATTCGCATCTCCAAAGAGGGAGAACCGTTGCGATATGTCCGTCACCCGTTGGTCTATCTGGTAGAAGCTGCCGACGATATCTGCTATGAGATCATGGACATCGAGGACGCCCATAAACTGAAGATTCTCTCTTATGAGGAGACGGAAGCGTTGCTGCTGAGTTTCTTTGACGAGGAGAACCAGCAAAAGATCCGTGACCGTATTGCCTTTGAGGGTTTACAGGATGCCAACGAGAAAGTGGTCTATATGCGCGCCTGTGTCATCGGTAAACTGGAGAACGAGTGTGTCAGCACTTTTATTGAACATGAAGAGGAAATCCTTGCCGGCACCTTCCAGGGCAGCCTGATAGACCATATCAACGAACCCCAAGCCCAGGCCTACAAGAAATGTGCGGAACTGTCTGTCACACGTATCTACCGCAGTCGTCCCGTACTGGACGTAGAACTGTCGGGTTACAAAATCATGGCGACACTCATGGAACAGATGGTCGAGGCGGTGATGCATCCTGACCGTTTCTATTCCAAGCAACTCATTGACCGCGTCTCCAGCCAATACGACATCGACGCTCCTGACTTAGAGACACGTCTCATGGCCGTCATCGACTATATCGCCGGTATGACGGATGTCTATGCGTTGGATGTCTTCCAGAAAATCAACGGAATCTCGTTGCCGATTGTTTAAGAGTTAACCTTTCTCCTCCTTGTAAATCACCTTGTTGGCACCAGAGGTGATGGCTATCTCATCACGATGCTCTACCATAAAAGTATCGATATGACGTTTCCGCTTCTCCTCGAAGATCTCGTCAATGGCAATCAGGATACCTGTCTCCTCCACATCACCGAAACCATAGTTGATGGCGGTACCGAAGAGTTTCATTGTAGGAGACAAGCCCATATAGGCATTGACCAATGGAGGGATATTATAGCCCATCTTCCGGATTTCACGATTCAGGACGAGATAGTCTTCCTTGAAGGAATGACCACAGAAAAGTGTCTCTAATTCTTTCGGATCACTCTCTAATTCCAGCGGTTTCATCGGGATAATCAACTTCTCCTTGTCGTCAAAGTATTTCTTCAGGAAATAGAGAATCATGTCACGACCCTTACGGATATAGGAGGGATACATCGTCATCTTGCCAAAGTAATAACGTACGTTAGGACGAATCACCGTGATGGCACCCAGACCGTCCCATAGGTTGTCGAGGGCAAACAGACTCTTGGCCCCCATGCGCGACGACTGGTAGGGCAAGGACACGAAGGAGCGCCCTAACTCTGCCGTATAAGGAGCATATTCCTTCAAGAATTTCTCGGAGAAATGGAACATATGACTCGTAGCGAGAATCGGCTGTCCCTTTTCGTCATATTCCCAATCTGTACCTAAAAGATAACGATACCCGCCGATAATCTCCTCCGCCTCTGGATTCCAGACAATCAACTGCTTGTAGCAATTGTCACAAAGGTCGAATTCATCGAGATCCATCGCCTTACCCGTACCTCCGCCAGCCTCACGGAACACAATCTCACGCAGACGACCAACCTCCTTCAACACGTTGGGAGCATTATGCACGGTCACTACATAAATCTCGTTGTTGCTCTTGTTAGTCAGACGCAACTGTTTGTCGGGGGTCAGTTCGCTCTTGAGCAATTCTTTGTCAATCGGCTGGATAATCTCTTGTTCCATAGTTTTCTGGCTGTTTGTCTTGGTTGTAGGGTTTATAGGGAATATACTTGGTTTTGTACAAATTGTGCCCATTCCATCGGAGTTTTGCTCTTGTCGAAAGTCTGCCAGGGAATGGGTTTTCCGATCTTCACCTCAAAGGTCTTACCGACGTTTTTATACATTTCGTCGACTAAAAACAACATCGCGAGGTTGAATTTCAGGTGCTTGTCGCTGAAGTTTGCCAAACGGTAGAAAAATTTAGAGTTCTCACCACTGAAGTGGATGGGTACGATATCACGCTTGTACTCCACACTCTTAGCGATAAACGTCTTCGACCAGGGGATGTCACGGATGGTACCGTCACTCTGCTTGCGTGAACAGATGCCTGCCGGATACATCAGCATGTGGTTGTCGCTCTCGAATCCTGCTTTCACCATCGCCGGGAAGTTACGGCTCTGACTGCCCGTCTTATTGATGGGGATACAAAGCGGAGCCAGTCCGGGGAGATTCATCAACAGGTCGTTGACAAGATAGCGGAAACGACTGTCATAGTGGCGACCGATAATGGCACCTAAAGCAACACCGTCTTCTCCGCCCAAGGGATGGTTCGATACGAAAGTGTACAGGCGACCGTCGTTCTTGTCGGGCAGGTTCTCCTTACCTTTGATGACGAGTGTCATCTGTAGATACTCCACACAAGCCTCTAACCATTCCGTACCTGTCTTGTCACGACTCTCCCAGAGGAAGGCATTCACCTGATCCTCATGGATAATGTGTTTCAACCACGAAACGAGAAAGCCAGGGACCCATTTGGCCTTGGCTCCCATCTTGCTCTTGAGAATCTTTTCGATATCTATCGTTTTCTCCGAGATTTGTTCCATTCCTCTCACGATTTCACACTAACAGGATGCAAAAATAATCATTTTGTTTGAGAATCTGCACTTTTTCCAAAAAAAATGTGCAACTATTTCGCAAAAAATATTTTGAAAGTGGTCATGAAGGTCATGACCATATTTACCCCTTAACCATGAACCGTGAACCCTTCACCCTTAACCCTCACCCCGGTATCTGTTAAGGTGTATTCCAGTATCTCCTATAGGGGTATAACAGCCTTTAGTATCAGACATAGCTGCCTTTAGAACACATCATAGAAGATACTCCGACAAGTGATAGAAGGCATTAGAATAAACAAACAGCTCTAAAGCAGAATCTCCCCACCAATATTTAAAAGTCTAAACCACTTAAAATCAGCTATTTATTACGTTTTAAGAAAATTTAAAAGTTTATTTATGAAAATAATGTGGGGAATTGTGGGGGATTGTGGAGGAAATTGATTAATTTTGCAACCGATATATCATTAAAAGAAGTACGCATGCGATTTTTAGGTAATATTGAAGCAAAGACAGACGCTAAGGGACGTGCCTTCCTCCCTGCTGTTTTCCGCAAGGTTCTGCAAGCCAGCGGAGAAGAACGGCTGGTATTGAGGAAAGACGTATTCCAAGCCTGTCTGGTACTCTATCCTGAATCCGTATGGAACGAGCAGATGGATCAGATGCGACAGCGACTGAACCGATGGAGCAAGCAACAGCAACAGGTGTACCGTCAGTTCGTCAGTGAGGTAGAGTTGATTTCCCTGGACGGCAACGGACGCTTCCTGATTCCCAAACGCTATCAGCGCATGGCAGCCATCGAACAGGACATCAAGTTCGTAGGCATGGGTGACACCATCGAGATATGGAGTGTCCAGAAAGCCGAAGAGCAGCAGATGACGCCCGAAGATTTCGGAGCCGCCTTGGAAGAACTAATGAAAGTTGAAAGTTGAAAATGGTGACAACCGCTGAGACTTACCACGTACCTGTTCTCCTAAAGGAGAGTGTTGACGGACTTGACATCAAGTCTGACGGTATCTACGTGGATGTAACCTTCGGCGGAGGCGGTCACAGTCGTGAGATTCTTTCCCGATTAGACAAGAAAGGACATCTGTACAGTTTCGACCAGGATGCAGATGCGGAACAGAACATCGTTGACGACGACCGATTCACTTTCGTACGCAGCAATTTCAGATATCTCCATAACTGGATGCACTATTATGGTGTGGAACAGATCGACGGACTGTTGGCCGACTTAGGCGTGTCCTCCCACCATTTCGACGACGAGACACGCGGTTTCTCTTTCCGCTACGACGCACCACTTGATATGCGCATGAATAAACGCGCGGGCAAGACAGCAGCAGACATCCTCAACGAATACAGCGAAGAGGCTTTGGCGGACGTGTTCTATCTGTATGGAGAACTGAAGAATGCGCGCCGTATCGCTGCCGCCATCTGTGCGTACCGTCAGCAACAGCGGATAGAGACCACTGTCGATCTGACGAAAGCGACGGAAAAACTCATCCGCACAGAGAAAGAAAAGAAAGACCTGGCAAAGATGTACCAGGCACTGCGCATCGAGGTCAACCATGAGATGGACGCCCTGCGCGACATGCTGAAAAGTGCCACGAGCCTGTTAACGACAAAAGGAAGACTCAGTGTCATCACCTACCACTCGCTGGAAGACCGTATCGTGAAGAATGTCATGAAGGCAGGAAACGTGGAAGGGAAAGTCGAACAGGATTTCTTCGGACGTATCTCCAGTCCTTTTAGGACAGTATCCAACAAGGTCATCACCCCGTCGGAGGAGGAGTTACAGACAAACCCGAGAAGCCGTAGTGCCAAACTTAGAATCGCAGAAAAGATATAGAAGCACATGAAGAAATACGAGATACAAGAAGAAATACGGGAAATCGAACTTCCCGTAGAGCCGGAAGAAGAGGAAGAACTGGATGGTAGTAAAGACGACCGTGCTGAAGAGGTGTTGCAAGAAACCATCAAGAAGATCAAGGAGACTGCCAGCGAGGAAGACCCCAGACCTTCCCAGCAGGTCAACCTCCGTACCATCCTCGGTGGTGACATCCTCACGGCAGAGATGGTACGCTCACAACTCTGGCTGTTTGTACTCATCGTTGCCTTCACCATCGTCTATGTAGCTTTCCGCTATCAGTGCCAACAGGACATGCAGACCATTGACAAGTTGGAGACGGAATTGAAAGATGCCAAGAACAAGGCACTTGCCGCCTCTAGTACGCTGACGGAGAAATGCCGTGAGAGTCATGTCCTCGACATCTTGAAACAAAACAAGGACTCGCTGTTACACATCGCAGACCAGCCTCCTTATATCATACAAATACCAGAATAAGAAACCGTCATGAGTAAATTCGACAATGATAAAGTAATGCCGCGCTATATGGCGATTGCCGTAGTGCTCACACTGGTCGGTCTTGCCGTCATCGGCAAAGCCTTCTATATCATGACGGCCAAGAAACAATACTGGACAGAGGTGGCAGACCGCCTGAAGAAAGACAGTGTCAGCGTGAAACCCAAACGTGGAAATATCCTCAGTTGTGACGGACAACTCATGGCAAGTTCTATTCCTGAATATAGAATCTTCATGGACTTCCAGGCTGGCGGTGAGAAAAAGGACTCCATCTGGCAAGAGAAGGTAGACTCCATCTGCATGGGACTCCACGAGATCTTCCCCGAAAAGAGTGCCGAGGAATTCAAGAAGCATCTGGAAGAAGGACACCAGAAAATGTCACAGCACTGGCCCATTTGGCCACGACGCATCGACTATAACACCTATACGGAGGTCAAGCAACTGCCACTCTTCCGTATGCCCAAATACAAGAGCGGCTTCCATGAGGAGGAATTCAACGCCCGCAAACGCCCGTTCTCTTCTTTAGCCGTACGCACCATCGGTTCGATGTACGGTGCCAAAGACAGTGCCCGCCAGGGTCTGGAACTGGCCTATGACTCCATTCTGCGCGGAACTCCCGGTTTGACCAACCGCCGTAAGATCCTGAACAAATACATGAACATTCCTGTCACGATGCCTATCGACGGTTGTGACATTGTCACGACCATTGATGTCAAGATGCAGGACCTTGCAGAGCGTGCCGTCATCGACGAGCTGAAACTGATTGGCGGTGACCTTGGTGTGGCAATTCTCATGGAGGTACAGACAGGTGATATCAAGGCCATCGTAAACATGACCCGTTGTGCTGACGGAGAATATCGAGAGGTCAAGAACAATGCCGTATCCGACCTGCGCGAACCAGGCTCCGTCTTCAAGACCGCCTCTATTCTGGTCGCCCTTGACGACGGTGTCGTCGACACCACCTACCGCGTAGAAACTGGCTGCGGTATATGGCCTATGCACGGCAGAGAGATGAAAGACCACAACTGGCGGCGTGGCGGCTACGGCAATATCTCCCTCCCCCGTATCCTGGAGGTCAGTTCCAATATCGGTG